>Ga0224495_10000036_pt1 | contig 108568 bp, 93 predicted proteins | sample SF_Jul11_sed_USG_FD_168128 | JGI IMG/M metagenome (GOLD analysis project Ga0224495, IMG submission 168128) | Sediment microbial communities from San Francisco Bay, California, United States - SF_Jul11_sed_USGS_4_1 | ecosystem: Environmental > Aquatic > Marine > Sediment | place: USA...
GCATCGACGCGGAAACTGCCAAAAGCCGCGTAGATGCTATGTGAAAGATCAATAGGGCAATGCTGAAATCGTCGTAAAAATCGCGACGAGCGGGTCAGCTCGCTCGAAACTCTAGATTAAAGAGTTTCTTTCGTTGATCGGTGCACCAGTTCCCTATTTTATCCAAATACTGGTAAAAGAAAGTCTTTACGAGATGGAAAGACGCGGGCTAAAGACACTTAGCGCTGACATGATCAAGAAAGCCTACCGCGAAGAAGTACTGGGTCCAGCAAGCAGGACGTACTTCGAGCATTATTTCACGCGGTTGAAGGATTATTACGATGATAATACCGAGCATGTGGCGAAGCGACTTATTCTCGAAGTTGCGCGGAATACGAGGGCCGGTAAAACTGAATTATTCAGATTGTTCCGTTTGGTAAGTCAGGGCAAAATGGGCGACGAAATGTTCAGTTATCTGATGACAGATTTGGAGAATGATTTCTATGTGATCTATGATATCGAGAAAGAACAATATTATTTCTCAACCAATATCTTGAGAGACTGGTGGCTCAGATATCACGATCTGGTGGAGGAATAATCATGCGATTCTATAAATATACACCAGGATTGCTTTCCCCGGAAATCATCGAGCAAACTCTTATCGGGCGAGATTTAGAACTAAACAATCTTGAACGCATTATAAAAAATACAGCGACGGGGCAAAGCTGTTCTCATGCGATTCTTATCGGGCCGAAAGGCATCGGCAAAAGTCATCTTTTGCAGATTTTCTATCACAGTATCAACGGAACCATAAAAAGAGACGGATTTTCAACGTATCGCGAGAAGTTCGTTCCTGTTATTTTCCCTGAGGAAGAGTATCCGGGAAATATCGCGAAGTTTATTAAACTTATTCTTTACTATTTATCACGAAAGCAAGACTTGACATTACCCCCTATGCCTACAGCACTGACCAATGCTGGTGTACTCGGAGAGAAAGCAAAAGAAGAAGGTATCGAATATATAAAAACATTCAGGATGAAAACAGGGAAAAGCTTGCTCCTCCTGGTTGACAATCTGAACGACATTATCGAGCGTTTTACAGAAGAAGATCAGGCAACTTTGCGAGAATTGTTGACCACCTGTGACAGTTTGCTTCTAGTGGGTGCTGCGCCCACACTCTTCGATTCTATCATTAACCATAATAAACCGCTTTATAACTTTTTCGAAGTCATATGGCTTAAAGATCTATCGTTTGAGGATAGTATCGCACTCCTGAGGAGATATGCGGATCTTGAAGGCAAGACGGATATCGCGCTGGAGCTAAGGGAAAAAGAAGCAAAATTGAGAGCCATATACGAGCTGGCCGGCGGTAATCCAAGACTACTTCTAAGTCTTTATCACATTATTGCGGAAAAAGATCTCTCTTCTGTGGAAGAAACTTTTCTAAAGGTTCTCGATGAACTATCCCCGTATTTTCGAGAACGAATGAAGGATTTGTCCGAGCAACAGCAGGAAATTATTGATGCGATGGCAAAAGCCGACCGCTTGCTCACACCGACTGAAATTGCAGCAAAATGTCACATGCAAGTTAATATAGTTAATGCTCAGCTTAAGCGGTTGGAAAAAGTTGGATGTGTAAAGATATCCAAAAAGCATGCAAAAAAAACTTTATACGATTTTAGTGAACGTCTCTTTAGCCTTTGGAGACAGATGAGAATTGAGGCCGGAAGAAAACGCTTAGGCTTTATCGTTAAATTACTGGAAATATGGTTCACTAGAGATGAATTGTTTGCGTACTTAGATAAAACTCTTGGCACTATACGTGAGCGATTAACTAGTGATTTAAGTGGTGTTAAACCGTTTATTGATAGACTCTGGTACATAAAGGAGGCAATAAAAGAATTTAAAGGCCACTCAGAAGCACACACAGCTTTTCAGCGCAAGGAGCATGATGTAGCTCTTTCTTTGTTGAAAGAGGAAATTCATCGAGCGCCTAATAATCCTGTCTTATGGCATAATCTTGGGGTTGTCTTTTTTAATCTTAGGAAATTTAAGGATGCATTCACGTCATTCCAGAAGGTTACGCAGCTCAAACCAAATGATTCTGAAGGGTGGGCTAATCTTGGTTCAGCTGCTTATGAGTTAGGTGACGCAAATACAGCTATTGACGTGTTGAAGAAAGCTGTTGAAGCGCGACCAGATGACGCGGACACGTGGAACAATGTTGGTACTGTTTATTTGAACCTTAAGGAATATACAAACGCTCTCCAAGCCTTCAAGGAGGTAATTAGAATTAGGCCTGCTGATGTTCCAGCGTGGACGAATTTAGGAAATACTTATAATAGCATGGGTAAATACGATGAGGCTCTGGATGCCTATAATAACGTATTAAAATACAAACCAGATGATAGTGACGCATGGAATAATATCGGGGTAACACTTGATAACCTCAAACAGTTCCCGCGTGCGATTGACGCATATAAAAAAGCTATAGAGATAAACACTGATAAACAGCGCACATGGTATAACTTGGGCATTACATACGCCAATACGTCAAAATATGAAGAAGCAGCCAATGCATTTGAGCATGCGGTTAAGTTGAGACCGGATAGTCCAGAGTCGTGGAATAATTTAGGGAGCTCGTATGCAGCTCTTCAGCGGTTCGAGGATGCATTGGTGGCCTATCAGAAATCAATTTCACTTCGTGCTGAAGGTAGTGCTGCAATATACAATTTAGCTGTAACGTATGATCAACTACATCGCTATGATGAGGCTCTCGATAACTACGAGAAAGCGCTGAAAATTAATTCGAACGAAGCCGGAGCGTGGAATAATCTTGGCGTTATATATGGTCGACGCAAGAATCTTGAGAAGGCAATTGATTGCTTTCGGCGAAGTTTGTTTATTGATGTCAATGATGAAGATAGTATTGCTAACTTATTATTTGCTTTTAAACAGGCTATCGAACAGGGAAACATCACAGTGGTTAGTGATGCCTTGTTGTCTATGAAGCAATCAGGTCAAATTGAATTATTAGCGCAACTATCTCCTTTGTCTGCGTTCGTTAACTACGTGAATACTGGAGATGTTTCAGTGCTAGATAGATTACGTGTAGAGGAGCGATCTGTAGTTGAAGAAATGATAACAATGTTTAACAAGCATAATAAAATCCGCAATAAGTGACTGTGGACGAGAGAACCAATAGGGGGCCGTCCGGGGTCAGACATGAATCTGTAGTTATTAACAAGACTATCCGAACATTTAGCTTCCGGTCTGTACATATGACATCGAGCGCGATCAAGGCCGGGGAGTGAATTCTCTCCGGCCTTTCTTGTCCCTCCTGCTGCCTGTAGCCAACGACATCCTGGCGTCAAGCTTCAGAACTGAGATACTATAAAATATGCCTTTTCGCGCAACTTACCTTATACTCTAGATATAAGGGAGGACCTATGAAAGACGAAAAAGCTTGTGGAAGTATTTACGGTTTGGCATTCATCGGCGCGGCGGTATATTTCATTCAGCATTCAACTTCCTTCTGGGGCGGTGTGCTGGGCTTGCTCAAGGCGGCTGTCTGGCCTGCGATCCTCATGTACAAGCTGCTCGGCTACCTCGGCGTGTGACGAAGGAATCCCATGAAAGTCATCATCACCGGAACAACAGGCATGGTGGGCGAGGGCGTTCTGCATGAATGCCTTCTTCATCGAGACGTTGAGTCTGTTCTGTCCATCAGCAAGCGGCCCTGCGGCATGGAGCATGCCAAGCTGAAAGAGATCCTCCATCAGGACTTTTCCGACTTCAGCTCTATTGAACAGGACCTGGCCGGGTACAATGCCGCGTTCCTCTGCATGGGCGCTTCTTCCGGGACATCCTAGAAAGGGCGGGACATTGCTGTCCCGCCCCTGCCACTGAGAGCGCGTTGTCCGGCCGCCCTTTATGGTGTCGGCGGAAGGAATGTCACGAAATCGTAGTCGACAATACTGAGCCGGCCGTACAAATAGTAGCCATGGATCGTGGTCCAGATCCCGCTCCACGTGCTCGTCCAATGAACAGGGACCATGGGGTCAGGTATTGAATGTTTGACTTTGGAACGTTCAGGGCCGACCTCAATTTTATGAGCAACTTAGGGGACGTTGTTTCTGAGCAACTTAGGGGACGTTGTTTCTGAAATTGCGTTGTGATTAAGCGATCAAGGCCGGAAAGAAAATTCTCTCCGGCCTGTTCGGGTCAGACTTGAATCTGTGGTTATCTATGGATACCCAGTGGTTCTGTATGGTATTCAAACATACCTTGGAGGAGTTGCTGAGTGCACTACGTGTTGAAAGGCTGGCAGGGAAAACTTGGCATCACGGACGGTAGAGGGTCAGACCTGTAATCCTGTAATGTAGAGAACGTCAACGGCCGGAGAGAGAAATCTTTCCGGCCTTTTTGTCTTGAACGGATGCTTGATACGTGACGTACAATAATACATTATATGTACGTCACATGGGGAGGCACATATGACCACGAAACTGACCCTGCGATTGAACGAGGCCGTTATCAATAAGGCGAAAAAGACTGCAAGCAAAAAGGGCGTTAGCCTGTCGCGCATGGTGGAGGACTATTTCAAGGCAGTTGGGGACCAGGGAGCTAATACTATCCGGGTCGGACCAAGCTAAGTGATTGTTGAACAATCGAAAGCCTGGAAAAGTTCCCTTCAAAATTTCCTTAGAGGTGCCTTTTCAGGGGCAAAAAGGTACCTGTAAGTATCCGTAATCCAAATTTCACCTGTTCGATTATCTTCAAAACAACTCCCCCGACCTCTCCATGGCTAATGGCTCTGGATGAGGATCATTTCTCGACGCAATAAACCATCCGGAAATGTTTATAACTCGTTGATTAATTTATCTTATATATTAAATTTGAGGACAAATACTAATTTGTTACTAATATCACTCGTATTAGTATTTACTTGACAATGCTTTAGTATAAATGTAAATTGTATTAGTTTTAGTAGATAATGATAACTACTAATTTCCTACTAATCTACTTGCTACTAGTAGTTGGAGCGCCAAAATGAAAATTCCAGAGAAAACACCGGATAGTAGACCTATTGACGTGCCATTAACGCCTGAGATATCAATCCGGCTTAGCGAAATTATAAGAAAAGCAAACAATGAATATATGTATTGGGATGAATTTAAATACCTAACCATGCCGGTGGGGATTGCGCCTGAGCAGGCATGGAGTTTGTTGAAAATGTATCGATTGGTACAAAAAAAATTCATTTCACTCGTCGATTCCCATAACAATCCTTTTTCCTATTGTCTCCCGGATTGTGTTCACCGGGACATTCATTATATCGACCAGCAGGCGGGTGGATCGATAGTTGTTGATGATCCATCGGTCGCTTCCGAGGAAAGGCGCAGATACATGATGCGGTCCCTGGTCGAGGAGGCTATATCGTCAAGCCAGATCGAGGGCGCGGCAACTACGCGAGTTGTCGCAAAAGAAATGTTGAGAACCGGGAGAAAACCGAAAGATCATTCAGAACAAATGATTTACAATAATTTTCAGTCGATGCAGATGCTAAAAAAGCATTTGAAGGAACCATTATCTATTGAACTGCTATTAGAGATTCACCGGCACATGACAAGGGACACACTGGAGGACGCTTCCTGGGCGGGGCGGTTCAGAACGCCTGCGGATGATAAAATCTATGTCTTTGACAACGATGAACAAACCGTTCTTCATGTACCGCCCGATGCTGCCAAGATTGCCGATTTAATGCAGAAGCTCTGCGATTTTGCCAATAGTGACGGACAGGATGAATTTGTTAATCCGATCATCAAAGGGATTCTGCTCCATTTTTGGCTGGCCTACGTTCATCCGTTTATGGACGGAAATGGACGAACCGCGAGAGCGCTCTTCTATTGGTATGTACTTAAGCACGGATATTGGGGATTCGAATATCTCTCGGTATCCACTGCAATCCTGAGCGCACGGGCGCAATACTATCGATCATTTCTGTATTCTGAGATGGATGGCAATGATGCAACTTACTTTATCGTCTATAATCTGAAGGCGCTTCACAAGGCGATTGAAATTCTGAACGAATATATTGCCAGAAAACAAAAAGAGAAAGACAACGTAAGAAGACTTTCCGGCAAATATCCCATGCTGAATTATCGGCAAAGATCGCTGCTTGCGGCTGCGTTACAAAAAACAAATGCTGTATACACGATTGAAACACACGCTAAAATTCACGGCGTAACGTATCAGACGGCAAGAACAGACCTTCTTGGACTCAAAGATTTAGGATTGCTGATTATGGCTAAATCGGGAAAGAAATTCATATTTTCAGTAACCGTTGAATCGCTAGCACGAATAGAAAAATAGCAGCCAAGAATCAAGCGTCTTAGGGTATGGGACGATAGAGGGTCAGACCTGTAATCCTGTAATGTAGAGAACGTCAAAGGCCGGAGAGAGATATCTTTCCGGCCTTTTTGTCTTGAACGGGTGCTTGACACGTGACGTACAATAATATAATATATGTACGTCACATGGGGAGGCACATATGACCACGAAACTGACCCTGCGATTGAACGAGGCCGTTATCAATAAGGCGAAAAAGACTGCGAGCAAAAAGGGCGTCAGTCTGTCGCGCATGGTGGAGGACTATTTCAAGGCAGTTGGGGACCAGGGAGCGCAGGAAGTGCGGGAATCGCCGGTCCTGTATGAAATATCCGGTGTTCTCTCGGGCAAAAAGGATACGGAACAGCTGCGCGCCGGATACCGGAAGCATCTTGCGGAGAAGTACCGGTGAAGTCCGTTCTCTGCGACATCAATGTCATCCTCGACATCTTCCTGAAGCGGGACCCGCATTACACTCCTGCCGCCCGGCTGTTCTCCCTTATCGAAGAAAAGAAGATCAACGGATTTCTGTCAGCGCAAAGCTTTCCGACGATGTTTTATATCCTGTCGAAAGAGCTGAAACGGGACAAGGCCATGCGGGTGCTCGAAAAGCTCAGGATCGTCTTTCGGGTGGCGGCTGTCGACGAGAAGGTGATCGATCTTTCGCTCGCCTCGACCTTCAAGGATTTTGAGGACGCTGTGCAGTATTATTCAGCGTTGCACGTGAAGGCTGACTGTCTGATCACCAGAAACAAGAGCGACTACCGCACGGACCGCCTCCCGATCATGACGCCCGAGGAGTTTCTGGCGATCATGAGAGGAAACACCTAGGGGGAGCTGTCCAGGTCAGACATGAATCTGTAGTTATTAACGAGACTATCCAGGAAGACTCGCAATTAACATGAGGCAAACTTTTCCATGAAGATCCGCGCGATCATAACAGGGGCAACAGGCATGGTGGGGGAGGGTGTTCTGCAGGAATGCCTTCTCCATCCAGACGTTGAGTCCGTCCTGTCCATCAGCAGGCGGCCTTGCGGCATGCAGCATGCCAAGCTGAAAGAAATCCTCCATCAGGACTTTTCGAACTTCAGCGCTATCGAACAGGAGCTGTCCGGGTACAATGCGGCTTTCCTCTGCATGGGCGTGTCCTCCGTGGGCATGAGCGAGGAGAAGTACCGCCACCTCACCTATGACCTCACCATGGCCTTGGCCCGCACGCTTTCCAAACTGAACCCTGACATGACGATCTGCTATGTCTCCGGCATGGGCACGGACAGCAGCGAAAAAGGGCGGGTCATGTGGGCGCGGGTGAAAGGAAAGACCGAGAACGACCTGCTGGGGCTGCCCTTCCGGTCGGCCTATATGTTCCGTCCTGGCTTCATGAAGCCGACCAAGGGACTCAGGAACACCCATGCAATCTACCGAGTGCTCGACCCGCTCTTTCCGCTCGCAAATCTGCTCTTCCCCCGCGCACTCCTGACCCTGAAGGAGGTCGGCCTTGCCATGATCAACAGCGTGGGAAGCGGCCCTGAGAAGCGGGTGCTCGAGATACGCGACATCGCGGCGATGGCCCGGAAGTCCTGAAGGGCAGCTTAGGGTACGTTGTTCCTGAAATTGCGTTGGAGACATCCGGGGGATGCACACGTTGTGCAGTGCATGAACATTAGCATTGCTATCAAATCGATGAGCCGCTAGAATACCAATGCATTCAATTATATTATTCCGGGGGGGAACATGAAAAGGATTACAGCGGCGGTTGCAGCAGGGATGATGGTTTGCGGATTGCTGGTGAGCGGGTGTGAACAAAAGAAGGAAGAGCCGAAGCCGACTCCTGCGGAGCAGAAGCCCGCGGGTGAGCAGGCGCCGGCAAAGAAATCACCAGTAGGCTGCTGATGGCCCGAAACCCGAACGTCTTAGGAACATCTTAGGATCAAGTCGTTACAATTGACATCGAGCGCGACCAAGGCCGGGGAGTGAACTCTCTCCGGCCTTGTTGTTCGAATATATCGCACTGCACGTCAGAATACCCGGAAAAAACCCTGCTGACGGCTTTACATATCCTCACGGTGTTGCTACAATAAAATGACCTTGAGGCTGCTGCACGAAGGGCAGTGTCGGGAAATCATCTATGAGGAGGAGTGGGGATGGTATCAAAGCATGTTGCGGGAAAAGTAGTGGTACTTGTGGGGTGCATGGCGCTTGTCGCCGGATTGGCGTTCTCGAGCGGCGGCGGCGGGGTGTCGTCTGATGAGGCGTTGCAGATGCTGATGGAGGGCAACAAGCGGTATGTGGAGAGCAAGATGACCAGTTCCGAGCGGTGTACGGCAAGCTCTCGCGCGGCGATCGCGGCGAGTCAGAAGCCCTACGCGGTCGTTCTTACCTGCTCCGACTCCCGCGTTCCTCCCGAGATCGTCTTTGACAAGGGCCTGGGCGAGATCTTCGTCGTCCGCGTCGCGGGCAACATTCCCGATCCGGTCGTCGTCGGCAGCATCGAATATTCCGTGGAACATCTGGGCTCGTCGCTCGTGATGGTGCTCGGGCACGAACGATGCGGCGCTGTCAAGGCAACGGTGGAGTCCAAGGGGAAGAGTAGCGGCAGCGAGAACATCGATGCCATCGTGAGGACCGTCGAGCCCAGCGTCAAGGCGGCTGCCTCGGCCTGCGCCGCGTGCAAAGGCGAGAAGAACTGCGCGGAGACGAAAACGAGCGAGTTTGTAGAGTGCGTGATCGAAACGAACGCAGCGGCCGTTGCCGGACAGCTCACGAAGAAATCCAAGATCCTCAAACACCTGGTCGAGGAGAAAAAGATAAAGATTATTGCGGCCAAATACGATCTCGATGATGGCGTCGTGACCCTGCTCAAGTAGGATGCAGGCATGTTCCGTTCAGTCTGCTGGCCCGGACCGGCAGCGGGCCAGGCTTAATTATTAAGATTCCGATTCACATGGATATACGCGCAATCAAAAGGCCGGAGGGCGAAAGCTTTCCGGCCTTTTCCGTTTAATCCTCCATCCCCGGCCCCCAGGCCGATAACCTGATATACTTGAACCCTGTGATGGACATCCGAGAACCTGATGCAGCAAGTTGCAACGGAACGTGCTGCAGGAAGGAGGTTCCTTTGAGAATCTTCGGGAAGATCATTCTGGTGGTCGTGGTCACCCTGGGGCTGCTGGTGACCGGATTCGCCCTGGGCTTTCCGATCGGCATGCACCGCGGTTTTTCATCAGGAAGTGAATGGGCCATGTTGGAGGCAAAGCTCGCGGCCCGGGAGGCAGGGGTGGTCATGCCGGTCTATATCGACGAGGACGGATGGTTTCACGTAGTGCTCCGGAAGCAGGCCGATGACGAAGGGACGACCAGGAAACAGCCGGTCTCCGGGGACGTGCAGGCCAGTACGCTGCTCTTTCTGTCCGCGACAGAGAGCGGCTCCGAGGGATCCGCTCTGCCGGCGGTGACGATTCCCCTGCTGGCCCGTGACGACCGGGACGCGGACGCCCGGTGTGTCCGGCTGTCCGATGTGATACAGTGATTTTTTCTTAATAGTGATTTCGTCTGAAATCGGGTGGCGGAGCGGGATGCTGCCGACGATTGCAATCTTTTCTCCCGGGATTTATAGTGCTTCTCAGCACGGTGCGGGCAGGATCAGCCGGAACCGGCGTTCTGAGGAGGAGAAGTGAAAAAATTCAGCTGCAGTCTTTGCGGTTCCGTGTGGCAGAAGCAGGGCAAGACCAATTGCTGGAGCGCGGACCCTGCTGACGCGCCGGCGAAGCCGGGATATTGTCCCTCCCGGGACCATCTGGCGCTCATCAAGAAGAGCTTCGGCAGATACAAGGGAGCGGGGCAGGACGCCAGGATCGCGCAGGTGGCCACGCAGGTCGAAGGCCTCTGTTATGCGCGGGCGGAAGGCGGGGTCCTGCGGGCACAGTGGACCCGCGTGGAGGACACGATCGCTTTCGCCAGGCTGATGGGCTGCCGACGCATCGGCATCGCCACATGCATCGGGCTGCTGGACGAGACGAACCGGCTGTCGCTCATCCTGCAGGCGCAGGGTTTCGAGGCGCTCTCCGTCTGCTGCAAGAGCGGGAGCATTGACAAGCTCGAGCTCGGGCTCACTGAAGCGGACAAGGTCCGGCCCGGCACGTTCGAACCTGCCTGCAACCCCGTTGCGCAGGCCCGGCTGCTGAACGGCGCGAAAACGGACATGAACATCATCATGGGGCTCTGCGTGGGCCATGACATGCTGTTCAGCAAACACTCCAAAGCACCGGTCACGACCCTGGTCGTCAAGGACCGGGTGACCGGCCACAATCCCGCAGCCGTGCTCTACGGCCAGAACTTCTATTACAAGCGTCTCCTGACGCAGCAGCTCCCGGTCGAACTCCGAAGCGGCGCCAGCAGGCGTCGCGGGCCAGCGAAGAAGCGGAAGTAGGGAAGTGCTGCGGGAAGGGAACACATCCGGGTCGGACCAAACCAAGTGATTGCTGGACAATCGGAATCCGGAAAAAACGGCCCTCGATCCCATAGGTCCGGTTGCCTTTATTGCATGAGACGTGACGAGCGGCAGGGAATCAGACGTAACTCTTCTGAATGCCATTGTATTCCCGATAGCGGGCAACAACCCGTAAAGAGCTGACCCCCGGTGACGTTGGTAGTTTGCGCCCGGACCGTCATGCATGCCGGGTGAAGATCCCGTCCATCTCGGGCGCGATCTCACAGAAGGCCTTGAGCACCGCCGGATCGAAGTGCTCCGGCATCGTCCGGCCGTCGCCCTCGGTGATGATCCGGAACGCCGCGGGGTGGCTCAGCGGCGGCTTGTAGGGCCGCCGGCACCGCAGCGCATCATAGTGGTCCACGAGCATAACGATCCTGGCCGCGAGGGGGATCGCCTCGCCCGCGAGGCCGCGCGGATACCCGCCTCCGTCCCACCGCTCATGGTGGCTCAGGGCGATCTCCGCTGTCATCTGGATCCGGGGGAACGCCGACCCGGTGAGGATCCGCTCGCCGATGACCGTATGGGTCTTCATGATATCGAACTCCTCCGGCGTCAGCGGACCGGTCTTCAGGAGGATGCTGTCGGGGATCCCGATCTTCCCGATGTCATGCAGCTGGGCTGCGAAGGTGATCGTCTCGACGAAATCCGGCGGCAGGTCCATGACCCGGGCGACCCTGCCCGAGTACGTTCCGATCCGTGCGATGTGGGTGCCGGTGTCCGTGTCCCGGTATTCGGCTGCGGCGGTGAGCCTGCGGATCATTTCGTCGCTCATGGTCCGAACCTGCTGCGTCCGCTCGCGCACCTCCTGTTCGAGGAGCTGGTTGTGCCGGAGCATGAAGTCGCCGTACGCCTTGATCACCAGCAGGTTCCTGAGCCGGATGGTCAGTTCCGTCCGGTCGATGGGCTTGGACAGGAACTCGTTGGCGCCGGCATCGAGACCGCGGAGCCGGGATGCCCGGTCGTGCAGCGCCGTCACCATGATGACCGGGATGGTCCGGGTGGCGGGGTCGTCCTTGATGCGCCGGCACGCCTCGTAGCCGTCCAGGACCGGCATCATGATGTCGAGGATGATCAGGTCGGGCGCGCCGTCACGGGCCCGCTGCACCGCTTCCTCGCCGTTGGCCGCGGTGTCCACGGCATATCCCAGGGGGACGATCCAGTTGATGAGCAGACGGACGTTGCTTTCCTCGTCGTCCACGATCAGGATCTTTTCGCCGGGCATGTCGAGCTCCTTTCACAGGGTACGGCCGGCCTGGCCGGGACCGCGGGTCACCGATCCAGGATCTCCCGCACTTTGTGCAGGAGGTCCCGCGGGGCAATGGGCTTCTGGACGAAGTCGGCGCCTGTTTCGGCAAGCCCTTTGGACGTGAGGGTGTCCATTGTATAACCGCTCACGAAGAGGGCTTTGATGCCGGGACGCGCCTTCCGGATCTCCTCGTAGGCTTCTTTCCCGCTCTTCTTCGGCATGATCACGTCCAGGATGACCAGTTGGATCGCGTCCCGCTGCTCGCTGAACCGGGCGATGGCCTCGGCTCCGTCCTGTGCGGGTACGACCTGATAGCCGAAGGACTCGAGGATCGTCCGGGTCATGCTGCGCAGCGCGGCGTCGTCCTCGGCCAGGAGAATGGTCTCGGTCCCGACGAGGACGGCGGCCGGGGCCTCCGCCCGGTTCGCCCGGACGGCTTCCTCCTCGAGGAGCGGCAGGTAGACGTTGAAGACCGAGCCGTGGCCCGGCTCGCTGTAGACGGTGAGGTAGCCGTTGTGCTGCTTGATGATCCCGTAGGAGATCGCGAGGCCGAGCCCGGTGCCTTCCCCGACGGGCTTCGTCGTGAAGAAGGGCTCGAAGATCTTCTTTTGCGTCTCCGCGTCGATTCCGTGGCCCGTGTCGGCGACCGTGAGGAGCGCATACCTGCCAGGCTTGCCGTAGCCGTAGGCGGCGACCTGCTTCGCCTCCATCTCGGTGAGCCGCGTGGCAATCGTCAGGGACCCGCCGTTCGGCATCGCGTCCTTCGCGTTCGTGGCGAGGTTCATCAGCACCTGCTCGATCTGCCCGGCATCGACCATTACCGGCAGCGGCCGGTCCGCCAGCTCCAGGCGGAGGTCGATGTTCTCCTTGATCAGGCGGCCGATCAATTTCCTGAGGCCCCGGACGATCTCGTTGAGGTTCACGGTCCGCACGTCGACGACCTGTTTCCGGCTGAATGTCAGCAGCCGCCGGGTGATGGACTCGGCCCGCTCGGCGGCGGCGAGCACCTCGTGCAGCTGCTCCTTTTCCGGCCGCCCGGCGTCCAGTTTTTCCAGCATCAGCGAGCTGTACCCCATGATGACGTTCAGGATATTGTTGAAGTCGTGCGCGATGCCGCCCGCCAGCGTGCCGACCGCCTCCATCTTCTGCGCGTGCCGGAGCTGCTCTTCCAGCTGTGCCCGCTCGTCGGCCATGCGCAGGTGTTCGGTAATGTCCCGCTTGACCGCCACGTAGTTGACGATCCGGCCCGCGGCGTCGTGGACCGGCGAGATCGTCGCGTTCTCGGTATAGAGCGTCCCATCCTTTTTCCGGTTGACGATCCGGCCTTCCCAGGTCCGGCCCGACGTGATGGTGTCCCAGAGGACGCGATAGAACGCATCGTCCTGCCTGCCGCTCTTGAGGAGGCGCGGGTTCCGGCCGATCGCCTCGGCGCGCGTGTAGCCCGTCACGGTCTCGAACATGGGGTTGACGTACTGGATCGTGCCCTGCGCGTCGGTGACCACCACGGTTTCGCCCGCCTGCTCGATTGCGACGGTGAGCCGCTCGCGCTCCTGCTCCGCGCGCTTGCGCTCGGTGATGTCCTGGTACAGCCCGATGAAATGGTGCGGCGCGCCCGCGGCGTCCCGGATGATCGCGGGACTGATGATGAAGTGGACGATACCGCCGTCCTTTTTCACGAACCGCTTCTCGAAGGAGGCGAACTCCAGGTCGCCGGCGATCATCCGCTGCAGGTATCCGATCCCGATCGGGACGTCATCGGGATGGGTAATGTCGGAGAAGGTCCTGGTCAGGAGCTCAGCCTCCGTATATCCCAGCGTCTCGCACAGGAGCCGGTTGACCTTGATGAACCGGCCCGTCAGGTCGACGATGGCCCCGCAGACCGCGGCGTTCTCGAAGGCGCCGCGGAAGCGCTGCTCGCTCTCCAGCAGCGCCTGCTCCGCGGCGTCGCGGTCGCGCATGTTTTTCCGCAGGCGCCGGCCGATAAACCCGAGGCCGAGCAGTCCCAGCGCCCAGACCGTGCCGTAGCCGGCCGCCATGGAGCGGGTGTGGAAGCTGATCGCGGCCAGGTGGGATTCGAGCGGGATCGAGCCGCTGATGCCGCCGCGGATATCGCCGACCCTGTAGCCCTGCTTGGCATGGCACTTCAGGCAGTCCTGCTCTGTGAGCAGAGGCCGCATGAGGCGCAGATGGGGCTTGCCGTCGAGTTCGACCACGGAGCTGTACTCAGCCTCACCCTGGGCGATCTTCTGCAGGGCAAGGGTCTCCCACGCATCCGGCGCGTTCCCGGGCCGGACCGGTTTGAGGCTGGTGACGTGGCCCCGCTGGCCGTAGAGGTCCTTTCCCCGCTCATGGACCTGCCGCATCATGTACGACGGGTTTACCAGCGTCAGGCGGCGGCCCGAAGGCGTGGTGATGTCGCGCTCCGGCACATGGGCCAGGTAGGGATTTGGCGGCGTGGTGTCCGTGACCGGCACGTACGCCCCGCCGTGGGAGGCCAGCCATTCCCGGTAAGCGACGTCCTTGATCAGGGCCTCCCGCGCTTCGAACCGCGCCTGGTCGAACAGGTTCCGCGTCACTTCCCGGGTGTCCAGCGTCAGAAGCAGCACGATCAGGGCGGTCCAGAGCGCTGCAACGGTCCACTGGTAGCGGGTGAGGTTGATCGAACGAAATGCCTCGGGTACCCTGGTATGGTCGTCGCTTGTAAGCATGGTCCTTTGTCTTCTGCTGATGGTGTTCTCTCGTAGAGGGCTTCGCCTGTGAGCGTACCGCGCATCAGCCTTCGCACTCATATAAGTATAGCAGGTTGTCCGACGGCATCGGAGGGTTGTCAGACGTTTCCATCGATTCGGATATCCCCGGTCTCCTTCGTTCTACTATATGATTCGGCCAAGAGATCGGTCTGCAGCAGGCGGGCAAGGATCTTAGCGTCGAGCTTGTCGGTGTTGATCTTCGCTTCTGCAATTGCCCGGGTTTTGCGTGGATGGACGAGATGGATCTCCGGGCTCTTGCCCTCCGGCAGTCCGTAGCAGGAGTAGCGGCCGCCGGTTGCCTCGATGGCGATCTTGCTGTCTACGGGAGGCCGGTCAGCGAAACCGATGTGGTCATCCGGCTTATTCTTGAGCCGAACCGTCTCTATGACCTGGCCTTTGTCGTCCATGCCGGCTGCAACAGCGTAAGGCTCATGATAGTTTACTCCTACGTGCATGGCTGCACCGCAGCTTGGGTTTGTGCCATTCCGCCAGGATGGGCGCCAAATATCCCGTGTATGCGGGATTGGTCCTGTAAGACCGATTATAGTCAACGGCTGTTGCAGTCTTTTCCTGTTGTCAGGCTTTAGACGTGCAACTATCGACTGACATCCGGTTCGTTCTCTCCGACCGTTTGTCAGAAAAAAATGATCTTCCTTGTCTCCAGCCCTACCCTTGGGTAAAAAAACTTTCCTCCGCATGTATGCAAAATTCGACTTACCGCTACAAAGAATAATATCCTGCAAAAGAACGATTCTTTGTGAGCAAAATCACAGGTGCGTTTTATCACGTCAAGGAAGAGTCTGCTATGCTGATAGGAAGTCGCGGTGATATCCGGAGGGAATGCTCTCTCTGAGAGAGATGGACCGATTGCCGAACGTTCCCCGTGCCCAAGCAAAAGGAGGACCTGCATCCATGCAATTCATCGAAGCGTCATTCACGCGCCCCTACTATCGAAGAAAACTCTTCTTCTCCACTCTCGTGATCGTCGTGCTTGCATCCCTCTGCGCCGCCGCCGGGCTGCTCGCGGTCTTCCCGTCGGTGTCCGGGGCCTGCTACGGCGCCGTGATCACGACGCTCCATGCTTTCGAAAGGATGCTGGTCCCGACGATCGCGACGCTTTTCGCGGTCATGACGGGGCTGCTCGCGCTGGCGGTCTCTTTCCTGCACCTGTTCTATTCCCACCGCATTGCAGGACCGGCGTTCCGGCTCGGACAAGAGGCTGCGCGGATCGGCAGCGGTGACCTGCGTGCGGATTTTCGACTGCGCCGTAAGGACAACCTGACCGATCTTGAGGACAGCCTGAAGCAGGTGGCCTGCCGGTACCGGGAAACCGTCGATGCTCTCGAACAGCTGACGTCCGTCCTGGACAGGCAAGCGGCTTCGCTCGACGGATCGAACAGGCCTGCAGTTGAAAAAGCCGTCCGCGAAATGACCGTTGCGGCGGCCGCCATGGAAAAAATCGTTTCGGAGATACGGGCATGAAAAGAGCAATCGTCGGGACGCTGCTGTTCCTTGCAATCGCCGGTTCCCTGTGGTCATCGCTCCGAACCGGCGTCCATGATTTTACCGGAGACCGCTGCGGCGACTGCCATGCCGTTGCGCCGGTGAAGGGCGACCCGCGGGCGGCAATCATGAAGGCTCCGATCAGCGAGCTCTGCGGCAGATGCCATCGAAGGGAGGACACTATTCTCTCCCATCCCGTGGAGATGATTCCTCTTGACGCGGTTGTGCCCCGGGATCTGCCGCTGTCCTGGGACGGGAAAATGACCTGCAGCACCTGCCACGATATGCACGCGACAGCCCCCCTTGCCGGGGAAGGGCTCCGGCGCTTGCTGCGGCGGCCCGTCGACGGCCGCGCATTCTGCGAGGTCTGTCATAACCACGGCGTACTCGCTTCACAGGACGGGGCCAGGCACTCGCAGCGGTTGGCTGCGGCTCACCTGAGGACCAGCGGGAGGCAGAACGTGAGAACCGATAGAGTTTCGAGTTTCTGCATGGAATGCCATGATGGGACTACCGGCCAACTGGTTGCGGTAAAAAACGGTTCCTGCCGCCGCGTGAGCGGGGCTGATTCGCCCCAGGACCGTTCGCATCCCGTCGGCATCAACTACCGCGCCGCGATGGCAAAACGCGGAGGCCTGCATGCGCCGGAAGAAATCGTCGCCAAGATCAAACTTGTCAATGGCCGGGTGAGCTGCATTTCCTGCCACGACCTGTATTCCCGAAATTCGAAATTGCTCGCAGCGACGCCGACGAACCTGTGCACGACCTGCCATGATAAATGATGCGGAGAGGGAGGAAATCATGAGAACAAACCGCAGGAAGCAGTATTTCATCGACAAAAGCTATCAGACGAGGTTCATCCTGAGATTCGTCATCGTCACCGCCCTGTGGTCGGCGGCGGCGCTTTTGCTGTTCGCCTGGATCGCACGTCAACGGATCGAGACGGAGATGTATTCCAGCCATCTCACTATCGCATCGTCCCAAGAACTGCTCCTCCCGTCGGCGCTCTATTCCGAAGGAATCGCGCTGCTGCTCTACTCAGTCCTGCTTGCCTACGCCATCTTCGACCTCGGAAAAAGGATTTCGGCGCCCCTCTTCATGCTTAAAAAGGACCTTGCGAGGATCGGAGCCGGGGACCTGGCAATTCCCGTTCGTCTGCGGCCTGGCGACGAGTTTCAGGACCTTGCCGGGGAGGTGGACCGCATGCGCGCAGGATTGGGCTCGCGTTTCGCGGAAATCAAGGGCGCACAGCAACGGCTATCCCGGGCCGTTTCCGAACTGGATCTGTCCATGCGCCAGGGCCTGCCCCTGTCGGAGCCGATCGGTGAAATCAGGAAGGCTGCGTCCGCTGCGCAGGAATCGCTGCGCCCATTTACGCTGTAGAAGCGCGGGTTGGGATCGTCTTCTACGCTTGCGCCGAAACCAGGAAGCGTCTTCGGGTCTCTTTTGAGGCACTCCTGCCGGTTCTCTGCTACCCTTGCCTCATGTCCCGCTCCCTTCGCATAGAGTATGCAGGTGCCGTCTATCACATGACTCCCGACGAAACGAGAAGAAGCCTTTCTTCTAGGCTGACCAGGATCGCGATAGATTTCTCAATACGCTTCAGCGCGTCAACAGACGGAACCGGTCGTGAAATGCGGCTATCATCAAAGCCGGCCTGCACGGCATCTGCCGGTCCACCGTTCGACGATCAGCCGTTGACTGCGAGCATGCGAAATTGCAACAAACGAGACGTAATAATCATATGAAGGCACCTCGAACCGTACTGGCGTATGCATCGCGGCAGGCGGGCGGATAGTGTCGTCCGAAGATCTGGCTGATTACCGCGAAGAGCAGCCCCGCGCCGTGGACGTACCTGACCAGCCGGAGCTTCCCGTCCCCACCATGCGTCTGCGATCAAGAAAACGGGTCCAGAAGAAATGATCAAAAAGCAACGGGGCCCGCAAGCGAGCGGGCGAGCATGCACGGTCCGTTCTTTTGCTATACTGAGACATTCATATCAGACGATCGCGGCATGCCCTGTCAGAGACCGAAAATACCAAGCAAGCACATTGGGCCGAATCCATGAAGACGCATATTCTGCAAATAGTCCTTATCCTCTGTCTGCCGCTGAACGCTATTGCAGCCGCTGCGGAGGAGGTCATGACGGGTGGAGAAGAGGTCTATCGCGTGCTGGAGGGCGACAGCCTCCTCCTGATCAGCGCGAAGTTCGGCGTGAATCTGGAAAGAATCAGGAATGAGAACAGTCTCGATCCCGAGCAGCCGCTCCGGCCGGGGACGGAACTTTTGATCACGACGCGGAAGATCGCGCCCGCGAAGGTCGATCAGGGGCTCGTGATCGATATCCCCGGCAGGATGCTCTACTATTTCAAGGCAGGCAGACTGGAGCTGTCCTGTAGCGTGGGCCTCGGCAGGCCGGGGTGGAGGACGCCTGCGGGCGGCTTTGTCATTACCGGCAAGGAAGAGAATCCCGTCTGGCACGTGCCCGCGTCGATCCAGGCAATCATGCAGGAGAAGGGCATGCCTGTTCTGACCGCGGTCCCGCCGGGGCCGGACAATCCACTCGGCAAGTATGCTCTCTACACCTCCCGGAAGGGGATCTGTATTCACGAGACCATCTGGCCCACGACGGTGTACCGGTTCCGGAGCCATGGATGCATCCGATTGCTGCCGCAGGACATCGAGCGGCTGTACCGGGACGTCGATGATGGAACTCCGGGAGAGTTGATCTACGAACCGGTGAAGGTCGCCGTGTCCGGCGACGGGAAGGTGTTTCTGCAGGTAGACCCGGATATATACAAAAAAGCGCGAGACCCGATGGATGTGGTCCGGCGGCGGCTCGATGAGCTCGGTGCAGCAGGCAAGGTGGATTGGGGCAAGGTCGCAGCCGTCGTTGCCGAAGAGGCGGGCGTTGCCGAAGAGGTCACGGATATATCCGGGTCGAACCAAACCAACTGATTGTTGAACGATCGAAATCCGAAAAAAATGGTCCTCGGAATTGCCTTAGCGCTGCTTTTCCCGGGGTAGAATAGGCCTTGAAGAATCAGCGGCTTTAATTCCCTCCTTCTCGATCGTTTTCAAGTCAGCGACGCTAGCTGGAGATGTTGTTCCTGGAATTGCGCAGTGACTGAACATTGTGCATAACAGACCGGGAAGAAGGGAGTCTGGCGGCGACTGCCAGATCGACGAGGGAGTGCATTTTGGGAACGCCGGCCGGACATGCTGCTCCGATACGTCAGGCGCCACGATAAGTTCGAGCCAGGTGAACGCGGACTTCGATGCGCTGAAGACAGCGGTCGACGCCAAACAGGACAAGCCGGGGCTCGGGTCCTGCCCGACGACGAGCGCAGGCCAGGTGGCCTGGGCCCACATCAGCTGCCCCAATGCGGGGGGAGGCTGCTTTGTCGTGAACAGCTACAACCCGACAGGCGGGGCTTTCGTGGTCCACGGTGCCGAAGAAGCGGGGCTTTACGTTAGTGGGCTCGATTATCTGCTACGCCTGTATGCAGGCCGCGGGCATGGTCAATGACCACCTGGTGGACTGCTTTCGCTACCACAAGGCCGGGAGAGGGTCATGATGGAACATTCGCTCGCACAACTTGGCTGGAACAGAACCTTTGAGGCGGCCATGGCCCCCTTTGTTGGCCAGGGGTTCGAGCCTGCACGCGTGATCGCCGAGCACCGGGGTGCCTACCGTGTCGCGACCGCAACGGGCGAGATGGCCGCGGAAGTGACCGGTCGTCTGATGCACCTTGCCGAGGACCGGCTGGACTATCCTGTGGTGGGCGACTGGGTGGCTGCCGCGGTGCTCGACCAGGGAGAGCTGGCGGTGATCCACGCGGTCCTGCCGAGGACCAGCGTGCTGGCGAGGAAGTCTGCGGGAAGGAAGTTCGAGGGGCAGGCCATTGCCGCGAACGTGGATATTGTCTTTGTGGTGATCGGCATGGACCACAATTTCAACCTGAACCGGATGGAGCGCTACCTCGCTGCCGCGGCAGGGACCGCCGCCCGTCCGGTGGCGCTGCTGTCCAAGAGCGACCTGGCGCCGGATGCCGATGCAGCACTACGGTCCGCTGCAGGCCGCTCGCAGGGAGCGGAGGTGCTCGCGGTCAGCAGCAGGACCGGCGCGGGCATGGAGCGGCTGCAAGCGCTCCTGACCGAAGGCGTGACAGCCTGCTTCATCGGGTCCTCGGGTGTGGGCAAGTCGTCGATCATCAACCATCTGGCTGGCAGGGAGCTGCTCAGGACCGCTGAGGTGCGGGAGGGCGATTCCCGGGGGCGCCACACCACGACCCACCGCGAGCTGTTCCTGCTGCCGTCGGGCGGCATCGTGATCGACACGCCGGGCATGCGCGAACTGGGGCTCTGGGACGCAGGGGCAGGCATCGAACGGGCCTTCGGCGACATCGAGGCGCTCGTCCCGGCCTGCGCGTTCAGGGACTGCACGCACCGTGTGGAGCCCGGGTGCGCGGTCCGGGATGCAGTGGAACGCGGGGACCTGGACCGCGACCGGTACGAAAGCTTCCTCAAGCTGGGGCGGGAGCAGGAGCATCTGGAGGCAAAGACGGACTGGTTCAAGCTGCAGGTGCGCAAGGCCCATGGCAAGTCGATAGCGAAGGCGGTGAAGGAATTGTACAATATGCGGTATAATAAGACCTGATCATGGCAACCCGACCCGACCAGGAACTGCACCACGCGATATTCGGCTCCATCCTCGACCAGGCGGAGATGACGCCCTTTCTGCTGCAGCCGGCGACGGACTATTTCACGTCGCTCAAGCAGGCCACGCGGATGATGGCCAACCGGGGCTTCGACACCCTGGGAAGCGACATGCTCCGGACCAGCGAGCGCGAGCGGGCGGCCCAGTATATCCGCCGCTCTTTTGACTACTGCTTCAAGGCGCTCTTTCCCTTTGTCAGCAGCCAGCTCGAAGGGCTCGTGTCGCTCCGCTCTCCCAACCAGGGTCTCTACCGCTCCTGCCTGGCATCGATCAGCGCGGTGTCGCAGATCCTGAACGACCGCTCCTTCCAGGCCCTCCTGGCCGATGACCCCCGCCATCTTCTTCTGCTTGCGTCGTCGCGCAAGTACTCCTTTGTCTTTTCCGGGTACCAGGGGCGGGAATTCGCGATCCCGGCCTACTGGCAGGAGGCGGCCTGCTGTCTGCTCAAGACGATCTACCTGATCAAGTCGGTGGAGGAGGACAGCCAGGACATCAACGACGTGGCGCAGCTCGGGTTCTTCTTCGAGGACCGCGGCATCGGGCTGAACGACCTGTATTGGTTCGACTGGGAGCATCCGGCTGTTGTCCCGGACACCGAAGCGGCTCAGCGGGCCTACGTGAAGATCGCCACGTTCTTCCACCGCCTGAACGAGTCCCTGGGTTTCGACCGGGAGAAAGGCTGCCTGGTGTTCAACAGCGGCGACGGCGTGGAGATCAAGATCGCGGAGGTGAAGGCGCGTCTCAAGAGCCCCGAGAGCATGGTCACCAAGCTGGGCAAGACCGTCGAGGGCGAAGCCTTCGATATCCGGGACATCCTGGCGATCACCTTCATCCTGCAGGACATGCACGACACGCTCAAACTCTTCCATGCGCTCCAGAAGCAGGGCGTGATCCTGCAGGACAACACCGTCTCCCCGTCGATAACCCAGACGCTCTTCGACGACCCCGCGGCCATGCAGGAAGCGGTGCGCCGGCTGATGGTGAGCCTCGCCAAAGGCAGGGGGCGGGACGAGCTGCCGGACGAAGAGCAGGTGGCCCTCTCGTCGTCGGCCTTCTACGACGCCTTGAGCAAGAACGCTGACAGCAACGCCCATACTTCCAAGGGCCACCGGAAGTTCCAGTGCAAGATCGGGTTCTCCGTGCCGATCCACCGGGCAGTTGACACGAACGAGATCCTGATCCCCGGCACGGCGCAGTATGCCCGCCGCGACAGCGTGAGCAAGAAGACGGAGCAGCATACGCTGGGCGTGGAGCTGCGCATTTCCGACGTGAAGAGCTGGCGGAAATCGGAGCAGACCGGCGAGTCCCATCACGATGCCTACAAGTTCCGGCAGCTCATCTCGGTCATGAACCGGCTGTTCAAGGGCATGTTTCATTTCCCCAGGGACAACCATGACCAGTTGCGCAAGGACCAGGCAGCGTTGTTTTCCTGAAAAAGTGCCGGAGCAGAGGAAGCATGATGTTCCTGTGACTGCATTGCATATACTTCACTACGTTGGCAACAACAAAGGCCGGAGAGAATGAACTCTCCGGCCTTTTGCCTGTACGGCTATCTTTACTGCGCTTCTTTATCGTCCGCTATGTGCTGCCTACCGGCTCAAAAATGCCTTCGGCGCTCTGTATTCATGGCACTCAACGCAGGTCTTCTTTGCCTGCGCATCCGTCACGGTCCAGACATGAGGTTTGTGGCACTGCTTGCATTCCATGCCCGTGTCCTGAATGTGGAGCTTGTGCTTGCCGATTGCCATGATGTTCTTATGGCACGAGAGGCAGTTGCCCCAGTCGGGCCGCGAGGCCTTGTGCGGCTTATGGCACTCATAGCAGTTGAACTGCATGGGCCCGTTCTCCGGCCGGTCGATCTTGATCGCCCGTTTGATCGTCTTTTCATCAGGCTGGAAGTGGGTGGTATCCATCGTTCCGTCAGCCAGCAGTTCCTTCCGGTATTTTTCAGCTCCGTGGCAGTACAAACACTTCTTGATGCCCGGCTTCAGGTCTTTGGTCCTGTCGGTGTGGCAGTTGAGGCACGGAAGCTTCTCCATCCCCGTCCCGTGCACTTGCCGGTCCTCGTGGCACGTCAGGCAGTATCGTTCTTCAAGGCTGAACTGATGGGTCCGGTAGCCGTGGCATTTGGTGCATTCGATCTTTTCCATGAACACATGTTTTGCGTGGTACCGCGAACCGGCGATGCTCGGCGCGTTCGGCTCTTTCTCGTTCGTTTCCCAATGGCAGCCAAAGCAGGTCTTCCAGGGCACGATTACCTCTCCGTGCCTCGGCGAGACCTTATTATGGCCGAGCACGACAAAAGCAAAGAGCTGTTTCATCTGGTCGAGCTTGGTTGAATGGTGGCACTCATGGCAGTTCACCCCATGATGCACACTGGTCGACCAGGCTATGTTCGCTTCATCGTGGACATGACAGGCGGAACATGCCTTGGGATCGTTCTCGAAATAATCGTTGATCAGGTAGGCGGCTACGAGGGCCGCGATCGAGAACAGGACCAGGATCGTTATGATGATGATCTTCGCCCTGCTGGAAAGCTCCGTGCTGAACCATTCGCTGATTTTGTTGATAAGCTGCTTCGGACTGAACATGAAAAACTCCTCTCCTTAAAGGGCTACTGCGTTTTACCGGCTGCGCAAGCCGGCGCCGTCGGATCAAAGCGTATCTGGAATTGACGCAAAGGGCGAATATTTTGCGCCCTCAATGCATAAACTACTGTGCAATAAAATGCAAGAAGAATCATGCCAGAAGGAGCTATTGCCCGCCGGCAAAAAGGGGAAAGCACAGGAGATGCTTTTTGCAGCACTTGTGCGGAAAAGGGGGCCAAGGGATGATTGGGGGCACCCTTATCTATGCATATTTTCCGCCATGGAGCTCAGATAATGCGGTCTGACAACAACGGGGGGGCTGATCGTCGGGAAGAATTGCGCTCACTGCGCCATTGAGATCGAGGGGCCATCAGGCAAGAGTGTCGGCAGCGCGTCCTTCCAGAAACAGATAAGGCCGGAGAGAGCGATCTCTCCGGCCTCGTGCATTTCAAACCGCATATCCGGCCTCGTGGCCGCGTTGCCGCTACATTGCCATGTTGAAGGGAACATAGCCGGCCAGGAGCAGCTCGCCGAGGTAGGAGCTACCCTTCATCTCCGCGCCTTCGATCAGGTCCTCCTTGAGAACGTTATGCAGCGGCATGAAGGCATGGCAGGCGTAGAACTTCACGTTGAACTCGGGCATCAGGTCCAGCAGGTCGCCCACATTGACCTGGTTGCCTTCCAGTTCCATGGTCATGGACTTGCCCACTCCCTTCTTCGCGAGCTCGACACCCTCTCCGACGAGGAACACCGCGATTTCAACGGTGTCGTCGAAAGCTTTCATATTCGAAATGATCTTCAGCATAACGATCACTTCCTTGAGATTTGACTTCGCATGGGACAGGACGAACAGGAACTTCTTTGCTTCCATGGTAAACCTCCTTGTCGGCAACGGGCCGTAGATGTTGGTCATTATTATAACAAAATGAGTGCCCTCCATGCCAGCACATTGCGCGATCACTGATCGGAAATAGAACGCCGTTCTTAAGCAAGCGTCCGCGAAGTCACCTCATCAGGACGTGCTGTCTGATATTGACAGTTAGCGTGAAACGGCCGCCCGCGGTAGCCGGATCATTCTTGACAAAACACGCCTCCCTCTATAATCAAACATCTATGCCATCGGAATCTCACGAAATGACCCCGCCTTCGTCGCGGGAGGTCCGCATCGTCTTTGCGTTCATTCTTGTTCTCTTTCTTCCGGAACATCCGCTCAGATCGGCGCGTGGAGCGGCGGACAGGGGCTGATCCGTGACAGGGGTATCTTGGGGACTGTCTGTTCACGCTGCGCAAGTGTCCGGTCCCGGGATACTGCGCTGTCCACGAATGCACCATCAGGGCCGGCATCGGGATCAGCCTGTTTCCCGCGGGCATCCGGGTAGTTTAGTAGTTGCTAATCTTGTTGACCTGATCTTCTTTTCCGTGCTATGCTTTGCCATCCAAACTTCGGAAGGAGGAACACCATGGCGTATCCGTCTCTTCTTGCGTTCTGTCTTTTCGTACTTTCGATCGTCACCGCTTTTCCCGCGCCCGCAGCTGACCAACCGTTGAAGCCTTATCTGCTGGGCTACCGGGGCGCAGGGGCCATTGAGGCAAAAGCTCCCGAACTCAAGGCTGCTCTCGAACAAAATGGGTTCCAGATCGTCGGGAGCTATACGCCCTACCCGGGCGCGCAGGTGATCGTTGCGACGAGCGACGCGCTCAAGGCGGCGGCAGCGAAGTCCGACTTCGGCGCCTACGGGTCGGTTGTTCGCGTCTCGATCACGAACACGGGCAAGGAACTGCAGGTCGCGGCAACGAACCCGCGGTACTTTGCCGCTGCATACCGGATGAAGGAGGGACTTGAAGATGTTGCAGCGTCGCTCGAGCAGGCCATCGGCAGGACCGCGGATTTCGGGTCCAGGGACGGCATCACGGCGGCGAAGCTCCGGAAGTACCACTATATGGTGATGATGCCCTATTTCACCGATCCCGTGAAGCTCGCGACCTTCCCTTCCCAGGACGAGGCGCTTGCCGCAGTGGAGGCGAACCTTTCCGCGAAGAAGGGCGGCGCGGCCAAGGTCTATCGTGTTGACCTGCCTGGCAAGAAGGAATCGATCTTCGGCGCGGCCCTGGCAGAGGGCGAGGGCGCGGACGCGGCGATCATGAAGGTCATCGACATCGGAGACCTGAAGCATACAGCACACCTGCCCTATGAGCTGGTGGTGTCCGAGGGATCGGTGTACATGCTGCACGGCAAGTTCCGCATCGCCCTGGACTTCCCTGATCTCACCATGGGCACGTTCATGAAGATCTCCGGCGCGCCGTCGGCGATCGAGGAAAAACTGAAAGCAGCGGCAGGGGGAAAGTAGCGGACTCATTTTCGGACGACGGTTCCAGCAGGCATGAACAGCACGGGTTCGGGTGATCCCGGGCCCGTGTTTTTTATTCCGCCATACATTCCTTTCCGTGACACAATATCACCGGGGAAGGCGGCTTCTTTCTCGGACCGCTCCCGCTGCAGCCGCGCTTGACTGCTCCTTACAACGGTTCGATTCTCATGTAATCGGCAATACGGGAAAATAATCCTGAAGCATGATGTCCTGCGTCGAACTCAGGTGACCCTCTGATCTATAAAACTGCACTGGCATGTGTTTCTGATACATTTTCCTATCTCGCTCTTCGGGCCAGCTTTTCTCTTTCAGGTCTTGCACCTCCTCCGGCATCCAGCGTGTCTTGAGCTTTCCACGAACGTCACGCTGGTCGACGGAGGGTACTGGTCTCCATCAGAACGGCACGGTCGACGTGATCCTTGATCCGGCCTATGCCGCACGGTCCGGCAGCGCAACGTACAGCATGGCGGCGCAGACCAGCTCCAATATCGGCTGACATGGCGGTCCTCTTCACGATGGTCATTCGGAACCGTCATCGTCTGCCTGCGTGAGCCCGTTAACCGACGTGTTTTTGTGATTGCCTTTTTCGTCCGGTTGCAGTACTTTCCTCGCAACGGCTGCTTGTAGCAGCCGGAGATGCTTCCCCCTCCTTGCTCTCCACGATATTCCCGGATCGCACCATGCAGGCAGTGCATGGCTGCCGCGCCCCGCGCGCTGGCCGGTCCGGCTGATAGCTCACGCTGGTGGCGTGAACCCCGAGGTAGGTTAATGGATGCCGTCGCATTCTATATCGAGCACTTGAAACAGATCAACGAAGCGATCCGGATCATCTGCCGCAGGAGCGGGATGGGTCACGACGAAGAAATGGACTTTGCGCAGCATGTCCATCTTCAACTGATCGAGAACGATTACCGGCGGCTGCGGGCTTTTAAAGGGTCCAGCAGCATCAAGACCTATCTGCATACCGTGGTGAGCAGGATATTCATCGATTCGGTGCGCTCAAAATGGCATCCGTCCACCGAGGCTCAGCGGATGGGCGCCGCGGCTGTTGAGCTCGAACGGCTGGTGCACCGGCAACGGTATGCGGTCCATGAAGCCTGTCAGATAATGGCGGCCAACCCGGTGACCGTGCTGGAAGAGAGCGCAGCATACGCCATCCTCGATAAACTGCAGGTCAGATGGACGCGTCCCCGGCCGGTGGACGATCCCGAGGCATACCTGCCGAACGTCCCCGATCAGGCCCCCGATCCGGAGAAGCGCGCCTCCCAACAGCAGGTCCGGAAGGAACGGCAACGGATCATCGCGCTGATCGGGACCATCTCCTCTTCCCTGTCAGGCGAGGATAAGCTGCTGATCAAGCTCCTGTTCATCGGGGACCGCAAAGTATCGGAGATCGCCCGCCTGCTCGGGAAGAGCGATCGTCAACTGTATAAAAGGATACAGACGATCCTCCGCCGCCTGAGGGATGCCATGGCCGATGCGGGGATCAGGGAGGACGATGTCCGGAACATCCTGGACGGCATGGGTGAACACGATGATTGAGAAAAACGATCGAACTGTCCGTCTAAGCGGTCAGGACGTTGCTCTGGGCAGGCTGCTGGCCCGGAAGACCGCCGGAGGGCCGAATATGACCGATTGTCCCGACCCCGAATCACTGTCGCAGTTCATCGAGGGAAAGCTCGCCCCGGATGCCCGGGACTGCCTGGCGACCCATCTGGGCGATTGTGAGGGCTGCTATGCCACGCTGTATCACTGTCTGGTGATCCGCGAGGAGCTTGAGAGCGAACTGCGCAAGCGAAGAAGGAAGCACCTGCTCTATGCCATCCCTGCATCGATCGCCGCCGCAGCCGTTCTGGTCCTTGCCGTGAGGGTTTTGCGTCCGGAATCGGGAGGCACGCTGTCGGCGGAGCGCGCACCGGCCTCCCGGGTCGCTCCTGTCAGCGTCACGCCGCCGCGGAAGCCCGAGCCTGCAGCAGCGGTCCGTTCATATGCAGCCGAACTGTCAAAAGGCCTCGCCGGGAAGGTCGATGCGGCGCAGCAGGCCAGGACCGTCGGGAACGACCGCGGACCGGAACCTGCCTACGGATTCAGTTCTATCGTGCCGCTGGACAAGACGGTCTTCCGGATCGGCGTCGGCCTGGTCGATCTTGAGCTAGCTTTGCAGGCGAAGGACCGGGCCAGTGGCGAACTGATCGCGCGGAAGGTGGTCGAACTCCTGAAGTCTCTGGGATCATCGCACGGTCCGCTTCCGGCCCTTGCATCGCAAGGACCGGGGAGGCAGGGCGGCGCTACAGACGGTCTTGCGGAGTTCAGCGGTGCGGTGGAGGCGATGTTCAGGGACCGGCCGGAATCGGTCTATCTGGACTTTGGCGCATGGGTAGAAGCTGCCGCATTTGCTGCTGACACACGGGATGCCTCATTCTTCCGGCGCGCGGACATCAGGCGTTTCAGGCAACGGCTGGAGCTGAGCGGTGTGCCTATCGGCACTCTGAAGAACCTGTCCTCGCTGGAGGAGTCCTTTACTTCCGACGGCATCCGGCGGGACCGGTTGAAGAGCTGCGGCCGCCTGCTCGCCGACATCAAGGAGATGTTTTGACCGCATCCGGGGCGATGGCCTGTGTCCGCAACAGCATAACGGCAATGACGACAGGCATGGTCCGGCTCCGCCTGGCTGCCCGGGCAGCCGGACGCTTGCTGCTGCCGGGGATCTGGCTGATCGCCCTGTGCGGGACGTCCGCACATGCGGCCGACCTGTCCAAGGATCAGCGGCAGTGGTGGATCGACAGCTATGGCGCCGTTGACGCCTCGACCGATCCGCTTGCAGCCCGGGCGGAGCAGATATTCGGCCGGGTCGCGGCTGCAGCGGACCGGAAGGGGAATTGGCCGCCCAAGCTCGTGGTGATCGGAGGGACCGGCGACCCGTATGCCTTGGCGATCAGGGACGGAAGTATCCTCCTGACGCTTGAGGGGTTGAAGATATGCTACCGCAATGCCCCCCCGGACGTCGGCGACTCGCGGCTCGCTTTTCTCATCGGTCACGAACTGGCGCACCTCGCAAAGGACGATTTCTGGCACAAGAATGCCTTCGCAACGTTCAACAGATACAAGAACGACGCGCAGGTGCGTCGTTCGCTGGCAAGCCAGCTGGAAAAGACCGGAGGATCTCCCGATTTCGTCAAGATCCAGGAGCTCCAGGCGGATTCCTACGGCATCATGTACATGACCATGGCCGGATTCGATCCCCGGGTGATCATCGGTCAGGATAAGGACGATTTCTTTCAGTTCTGGGTCGCTCAGATCGCCGGCAAGCGTACCCATGGTGATGCGGTCCACGTGTCGGCCGAGGCGCGGGCCGAATTCGTCCGCACCGAACTGCAGCAGTTCATCGGTTCCCTTGCCCGTTTCCGCCAGGGGATCCGGGACTACCGGTCCGGCGACTATCAGGCATCCATCCATTCTTTCGAGAACTTCATCGAAAAGTACCCGGGGCGGGAGGTCTATAATGACCTCGGACTGAGCCATTACCAGCTTGCCGTGCAGGCGCTCTCCGCATGCAGCGCGCGGCAGCTGCCGTTCAAGCTGCCAATAACACTTGATCCGAGAACCACGGCCCAACGACTGGATCCGTCGACAGCCGCGGAAGGGGACGCGCCGGTTCGGGATGAGCCGGTCCGAGCCGATCCGCAAGGGACCATCGGGCTCGTTGACGAATATCTGAAGAGCGGAGGCGTCGCATGCTGGGCGAATGAATCCTCCCGGGCAGGACTGCAGGAGGCGATACGCTTCCTGGAGGAGGCGGAGAAGAAGGACGCAGCCTATTTGCCGGCAAGGATCAATCTCTCCTCGGCGCTGATCCTATCGGGAAATTACGCAAAGGCGATCAGCGTGACCGAGGAGGCGCTCAAGATAGATCCGACGAGCCGGGAACTCCTGCACAATAAGGCGGTGGCGGAGCATCTCTTCGCCAGAAAGAACACGCCGGAAAATCCCGACGCCCTCGGTCTGGTGCGATCACGGCCGGCCCCTGATGCGGCTGAACAGGAGAATGGTCCTGCTGCCCTGCCCGCCGGTTCTCTCGGGATCGGCGTTTCGGCCGATATGGGGAATTTCACCATCGGTCCGTCGATCCAGTGGTGGCCGGTCGCCTCCGCAGGATTTCAAGCGTCCTATGGCCGCGGTACGTTCACCACCTATTCCTTCCGCGGCCTTGTGCGATTTGGCGCGGTCGCCGGAGTGACGCCCTACGCGGGCCTCGGTTACTTGAGCGTCCAACGGGAGGCGAACGTCCTTGGCGCGGACACGACCTTCATCGGGCGGGGCGGGGAGATCTCGGCCGGCGCCATCCTGCCGCTGTCCGGCCGGATATCGCTGCTCGCTGCCGTTACCGCCAACAATCTGCGGATCGCGGAAACGGTCTCCGCAGGCGGGCGGGGCCTGCCGGTCACCATGACCTGGAACGCATTGTCCGTTACGACAACTTTTGTCTATACGATATTTTGAGCTGTTCGGCGATGTTTCCTCGGCGCGTTTTATTCCCGGTGATTTTTTTTATCCGGACCGGGGAAAAAGGAAGTTTTGTCCGTCTATAGGGTAGGACCCGACCGGGGGATGCGGCCGGGAGCGGTTTGGACCAATGCATGGCCATTCTGTTGAGGAGGGGACCATGAAGCGGCAAAGGGGATCATGGGCCGTGATCACAGGCCTGCTGTCACTGATGCTCGTTGCAGGATGTACGCAATCCGGAATTCCGGAGATCAAAGAGAAGAGCAATACCGCGCCCGTTGCCCTGGCAGGCCCCGGCCAGCAGGTGATCACCGGGGCCGTCGTGACGCTGGACGGCAGCGGGAGCAGCGATGCTGACGGCGATACGCTCACGTATCGCTGGTCGTTCTCGTCGATGCCTGCCGGCAGCACGGCAGCGCTGTCGAGCGAGATCGCCGGCATGCCGACGTTCACCACGGATAAGGACGGGGACTACCTGCTCACGCTGGTGGTCAATGACGGCACCGTGGACAGTTCCGCAGCCGCGGTCGTCGTGACCGCGACAGCGAACACCGCGCCGGTCGCCGATGCAGGTTTGGACCGGGCAGTGTCCACCGGGACCGTGGTGACGCTCGACGGCAGTGCGAGCAGCGACGCAGAAGGCGGCACGCTGACCTATGTTTGGTCGTTCATCACCAAGCCCGCCGGCAGCACGGCCGTGTTCTCGAACGCAACCGGCACGAATCCTACGTTCACCGCGGACAAGGATGGGAACTATGTGGTCAGCCTGGTGGTCAATGACGGGATGACGGACAGTGCGCCGGCCGTCGTCACCCTGAGCGCTACCACGGCGAACGTGCCTCCTGTTGCGAATGCCGGTTCCGATCGCAATGTGACGACCGGGAGCGTGGCGACGCTCGACGGCAGCAAGAGCAGCGATGCCGAGGGCAGCGCTCTGACCTACCAGTGGACGTTCACGTCGATGCCGGTCGGGAGTTCGGCGGTCCTGTCGAGCGAGACGTCCGGCCAACCTACGTTCACCGCCGACAAGGATGGCGCCTATGTATTCGGTCTGGTGGTCAACGACGGGATCGCGGACAGTGCACCGGCCACGGTCACGCTCACGGCCGTCATGCATGGCGTGAAGTTCAAAATGCCGGATACCCGGCAGCTCGCGAGCTATACGACCACGACCGGCGAGGATTCGGACTATACCATCAACCAGCCGTCCTATACGGATAATGGCGACGGCACGGTCACGGACAACGTGACCACCCTGATCTGGCAGCAGGGCGGGGACGGTGTGAGGAAGACCTGGAATGAAGCGGACACGTATTGCAGGGACCTTGCCCTGGCCGGACAATCGGACTGGCGGCTTCCGAACCGCCTGGAACTTGCCAGTCTGGTCGTGGACAACGGCATCGGCAATACAATGATCGATGCGGTCTTCCCTACCTGGTCCTCCTACTACTGGGCGTCCACAACGAGTGTGAGCCATACCGTCCCTTATGCGTGGAGCGTGGACTTTTACGACGGGGTCTCGCTCTATAATCTGAAATCGAGACCGTACTATGCGCGGTGTGTGCGTGGCGGGCCCTGATCGCGGGGGACGAAGCTCAGCGACGGGCAGTGAGATGGCAGCGGCGGCGAGCGAAGAATGGAACGGAGGCGTATCTCTATGATAAGATCGATCATGATCGGCTTGATCATCCTATGCGGCATGGCAGGACCGGCAAAGGCCGGCACGCTGGTTGATAACGGTGACGGAACGGTAACGGACACAGGAACAAATTTGATGTGGGAGCAGGCGCAGACCGTTCCGCCGGCCACATATACCTGGGAAGAGGTGATAACCCGCTGCGAGGACCTTGTCCTTCCTGCAGCCGGATATGCGGACTGGCGGCTTCCCAATGTGAAAGAGCTGCTGACGATCGTGGATGACACGAGATACGATCCCGCGATCGATCCCGTGTGCTTTCCTAATACGCAAAGTTACGCATTCTGGTCATCGTCAACAAACTTCCTCAGCAGCACCGGCGCGATCGCCTGGGGAGTGGAGTTCTATCACGGGAGCGCGTCACGCAATCTGAATAAGACCATGAAATTTCCCGCGCGGTGCGTCCGCGGCGGAGGGTGACAAGCACCAAAGGCTCTTCACATGAAGAAGAGCTCAGTGAGCATACTGGCAGAGGGCCCGGAAGATTCCCGGGCCCTCTTTTTTATTTGAACGATCCTGTCCGGGCCGGCAGCCGTTTGCGGAGCCCCTGGCCGTACGGCGGCCGTCCGACAAAGAACGCTCCGGGTATTTTTTTTCCTTTCCCGGTCCTGCAGGTGCGCAAAGTAGGCTACAATAGGGTAAGTTCAGAAAGGAAGGCAATATGGGGTTTAACGCATTCAAGCTCGATCCCAGGATCATGACCGGTGTCAGGGCGCTCGGGTACACAACACCCACGCCCATCCAGCTCCAGGCGATCCCGCCGGTTCTCGAAGGCAAGGATGTCATGGGTCTTGCCCAGACCGGCACCGGCAAGACCGCGGCGTTCGTACTGCCGATCCTGCAGCGCCTGCTCCCCGGTCCGCGCAGCAGGGTCCGCACACTCATTATCGCGCCCACGCGGGAGCTGGCGGAGCAGATCCACGTGGCGATCGTGGCGCTCGGCCGCGACACGCGCTTCAGGAGCTGCACCATCTACGGCGGGGTGAGCCTGAACCCGCAGATCCAGAACCTGCGGCACGGCGTCGAGATCGTTGTGGCGTGCCCGGGCAGGCTGCTCGACCACATCAACCAGAAAACGATCGACCTGTCGCATCTCGAGGTCCTGGTCCTGGACGAGGCGGACCGCATGTTCGATATGGGCTTCCTGCCGGATATCCGGAAGATCATCAAACACCTGCCGCACAAGCGTCAGAACCTCATGTTCTCGGCAACCATGGCCGACGACATACGAAAGCTCGCGCATGAAGTGCTCCACAACCCGGTCACGGTCCAGGTGGGCCATACGGCTCCGGCGAGCACGGTGTCCCACGCGCTCTATCCCGTGGAGCAGCACCTGAAGACCGGGCTGTTGATGGAGCTCCTGAAGCACACGGACACGGAATCGATCCTGATCTTCACGCGCACCAAGCACCGGGCCAAACGCATCGGTCAGCAGCTCGAGAAGGCGGGATATAAGGCCGCGTCGCTCCAGGGGAACCTGTCGCAGAACAAGCGGCAGGAGGCGCTTGATGGATTCCGGAGGGGCAGGTACCAGATCCTCGTGGCAACTGACATCGCGGCGCGGGGCATCGATGTGTCGAGCATATCCCACGTGATCAACTATGACATCCCGGATACCACCGATGCCTATACGCACCGGATCGGCAGGACCGGCCGTGCGGCAAAGACCGGTGACGCCTTCACCTTTGTGAGCCGCGAGGACGAGCCGCTGGTCAGGAGCATCGAGCGGGTGCTGGGCCAGAAGATCGAACGTCGGACGCTCAAGGATTTCGATTACAAAAAGTCCGTGCCAAGCCGGGACGCTGAGTTCGCCCGCCCTCCCCGCGAACCGCGGCACCACAAGCCGAGGCCGAAACCGGGCGGGGGCAGCACCCCTGGATCAACTGCCAGCCGTCCGCAGGCTCACCATGGAAAGCCGCAGGGAGGAGACGCGCCCCGCGGCACGGCGACCGGTATGCCGCGGCCCTCAAGCACGCGGAGCTTCAAGCCCCGCACGCGCAGGTCCGGGCCCGGACGCTGACCCGGGTGCAGTGAAGGGCAGATCGGAGCAAGGACCTGACAAAAAGATGGCTGTCGCGCTGTTGACGTATCGATGGATCACCTCATAAAAACGCAAAGGCCCGGGAACATCCCGGGCCTTATGTCATTGGCCATGCCTTGACCTAACCTGATCCTGATCTTCAACTTGAATAGGAATGGAGATCACTGTGCTGTGATCATATACAGGTCCTGCTAAATTCTGCTGTGTTTCGTTTCGTCATATGAACAGAATTCGACCATCTTTACAATTTGTTCCTTATTGTAAAAATAAAGGTCCTCGCGGCCGCTCAGGATCTCGGGGCAGTTGAAAAACGTCCTGTCCTTAAAGTCCACAGATGAGGTAAAAGAATAAAAACCGAAAACAAATGCCAGTGCATAAGCGATCATGAACAACTCCTTGTCTGCGTGGTCCCCGGGTAAAGTCATGCAAAGGCGCATGCTGGTAATTTATCCGGCACCGGAATTCACCCTGTTCAAATCATTGGGCCCGCTTTATATCTCGAATACCCTGATAACAGCCTGAAAACGCATGATCTTCCTGTGGTCACTCACTGCGCGGCGTCTTTATCAGACGGCCTGAAGAGCCGCGATAAGCTGCAGAAACCTGTCCAGCGATCGATAACGCACAGGAGCGCGCCTGCTTCGCCCGAGAAGCAGCACCCGCTATTTTGCGAGCAGTTTCCCCATGGCGCGGCCATAGTCCTGGCAGGCCCGCATTCCCTCCGAGGTGTCCACCTGGGCCTCCCGGAGCCCGAACGGGCCGAGGTTCGTCATTTCCATCTTGAACACATGTTCCATGGTATCGAAGATGAATCCCGGCGCCTCACCGCTGTGCGTACTGGACCCGAAAGCACCGCCGAGCTTTCCCGCAAGGGTGCCTTTCTGAGCCAGGAACAGGAAGGTCTTGAAATTCTCGGTCATGTCCTTGTGGTAGGTAGGGCACCCGAAAATGAACCCGTCATAACCCTCCAGATCCTTTTCGGTCTTGATGTCGGATATTTTTTTCACGTCGGCGACGGTGCCGGTGAACCGGACCCCTTCGGCAATATCCTCGGCCATCTTTTCCGTTTTCCCGGTCCTGCTGTAATAGACGATTACGATCTTCTTCAAAGTTCGACTCCCTCCTGCGACATATCCGGGCCGCTCACGCCTGCTGGATAGTGATCTCCTTGGTCGCTTCCCAGGCGCCGTGGAGATTGCACCGTTCAATAACTCGAAGCGTTCCCTTTGGATGTTTCGCCTGCTTTACCAGGGTGACCACGACCGCAGGTTTTGATACTTTCGGCGAGAGCTCGATCCGGGAGTAGAGACTTTCCCCGAACTTCACCTCGATCCACTGTACAAAGTGACCCTCTTCCATGACATGAGGAATGCTCCCGACGTTGATCCTGACCTCAAAAGGTTCTCCCGATCTCACCGAGTCAGGACAGTCAATGACCGGCAGATGCTTCTTTTCAAGGTCCGTCATGGCAGTCAGGTCCTTGGGTCTATTGTTGCCGCAGAACAATCCTTTTTCAGGCATTCCCTTGCTCCCTTTTCCCGGCTGGCCGTAAAGCTCAACTTGCCTTCGTCGACCAGGGACATAAAAATTGCAGTGGTCAATAAATGAGAGAAAGCCCGGCAAATATCCGGGCCATCTCTGCGGTTCGATCTCAACGTCATCTCTCCTGGAAAGAGAGGCAATTCGCTCTCAGGCCGCCTTTTGCTTCGCGATCGGCGGCGGGGCCATTTCCTTGTAATTCGGTATGCTCACGGACTCGAGCAGGCGCTGAGTAGCCGCGGGGTCCAGGCCGTCCTGGACCTTGACATTCGAATCACAGGCTGTCAGGATCGTCTGGACAAGGTCTCTCGCGCTGAAGGCGAGGATCTCCTTGATCACCTCTGGAGAGGCGTCCTCGATCAGGAGGGAGCTTTCCTGGTACCATCCGTCGCCATGGCCGGATGCCGCGGGTATGCCTGCGTCACTGGTCGCGATCCCCCGCTGGAGAGCGAAGAAGGAAACATCGGCGCGCAGCTGCTGCAGCCCCTTGAACGCGGCATTGGAGCAGATGCCGGTCCTGCCCCAGATGATAGGATTGAACTTGGGCAGGCTGACCCCGCTTGAAAAGATATAACTTCCCGGACGGTTCTCGGATTCCTGGATATCGATCGAAAAGAAATCATTCCTGTATTCCAATGAACTGACGGCTGCTGTCTGCATGGCAATTACCTCCTTGGGTGCGGTTATGTGTATCCCTTTGCTGAAGCCTGCGGGGAACCGCAGGACTGGTCCATGGTCGCTATCCTATCCAAAACAAAACCAATCCTATCCTGTTTAAAAGGAGTATACAGCAACTTCCTGCCGGGCGCAAGTAAAAAAGAGTGATTCTAACCTGTATTTCTGACTTTATATCTCCTGATAATGGCGGCAGGACGCAAAAGCCGGAACCGCGGGGGAGCTGTTGTATCTCCGGCTGCCGACCTCGAAGGCGATCAGCGCCGGTCGATCGTGACGGCGGGAATGTATGGGGTGGAAAAGATCGTCTTCTCCCGCACGTTGCGCACGCATGTTGGAACAACACACGGCTGGGGGAGGACGATGTTCAAATGCCTGCAGAACAGGCTTGCATCAAGGCTCATGGAGACCCGACGATTCGGCATGGGGACATACTGCTGAAGTATCTGCCGGCGCGGTGAGGGAGACCGGAATCCCTCATGAGGCCACGACCGCTGAAAGTACCGTATCAATACGATCACGTCAGATACTATGATCTTGCTCCGGGTCTTCTATTCTTCTGGCGCGGAACAGTGATATCTGCTATTCTGTATGCGAAAAGACCTGCAGCCGGAGCCGTGAGCCCCGAGGGGAAGCCGCAGTATCCAGATACCGTGACCAGAAGGGAGTGTTTTGGAAAACAGCATGAACGACGCTCTTACGAGGATAATTACTGATCTGCTCGCAATAACCATGGACGGCAAAGATGCGTCCCTCCAGGCACAGCATCTCGGCGATGCGGTACGCAGGATCATTCAACGGGATGATACCCTGTACGGAAAGTTCCGCGGCATCCTTGACTCCTTTCGGGCGATCATTCCTGATGAGCAGCAGCGCTATCTTGCGGCTATCCAGGCGTTATCAACGACCGCGAAGCTCAACCGGGATGAGATTACCGCGGCGATCAACCGCCAGGTTGATGAGCTGAAACTGATCGAGCAGGGATTGACGCCCTTTCTCGTCAGCTGGCGCGACACGCTCAAGGCCATGGAGGCGAGGCAGCAGGCCATCAAGGCCGAGCTTGCGCAGCTCCGTGACCGGATAACGCAGCTTGAGAATGAGGACCGGTCCCTTGTGGTCATGAAGTTGGCGAGGGAACAGAACCTGGCGCTGGCGGAGAAAAAGATCAGCGGCATTTTTGCAAGCATCGGCGCGGAGCTACAGGGGGTTAGCAGGAAAATGGCGGAATTGCCCGGCGATGTACCGGCGCCGCCGGCAGCTGTTCAGCCGGTCCCGCCAACCGCACCGCCTGTCGTCCAGACAGCTCCGGCGAAGAGCGCTGCTCCCGCCGAACCGGTGGGCGGCGTGCAGGAAAAATCAGGGATCACGTTGCCTCCTGCGCCGGTGGATTCGAAATTCCAGAAAAAATGCCCCATGTGCGGGGGGCAGTTCAATCTGCTTGAACTGCAGAACCTGTGGCAGTGCTTTACCTGCGGCCATGAGGAGTCGGCGGCAGGTACTGTCTGACCTGCCGTCGCCCTCTATTGAACCGCTGGCGTCGATGGTAGGCACCTCGGGGCAGACCGCAGGGGACAGATCGCACGACGAACACCAGCCTGCCGTTAAGAAAAAGACCTGCCCCGGATGCCGCAAGAAGATGTACTGGTATCCTGACGAGAAGGCTTGGCGGTGTCCGGACTGCCACTATGAGCGAAGAGATCTGAAATAGTCGTCACCTGAGCCCTGGAATATGTCCGTAGTGTTCCGCCGGGCCGTCCGGATCAGCAGATGCTGCAGCCCGTCAGGGATCGCCGGAGGGCGGCCGAGTGAGATCCGCCAGCGTCTCCTTTGGTTGCCTGCAGCTGCTGCGTGGCAGCGTTCAGTGCGTTCACGTAAAAAATGCCGGAGCTGATGACCTCTCCGGCATTTCCTGTCTTCGGGAGCTTCTTTGCTGATACGCAATGGCGTCGTATCAATCCTGCGCTAGCCCGTGCATCATTTCCCTGTTAATGAAGTCTTTTATGAACTCCCGCTCCGCATCGCCGATATTCTGGAATTTCACGCCCATGCCCGGCCGTTTGCTGCGGCCTGATCCCAGATGCATATGAAGGACCTGTCCCCGGATGCGCACAACCCAACCCGGCGCGTTGGGCAGGTGGAACGCGAAAGTGTGGATGCTCCCGTAGGGAAGGGGGGCGGTGGTGCTCACGAACATGCCGTCCTCGGAGAGGTCGGAGATGAAGTCGAGCCGCTCCTCGTCCGTGTCCTCGATGACCACTTCAAGCCGTGTGGAGAGGCGGACGAACTTTCGGGGTCGGTTTCCTGCCGCGTTCTGGACCGCGGCATAGAGTTCGTCAAGGCTGCAGGGATTTCGCAGGAAACCGGCGCATCCGAATTCCTTGCAGGATTGTTCTACCCCGGGATCCCTGTTGGACGTATAGATGATGACCGGAACGCTGTTGGTGCGCTCCTCCTGCTTGATATATTGAAGCAGCACCAGTCCGTTCATACCGGGCAGGTCGTAATTGGTGATCACCGCCAGCGGAACGGTCAGCTCAAGGAAGAGCATGGCGTCCTCGGCCGTCCGCGCCATGATCACGTCGTAGTCCATCCGCTGCAGGTGAATGCTGGTGTAGAACTGACGCTTGACCTTGTTGTCTATGACCAGCAGGACCTTCCTCGGACCCTGGCCGTCCTTCTGCTCCCCGTTTGCTTCCGATCCGTTCATGACCGCTCCCTGTCTCCTGCTTAACCGTTTTCAGCCTGCTCGCAGCTGCCCAGCAGACTACAACGCTTTGCCTGGATTTGCAAGGATTGCGACGGGGTAAATTAGGGTAGTGAAAGAGTCCTGCGCCGGTAGTCTTGGTATTCAGAAGCAGCCTGCTCACCAAGTCTGGAGTGGTGGTCACGGAAGGAAGTCTGTTGGATACTGGTGATCACTTAAGATGGTCAGTCTGTCGATGGTGGGAGTTCAATATGAGCCGGGATATCTGCGCGATTCCTGCGTTGTTTATGCCCTTTACATTTTGAATAATAGGCAGAACTGTCGTGAAAGATCCACCTAGTTCCTTGTCGCCATTGGCCTGATAGTGTTGCAAATCGCGATGGCGTCGTTGAAGGTCTTGAGCATAGGACCTACCATGTCCTTTTGGAACCGAAGGGTAAGCTGCTCAAAGGACTCCGGTGCATTGCCATTGATCGAACGTGTCATGTTCGTGTTCTTCACTACGACGGCGTCCTCAGCGTCCGAAGGTGAGACTATAGTGCCTTGCAGGGGCAGATCAAAGGCTGCGTTCATTTTTTCAAAATGTATATGCAGGCGGCATGCATCGGCCCGTGCCTCGACATTTGATTTGCGACAGATGATCTTTGATGATACCTCTTTCGCCAGGATGTCTGCAGCCGATGCCGGATTCTTTTTTTCTCCATAGGCAGTTGAGGCGGTGACGAGGACAATCAGTAATCCGATGAACGTCGCATGTCGCATAGCAAGCTCCTGCATAAATAACTTTCTCCCTGCTTCAAAAGTACACGTGCTTATGAACAGCAAGCGCTGATGGGTATGTTGAGAGTTTATCCAATAATCAAAATAAATGCATAGCCTGTCCGGGGTATTTTAAGGGTATTGCAAAAAAAAGCAGAAATCACGGGGCCGAACGAATATGGCCTCGATATTAACAGGTAATATGCCGGGATAGTATCGTTATCCATAATATGAAATTGAGTGGTCAACTTGAGGATATCTCAATTTGTCCAAAGTGACGATACTTCCCTGGTGAGGTACCCATGAAGCTGCTGAAAGGGCTTCTCGATGATCATATGGCGATTGCCGGCATGCTGGAAAAGGTCGTAGAGCCGGGCACCGTCACCGACGAAGCGCTTGCTGCTTTTCGGTTGGTCAGGGCGCTGATGCTCTCTCACCTGAAGAAGGAGAATGAAGAGTTTTACCCCGTCCTCAGGAAGGCGGCCGGGACCTTGAGGCCATCTACGCCATGGCATTCCGGTTCTTTGACACATATTCTACGGGAGGGAACAGAAAGGAATTCGGTCAGAAGTCGTAATCCAGGGCGATCGTGGTGAACATGCCGGTCAGGCGGTCCTGATGGTACTGGTACGGGATGTTCTCGTGGCGAGAGGTTGCGAAAAAGTCCGCACTCAGTTTCACTTTGATCTTGTCGCTGTCAAAGCGGCCCAGAAAGCTCCTTCTCGGTCTGATAATGGCCATTGCCCCGATAGTATTGGAATGGAACGCGTACATGCGGTAGTCCACGGCGACCAGGGGATCGGTCTGCGCATCGGCCGCGAGTTCCTTTGAGAAATAGGCCTTTCCCTGTTGGTAGTAGCGGTAGCGGCATCCCAGGACCAGGGATTGCGAAATGTCGCGGTAGAGCTCGATGTTCGTCGTATCAGACTGGATGTGCCAATCGTCACGGTAATAGCGGTAATGGATATGGAGACTCGTGGGCTCGCTCAGGAGCGTGATGAAACGGACCGCGTACGCGTTCCCATGGACCGTTCACTGCGGCGGTCCGTGGGCAGCCGGCGGCCGGCACTGGGTGTCCACCGGTCAAAGGATTTGCTGAATCCGATCCCCAGGGCGGTATTGTTCAAGTTCAGGCGCCGTGTATAGTTCTCGAACAGGGACCTGCCGGTATAGGTGTCCTCGTAGGAATAATAGCCTCCCGCGGTGAGGGTATCATCGTTTTTGTCATAGGTGAGCGACAGGGACAGGGGGACGCGGATGCTTATGTTGCCGCCTTCTGATTCATCCTCCTTTCCTGAGGGGGGCGGAGCTGGCACCGGCTGCTGGGCCGTCTTGGTGGCTGAGGTGATCGCGTCCACTCAATGAGGTAGGACGTAGGCATACTGCGCTGGCGGTAGTCCCGTGGCACGGTCTTGTCCTTGTCATAGAGCATGATGAAGCCCGGCCGTTTCTTTGTCCTCAACTCGAACCGTTTCACGAAATCAATTGCCGCAGCAGGGGAGTTGTCGATATTCACGGCCGCAAGCGCGAACCCCCGGGACCCGAATTGTTCCTGGACCGAGACCAGGTCCTCCATCTCAACTTCCTCGTGCAGGGACCCGGGTCCGGTCATGGGGTCATCCTGTATTGCGTTCGCGGGAATCGGCAGCACGCCTTTGATCCGGTTCGGCAAGCGGGTAACCTTTGAAGAGTGGATCAAGCACGAGCAAAAGGCCCTGGTCAAGAAGATCACCCGTTCATCCGCGAATCCACATGGCCGGTCATCCTGACCGCGCCGGTCGTCTGGTCAGTGCTGCCGGCCGCCTTCCTGTTCGACCTGATGATGACCCTGTTCCAGTCGCTTTGCTTCCCGATCTACGGTATCCCCCATGTTCAACGGGGCGATTATATCATCCTTGACCGGCACGCGCTGCCGTACCTGAACCTTGTCGAGAAGCTCAACTGCGAATATTGCGCTTATGTCAACGGGCTGCTCGCGTACACGTGGGAGATCGCCGGCCGCACGGAGCAGTACTGGTGTCCCATCAAGCATGCCCGCAAGATGACGACCATTCATCTGCGCTATGTCAAATTCCTGGAATACGGGGATGGCGCGGGATACCGGGAGCATATTGAAAAGACCAGAATGGATTTTGAGGACCTGCCGGAAGGCCGGGAAGGCGGATAGCCGCCGATCCCTCAGCGGGGACGGTGGCTCGACGGCGCCGCTGCCAGTGTTTTGACGGACCTGCACTGTGCAAAGATATCCCGGTTCTGTCTGTAGACATCGGTCCGGACATCAAAGGCGCCGAGGAGCGTGTGAAAAATATTGGAATGGGAGAACTGCTCGTGGCGCTTCGCCTGCAGGCACTCCTGGTCGAGGTTCTGGTTTGCCGCGTAGCCCTTGGACATCCAGAGAATGAGCGGGACGCGGGTCTGCTCTTCAGGAGCGAGAAAATAGGGCAGACCATGCAGGTAGACCCCGTTCTCCCCGAGCGATTCCCCGTGATCGGAGAAATACACCAGGAGGGTGTCGTAGGCCCCCGAGTTCCGTCTCAGGAGATCGATGGTCCGGTGCAGGAAATAGTCTGTGTAGAGGATCGTGTTGTCATAGGCATTGATGATATCGTTGTTCGCGCAGGTTTCCGGCGAGCTGTTGCTGCATTCCGGTTCAAAGACGCTGAAGTTTTCGGGATGCCGCTTGAAGTAGGCGGGGCCGTGGCTTCCCTTCTGATGGAGCACGATGAGCGCGTCGGAATCTGAGCTCTGCAGCCGTTCCGGCAGTCCGGAGAGCAGAATCTCGTCATAGCACTCCCCGCTGGTGCAGACGCCGTCCGTTGAGCCATGCGAGAGGTCCTCCATGGTCACCCGCGCGCAGACGCCCTTGCAGCCGGCATTGTTGTCGCGCCAGAGCACGCTGATCCCCGCCCGCGACAGCACATCCAGCACATTCTCGAACTGCGCCGCCTTGCTCACCGAGTATTCGGTCCGGTCAAGATGGGAGAACATGCAGGGAAGGGATTCGGCGGTCGCGGTGCCGCAGGCATAGGCCCTGGTGAAACTGATCACCCCGTCCTCTTCCAGGAAGGGGTTCGTGTTACGCTCATAGCCATTGAGCGAGAATTCCTTGCTGCGGGCTGTTTCGCCCACCACGAGGATCACCACAGTCTTCTTTTTGCCCGGGCGGGCCGGTTTCCGGCTGGCATCCGTGCCGATCGCCGCTACGGCCGCAGGCGTTCGCTCTCGGTGCCGGCCGTAGGTGAGTGCGGAATAGACAGCGTAGAGGGGATTGACCGCCATGCGAAGCTCCTTGTGCTCTCTCCCCATCAAGGTCAGATCCTTGTAGCTCAGCAGCGCGGCACCTGCAGCCACGGTGAGCGCCATGCCGATCGAGGCCAATCGAAAGGTGATCTCCTTGAGCAACGGGCGGGACCGGACGCGGACCAGCGCGGCCGCCAGCGCCGGCAGGATACCGAACAGCAGGACATGAACCGCGAAGGCTGCCGACAGCAGTTCGGCCGCCTCCCGGTTGTCCGTTTCCAGGACGCTCTGCAGCATGACGCGATCTATGATCACGCCGTAGCCCGAGGAGAAGTACCTGATGACCGACGAGAGAATGAGGACCGCCATCAACAGGGGCTGGAACAGGTAGGAGACACTCAAGAGGAGGAAGATCGCCGTCAATGCGCCGGTCAGGATGGCGAATGCGGCGACGGCAAATAAAACGCCATGCGCCGTGCGCGGATCAACGACCTTGAACAGGGAGCTCCAGAAGAGGCTGTTGTCGACCAGGATGATGAACGCCGCGCAAACTGCCGCCAGGGCAGGTGCATTTATGGCAGGTCTTGTCAATTTCATGTGAAAAAATATGGAAATATCTTCGGATTGCGCGTACGAACGAGGTCGTGTCGTGTTCTGCAATTGAAAGGGGACTCGAAACTGTCGGTGCCCGCGCCCGGAGAGAACCTGTCAGAACGGAGACAAGTTAGCTCTTTTATTGGTCATTGTAAAGAACAAAGCGCTGTCCCGCCGCGCAGCCCGGCAATGTTCTCCATCAATGGCTCCTGTGTCCGCCGGTCCCATCGCCCGATTTGACTCGTTGTGCCTTGTCTGCTATCCTGCAGATCAGAGGATCTTTTCGCGCGGCGGTCGACAGAAAACAACTTATGTTACCTCTCTGGATCAAGATTTCCTATACGTTCTTCGCGGTGGTCACGGTCGCTGTCTATGCGGTCAAATACCCGCCGGCGAACTTCCTCTGGTTCTCGGACATAGCCCTGGTGCTGACCGTGCCCGCGCTCTGGCTCGAGAGCAGCCTTCTCGCCAGCACGCTGATCGTCGGCGTGCTGCTGCCCGAGGTGTTCTGGAACGCAGGATACTTCGGGCGCCTCCTGACCGGGAAGCGGCTCGCGGGGCTCACAGACTACATGTTCGATCCGGGAAAACCGCTTTACCTCCGGGCGCTGTCGCTGTTTCATGTGTTCCTGCCCCTTTTGCTGCTCTGGATGGTCCGGCGTCTCGGATATGCGCCGCAGGCATGGCTTGTGCAGACCCTCCTTGCCTGGATCGTTCTTCCGCTGACCTATGGCTTGGCGGACCCGAAGCTGAACGTGAACTGGGTCCGCGGCTTTGGAAGTGCCGGGCGATTGAGGTTGCCTCCGCTCGTGCATCTGTGCCTGCTGATGATCGGCTTTCCCGCGCTGGTGTACCTACCCGCGCATTTCCTGCTCGCGGCGCTGTTCAATTGATCTCCCTGCGGCTCCGGCAAATATTGACATCCTCAGCTGCGAGTGGTATTAACTGTACTGGCAAATGCAGTTGGTCCGCTGTTTGAACCGTTGTATTGATCGTTGCGGAATCAGTTATTTGCCAGCTCATTCCTTCCGGGTGCTCATTTCCGGGTTTTGCACAGGACGAATTCGTCTGTTCTTCATCTTTTCCGCCGAGATCTGGAATCAGCGGAACGAGCTTGTCGCGGAATACGATCGGATCGTGGGCGCGGTTCCGGGCAAGGGCCGGTCAGCATAAACATCCCGGGCCGCGCAACCGCGGTCCCGTCCTCCTCCATCCCTATGGCCCTCAAATCAACCATCTTCAAGGCCGACCTGTCGATCTCCGACATGACGCGCAACTATTACCACGACCACAGCGTAACCATTGCCCGCCATCCGTCGGAGAACGACGAACGCATGATGGTGCGACTCCTGGCGTTCGGCCTGCACGCCGATGAGGCGCTGATCTTCGGCAATAAGATCGGCAATGATGATGAGCCGGATCTTTGGCAGCGCGACCTTACCGGAGCGATCGATCTCTGGATCGACGTGGGCCAGCCCGATGAGAAACTGGTGCGCAGGGCCTGCGGACGGTCCCGAATGGTCTGTATTTATCCTTACAGCGGACACAGTGCCGCGGTCTGGTGGGATCAGGCGAAACACAGTCTCGAAAAGATCAGGAACCTGCAGGTGGTCTCTGTGCCGGAGGAAGCGTCCCGGTCTCTCGCGAAACTTGCACAGCGCACCATGAAACTGCAGTTCACCATTCAGGACAACCAGATCTGGGTCTCCAACGGGAACGAGACCGTGCATGTTGAGCTGCGGCCATTCCTGTTGCGCACGAGGTAGGGGATGATAGGCGGCTTCCGCAGGCAATTCGGTCTGATACCCCGGTCAGCACGGATCTTCGCGGGTTCCCCGATTGACTTGATCGGGCAATGCTCCTATACTGGAGGCGGTCACAGGTTCCGGTGTAGAAAGCACAGTGCATTTCTTTCCTGGAGGACGACCGGCTGTGGAATTCCTGAACATGACCTTTTCCGTTTCCGGTGTCAGCACCAACGTGCTGCTCCCGCCGCTGATCTCCCTTGTCATTTCCTACTTCACGTCCATGGGCGGCATCTCGGGCGCTTTTCTTCTTCTTCCGTTCCAGATGAGCATTCTGAATTATACGGCGCCGTCGGTCAGCGGGACGAACCACGTTTTCAACATCATTGCCATTCCGAGCGGCGTGTACCGGTATATTAAGGAACGCCGCATGGCCTGGCCTTTGACCTGGGTGGTCATTGCCGGTACGCTGCCGGGAGTGTTCATCGGATATTATCTTCGTGTGCTCTATCTCCCTGATCCGAAGACATTCAAGCTGTTTGCTGGATGCGTACTGCTGTACATAGGGCTCAGGCTTATGAAGGACCTGCTCAGCGGAAACACGGCGCAGTCCTCGGGAGCGCAGGCGCTTGAGGAAAAATTCAAGACCCGTGTCGCGGAGCGCAGGAGAGCGCAGGGTTCAAAGATGGCCGCGGGCATTCCAACTGACGCGGTTGTGAGGACTATCAGCGTGTCGCTCAAAAAGGTGGAGTACGAATTCTGGGGCGAACGGTTCTCGTTCAACACCCTGGGCATGTTCGGCCTTGCATGTATCGTCGGCATCATCGGCGGAGCCTATGGCATCGGAGGCGGCGCCATCATCGCGCCCTTCTGCGTGGCCTTCTTCCAACTCCCTGTTTACACGATCGCCGGAGCGACCCTGATGGGCACCTTTATCACTTCGATCGCCGGCGCGCTGTTCTTCACCCTCTTGCCCCCGGCGCAGGGGGTCTCTCCACTGCCCGACTGGCCCCTGGGCATTCTTTTCGGCATCGGCGGATTCGCGGGCATGTACCTCGGAGCGAAGTCCCAGAAATACCTGCCTCAGAATCTCATCAAGATCATAGTCGGCAGCGCGATTCTGTTCCTGGCGATAAAATATATTGTTCAGTACTTCTAGGGACCAGGAGCAGCCGCACGGATCCCGGAGCATGTCATGACCTGTCCCCTATGCAGCGCGAAGACGGTAGCTGATTACTGCCGCGACACTGTCCGGGAGTATCTTCGCTGTGACCGGTGCGGTCTGGTCTTTGTCCCTGGCCGGTTCCATCTTTCTCCGGAGGACGAAAAAAAAAGATATGACCTGCACCGGAACGCGCCGGATGATCCCGGGTATCGGGGATTTCTGAATCGCTTGTTCATTCCTGTGAACGAACGTCTGGCGCCGGCAAGTACGGGCCTCGATTTCGGCTCAGGTCCTGAACCGCTGCTCTCCCGGATGTTCGGGGAAGCGGGCCACACCATGCGGTCTTATGATCCTTTTTACGGTCCTTTTTCCATTCCCGGAGAACAGCGCTTCGATTTTATCACAGCGAGCGAGGTGGTCGAGCATCTGCGTCAGCCGCGGAAGGAACTGGACCAGCTCTGGGCCCTTCTGCGGCCGGGAGGATTTCTCGGCATCATGACGCAGCCGCTTGTGGAGCAGAGCGCATTCCCTGCCTGGCATTACAAGAACGACCGCACCCATATTCTCTTCTTCTCGCCGCCGACCTTTCTCTGGCTGGCGGAGCATTGGGGCGCAGACCTGACATTCCCGGAGAAGGACCTTGTTATCTTCCGGAAGCGCAGAGCGTAAGGGTGTATAATCCGCCATGCGCTCCCTCCCCATCATTTATCTGGACGAACGCCTGGTCGCGGTGAACAAGCCCGCGGGTCTTCTTGTGCACAGGAGCGCTATCGACCGCAGCGAGACCGAGTATGCCATGCAGATACTGCGTGACCAGCTTGGCCGCTGGGTCTATCCGCTGCACCGGCTGGACAAGGCAACCTCCGGAGCATTGCTCTTCGCACTGGACAGGGATTACGCCGGCATCATGACGGGGATCTTTTCCCGAGGGAGGGTCTCCAAAACCTATCTGGCCGTGGTGCGCGGGTTCACCGCCGAGCAGGGCAGTATTGACCATCCTCTGAAAGTACTGCAGGACAGAACGACCGATCATCTTGCTGCGCCGGACAAACCGGCACAGGAAGCGGTAACCGATTATGAACGCCTTGCAACTGTCGAATTTCCTTATCCCGTGGGGCGCTATGCCACGGCACGGTTCTCTCTCATCAAAGCACATCCCCGGACCGGCCGCATGCATCAATTGCGGCGTCATATGAAGCACATCTTCCATCCGATCATCGGCGATACGACCTACGGGGACGGCAAACAGAACGAGTTCTTCCGCCGGGAACTCGGGTGCCGGCGCCTGCTGCTGCACAGCAGCGAGATCTCCTTCCCGCACCCCGCCACCGGACATCCGGTCCGCATTCTCGCGCACCCGGAACCTGATCTCAGGGCGTTCCTGCTGAGACTGAACTGGGACAGAAACATCACCGACCTGCTGATGACTTCACCATGAACGGGAAAAAACAGGAGCCGACCACGGTCCTTTTCGACTTTCAACAGGATGAGTACCATCCTGCAGGAAGAGTTATATCATATCGAAACAAAGCAATTTGTGCCTAAGGTTGTACGGTTTTTTTTTGTGATGGAATTTGTTTCTTTGTTGACAGGACAACATGCGGTCATTATATTGACGTAATGCGTCTTGGAATCACAATATTGCTTCTCGCTCTCGTTGCTGCGTCAATTATGCCCGCGTTATCCACGCTTGCATATTCAGGTAATCACACAAGCGAGCATGTGTACTGCACACTGGATGTTTGCCATGGTGCAGTTCATGTCATCTCGTCGAGCGGCATGATGCCCTGTCTTCTTGAGGGAACCTGCTGTACGCTCCCGGTCCTGACCGCGGGGTCTGTTGATACCTCAACCGCTCAGTTTTCTGATTTCCTCCTCGTCTTTTCGAACGAACGTCCTCCCCAGTCCTGATCAATATTACATAACCTAACGGTGTACTGCCGGATGCGAGATCATAATTCTCGAAGGGATCAGCGCAGCCGGATTCTGCACGCGATGATCACCACCCTGTTCGCGTCGGCGCATATCCTTACGCAGGACTGCTCATGCGTTTTCGTGAAGAAACCGCTCTAGCAGGCAGGGGTTATCCGTGCATATGCCGTATTGGTTCTAAGGTATTAATCATGCGCGTGCTTTTGGCATAAAAAAAGACGGTATAACAACAAGTTCCAGTGAATGTTTATGTGCTACAATAAATTCAGGACGGAACTTCGGCCGCTCGCCAAGCACGAGAGGTGTTTTCCCCTTTGCAAGGAGCAGGCCATGGAAGTAGCAAAACATCGTTACCTGAAGTTTGCAGCAATCTTATGCATTTTGTCAGCTCTCTATTTCGGACCGGGCAGGGGGGCAATCCTCGCACTCGATTCACCGCACAGCCCGCAATCGAGCAGCCGGCCGATGACATGTTCATCGTGCCATATCTCTCCTTCCGGACCAACGCCTCTCTGGAAAACGCTGCCGACATCAACGGACAATACCTATAAGAACAACCTTTGCACAAGCTGCCACTCAGCGGGAAAACTGACCACCAGCAAGTACGAGGACATCAAGACGCATACCGCCGGCATCACCGGCAGTTCTTATTGGGGTGGCGCCTGGGCGGTGGAGTGCGTTACCTGTCATTCGCCGCACTTTCAAATGCAGTCCATAACCTACGGTTCCGATCCCGCGATCAAGCTTGCCAGTGGCACTATATCTGCTCTTGTATCGTCTCCCAACGCCACGATGTCGACTTTGACGGACAGCACGAAGAATTTCATTCCTGACGAGTATATCGGTCATCTCCTCATTCCGAATACAGCCTATCCGACCGGGATCTACCGCATCAAGTCAAACACCAGCGCCACCGTCACGGTGGAAGGCGCCATCAACCTGAGCCGTACAGGCGTAGGAAAATCCTATGCGATCCACTACGGGAAGATGATAAACAGCCAGGTGCGCACGCCCGCTAGCGGGAATCTGCCGGTCAGATTCTTTCACAACACAGGCGCGAACTCCTATGCAACGAGCACGTCACCGACCGGCATGACATCGATATGTCAGATCTGTCATACCCAGACGGCTTCGTTCAACAACAGCGGCGAGCTGGAGGGGCCGCGTCATCCTGCGAACAAGGCGGGGACGAACTGCATGGTCTGTCATCCTCACTCGAAAGGATTCAAGGCAGATTGCGCTCTATGCCATGGAGAGCCGCCGGTGAGTGCGGACCAGTTGGCCGTACCTCCAACGGGTTCAGATAATCCCGGGAAGCACGAGGGGCATGTGTCGAATGCGGGCATTGCATGCGCGGCCTGCCACCGGGACTATCAAATGCCCGATGACACGACCCACAGTATTGACATCGGATTCGACAATTTCGGTTCCGGCGGCGGACAGTACCGGGGCCAGTCTGCGGTTAATTACCAGGGACGGAACGGTACGGACGTTAGCGTCCGGGACGATTCGCGGATCTGTACGAACATTACCTGCCACAGCACGGGCAACCTGTCCGTGACCGGCGGCCAGCTTCCGGCCGTCTACGGCGGGAACAAGTACGCATCGCCCCTCTGGATGACCACGGCTCCCGCCGCGGCATGCGGTTCCTGCCATGGACGGAGCACCTCGACCGGCATGCCGGACTACACGAACGGAGGCGCGGGTTCGACCACGGCAAACAGCCATCCCAGGCACGTGGTGAGCGGCAATATCGAATGCTCCTGGTGTCATGTCCGAACCGTACCCGCAGGCATGAGTCCGGTGGACTACAGCCAGGGTAAGCACGTGAATGGGAGCAGCCAGGATGTTTACTTCGCGGCGCCGAACGAGAGCGCCGCGTATGCCGGCGGAACAAAGACCTGCTCGGCGACCTACTGCCACGGAAGCGCCGCACCGCAATGGGGCGGCACCGCGCCCTGCGGGAGCTGTCATGCCGCCACGGCGGAGACCATTACGAGCGGGAGCCACCAGGTCCATCTTTCCACAACAGGCGGCCGCGGGCCCAATGGGGTGAGCGTCATCGTGACCTGCGACACCTGTCATGGCACGGGAGCCGTTTCAGGTGCGCACAGCGGTCACGTGGACGGCTCCGTGACCTTTACCGACGTCAATGCGATCGCCGCTACCAGTGCATGCAATTCCTGTCATAGTCCGGGAGGCGACTATGACGGCGTGAGTGATGCATCCATCGGCGCGAAAACGAACTGGGCCGGCGGGGTCTATTCCGGAGGCACATTGGCCGCGGGAAAGGAAAAATGGTGCGCTGGCTGCCACGACAAGTCCCCGTCGGTGATAAACACCGTAAACGCGCCTAACATCGCGGGCGATGAGTCCGGCTCCTTCATCTACGGCACCGGTTGGGGATTCTATAAGACCGGCCACGGCCTTCCGAGTGCGGGCACCATGCCTGCAAGCGGCGGCGCAACGAATGGTCCCGGCAGCAGCTGCACCGATTGCCATGATATATCCAAAGGGCATATCGACGGGGATGCGCGGACCTTTGCTTGCGCCTCCGGCACCGGCGGCGCCTGCACTACCGCTTACAAGACCGCATATCGTCTGAAGGACGTGGCCGGCGGTTCGCCGCTTGAGATGCCGCCGACAGGTACGAATGCGGAAAGTTTCCGTCTCTGTTTCAGCTGTCATACCAGCACCGAGGCCTGGCTGACGAACAACCGGGCAGGCACCAACTTCTACCAGGAAGGAACGTCTAGGAACGATCATTACTATCACCTTACCGCTGTCGCAAAAACAGCCGAGATCGACTGGGACGGCGCATTCGAAGGGAAAATGTCCTGCATAACCTGCCACAATGTGCATGGCTCCAAAAATCCGGCCATGATCCGCGCGGATGAACTGACAGGGTTCCCGTCGCTCAGTGTCCGCTACGGCAATGCCGGCAGCACCCACACGGCCGGGCAGATCGAGCCGGTGCCGAACAATATCACGCTCGTGGAGAGCACCAAGCTGACTATGCTGGGAACCCTGGCAAACACCTATTGTCAGCACTGCCACGGGTCCGGAACCGCCATTATGACCGTTTCCCGCACTCCGACGGGCATTGAACCGCGTCCGCCTGTGCTTACCTGGGTCGGCTATCCGGGATTCGAGACCGACGGTGCAACGCCCGATAGCAGCGAGAGCAATAGCGCATTTACCTTCCGTGTCACCTATACGGATATCAATCAGGACGCGCCGACCAAGGTCCAGCTATGGATCGACCTGAACAATGATGGTGATTACAGCGACGCAGGCGAGAAGATCGATATGCAGTCGGCCTTTGTTGTTCTCGACCCCTATGCCCCTTATTCGCGCGGCGTTGACTATGTCACCACGGTCGCGATCAGCAAGACCGCTCCTGCGGGGAACACCGTTAAATACCGGTTCTACGCGGAGTCGGGCGCAGATGTCGCGACCGGCGCGCCGACCAGCGACAGCACTTTGACGCTCCTGAACAAAGCGCCGGTGCTCGCCTGGACGGGGGAGGCTAGCTTCACCGAAGACGGCGTCAATCCGGATTACGGACCGAAGGACGGGAGCTACGCGTTCCGGATCAGGTATGTCGATGATGACGGCGATTCCTGCCCGGCGAGCGGTTCGGCCGCTATTCAGGTCTGGCTCGATCTGAACGGCGACCTGCAGTACGGCGCTGACGAGAAGTTCAACCTGAACGAGGCCGACCCGGGCGATACGAACTGCACGACCTCGGGCGGCGGCAAGCTCTATGCGCTGGGCGCCATCCTGCCGAACACGAGCGGCGGCAACAAGGTCGCTGCCTACCGGTTCTTCGCAACTGACGGCACGAGCGCGGCAGCCGGTCCTCCCGTATCCGGCGGCACGGTCACGGTTGCGGCAACAACGAACAGGCCGCCCTCACTTGCCTGGGACGGCGGCGTCTGTCGGCCGCAGGGCGCCATGCCGCCGAAGAGCGCGACGAGCTCCTCGATCAACTTCAGCATTCGCTATTACGACGATGACAACCAGTGTCCGGCGAGCGGGACACCGGCGATCCAGGTCTGGGTGGACTTGGACAAATCCGGATCGTACTCAAGCGGTGAAAAGTTCAATCTTGCCGAGGAATCACCGGCGGACACCGATTGCACGACCGCAGGCGGCGGCAAGGTGTACGGCGTGACCGTGGTTCCGACCATGGCTGCTGATGATATTCCCTACGAATTCCACGCGTCTGACGGCATCGACACCGCGCTCGGCGCTCCTGCGACCGTCGGCGCCACGGTGGATGTCATCGCGGCCACCTATGTTGTAAGACAGGACGGGACCGAGGATTACACGACGATCACTGCCGCCATTGCCGCGGTCGGGGCGAACAACAGCAGGACCATCCTTGTGTACAACGGGACCTATGCGGAAAACCTGACCATCACGCAGGACCCACTGACCTTGGTGTCGGCTTGCGGCGCAAGCGAGACGATTATCACGTCCGCGGTCGATCCGGTCGTGCATTTCAACCTGAGCGTCGGCAGCGTGTTCGATGGCTTTACGGTCACCGGCGGCGCCGGATCAGGCATCAAGGCAACAGGGAACAACTTCAACGGCCTCACCAGCACGCCGTCGATCAAGAACAGCATCATTTTCGGCAACGGAGGCCGGGGCATTTACGGCTACCGTGCCACGGTCACGATAACAGGTTCGGAGATCTACGACAATCTCGGCGGAGGGGTGTCCCTCTACGCTGGATCGATCTCCGATTCAACGATAAGGAACAACTCGGTGACCGGTAACGGCGGCGGGGTCTCGACCGACGCAAGCGACAAAGGAGCGTTCACGCTCACCAATGTCACGATCAAGGACAACAGCGCCAGCGGGTACGGCGGCGGGATCTACTGTCAGAACTCGGACGGCGGTTACGCGCCTTCCTTCTCGAAGCTTATCGTGTCGCGCAACACGGGCAGCGTCGGCGGCGGCGGTTATTTCACTTCCTGCAACCCGACCTTTACAAACAGCCTGGTCGTCGACAACAACGCGGTGAACGGCGGCGGTATGGGCGCCGGGACCTCTGCCTCTACCTGGTTCCTGAACAGCACAGTCGTGAACAATAGCGCGTCCGCTGACGGCGGCGGATTCTACACCTCCGGTTTGAGCGACACGGTCAACTTCGCCAACAGCATCCTCTGGGGGAACCGCGCGAACGGGTCCGGTCATCTCGGCCGTTTCGCCCAATCGAGCGGCAGCGTGGTCAGCGCCTATCTTTATGATTCGATTATCGAAAACAACGGTGATACCAATATCACCGATGATAATTACTTCAGCACAACGATCTATGTCGCCATTGTCGACGGTGGGGGAAATCATGACGCAGACCCGAACTTCATCGACCGGATCAACGGAGACAAGACTATGCGGAATTACCGCGTCCAGTCGCCTTCGATCGCCATCGATCGTGCGGGAAATACCTCGGGCAAGGGCATTCCGACCGACGACCTTGACGGGAACAGCCGTCCCGCGGGGAGCGAGGATATCGGCGCGTATGAATATGTTGGCGCCGCGCCTTAGCAGCTCGGCTGAGCGTGACGAGCCGGAAGGAGGAAGACGTGAACGTCAAGACAAAAGCGCTGGTCATGGTAAGCCTGCTCATGCTGATCCTGGCGGGATTCTTCCTGGTCCAGGGGATCCTCGAACACAATCAGGACCTGGCAAGAGCGGTCAGCGATGAGGAAAAGACCATCGACGATACCTTCGCTGATATACAGCGTTACGCCTTCTCTCCCTATCGCGTCAGGATCAGGCAGATGATGCGAAATCGGCCGGAGATCGTCTCGGCTTTTGCCGACCGCGACCGCGAGCGGCTCTATCGGCTAACGCTGCCACTGTATAAGGACCTGCGGGAAGCGAATGGGTATGTGCATGCCGTCGACTTCACCCTTCCCGACGGAACGGTTTTTCTCCGCATGCAGAAGCCTCATGACCACGGCGACAAGATCAATCTGTCCCGCTCCATCATCCGGACGGTCCACGAAAAGAAGGAGCAGCAGGCGGGCTACGATGTGGGCAGGCACGGGCTCATGTACTGGGTGGCGCAGCCCCTGTTCGACGGGGCTCGCTATGTCGGTGCGGTCGAGATCGGTATTCACGTAAGCCAGCTTACCTTTGCCCTGGCGGACCGGTTCAGGACGGAAGTGACGACGGTCATCGAGCAGGAAGAGTGGCGGAAGGCAACGGGTGTCAAGGAGGGCTTCCGCCGGTTCGGCCGGTACGTCGTTATGATGAATAGCGGATCAATCTACACCCAGCTTCCCGATACCTTTGATTTCTCTCGCACCCAGGATTCCCGGATCCTGCTGAACGGCAAGCCACACGTGCTCCATATCTGTGCTGGTCTCCTGGATCACGAAGGGAAGCAGATCGGAAGCATTCTGGTGGCCCAGGACATCTCCGAGAAGATCGCAAACCGGCAGGAGTTTGTCCGGAACGCGGCCGCCGTCACGGTGACGTCGCTCGGTATTTCCTTTCTTTTTCTCTATTTCACTTTCGGCGGTCTGATCGGGAAATTCGAAGAGTATGCCAACGAGAACCGGCGCGCCAAGGAAGAGGTCGAGCAGGCGAACAGCGCGCTCGAGGCCCGCGTTCAGGAGCGGACCGAGGACCTGGCTCGAGTGAACAACTCTCTGCAGGAACAGCACCGGTTCCTGCAAACGATCATCGAATCGATGACCCAGCCGTTCTACGTCATTGACGCTGAAACCTACCGGATCGTGCTGGCCAACAGCGCGGCATACGGGAACCTGGACCGTGCGGACGCGACCCTCACCTGCTACCGCATGACCCATCACCGGGACAAACCCTGTTCCGGCGACGACCACCCCTGCGCGATCAAGGAAGTGAAACGGACGGGACGCCCGGCGGTGCTTGAGCATGTCCACATGGACCAGAACGGGGCAGAGCATATCAACGAGATCTATGCGTATCCGATCCAGGGCGCCGACGGCGCGATCCGGAACGTTATCGAATACTGCATCGATGTCACCGACCGCAGGAAGGCCGATGAGGAAAAGAAGAAGATGCTCGTGCAGCTCAACCAGATGCAGAAGATGGAGGCGATCGGCGCGCTTGCCGGCGGCATCGCGCACGATTTCAATAATATCCTCGCTGCCATGCTGGGCTATGCGGATCTTGCGCGGCGAAGGACGTCGGAGGGGAGCGATACGCGGGACATGCTGTGCAAGGTCATCGAGGCAGGCGACCGCGCCAAGCTTCTGGTGCGCCAGATACTCTCGTTCAGCCGGCAGACCGATCAGCAGCTGACGCCGATCAAGGTCCAGGATGTCCTATACGAAGCATTGCGTCTCCTCCGCGCATCGATACCCTCGACCATCGAGTTGCGCCAGAACATCGACGATGGGTGCGATCACGTCCTTGCGGACCCGACCCAGATCCATCAGATCATCATGAACCTTGGCACCAATGCCTACCAAGCCATGCGGGAAAAGGGCGGCGTGCTTGCGGTCAGTCTCCGGCCGGTGACTGTAGGCGGTGACACGCACCGCACCGCCAGCCTAGTGCTGCCGCCGGGCGAATATGTCAAGCTCGAGGTGAGCGACACCGGCCACGGTATGAAGCCGGAGATCATGAAGCGGATCTTCGATCCCTACTTCACGACGAAGAAACCGGGCGAAGGCACCGGCATGGGCCTGGCAGTGGTCCACGGTATCGTCAAGAGCCATGGAGGCCAGGTCACGGTTTATAGCGAGCCCGAGGTGGGAACGACCTTCAATGTATACCTGCCGCAGCTCAAGGCCGCCGAGCGGGCCGGGCATGCGCAGGAGACCGGACCGGCGGTCGAGCTGCTGCCCGGGGGTCATGAGCGCATCCTTTTCGTCGATGACGAGGTACAGATCGCAGCGATGGGTCGGCAGATGCTGGAAAATATGGGTTACCGGGTCGTCTCGTGCAACGACAGCCTTGAAGCGCTTCGCGTGTTCCAGGAGCGGCCCGATGCATTCGATCTGGTGATCACGGACATGACGATGCCGAACCTGACCGGCGCGGACCTGGCCAGGCAACTACTCGTCATCCGTCGTGACATTCCGATCATCCTCTGCACGGGTTTCAGCGAACTGATCAATGCTGATAAGGCTCGGGAGATCGGCATTCGGGAATACCTCATGAAGCCACTACTGGCCGGCGAGATTGCCAAAGCCGTACGGAAGGTCCTGTCGTCCGCGACCCAGCCGGGGGCCCCGATAGGGTAGCCGTGCTAAGACCGGGCGTGCCGGGGAGGATGCTATGGAAGAACTGAAAAATAATCAGGACAGAGACCGAGCCGGCTGGCTGCAGCGGTACAAGAAAACGATCATCCTGTCCACGGTTCTCGTTCTCGCGGCCGTCATCGCCGTTGTCATGGTGTTCATCGGCGCAACGCTGCGGAGCCGGCTGATCCAGGACAGCAGGATGAAAACAGAAGAGCTGGCCGGGGTGATCGAGCTGAGTCTTCGGCACCTGATGACCGCGCGGAATCCCGGGAAGATCCAGCAGTCGCTGGAAGTGATCAGCGCGGGCGGCTCTTCGATCGTGAATGCATTTATTCTCGACAACCAGGGGAGGATCGCCTATTCGTCAAGAACGAGCGATATCGGGGCGCGCATCGACCGGTTTTGCGAGCCTTCCTGCACCGGATGTCATGCCGGCGCCGCTACCCTTTCACAGGAGACCGCGACGTTATTGACAACGGACGGCGGGTCCTACCTGCGATGCGTCAAGGTCATTCGAAATAATGGCGCCTGTTTTGCGTGCCATCCCCCCTCGTCCCGCACGGTCGGAAAGCTGATCATCGACCGATCCATGCTGCCGACCTCCCAGCTGATCACGGCGGTCATGCTTATTCTGGCAATCTCGGGGGTGCTCTCGCTTGCCGTCCTCGTTCCCTTCATTGTCAAGTTCCTCTCCCGGGGCGTGGATAAATACATATCCGAGATCCTGTTCAAGTCGTCCGAGCTCTCCATGCTTTATGCGATCGTCAAGCGCTTGAGCAAGACGATCGAGCTGGAAGAGCTGAAGCAGGTGGTGATCGACATAGTCCGCGACCTGTACCGCGCCGACGAGGTCCATATCCTGCTGCCCAAGGGCGGCAAGGAGTACGGCGGCGTTTTCTGGAGCAATAAGGATAACAAGATCGATCGCCGGGTCGTGCCCGACCAGGACCCCTATCGCGACCTTATCCTCGACTGGCTTGACGGCGGCCTGCTGCAGGAACGGCTTGTCGACGGAGGGCGGACGGTCGTCATCCCTCTTGAGAAGGGCGGCACACGACTTGGGATGATCATCGCAACACGGTCCGACAGGTTGTTCAACGACCACGATCTTGAACTGGTCCGGGCCATGGGGAGCCATATATCCGTCGCCCTGGAAAACGCTTCGCTCTATCGTATCGCCATCACGGACGAGCTGACGGGCCTTTATTCCAAGCGGCACTTCCGCACCATGATCGAGAAGAAATTCGAGCTGTACGAGAAATACGGAGAAAAGCTGACGCTCCTCATTCTGGACATCGATGATTTCAAGAAAGTGAATGACACCTACGGACATCCGGCGGGAGATAGCATCCTGCGCGAAGTGGCTTCCCGCGTTATGAACACCACCCGCGAGGGGGACCTTGATTTTCGCTACGGTGGCGAGGAGTTCATCGTACTTCTGCCCGCGACAGCCGATGCGGGAGGGGTCTATGTGGCAGAGCGGATATGCGAGCAGATCAACAGCGCCGGCTTTGATATCGGGGAAACGAGACTTCGTATCACCGTCAGCATCGGCGTGGCATGCGTTCCGGAACATGCGGTGACCATCCGCGATCTGGTGAGCGAGGCGGACAAGGCGCTGTACGAAGCGAAAAAAACGGGAAAAAACCGGGTCGTGTTGAGCCGGAATCGGCCGGTGTAGTCCCCTCGGCCTTGACATGCACAGTATCGCAGCAGAACCAGCTTGCCCGTCGCCGGGAGGGGGTCCCGTCGATGCCGTCATTCGGATCGTTAACACAGCATTTTATCAGCATCATCGTGGCCAACTCTTGCGCAGTATCTTTGATGACCTCATGTCGGGGAGGAAATTACGCAGGGGAATTCCGTGATCTGATGGGGAGAGGGAGAATGCATGTTGGAAGAAACGGGAATAAATGCAGTGTTGGACAGGATCTTTTTTATCACCGAACGCGTTGTTGCTCTTGACAGTATCGACGATATCTTCGATCACGTTGTCAGGACCGCCGTCCAGATCACCAACTCGGAGGCGGGTACGATACGGATGTTCGATCATGGTACAGGCCTGCTCAAGATCGTCAAGGGATACGGCGTGTCGACCGGTTTCCTATCGCAGCCGGCCGTCAGGATCGGAGAGGGGATCGCCGGACGGGTGGTGCTCCAGGGACGTCCCTATGCAACGGTCAATATCACAAAGACCCCCTATAGCGTGAACAAGGAATTCGCGAGACCGGAGGGGATCAAGAGCTTGATGAGCGTGCCGCTCAAATCGAGGGGTGTGACGCTGGGATGCATCACGGTCTGCCGCAAGAAGGCTGACGGCTTTTCCGAGCAAGAGCTGATCATGCTCAGCATCTTTTCAGCGCAAGCTGCTGAAGCCATGGAGAAGATGCAGCTGATAGTTTCGGTCTGCTCAGAAAAGCGGATAACGCCATGTATGCTGCCAAGCGAGCGGGAAAGAACCGTGTCCTGCCCTGCAGCGCCGGTGAGGGATAATAGGCCATTGCAGCGGTCGTTGCATGTCGCGTGGCGCGAACCGCCGGCAGAAACTACTGCCGGCGGTTCTGTTTCAGATGACGGATCAGGGCCTTGTGTCCATTCCGGGCTGTCCCGGCTGCTGACCGCGCGGACCGCTGCGGAACTGTCCACCTTGTCCGCCCATCGGACCCATGGGGGGCTCGGGCCGGCACTTTCGGAGCTCGTCGGCGGTCTTGGATGCCTCGACACATGCCTTTTCCTGCGCCAATCGGGTGCTGCGCTCCTCGAGCATGGAGAGTACCCGTGCCTTCATCTCTGCGAACTGCTCGGGTGTGATCTCCCTAGCGCCCTTGTCGTGCATCATGGGCGCGCTTCCTCCTCCGGCCCGCTGCTGTGCAGGAGCGGGTCCCGCAAGCATGACCACCAACAGCGCACTACAGACAACCATAACAAGATATCTCATGATTCTTTCCTCCTTGCGTACCGGAAATGTTCAGATCCTCTGAAATATATGACACGGTGAACAAGTAAAAGTTAAAGTTGCCGTGTTGAAGTAACAGATCATCCCGTTCCAGCAAGTATACCCCAAAAATACCCTTTCGGCTTTCTTGTAATCCCCTGACGCCGCCGCTAATATGTGTTGCGACCATGGTCTTTTCCCGGTCGCGCGCTGGCAATCGTTGCGATATCTTGTAATGATCGTCCGGTCCTGTTCACGGCGAGCGATCATAGACGGGAAAAGCGGTTCTGAAAGCGAGCGAAGGCGACATGCGGAGCAAGCTGTCTGACGCGGTTCTTGATCCGATCTACCGAAAGTACACACTCCTGGCGCTCCTGGGATGGACCCTTCTTGTTGCGCTCCTCCTGGCCTACGTTATCATCGAGCATCGTCAGCAGGATATCTCTATTCTGGCCAATCAGGCCCGGGCGTCGTTCTCCAAGGACCTGCTCTACCGGCGCTGGAATGCGAGGCTCGGCGGCGTGTACGCGCCGGTTTCCGACGAGCTTCGTCCCAATCCCTATCTCGCACACGTTCCCGAACGGGACATCACAACGTCTTCGGGCAGGAAGCTTACGCTTGTCAATCCCTCCTACATGACCAGGCAGGTCCATGAACTGCAGCTGCGGGACGACGGGACCGTCAGCCATATCACGAGCCTTCGCCCGCTTCGTCCGGAGAACGCGCCTGATCCCTGGGAAAGAAAAGCTCTGGAACAATTCAACCGCGGCGACAGGGAGGTTGTCTCAGTGGAGCAGGTGGGAGGGGAAGAACATCTTCGACTGATGCGGCCGCTCCGGACCGAGGCGCCCTGTCTTGCCTGCCATGCCCTCCAGGGCTACCGCGTGGGTGATGTCCTAGGCGGGATCAGCGTTACTCTGCCCGTCAAGGCCGGCTGGCTCCAGCATGACAAAGACCTCATCGAGCCGCTGATCGTCTTCGGCACCATGTGGCTGGCAGGCATCGCGGTCATCGCGGCCGGCTCGGCGAAATTGTCCCTCAGGTCCCGGGCGCTCCGTGACAGCGAGGTGCGGTATCGAACGTTGTTCGATACGATCCAGGACGGCATCTTCCAGGTCGATGAACAGCGGAACATCCGGTTCATCAATCCCGCGGGAGCCCGCATGCTCGGATACGGGCGTCCGGATGAAGCTGTCGGCGCTCCCCTGTCGCGTCACTGGCAGGATTATCAGGACTACGTATCCTATGAGAATGACCTGGCAAAGCAGAAGCGGCTTGCGTTGCTCCTGGTCAATGCCGTCCGACTGGACGGAAGCAGGGCCATCTTCGAGCTAACCGCTCGGGCCCTGGAATCGGCCGACGGTGCCGTGAGCGGCCAGGAGGGTATCTTCCGCGATATCACGGCCCGGATCGAAGCGGGGATCAAGGCGCAGGAGTTATCGAAGACCATGCGGGAGATCCTTGATCACGCGCCATTCGGGATCTACCTGGTCGGTGAAGGTGGCGTCATAGAGTATGTCAATCCTGCAATGCTCGCCATCGCCGGTGACAATTATGAGCAGTTCACCGAGATGAACGTTCTGGAGTTCCCCAACTACCGGGCCATCGGTCTCTCCGACCGCATAGAGAAGGCATTTTCCGGAGAATACTTCCGGATGGAGCACATCGAGTATGTCTCCTATTTCGGGAACCGGCGCTCGATACGCAACTTTATCGGGATTCCGATCACTGAACGGGGCGGGCGGAAGGTGTTGATGATCGTCGAAGACATTACGCACCGGGTGACCGCCGAAGAACGGCATGAGAAGCTGCGCGAGCAGCTTGTCCAGGCCCAGAAGATAGAATCCCTTGGACGGCTTGCGGGGGGAGTTGCTCACGACTTCAACAACATCCTGTCCGCGATCATAGGCTACAGCGACCTTGCCCTTCGCAAGCTGCCTGAGGACGCCCCGGTCGCAAAGGATATCAGGATCATCCGCTCATCAGGCGAACGTGCGGCCCAGGTGGCCCATCAGCTCCTGGCATTCAGCCGGAAACAGGTGCTGGAGATGCGCATTGTGGATGTTAACGCGCTGGTTGCCAATCTGGCAAAGATGCTGTCCCGACTGATCGGAGAGGATATCACATTCCGGATCCTGAATGGGACCGCGGCCCTGAACGTTCACGCCGATCCCACTCAGGTGGAGCAGGTTATTATCAATCTGATGGTCAACGCCCGTGATGCCATGCCCAAGGGGGGAGAGTTGATCCTGGAGACCGGGTTAACAGAACTGACGGAAGCCGACGCACAGGAGCACCGGGAGATCGTTCCCGGCCGCTACGTACGAATAGCAGTCACGGATACAGGCGTGGGCATGCCGAAAGCGGTGCAGGATCGGATCTTCGAACCCTTCTTCACGACCAAGGAGATCGGCAAAGGGACCGGATTGGGTTTGGCAACGGTTTACGGCATCGTGAAGCAGCATAAGGGATATATATATGTTGCCAGCGAACCGCATAAGGGATCGACATTCACGGTCTATCTGCCGACAGAGATGACTGCCGGTGTTTCCGGAGTACGCGAGGAACGGTCCGTAGAACTGCCCTGCGGCTCCGGCGCAGTGCTGGTGGTAGAGGACGATGAATCGGTACGCAGCCTGGTCGGAGAGATGATCGGGACGCTCGGCTATACGCCGATCATCGCACGGGACAGTCTGGAGGCGCTTGAGATCGTGGAGAAGGACCTGCGCCCGATCGAACTGCTGCTGACCGATGTGGTGATGCCGATCATGAACGGGAAGGACCTGTCCGACCTTATCCGGTCAAAGCGGCCGGACATCCGAACGGTCTTCATGTCAGGATACACCGAGGAAGTGATCAGCAGGCATGGAATGCTCGATCCCGGAATCCTGTTCATCCAGAAGCCGGTCACCCCGGCCAAGCTCGCGGCCAAGCTTTCCGAGGCTCTGCAGCCGGTGCCGAGGGACCAGCCTTCCCATGGATCTTCCTGATCCCGCCGGATTCTTCATCCTGTTCGTTGCAGGTCATTTGTGTCGCTCCCATGGTTTGTCAGGTCGGGGAGAATACTTTGCCAGCCATGTCATGCTATGGCGGTGGGTGACAATAGAGATTAATAATTCGCGTATGAATTTTTTTTATGCTATTTTATCTTGATTTTTGAATAGCATGTTGCTAGTATTCAAAACTTGTCACATCCGCTTTTCAAGTTGCTAAATGTGAATTGAAGTAACATAAAATTCTATTTGGTAACATAAATAAATTGCTCTTTAAATACAGCTAGTTATCATCGGTACGCGAATCTTCATTTTGTATTCATGTAGTCCGCACTTCATTCACCAGATCAAGGTTACCAGTTCCCCCTGATATTCCGAATGACGGGAAAGGTGTCTTTTCAGGGCAGAACGAGGGAGGTCTTAGCCGTGCTCGAACAAGCGGAAGTCAAATCCATCGACGCTATTTTGAACGATGCCCAGGGCCAGCGGGGCATGCTGATCGCTGTTCTGCAGAAGGTGCAGGAAAAGGTCGGCTATCTTCCCGAGGACGCCATGCAGATGATCTCGGACCGGCTCGAGCTGTCCTTTTCCCAGGTCTACGGTGTGGCGTCGTTCTATAAACATTTCCATTTCAAACCCCGAGGGAAGAAGATCGTCAAGGTCTGCATGGGCACGGCCTGCCACGTGCGCGGCGCCAAGGCCGTGCTGAACGAGCTCGAGTCCAAGCTCGGGGTCAAGGAAGGCGAGACCACCGCGGACCGGTCCGTGACGCTCGAGACCGTGGGCTGCGTGGGCTGCTGCGCCCTGGCCCCGGTGCTCACGGTGAACGACCAGGACCTCTATGGCGAGCTGACGCCCAAAATGGTGGACGATATCATCGGAACGGTGAGGAGCGAACATGGAACTCACGTTTAAGCGGCTCGAGAATATTGCCGAACTCGCTGCCCTGCGCGAGCGGCTCAAAAAGGAACGCAAGGAGAGCGACGCCCACCGCGTGCGCGTCTGCTGCGGAACCGCCTGCCAGGCAACGGGAGCGAACAAGCTGGTCAGCAAGTTCGAGGACGAGGCGGCGAAAAAGGGCGTGAAGCTCGAGATCGTGAAGACCGGGTGCCAGGGGTTCTGCCAGCGCGGCCCGGTCATGATCCAGGAGCCCCAGGAGATCTTCTACCAGAAGGTGAAGGTCGACGACATCCCGAACCTGTTCTCCACTTCGCTGCTCCACGGCCAGCCCTACCGCAAACAGCTCTACCGTGAATTCCCGCTCTCGGAGCCCAATGCCGAGATGCAGGACATTCCTTTTTACAAGAAACAGAAGCGCGTAGCGCTCCACCGGAACGGGTTCGTGGACCCCTGCAACATCTACGACGCCATCCGCGAGGACGGCTATGCCGCTCTGGCCAAGTGCCTGACCGACTACAAGCCTGATGAAGTGATCGATATCGTGAAAAAATCAGGTCTCCGCGGCCGCGGAGGCGCGGGCTTTCCCGCCGGTCTCAAATGGGAACATACCAAGAAGTCCGGCGCGAAGATCAAGGCCGTGGTCTGCAACGGCGACGAAGGCGACCCGGGCGCGTTCATGGACCGCGCGCTCATGGAAGGCGATCCCCATTCGGTGCTGGAAGGCATGATCATCAACGCCTATGCCATCGGCGCGCAGCACGGCTACATCTATGTGCGTCATGAGTACCCCCTGGCCGTGAAGAACCTGGGCATTGCCATCAAGCAGGCCGAGGCAATGGGGCTTCTGGGCAAGAATATTCTCGGCAGCGGTCTCGACTTTTCCATGGAGATCAAGGAAGGCGCCGGCGCATTCGTCTGCGGTGAATCGACTGCGCTTGTCGCATCCATCGAGGGCGAGCGCGGCATGCCGCGGCCCCGTCCGCCCAGGCTTTCGGAAGCTGCCGGCGGCCTCTGGAACATGCCCACGAACCTGAACAACGTCGAGACCTTTGCGAACGTCCCGACGATCATCGTGAAGGGCCTCGATTACTTTACCAAGATCGGCACGGAAAAATCCACGGGCACCAAGGTCTTCGCCCTGACCGGAAAGATCAAGAACACGGGCCTCATCGAGGTCCCCATGGGCATCACGCTCCGGGAGATCATCTTCGATATCGGCGGCGGCATGCTGAACCCGGACAAGCAGTTCAAAGCGGTCCAGACCGGCGGCCCGTCAGGCGGCTGCATTCCTGCCCAGTTCCTCGACATGAAGGTGGACTTTGACACCCTTGCCGGCGTCGGCTCCATGATGGGTTCCGGCGGCATGGTGGTCCTGGACGAGGACGACTGCATGGTGGACGTGGCCAAGTTCTTCCTGTCCTTCACCAAGAGCGAGTCCTGCGGCAAATGCCCGCCCTGCCGCATCGGCACCTGGCAGATGTACGAGATGCTGGAAAAGATCACGACCGGCAAGGGCGAGAAGGGCGATATCGAGAAGCTCGAGAAGATGGGCAAGATGATCGTCGCGGGCTCGCTCTGCGGCCTCGGGAACAGCGCGCCGAATCCCGTGCTCTCGACCATCCGCTATTTCCGCGAGGAGTACGAGGAGCACGTGAACGACAAGTACTGCCGCGCCAAGCGGTGCCAGGGCTTGGGGACCTTCCGCATCCTGCCGGAGCATTGCATCCTCTGCGGCCTCTGCAAGCAGGCCTGCGCCTTCGACGCGGTCTCGGAACTCAGGGACAAGTACTTCATTGACCAGGACTACTGCACCTCGTGCAAGGCCTGCTACAGCGTCTGCCCCACGGAGGCGATCGTGATCGAGAAGGGAGGGGCCCATGTCGCAGCTCGAAAGTAAGTGCCCCCTGACGGCAACGAAGCTGAAACTGGAGTTCTTCTACAACGATGACTCCAAGGACGGCATGTGCTCCAAGTGCCATCCCTGCAAGCTCGGCATCTATGACGCCGTCAAGATCCTTGACGCGATCCAGGCGGGGAAGGGCCTCGATATCTATCCCGCCTTGCTCATGCGCATTGCCGTGGACGTGAAGGACGGCGGCATGTGCAAGAAGGGCAAGGACCGCGCGGACCTTCTCGCGGCCTTTTTAAAGGATTTCTCGGACGACCTGCAGCGCCACATCAAAGGCGTCTGCACCCATCAGGTCTGCACGCGGTTGATCAGCTATGAGATCGATCCCGCGAAATGCACCATGTGCGACAAGTGCCGGGTCGTGTGCAAGGATTTCGCGATCGAAGGCCAGAAAGCGGTCTCGGGCAAGCTTGGATTCACGCCCTACCGGATCCGGCAGAAGCGCTGCACCCACTGCGGGGAGTGCATCAAGGTTTGCCCCGAGGGCGCGGTGATCATTACCGAGGCTGCATTGGCAGGTGAGGAAAAGCCTGCCGCGTTGGTGAAGCACACCGTGGGCACCTGCCCGCTGCATTATTAGTAGTACAGCAAGACCAAAAAGCGAGAACATTATTCCCGCACGAAGACACGAAGTAAGGAAAAGCACAAGACAATGCAGATTTTCTTCGTGGATCCGTGGCTTCGTGCGAGACAGGCAGTTTGTTGTTTATGGTTTTTAGTTAATGAATTGAACCTGAATTGCTGGAGGATGCTATGACGACCAAGATGGTGAACATGGAGATCGACGGGAAGGCCGTGCAGGTCCCCGAAGGCATGACCCTGGTGGACGCGGCGCAGACCGTGGGGATCCACATCCCGAACCTTTGCCATATCAAGGAACTTCGCGGTGTCGGCGCCTGCCGTATGTGCATGGTCGAGGTCGAGGGCCTGAAGACCCCGGTGACCGGTTGCACGACCCGCACCAAGGAAGGCATGAAGGTGCAGACCAAGACCCCGAAGGTCGAGGAGATCCGGAAGTTCGTGACCGATCTGGTCCTTTCCTTCCATCCTCTGGACTGCATGACCTGCCCCAAGGCGGGAGGCTGCGACCTTCAGCGGTATGCCGCTGACCTCAAGATCCAGGAGTCGTCCTTCGGCCGGAAAAGCTTCAACTATCCGCTCAACGACCGGAGCCCCTTCATCACCATCGACAACAACTACTGCATCCTTTGCGGACGCTGCGTCCGGGTCTGCAAGGAACAGGGCACGAACGTTCTGGACTTCATGGGCCGCGGCATCACGACCAAGGTCTCGACCGCCCTGGACAAGCCGCTGCACGAGTCAGGCTGCACCTTCTGCGGCTCCTGCGTCGACGCCTGCCCGGTGAACACGATCATGGAGCGCGACCGGTGGCAGCACGGCCGTGAGTGGGACATGGAAAAGGCGGACTCGGTCTGCACGGCCTGCGGCTCCGGCTGCGCTACCATCGTCTCGAAGAAGAACGGCAAGATCGTGAAGGTCAATGCCAAGGAAGATACGGGCTATCTTTGCGCCATCGGACGCTTTGGTTTTGATGCGCTCACCGCTGCGAACCGCGTGACCTCGCCGATGATCCGGAAGGGCGGCAAGCTCAGCCCCGCGACCTGGGAAGAGGCGCTCAAGGTTGCTGCCGACGGCCTCAAGAAGGCAGGCGCAAACGCCGGATTCATCGCGTCCGGATCGCTCACGACGGAAGAAGCTTATGCGGTCCAGTCCCTGGCCCGCGATGTGGTGGGAAGCGCCAATGTGGATTCCACGGTCTCGGCCTATGCCGCAGGCCTGATCTCGGCGATCAGGACCATGTACGGCGACAACGGCACGGCGATGCTGTCCCAGGCCGATCTCCATTCCGCTGATTGCGTCGTCATGATCGGCGCTGATCCGTCGCAGAAGAAGCAGAAGCTCCAGGAAGCCGACGTGATGATCCGTCGCCGTGCACAGGCAGGCGCCAAGGTGATCGTGGTGAGCACCGAGAAAACGGACCTTGCAAATCATCAGAACGCGATCCTGCTGCAGGTGAAAGCGGGAGCCGACGCGGCGCTGCTGGCTGGTCTCATGAGCGCGGCTCTTGCCGAAGGCGCCCAGGCAACAGCAAAAGGGCTTGATGGTCTGAAAAAATCGCTGGTATCGGCCGACGAGGCAGCATCGACCTCCGGCGTCGCAGTTGAGCAGATCGCTGCAGCGGCCAAGGCATTTGCCGCTGCCAAGAACCCGGTTGTCGTGATCGGCACCGGCGTGAGCATGAACGAGGATGCCTCGCTTCAGGCGTTGAACCTGGCGGCGATGAAGAACGCCGGTGTCATGGCGCTCCTGCTTGAAGCGAACGGCCTCGGCGTGGTATCTGCAGGATGTTTGTCTGACCTCGGCGCCGGATTCACCAAGATCAAGAAGGCTGGCAAGGGCTACAGCGAGATGAAGTCCGGCATGAAGGCTCTCTATCTCGCCGGAAATATGCCTGAGGTGAATTTTAAGTCGGACTTCATGGTCGTCCAGACCAGCCATATAACCGCTCTGGCGGAAAAAGCCGATGTGGTGCTTCCGATGACCGCGCTGTACGAGCGCGCGGGAAGCATCGTTGATATGTATGGAAAGCAGAAATCCTTTGCAGCCGCGCAGGACGCGGCAGGGGTTGCCAAGGACGGAGCGGACATCGCTGCCGAGCTTTCGCTTGTGATCAGCAAGACCAAGGGCTTCAAAGTGAAGGATGTTGCCGCCGCTATCAAGAAGTTCAAGGCAGGCAAGCTTGCTGAAGCGTCATTCAAGCCGGTGAGTGCGAAGGCAGGGAAGTCGGCCGCGCTCTCCGCATCGGAACTGCTCGCGGGAATGAACAAGGGCATGCTCGCCAATTCCGCGGTGGCCAAGGTGGCTGCGCCGCAGGGAGCGCCGGTTTCGAAGTAACACGACAGCGTGTCCTGTACACTTTTTGCTCCGGCAGGTCATTGCCGGTTGAGATACATCTTCAGGTGGTAACACGCGGGGGCGTCAGTCTCCCGGTAAGGAAAGGAGCTTTGGTACGATCATGAGAGAAGACCAGAAATCCGTTGACCCGGCAGCGCAGGTAATGCTGAAAGTGGCCGGCTTGAAAAAAATCGAAACATCCTTCGAACGCGCGGAGAGGCTCAAACCCTGTCCGATCGGACATCAGGGCGCATGCTGTAAAATGTGCCACATGGGCCCCTGCCGTCTTGTGGGCAAGGAAGAAGAGGCCGAGGGCGTGTGCGGAGCAACCCTGCCGGTCGTGACAGCGCGGAACTTCGCGCGAATGGTTGCCGCGGGCACTGCTGCCCATTCTGACCATGCCCGCGACCTGGCGAACACGCTGCTCGCCGTGGGCCGCGGCGAGGCCAAGGACTTCCAGGTCAAGGACGTGCGCAAGCTGAACCGCGTTGCCGGCTACCTCGGCATCAATGTCGAGGGAAAAGCGGTCAACAAGGTGGCCGAGGAGGTGGCGCTCAAATTCCTGGAGCAGTTCGGCCAGCAGCGGGGCACGCTTGCCTATCTCGGACGGGCGCCCAAGAAACGGCAGGAGATCTGGAAAAAGCTGGGGCTCGCACCGCGGGCAATTGACCGCGAGTGCGTTGAGATGCTGCACCGCACGACCATGGGTGTGGACCAGGAGATGGAGAATATCATGCTCGGCGCCATGCGCGCGGCCCTGGCAGACGGCTGGGGCGGTTCCATGATGGGCACGGACATTTCCGACATCCTCTTCGGCACCCCGAAGCCGGTCCGGTCCAATGCCAGCCTTGACGTGTTCATGGAAGATCATGTGAACCTGGTGGTGCACGGCCATGAACCTTCCTTTGCCGAGATGCTCGTCATCGCATCAGAGGACCCGGAGATCGAGGCATACGCCAAGTCCAAGGGCGCCAAGGGCGTGAAGCTCGTGGGCATGTGCTGCACTGCGAACGAGATCCTGATTCGCCACGGCATTCCGACGGCGGGAGGGTTCCTGCAGCAGGAACTCGGTATCCTCACGGGTATGGTCGAGGCCATGGTCGTAGACGTCCAGTGCATCATGCCGGCTATCGGCGAACTGTCAAAGAAGTATCATACCAAGATTGTTACGACCACGAACAAAGGCAAGATGAAGGATGCCATCCACATCGAGTATGACGAGCATCATGCGCTCGATCTTGCCAAGAAGGTCGTACGTCTTGCCATCGACAATTTCCCGAACCGGAAAAAGGATATGGTGTCGCCCCCTCATATCAAGCCTGCTGACATGATCGCCGGTTTCTCGCATGAATATATCGAATACATGCAGGGCGGTCTCTATCGCGGGTCCTTCCGGCCGCTGAACGACGCGATCATCGCCGGCCGTGTGCGCGGCATTGTGGGGCTGGCAGGCTGCAACAACCCCAGGATCAGCCAGGACAGTATGCACAACTTCCTGACGCGGGAACTGATCAAGAACGATGTGCTGGTGGTCCAGACGGGCTGCTCTGCCATGGCTTCCGCCAAGGCCGGGTACATGACACCGGAGAACGCCATGGAGAATGCCGGCAAGGGTCTACGCGAGGTCTGTGAAGCCATCGGTATCCCGCCGGTGCTCCACATGGGCTCCTGCGTGGACAATTCGCGCATTCTGACCGTGGCTTCCGCCATTGCCGAGGAAGGCGGTCTCGGAGACGATATCGGCGGTCTTCCGGCTGTGGGTATAGCTCCGGAGTGGATGAGCGAAAAGGCAATCGCCATCGGCACCTACTTCGTGGCATCCGGTGTTCCGATCATCTTCGGCGCGGGTTCACCGGTCAGCGCCAGCAAATCGATGAAGGACCTGATGGAAAATAAGTGGTGGGACCTGGTGAACGCGGGCTTCTACTTTGAAGAGGACCCGGGAAAGATCCTGGAACTGGCACTTAAAATGATCGATGCGGCTCGTGAGAAGCTCAAGATCAGGAAATACGAGCCCGGTCGATTCGGCACTGAGCGCGTACTGATGGATATGGCGGCGCGGCGCGCGGCCTCATTTGCCACGCCTCACGGTGAAGTCGTGTAGTCTGATAAAATATCTCAGGTAGTTTAGGTGCTAAGGCCGGAGGGAGATTCCCTCCGGCCTTTTTTTCACTGCTCCCTGGAATCTGTGGGGGCTGTCGGAGCGGTAACAGCTTATTGCCTGTACGGGAAGTGTTTTCTCGGAGTTCTCGCCCGCATTCGCCGGTTTTATTACCGTATATGTTGTGGTTTTCACTCTTCACGTCCACAAGATGCGGTATCTTGTTGATAAATTTCAAATAAATTATAATTATCTTGACAACCGAATTGTTTTAAGTATCATAGTAACTATACTTACTATAACCAGATACACTAGTACGATCGGAGAGGCTGCGATGGTTAAGCGCAAAAACCCGAAAAAGTATAAGACTAAGGAGATCTGCGATAGATTTGATATCTCCCGTGCAACGCTTTTTCGCTGGGAGAGCGAGGGATTGCTTACTGACGTCGAGCGCGACTGGCGCGGCTGGCGGGTGTACGGTGACATGAATCTGCGCGAGATCGAGAAGATCATCAGGAATAAGACCGCGTAACGACCGGAGAACGATTCCCCACAGGGAGACCGCATGCTGTTCGGAAAAAAAATAGAACCAATCGCCCTTGATATCGGATCAACGCTGATCAAGCTTGTGCAGCTCAAGGGGACCGGCAAGAGCTTCAGTCTGAGCAAGTTCGGGATGATCCCGCTTCCCCCCGAGGTGATCGTGGAAGGTGCGGTGATGGACGCGAACCGCGTTTCCGAAGCGATCAAGGAGCTTATCGCCGCCCAGAAGATCAAGACCAAGGAGGTCGTACTCTCCGTATCGGGAAGTTCGGTGATCATCAAACGTGTTTCCATCGCCGACATGACCGATGAGGAGCTCAGCGAGTCCATTAAATGGGAAGCGGAGCAGTATATTCCCTTTTCCATCGATGATGTGAACGTCGATTTCCAGAAACTTGGTCCCGGAGCCGCTGAAGGGCAGGCGGACATCCTCCTGGTCGCCGTCAAGAAGGACAAAATCAATGATTATGTGAACCTGGTGAAGGACGCTGGGCTTGAGCCGGTTGTCGTGGACGTGGACGCGTTCGCGCTTGCCAATATGTACGAGATGAACTATGAGGTGGAAGGCGGCATCACGGCGCTGTTGAACATCGGGGCCTCGGTGATGAACATCAATGTGCTGAAGGACGGCGGATCCATCTTTACCCGAGACATCACTGTCGGCGGCAACCGGTATATCGAAGCGCTGCAGCGGGACGCCGGATTGACCTATGAGGACGCCGAAAAGGTGAAACGCGGCGAGCCGGTCGACGGGGGAGATAAGGACCAGCTGACCGGGATCGTTTCGACGGTCACCGAGGATATCGTCGGCGAGATCCAGCGCTCATTCGATTTCTTCCGGTCCACGACCGGGAGCGAGGCGGTAAGCAGAGTCCTGATATGCGGCGGGTGCGCCAAGATACCCGAGTTCAGCAAGACCTTGTCCAGCCGGCTGGAAATCCCGGTGGACGTCATCAATCCGTTCAAGAACATCAAAGTCGATCCGAAGCACTTTGACGCCGGTTTTATCAGTGAGTCGGCTCCTCTGGCGGCTATAGCAGTAGGTCTTGCGATGAGGAGGCCAGGCGATCGATGATTAAGATCAACTTATTGCCGACAAAGCGCAAGCCCTCGCGCAAGATAACCGATCTGCAGAAACAGGCGGTGCTCGGCGGCCTGATCCTGGGCGGCGTCATCACCGGCATGGTTCTCTACACGGCAAGCTTGAACCAGAAGATCGCACAGCGCCAGCAGAAACGCGATGCCACCAAGACGAAAATCGCGCAGCAGGAGACCATGCTGAAAGAGGTCAAGAACGTCGAAGACGAGGAAAAGAAGGTCACGGAAAAGATCAACGTCATCGAACAGCTCAAGAAGAACCAGCAGGGGCCGGTACGGATGCTCGATGAGATCAGCAGGGCCGTTCCGACCGGCATTGGAATAACCTCAATCACGGAAGCCGCCGGCAGGATCAATATCAACGGCGATGCCTTTACGAATGAGGACATTGTGAAGTTCGTGGAGAACCTGAAGGCTTCACCATTTTTTCAGGAAATCTATCTTCTGGAGTCAATGCTTGCGAAAGAGAAGGAAACGGAGATCTACCGTTTCAAGCTCCAGATGAAGTACAAGGGGGTCTGATGAAGACGCCGGCGATCCTCGAAAAGATCCAGAAGATCCCGACCAAGACCCGTGCCATCGCATTTGGCGTGGTTACCGCATTGGTGACGATCCTGTTCATCTGGCAGGTCCACATTCCCAAGACGAGCGAGATCGGCAAGCTGGACACGGAGATCGCGGGCCTGGAAGCGACAATGCGCGACAATGACGCGAAGATCAAGAAGCTTGACATGTTGAAGGCCAAGGTCAAGGAGCTCCAGGAAAAGTTGAAGGTCCTGACCAAGCAGCTGCCACCTGAGTCGGAAGTGTCCGGCTTGCTGCGTGAGATCCAGAATCTGGTGAACAAGGCCGGCCTCACGCTCAAACTGTGGAAGCCCGATAAGAGAAAGCCCGGATGCAGCGGTATGTGTGAAGAGATACCAATCTCGCTGAAGCTCCTCGGCGGGTATCATAACGTCGCAATGTTCTACGACAGCGTCAGCAAGCTGACCCGCATCGTGAACATTGCTAATGTCAAAATGGGCGGCGCCAAGGTGGGGAACAGCGGACTTATGGAGATCGAGATCGACTGTACCGCAATGACCTTCGCCGCGACGGAGAAAAAGATGGAAGAGAAGACAGCGGTGCCGGTAGCCGTTAAACAGGTTAAATAGCATGCGAAATAAAATCTCATTCTTGATTTCCATGGTGATTGCCGGGATGCTGCTTGGGGGCTGCTCAGACTCAGCTAAACCTGCGCCACCGGCACCGGTCGCTCCCACGCCGATAGCGACGACGCCGACCGTCACGGCGCCGGTCTCGGCAGCGACCGTGACCAGTGCGCCGTCATCAACGGTCGCAGCTCCGGTCGCCTATGCCTACAATCCACAGGGTCGACGGGATCCCTTTACTCCCCTTATTCTCAAGGAGGAGAAAAAGGCGTTTATCGGCGCGAGAACGCCGCTGGAACGGTATGCTATCCATGAGTTCAAGCTGGCAGGGATCGTATGGGGCGGTCTCGGGTATCATGCCATGCTCGAGGGGCCCGATGGCAAGGGGTATTTCGTGAAGGAGAAAACGATCATCGGTCCGAACCGCGGTATTGTCAGGAGGATCACCCAGAGCAATATGATCGTTGAAGAGCGGTATCGCGATCCGTCCGGGGAAATGAAAAAGAAGGAAATCGTCATCGAGCTTCGCAAATCACAGGAGGGGACACCATGAATGTCCAGACACCCCTTAGTAGTATCACATCCCGGGGAGACTCGAGAAGGGGCGTGAGCCGCGCTGCCGGGAAACTGGGCTGCTGGCTCATCGTCCTCGCACTAGGATCGATGCTGCTCGTAAGCGGCTGCGGTCGCAAGAAGCCTCCGGTCGAGGAACTCCCCAAGGCTCTCACTATCCAGTCGATCACGCCGCGGGTAGCCGACTCCCGCATGGAGATCGTTATCGAAGGAAGTGAATCCATTCTGCAATACACCTCATTTCAGTTGACCGAACCGCTCCGGCTGGTCGTCGACATCACCGATGCGGACCTGGGCACTCTGCGGGATAAGATCGTTGTTCAGAAGGGGCCGGTCATCGATATTACGCCAAGCCAGATCGACAATATCGCCCGCCTGGAGATCGTTCTTTCCCAGCCGGTCGACAGCAAGGTGTTCCATTCCCTTGGCAAGCTGATGATCGAGTTGGGCAAACCGGTGGAGACCACCAAAGCCACTCCCGAGGAGGTGATAGCCTCACCTTCGACCGAGCCTGAATCGGCTCCGAAACCCGAGGTCGCCGCAGGTCCCCCTGCGAAGGTCGTCAAAGCCGTCCAGGCCACGGCGACCAAGGATGGCAGCACAATTGTGATCACCGGTGACGGAACCATGAAGCCGAATACCTTCATGATCGAGGGCAAGAAGCTGGTGATCGATATCCCGTCGACAAAAAGCCGCGTGCGGCAAAAAGTAATTCCGGTACGCAAAGGCGGGATCGACAAGGTCCGCGTGGGTCAGCATGGCGCTCCGGACCAGAAAGTCCGCGTTGTCGTTGATCTGAAAAAACAGATGGATTATACCGTAACGCCCGAGGGGAACACGCTGATCGTGGCATTCGTGCCCGCGGCTGCGAAGGCGGAAGAAGCCCCTCAGGAGCGGGCAGCGCAGGCGCCTGAGGCTGCACCGGCAGCGGTCGAGAAAGAAGTCGCGCAAACCGCGGCAGTGCCTCAGCCCGGCGACGCTGCGCCTGCGTCCGTGATCGCCGAAGCAGCTCCGGCCAAGCCCGAGCCGTCGCCAATAAAGCCGGAAGCCGCGCCGACACAGAACGTGATCGGCACGCCTGATATCCTCGTGGGAGGGAAAAAATACACGGGCCGCAGGATATCCCTTGATCTGCAGGATGCGGACCTGGTGAATGTCCTTCGTCTGTTCGGTGAACTGGCGAACTTGAACATGATCCTTGCTCCGGACGTAAAGGGCAAGGTCACGGTCAGGCTGGTCAACATTCCCTGGGACCAGGCCATGGAGATCATCCTGAAGATGAACGGCCTCGGTTACGTGATCGAGGACAGCATCCTTAGGATCGCGAGCCAGGCAGCTTTGGCAAAGGAAGCAGACGAGGAGCTGAGGACCAAGGAAGCCAAGAAGAAGGTCGAGGACCTGATCACTCGCCTCATCCCGATCAACTATTCAACCGCCTCAGGCATAGAAGCGACGATAAAGAAGTCCCTTTCTGCGCGAGGTGAGACTGTTGTGGACGGCCGGACCAATACGCTGATCGTGAAGGATATCTCCCGCAACATGGAGGACATTGTCGAGCTTATCAAACGGCTCGACCGTCCTACCCCCCAGATCATGATCGAGGCACGGATCGTGGAAGCCTCGCTCAACTTCAACCGGACTATCGGCGTGCAGTGGGGCGGGGGATTCAATGCGTCCGCGGCAACGGGAAACCCGACGGGATTATCATTCCCCAATTCCGTTGGTGTTACCGGCGGCCCGACGATGGGGCAGACACCGTCAGGAAGCGGGAACTATTTTGTCAACATTCCGGCGCCTGCAGGCGCGGGGACCGGCGGCGGCGCTGTCGGCATCAGTTTCGGCTCGCTCAGCAAGGCGCTGAACCTTGATCTGGTGCTTTCGGCGATGGAGTCGACCGGTGAAGGCAAGGTTATATCAACGCCGCGCGTCAGCGCCCTTGACAATAAGGAAGCCAAAATCGAACAGGGCGTGTCGATCCCCTTCGCGACTTCTCAGGCCGGCGGCGCGACGAATGTGCAGTTCATCGATGCCAAACTATCACTTATTGTGACGCCCCATGCAACACCGGACAACAAGATCTATCTTAAGATCAAGGCAGCCAAGAACGCGCCGGACACATCGCTGCTGGGTGCTTCGGGACAGCCGTCGATCCGCAAGAACGAAGCGGAAACCGAGATCCTGCTCACCGACGGCGAGACAGCGGTGATCGGCGGCATTCTTATTGTCGATCGGGGTCAGACCATCAGTAAGATTCCGTTCTTTGGAGACCTTCCTTTGATCGGCTGGTTGTTCAAGAGCAAGTCAACGCGCGAAGAAAAGCGTGAACTTCTGATCTTTATCACGCCGCGGGTGATCAAGCAGGAGATTATATAGTATTTTAGGAGGTCTAACATGCGGACCGTAAAGCAATATTCTATTATTATCATCTCTCTTGTTCTATTATCGGGTGTGTTGCTGACCAGTTGCGGTCAGCCGATCGCGGACGCTCTGGGGTGTCCCGCAGGCACGTATCTGGCGAACTCAACGGACATTATTACAGGTCCTGCTGATGTGAACTTCACGGGGCTGTCTGTTTTCAATAACCCATACCCGGGGGGGACCGTGAACTTAGCACCTCTCACGTTTATAGTGACAGATAGTAGAGGTGTGCCGCGCAACAATGTCTGTTTACTGCTTTATACCGGTGACACAAGTGCCAGCCCTGGTCCCTTTTGGTATGCCGACGCAAATTATGCAGCCGGAGCAGTGATCTACGGGGCAGGTCCTTTTAATGCCCGCACTGTTGTTACGAATGACGCTGGTGGTGCAACAGTGTATTGGTCAACTGCTACCCTGCCAGCAGCCATTCCTAAAACGATGGATACGGTAGGGCCGCCACCGACCTACATCGCAGGAGGGGATCTGACCGGCACATCATTCATTCAAGTTGATTCCGGCGCGCAATCTCTGAAATTCAATGTGAATTGGACGGTACAGGGTGAGCCGGAATCATAAAATATGCAGTGCAAATAAATGACTCTCAAGATGACGGCGGTCAAGTCGTGAAAAGAGTGGTATAATCTATAAAGAATAATTGCTTGAAGCACGCAAAAAGCGACAGCGGTGAACCGGGCGGTAATATCCGCAGTTATTGAATGTCTCCACGATTGATTCATGCGATGCATATGAGTGTGCGGAGTGGATCCTCAGAAACTCCAGACTTCGCTGCGAATGACATGAAGGATTTCACAAGGAAACTTTTGAGAACGGTCGTTTTTGAAAAGCGACGAGGAGTAATGTTATGAAAAAGCGACTTGCCATTCCAACGTTTCTTATCGTTATGCTGTTCCTGTCCGGCTGCACTGGCGGAGATTTCAACGGCACGGGTGTGAAAAGTGGGCTGGGCACTGACGTCACGCCACCAACCGTGCTCGGTACCGTTCCCGCAGCCGGTGCTACGGGTGTTGGAATCTACGACACAATTTGGGCGAATTTCTCCGAGCCGATCGACACTTTCACCGTGGACTCCGTTTCCTTCACTTTGACGACCGGCGGCACGTCCGTGCTCTGCGGAGTGGGCACCTGGGGCGACACATGGGCTTATATTAGTCCTTATACAGCATTAGCCTACGACACGGTCTACACAGCGACCATAACGACCGCGGTAAAGGACAAGGCCGGGAACGCTTTTGCGGCAAACTATACCTGGACCTTCACCACGACCAGTGCGGCCGATATTATACGGCCGACGGTGATCGTGACTTCGCCGATCTCAAGCGCGACCGGCGTGTCGATAAACACGATTGTTACCGCAGGTTTCAGCGAAGCGCTGAATTCCGGTACGATCGCGCCGGCTACGTTCTACCTAACCGCGGGGACCGCTTCGACTGTCGTCAGCACGGTGTCGTATACAAACGCCGTCGCGACGCTTACACCTTCATCGGCATTGGCTTCCAATACGACCTATACCGCGACCCTGACCACGGGAGTGGCGGACCTGGCTGGGAATGCGCTTGTGGCAAATTATAACTGGTCTTTCACCACAGTTGCTGCGCCATCGATCACAACAGCAACGCTTCCGGACGGCACAGAGACGGGTGTATACTCATATACGTTGACGGGTGCTGGCGGCATTACACCCTATGTGTGGAGCACGACGACCACGACAATGCCTTCCGGTCTCAGCCTGAGTTCCGCTGGCGTACTGAGCGGCACTCTTGCAGCTGGCACGGCCGCGGGCAGTCCTTATACGATCGACGTTACGCTGACCGATGCCGACGGATTGACTGCGACAAGATCGCTCACTTTGACCGTCGGGGCAGGTCCGGCCGTGGTTGAAAACACGCTCCTGCAGGGGACTGAGACAGGTGCGTATTCCCAAACCCTTACCGGAACAGGCGGCGCGGCTCCTTATACGTGGAACGCGACGGGTCTTCCCAGCGGGGTGACGCTCTCGACGGCCGGACCGTCTGCGACGACGGCATTGACCAGTTCATCCATCCTTGCCGCAGCAGGGACCTACACGATAACAGTAACTGTTACGGATTCAGGCGGGCTATCGGCCAACAAGGACCTGGCGTTGGTCGTCAATGCGGTTCCCACGGTATCGACCGCGTCTCTGGCTGATGCGGGGATGGGTGCCGGATACGGTCCGGCTACGCTCACAGGTAGCAATGGGACGACACCCTACTCATCATGGAGCGCGACGCCTCTTCCGGCGGGGATGACGTTCGACACCTCGACCGGGATTCTGAGCGGAACGCCTTCCGGCCCCACCGGGACCTTCGATATTGGGTTTACGGTCACAGATGCGAAAACTGTCACAAGCGCGACAACGACGCTTCCGCTGACCATTCGGCCGACGATAACCACGACATCGTTGCTTGATTCAACAGAAACAGGAACAACCTATTCCATGACATTAGCTGCGACTGGCACAGGACTCCTGACCTGGAGCCAGAGCGGATTGCCTGCGGGATTGCTTTTCAATACCGGGACGGGAGAGATCTCGGGCGCGCCGAATGCGGGCACTGCAGGCACCTATGCAGTGGGCTTTACCGTAACGGATTCGACGCCGGTAACGAGTGCGACCGTGACGCTATCCCTCGTCGTCAATGCGACACCGACGATCACTACGGCATCGCCGTTAACGCAGTGGTCTGCCGTAAACGGACCGCAATCGGTAACGTTCACCACGAGCAATGGAACTGCGCCGTTCACCTGGTCCTCGACTGATCTGGCAGGGGTCGCACCCTGGCTAACGCTCAGCACCGCGGGAGTGCTGTCCGGAGATGCCACGACCGCAGGTATCGCATCAGGCACGTCCTATACGTTCAACATCACTGCAACGGACAAGTGGGGCGTGGTAACCGCGCGCACTTATGTTCTGAACGTGCAATAGCAAGAGAATAAGTAGTCGCCAGCCCATGTGTTCTTTGGAGCACATGGGCTTTTTTATTTAACAGTCGCGGGCAGACGATCTATCCGTGAATATGTCAAAAGGTTTTTTACGTGTATCGAGCTGAATGCTGCAGGTAAAGAATTTGTGTTGTTTCGTCGGTGATGTGCAGGTAATATGAACATGCTTTGAATCGAAATTATTCACACTCAGGGAGTGCTTAGTTCAAATGTTAAAGCGTAAACAGGATATTCGAGATGCACTTGATCGGAATGACCTTGCTGTCGTCATCTCCGCTGCCAAGGAGGATAAAAAGGTTATTTCGCTTCTCGTGAGGGTTTCTTATGACAAGGAAACTCTTGTAGGCTGGCGGGCGATCAAGGCCATGGGTCTTATCGCTCGAGAGATGGTGAAGTCCGATCCCAAATTCCTGCGTGAGGCCTGTCGTAAACTGCTCTGGTCCTTGAGCGACGAGTCCGGCGGGATCGGATGGTCGGCTCCCGAGCTTCTTGGCGAGATAGTAAGCGCTAATCCTTCGCGATTTACCGACATCGTTCCGCTTATAGCCGAGGTATACTCTGTTGAAGAGGATGTATTCCGGTCCGGTGTTGTGTATGCTCTTGCCAGAATAGCCGAGACCCATCCGGGGCTGGTGGTAACGCAGCAAAAAATAATCATATCGTCCCTAGTAGACAAGGACCCGCTTGTTCGTATTTATGGTCTGAAGCTGGTCGGGCTGGTGTGGGACGAAGCGCTCCGTTCTAATGCGTGGACGGATGTGTATAAACAAAAGGTCCAGGAAACAGTCCGGCAACTGAAACAAGATATAGCAGATGCCTGGATTTATAAAGATACCGGATTTTCGTCTATTATGGTAAATGACATTGCGCTAATAATCTATAATAAAATAAGTTAATTCAATTAGTTATATTTTTTTGCCAATAACTTGACAATAATTCACTCATATTTTATAATGTAATTACTATAAGATAGGGGCATAAATCATGACGCAAGCAGCAAAAAAAGATTATTACGAGATCCTTGGAGTGGAGAAGAAAGCATCGCCTGCCGAGATAAAGAAAGCCTTCCGCAAGCTCGCGCGAAAATATCATCCTGATGTGAATCCCGGAGATAAGTCGTCGGAGCAAAAGTTCAAGGAGCTGAATGACGCATATGAGGTTCTTTCCGACACCAAGAAACGGAAGCAGTATGATGAGTTCGGTCATGCAGCTTTTGACGCGGGCTACGGACAGACAGGAGGCCAGCAGGGTGGTTTCGGGTTCGAAGGTTTCGGGTCACAGGGAGCGGAATATTTCAGCGGACGAGGATTCGAGGATATATTCGGGAATATGTTCGGCGACCGCGCTGCCCGTGCCCGGGGATCGCAAAAAGGCGAAGATGTCAGCTATTCGGTCGAGGTGAATCTCGATGATGCGATCTTTGGAACGACCATGCAGGTCGATCTTCAGCGCGAAGTGAATTGTGCGACCTGTGGCGGCAGCGGAGCGCAGCCCGGAACCTCTCGTCGCACCTGTCCGACCTGCCAGGGCTCGGGCAGCATCAATCAGGGCAGGGGGTTTCTTCATATGCCCCAGGCTTGCCCGAATTGCCGGGGAGAAGGCACGATTATCAGCAGCCCCTGCAGATCCTGCGGCGGCAGGGGGCAGATTCCCAGGTCTGAGCGGATCAATGTCAAGATACCGCCGGGGGTGGACAACGGATCCAAAGTGCGCATGGCGGGCATGGGCGGTCCGGGAAGCCAAGGAGGACCGGCTGGTGATGTGTATATCATCACCCGTGTTCGTCCTCATGCCTACTTCGAGCGCAAAGGAGACAATCTGCACTCCGAGGCAAAAGTGACAGTGAAGGAAGCCGCACTTGGCGAGAAGATCGAGATACCTTCAGTTGACGGCATGGTATCGCTTACCCTGCCGCAAGGGGTGCAGTCAGGGCAGCAGCTCAAGCTCAAGGGGAAAGGCGTGCCGCATTTCGGCGGAGGTGGAAGGGGAGACCATTACGTGACCATTCAGGTGGTGACGCCGTCCCTTCTTTCCGAGCAGGGAAAGGAACTGCTCAGACAACTTGATCGGATGCATCCCGCGGACCCGAGAAGGGATATTACCTTCCGGGGGTTTACTAAACGATGACAGGACGGGAAAGACCGGGAGCTGGAGAAAAAGACAGTGAGGAGCGGGGTGACACATGGTTGCACGGGGGCATAAGCTGTACATGATCAGTGTTGTGTCGGAAATGCTCGGCATCCATCCGCAGACGCTCAGGCTTTACGAGCGGGAAGGATTCATCAAGCCCAAACGGAGCGGAGGGAACACCCGGCTTTACTCTGAGGAGGACGTGGAAAAGCTGGAGATGGTCCTCCGGCTTACCCGTGAGCTGGGTGTGAACCTGGCCGGAGTCGAGATCATCCTGTCCATGCGCGAGAGGATGGAACAGATGCAGCGCGACATGGACGAGACGGTGATGCGCTTGCGCGAGGAGCTTGCCCGGGAAATGCAGAGACGCGTTGAAACACGGAACGCCCTGGTCCCGGTACGAAGGATCATTGTCCGGAGGGAAGAAGAGTAAAGGCGTGAAGCCGATGAACGAAGAAGGTATGTAGGCGGGGGGTAGCGGAGGAGCACATGGCACGACTTGATAAATTCACTTTGAAATCCCAGGAGGCGGTGCAGGCCGCCCAGGACCTGGCAGGGAAACGCAAACATCAGCAGATGGAGGCAGAACACCTGTTGCTGGCGCTGCTCGATCAGCAGGACGGTGTTGTGCAGCCAGTGTTGAAAAAGCTTGGCGCGGACCCTGGCCGTATTCGCATCGATATTGAGGCGGCTCTGGACCGTCTGCCGCAGGTCGAGGGCCTGGTGCAGACCTATCTGTCCCCGCGGCTCGGGAAGTTGTTCGACCGGGCGGAGCAGGAGGCAGAACGGCTCAAGGACGATTATATCAGCACAGAACATCTTTTGATAGCAGCGGCGGATGGTGACGGTGCGTGTCGTGAGATCCTGGGTCGCCATGGGGTCACGAAGGATAGGATCTTCGCCGTGCTGGTCGACATTCGCGGATCGCAGCGGGTGACCGATCAGAATCCCGAGGATAAGTATCAGGCATTGACGAAATACGGGCGCGACCTCACCGACATGGCAAGGAGGGGCAAGCTCGACCCGGTGATCGGCAGGGACGAGGAGATCCGGCGTGTCGTGCAGGTGCTGTCGCGCAGGACCAAGAACAATCCCGTTCTGATCGGTGAGCCGGGAGTTGGCAAGACCGCGATCGCCGAGGGGCTGGCACAGCGCGTGGTCTCCGGTGACGTCCCGGAGGGGCTCAAGAACAAGCGGGTCGTGGCCCTCGACATGGGCGCCCTGATCGCCGGTGCAAAATACCGCGGCGAGTTCGAGGACCGGTTAAAGGCGGTGCTGAAGGAGGTTACGGAAGCACAAGGAGATGTGATCCTGTTCATAGACGAACTGCACACGGTTGTCGGCGCCGGTGCTGCCGAGGGCTCCATGGACGCGTCGAACATGTTGAAGCCCGCGCTTGCGCGTGGTGAATTGCGCTGCGTGGGTGCGACGACACTGAACGAGTACAGAAAATACATTGAAAAGGACCCGGCGCTTGAGCGGCGGTTCCAGCCCGTGGTGGTGCGGGAGCCTTCGATGGAGGACACGATCTCTATTCTCCGGGGGCTCAAAGAGCGTTACGAGGTCCACCACGGCGTCAAGATCAAGGACTCGGCGCTCGTGAACGCGGCGGTGCTGTCGCACCGGTATATCGCGGACCGGTTCCTGCCGGACAAGGCGATCGACCTGATCGACGAGGCAGCTTCGCGGCTCAGGATGGAGATCGACAGCATGCCGACGGAGCTTGACGAGGTTGAGCGCAGGATCCGGCGGCTCGAGATCGAGCGGGAAGCAGTGAAAAAAGAAAAGGACACTTCGTCGGCAGAACGCTTGGCAAAGATCGAGCAGGAGATCTCTAATCTCGCGGAGAAGCGAAGCGGACTCCGTGCGCAGTGGAACGCTGAAAAAGAGGGAATACAGGAGATCCGTACCACCAAGGAATCGATCGAACAGGCCAGGAACGAGGCGGACAAGGCCGAACGCGAAGGCAATCTGGGCAAGGCTGCGGAACTTCGCTATGGGAAACTGCTCGATCTTCAAAAACGGCTGGAGGCGGGTTCCGTCCGGTTGAGCCAGGTGCAGGCAGAATGCAAGATCCTGAAGGAAGAGGTCGATGACGAGGATATCGCAGAGATCGTGTCCAAGTGGACAGGCATTCCGGTGAGCAAGATGCTGGAAGGGGAGAAGCACAAACTGCTTACTATGGAAGAACGTCTGCGTTTGCGCGTGGTCGGCCAGGATGAGGCGGTAAGCGCGGTATCCGATGCGGTCCGCCGCGCCCGGGCAGGGATCCAGGACCCGAACCGGCCAATCGGGAGCTTCATATTCATGGGACCCACAGGCGTAGGCAAGACCGAGCTTGCCCGAGCTCTGGCCGAGTTCCTCTTCGACGACGAACAGGCCATGGTGCGGATCGATATGTCAGAATACCAGGAGCGGCACACGGTATCGCGCCTCATCGGAGCGCCGCCGGGATATGTGGGCTATGACGAGGGCGGCCAGCTCACCGAAGCGGCGCGGAGGAGGCCCTATTCTGTCGTGCTGTTCGACGAGATCGAGAAGGCTCATCCCGAAGTGTTCAACGTTCTGCTTCAGCTCCTGGATGACGGGAGGCTCACCGATGGCCACGGCAGGACCGTGGACTTCAAGAACACCGTGGTGATCATGACCTCGAATGTCGGAAGCCAGGCGATCCAGGATTACCAGCATGACGAGAATGAGATGCGCCGCAAAGTGACCGAGGCGATGCGCCAGCATTTCCGGCCGGAGTTCCTCAACCGGGTGGATGACCTGATCGTCTTTCATCCTTTGGATACGGAGATGCTGAAGCGTATCGTGGACATTCAGGTTGCCCTGGTGCAGAAGCGGCTGGCAGACCGGAAGGTCGAGATCGAACTGACGGAAACAGCCAGAGGACTGCTTGCCGAAGAGGGATTCGATCTGGTATACGGCGCACGCCCGCTCAAACGGGTGATCCAACGGGATGTTTTGAATCCCCTGGCAGCGAAGATCCTTGCCGGAGAGGTGCCGGAGGGCAGCCGGATCGTGGTGGACGCGGACGGCAGAAGGCTTGTTTTCCGGCCCTTATCGGGACGGGTCGCAGCATAGGAGAGGCTGGATGTGCTGGGTGGGGGCGCTTCTTATCTACCGGATCACCAGGAAAGGCAAATAAAAAACAGGTATTTCCTGTTGCAAACCAGTATGTTGAGGTATAATACACCCGCTGCAACCGCTGGCTCCCTGGATAGCGCGCCGGCGGCACGGGTCCGGTACTGACAACATCTCCATGGCCAAAACACTGAAAAAAAGAACCAAGAAATCTCCAACGACCGCGAAAAAAACTGCGCCCAAACGGCGAAGTTCAAACACCGCTCCGAGAACAACAAAAAGAACGCCCGCGTTTCCCGGCGCAGCAGAGCGCGATTACAAAGCGTTGTTCCACCGCAAGCTCGCGGAAAATCACCTTTTCTATGAAGTTGGCCGCATCATCGCGTCTGAGACCGAACCCTATGATCTTATCAAGAAGATCATCGCAGTTGTCAACAAGGAGATTCCCTTTCAGGACGCTTCGGTCTACGTGGCCAAACGCGACATGACCGGCCTTGATGCCTTTTACCACGTCGGACCGCTCTTCGAGAACCATACGCTTTCCATGCTGTACTACGATATCGGTGCGCCCGGTACGATCGCCGCGACCGGGGAGCCGGTCTTTCTTCAAGACGCGGCCTGTTACGACGAATTCCTGCATTTCCCCGATGAACGCAAGAAGCCCGGAAGTTACGTCGGTATCGCCCTGAAGAGCGAGAACCGTGTGATCGGCGTGATGGGATTCAGCCACGGCAGTCCCCGCTCGTTCCGTGTCGATGATCTGGATACGATCAGAACGCTTGCCCCGCTTATCTCCGCGGGCTTTGAAAAGGCGGAACTCTTCAGGAAAACGCTGGAGCTGTCCCGCGTGGACGAACTGACGGGTCTGCTGAACTATCGGGTGCTCATGGAGAAAATGACGGAAGAACACCGGAGGAAGATCCGGACCGGCCGGGATTTCTCCTTTATCATGGTCGATATCGACGATTTCAAACGGGTGAACGACCGGTACGGACATCTCGAAGGGAGCAGGCTGATCGCCCAGATGGGGCCGCTGCTCAAGTCTGCATGCCGTACCGACAGCACGGACATCTGCTTCCGGTACGGCGGCGAGGAGTTTTCCGTTCTGCTCACCGAGACGACGATGGCCGAGGCCGAGGCTGTTGCGGATCGGCTCCGGGCCGCTGTCGAGGAATATCCCTTCACGCTCAAGCTGAGCCATCCCCAGGAGAAGGTCACGGTCAGTCTCGGCGTGGCATGCATGTCCGGTGATAATCCCAAGACCATCACCGAACTTATCAACGAGGCCGACATGGCACTCTACCAATCGAAGGCAGCTGGAAAGAACAAGGTCACGAGCTACAGCGTCGGATGCACCATGCCTGCTGCTGCGCACAGGGACCACCGGGGGCTTCCCTAACTATTCAGAAACAGCCAAGCTGGCAAGCCGAGATCTTGATCTTCAACTCGTTGCATACCGCGCCTATCTCTCCCAGCCCGACGCCAAGTTCTTCCGCAAGCCCGTGAGCCGCCTCGCAGCTCAGCCGGTCGTTCACCACGGCTTTCCTGACCGCATCGATGATCCGTTCCTTGTGGGTCTGCACCGTTCTCTACCTCCAGCTGCTGGATAAGACATCTTACCCGCCTTCTGGCAACCGGGCAACCGAAGAATCCCTTCCCGGGCCGCCATGGGGAGGACTTTACAGGGAAATAAAAATAAAATCAATTCTTGACAAATAGGCTGCCATCGAAAATAATGAAGGCTCCCCGGCAGACCGAAAATCCGGGAAGGAGAAAGGTCCTCCTATGAGCAGAAACATTCAAAAAGTCCTTATCGCGAACCGCGGCGTGCCTGCGGTCAGGATCATGCATACCTGCAGGGACCGCAGGATCCCTACCACGGCGGTGTACAGTACGCCGGACCGACTGGCGCACCATGTGTTCATGGCCGATGAGGCCGTGCATATCGGCGAGGCTCCTCCGATCGAGTCCTACCTCAACATGGACAAGATGATCGACGCCGCGCTCCGGAGCAAGTCAGACGCGATCCATCCCGGCTGGGGTTTCCTGGCCGAGAACGCCGGGTTCGCCCAGAAGGTGATCGACGCGGGGCTGACCTGGATCGGCCCGTCGCCCAAGGTCATCAACATGCTTGGGGACAAGATCGAGGCCAAGGCGCTTGCCCGGAAGGCCAACGTTCCGACGATCCCGGGTATTGACGCGGTAACGGACATCGCCCAGATCAAAACCTGGATGAAAAAAGACGACGTGGCCTATCCGATCATGATCAAGGCATCGGCGGGCGGCGGCGGCAAGGGAATGGTGAAGGTCGAGAACGATGACCAGCTGGCCCAGGGCCTGGCCCAGGCGAAATCAGAGGCGAAAAAGTCCTTTGGCGACGATACGATCCTGGTCGAGAAGTATATCGAACGGGGACGGCACATCGAGGTCCAGATCGTGGCGGACGGGCACGGGAATGTGGTGCATCTCTACGAGCGGGAATGCACGCTCCAGCGCAGGAACCAGAAAATCATCGAGGAAGCCCCGTCGCCGACCCTTGACGAGGGACTGCGGCAGGAGATCTGTTTTACCGCCACGCGGCTCATGCGTGAGATCGGCTATACCACCGCCGGAACCGTTGAGTATATCTTCGATTCTGCGACCCGCAAGTTCTACTTCCTCGAAGTGAACACCCGGCTCCAGGTGGAGCACGGGATCAGCGAGCTGATCACGGGCCTCGACATCGTGAGCATCATGCTCGACACGGCCATGGGCAAGAAGCTGCCCTTCAGCCAGTCCGATATCCGGCCGAACCGGTGGGCCCTTGAGGTCCGCCTGAACGCCGAGGACCCCCGTACCTTCAGTCCTTCCTTCGGTACCATCAGCAGGCTGCAGGTCCCCATGGGCCCCGGCGTCCGCGTATCGTCGGGCGCCTACGAAGGCGGGGACATCCCGCCTTACTATGATTCACTCTTCATGCTGCTCATGACCGCGGGCGCGGACCGCGAGGACGCGATCCGCGTAATGGACCGTTCCATCAGCAGGAACCTCCGCGTTGAGGGCGTCAAGACGCTCTCGCCGCTGCTCCTGGCCATCATCCGGCATCCCCAGTTCATTGCCGGCGAGTTCTCCACGCGGTTCATCGAGGAGCATATGGACGAACTGGTATCCATGTTCCCGGAGAAGAACGCCGAGGACGAGGTGCTCAAGATCGCGCGCTACGTGGCCGAGATCTCGGCGCTGGGGCCGCAGAAGTGGATGTAGTACAGTATGAAAGAGATCATCCAGCTCCTGAACAACAACAAGGAATGGGCCCGGCGGGTCGAGATCGAGACCCCAGGGTTCTTCACGAAGCTCAAGAAGCAGCAGCGGCCCAAGTATCTCTGGATCGGCTGCTCGGACAGCCGCGTACCTGCGAACCAGATCACGGGGCTGCTGCCGGGGGATGTGTTCGTGCACCGGAACATCTCCAATCAGGTCATCAACACCGACATGAACCTGATGTGCGTGCTCCAGTACGCCGTCGATGTCCTGAAGGTCAAGCACATCATCGTGTGCGGTCACTACGGCTGCGGCGGCATCGCCGCGGTCAAGCGGAACGCCACCTCGGGTATGCTGGAGCACTGGCTTGAGAATGTGCGGGTATCCGTGCGGAAGCATAAGCGGATCACTCTTAACGAGATGTGCGAATTGAACGTGAAGCGGCAGGTCGAGAACCTGGCGCACAATACGATCGTGCAGAAGGCATGGGAGCGGGGCAGGAAGCTCTATATCCACGGCTGGATCTACGCGATCTCCGACGGGCTCATCAAGGACCTGAAGGTCACCCAGTCGGGCGCTCACGCGAGGAAACATCACAGAAGCTAGGAACAGGGGACACTCAGCATGAACGACCCAGTATTCGTCAGGCCGGGAATGACAGCCCGGGACATTGTGAAGGCGGTCCGCTCCCTGAAGGGCGTCTGCCTCACCTCCGTGGGCATGCGTGACGCGGGCCAGTCGGATTTCAAGAACCGGCACCGGATCCACGATCTCAAGACCCTCGCGCCTCACTACAATGCCATGGGCCTGTTCAGCGCCGAGACCCATGGCGGCGCACGGTGGCATGTGGGCATCATGAACCGGCGGGAGAGCCCCTTTGAGGAAGGTGCGATCCTGCGCGAGTTGATGCCGAATGTGCTGCAGCAGACGCTCATCCGTGAGACCAATCTCTTCGGGTACCGGCCTTATCCCAAGAACGTGATCGAGTACGTGGTGTCCCGCGTGGACATTGACGTGTGGCGGTGCTTCTCTTTCCTGAACGACGTGCGGAACATGCGCGCCGTCGCCGAAGTGGTGATGAAGCGGGGCCGTTTGTTCGAGCCGACCATCTCGTTCACGGTCGCGGACTGGACCACGAATGCCTACTACCTCGGCGTGGTGAAGGACATTGTGTCGCTCTGCGGCGGGACGGATGAGATCGTGCTCTGCGTCAAGGACATGGCCGGCGTGGGCGATGTGACGCGCATCGGCAACCTGATCGACGCGATCAAGCAGGCCTATCCCGATCTCGTGATCAACTATCACCGGCACATCACCGACGGCCTGGCGATCCCGGCGTTCCTGTCGGCCGCCAGGGGCGGAGCGAATATCTTCGACGTGGAAGAGGACTCGCTTGTCCGGTTCTACGGCCACTCTCCGATCCTTGCGGTGCAGGCGATCTTCCAGGAGTCGGGCATTCCCGTGCATCTCGACCGGGATCAGGCGGAAGCAGCGGTCCAGAAGGTCCGGGAATGGATCAACCATTATGATTGGGCCGAGTCGCCTTTCAAAGGTTTGGATCACAACGTGACGCTGCACAAGATGCCGGGAGGCGCGTTCCCGAGCTCCTTTGAGCAGGCGGACAAGGGCGAGTTCCTGCACCTCATGCCTTCGATCCTGAAGGTCATGTCGCTCTACAACCGGATCGTGAAGTATTTCGACGTGACGCCGGGCTCGCAGATCACCTGGGTGACCTGCAGCGGGATCGTGAACCGCTACGCAAAGGAGCGGGGCGATGCGGGAGTCGCCCACATCATCCGTCTGATCGAAAAGTTCGTGATCGAAAAGAAGCAGGATATGAACGCCATGGACGCGGCCGAGCAGGAAGAGCTGCAGCAGCTCTTCCGCACGGCGCCGGGAGACTTCAAGAACCTGCTGCTGGGCAATTACGGAAAGCTGCCGGTCGGCTGGCCCGCCGACTGGGTCTATCAGAGCACCTTCGGCGACGAGTGGCAGGCGAAGCTCAGGGACCGGAAGGAAACGTCTCCCCTGGAGTCCGTGGCTAGCGACGATCTCGGGAAGATCCGCAGCGAGCTCGATATCGCGATCGGCCGCGTATCCACGGAGGAGGAGTTCATCCTCTACCTCATGCATCCCAAGGATGCGCTGGAGTACATCGATTTCCGGGGCAAGTACGGCGAAGCTTCGATCGTATTGCCGACCGATGTGTGGCGCATGGGCCTCCGGAAGCCCGGCGACAAGGTGGACTTCGAGCTTTGGGGCAAACCCTATTCGATCGAACTCGTGTCCGTCGGCGCCGAGCACGAGGGCATCATCCACGTGGTGATGCGCATGAACAACAAGACCCGGGTCTACGAGGTCCTGACGCCGCGGGCCAAGAAGGCCGAGATCCGCATGGCCAAGGGGCCGAGCGACATCGGAGCGCCGATCAACGGCAACCTCTGGCGGATCGGCAATCCGGCGCGCGGCCCGGTCAAGGCGGGCGACATCGTGCACAAGGGCGAGGAGATGGCGAACCTCGAGGCCATGAAGATGGAGAATGCGATCCTGGCGCCGTTCGACGGACAGATCACCGAGGTCTGCGTGAAGTTGAACGAGACGGTCCAGGAAGGCCAGCTGCTCTTTGTCCTCGAAAAAGTAAAAACCCAGCAGAACGGGGTCACGCCGCTGGAGCTGACCCATCCGACATAAGTTCGCCAGACAACGACGACAGGAAAAGGCCGGAGCGGTCGATCAAACTGCTCCGGCCTTTTTTTTTCAGCAGACGGTAGTCACAACCGGCATCCCTGCGAAAAGGCGCTTTATTTATTCCGATCAATGTTGGATAATGGCGGCATTACGGTGCCGGGCCGGTTCTGTGATGACGACAGCAGACGGATCACGGTTGAAGGAGGGAAGTATGGCAAACGGTTCGAAGCACCCGAAGCTGAACGCATGGGTACGGGAAGTCGCCGATCTCTGCACTCCCGACACGGTGGTCTGGTGTGATGGATCAAGAGGAGAGTATGACCGGATGATGGCGCTGCTCAAGGAGCGCGGCATGGCAATGCCGCTCAAGAAGCGGCCGAACAGCTTTCTCTTCCGCACTGACCCGAGTGACGTGGCCCGGGTCGAGGACCGGACCTACATAAGCACCTCCTCGCAGGACGAGGCAGGCCCCACGAACAACTGGGAACATCCCGAAACGCTGAAAAAAACCATGCGGGGGCTGTACCAGGGCTGCATGAAGGGTCGCACCATGTACGTTATCCCCTTTTCCATGGGGCCCATCGGGTCGCCGATCGCCAAGATCGGGGTCGAGCTGACCGACAGCCCTTACGTGGTCTGCAACATGCACATCATGACCCGGGTGAGCACCAAGGTGCTGGAGGTGCTGGGCGACACGGGAGAGTTCATTCCCTGTTTGCATTCGATCGGCGCACCGCTTGAACGGGGGCAGAAGGACAGCGCCTGGCCCTGCGCGCCGATCGAGAAGAAGTACATCAGCCATTTCCCCGAGGAAAACCTGATCTGGTCCTATGGCTCCGGCTACGGCGGGAACGCATTGCTCGGCAAGAAGTGCCTTGCGCTCCGCATTGCATCGAACATCGCCCGCCGGGAAGGCTGGATGGCGGAGCACATGCTGATCCTGAGACTTACGAGCCCCGAGGGCAAGCGCTACCATATTGCCGCAGCATTCCCCTCTGCCTGCGGCAAGACGAACCTGGCCATGATGCAGCCGTCGATCAAGGGGTGGAAATGCGAGTGTGTCGGCGACGATATCGCCTGGATGAAGATCCGGACCGATGACAGGCTCCACGCGATCAATCCCGAGGCCGGGTTCTTTGGTGTCGCGCCCGGCACCTCCTACGGTACCAATCCCATGGCCATGGACACGCTGAAAGAAAACGTCATCTTCACCAACTGCGCGCTTACGGACGACGGTGACGTGTGGTGGGAAGGCATGACCGATGACAATCCGAAGCATGTTGTCGACTGGAGAGGACGGGACTGGACACCGTCATCCAGGGACGACGCGGCCCATGCCAACGCGCGCTTTACCGCGCCTGCCAGCCAGTGCCCGGTGATCTGCAAGGATTGGGAGAATCCCGAGGGCGTACCGATCGACATCTTCATCTTCGGCGGCCGCAGGACCAGTGTGGTCCCGCTCGTGACCGAAGCCTATTCCTGGGACCACGGCGTGTTCATGGGCGCCACCGCGGCTTCGGAAACCACGGCTGCGAACATCGGCGCAATGGGCAACCTCAGGCGCGATCCCTTTGCCATGAAGCCTTTTTGCGGATACCACATGGGCGACTACTTCACCCACTGGTTCACCATGGGCGACACCATGGGCCGCAAAGCCCCGAAGATCTTCTACGTGAACTGGTTCCGGAAGAGCAGCAGCGGCAAGTTCCTCTGGCCGGGTTTCAGCGACAACAGCCGGGTGCTCAAGTGGATGTGCCGGCGCGTGGACGGGAAGGTCGGGGCAGTTGAGACACCCATCGGCCTCATGCCCAAGGAAGGGGACTTGGACCTCTCCGGACTCGATATCCCTGCGGAGAACATGAAGGAGCTTATGTCCATCGACCTCACTGCGTGGAAGAACGAGATCCCGGATATCGAGAAGCACTTCGCGACCTTCGGGAACCGGCTGCCGGAGCGGTTGACAAAGCAGCTCGCGGAGATGAAGAGGCGGATGGGGTAACCGGGAACACCCACCTCCCCTGACCCCTCCTTGCCAAGGAGGGGGATTCTGTTCCTGCTCTTGAGCAGCGTTATCTTCCTTCTTGGCAAGGGGGGTGGGTTCGTCGGATACAATTGGATATAATTATGAGGAAATCAAACTCATGAAATCCCACTCCCCCCATAAATCCCTCGTGAACGTCCTCGGCGTAGTGTATTACCACTCCAGGACCGAGGACGGCGGGGACCTCTACCTTACCCGGCATGCGGAACCCCATGCCGAGCACCTGGAGATCCACAACTGGTACGAAGAGTCCTGGTTCACAAAGCACCGGGTCAAGCTGCTCGGAACCAGCTCCGTGTATCGGGTTCCGACGAGGACCATCAAGGGCACGCACCTCGACCTGGTGGTCAAGAACTGCCGCGTGGGCGAGGACGTGCCCTTGAACACGCATACGCTCCAGGAGTTCATGAGCGCCGAGTTCAACAGCCCCTGGGAAGAGTTCTCCCTGGTCCAGGAGATGGGTGACCGGCAGTACAGCCAGTCCATCGGCTGGGTGAAGGTGCAGAGGCCCCTGGCGATCTATGTGCCTCCCCAGAAGATGCAGCTCTGGCAGAGCGGCAGGTCACGCTCCCGCATCAACCGTATCCACGCACGCCATCCCGGCGTTGACCTTGATATCCTGAAGCAGTACAAGCTCGTGTACGAATGGATCCGGGGCAAGAACCTGATCGAGATCTTCGAGCATATCAGGACCGATATTCCCAACATCATCCAGCATCTCCAGTCCATGCAGGGCAAGGCGCAGAACGACCTGAGCGAAAAAGGGTATCTGATGGCGGATATGAAACCCGAGCACGTCATCATTGATGAGGACGACTGTAAAAGCATCGAGTCCGCAGGCAGGAAAGGCGATCCCGCGGCAGCAGCGAAGCAGGTCGCGATGGTCGAACGGCTGCTGGAGATAGGGAAATACTCGATCATCGATTATGAGCTGCTGTTCAGGACGCCGGAACACGAGGACCGGGTCAAAGCTTCGCGACGGCACCGGTATCTTGATGATCAGCGCGATCGGTTCGAGCCGACACCGCTTCCCACGTACCTCAGTCGCACCGAGATCCTCGGCGTGCCGTATATTTTCGGCCGGGCCGAGAGCACCGGCGGCCGCATGTGGGTCGTGGGCAGGAATGCGCGATTGTTCGATTACTTCCTGCCTGAGCGATGGCGCAAGACACCGGCGCTCAGCCTTTCGGACGCCAACGAGGTCTTCTACACGATCACCAAGGACAATATCCATCTTGTCTGGAGGACCTCACGGGTGGGCGAGTATCCGGCGGACAGGAAGTATAGTTCCGCGGAGATTGAAAAGATCCGGCGGTTCGGCATCAACAGCCCCTTTGAGGAATTTACCATCTCCCAGGAGCTGAACCAGAGGGGCATCCGCGCCGTATATGTGCGGGCGATCTATGAGACCGGCAGTCTCAAGATCGAGATCTCCGCGGATTCGCGCAGGTACCAATCCCACCGCGCGATCGTCGATATCGATGGCAATCCGGTGCTGGCAGCGGAGCACAACTACATCACGATCCGGGGATACTACAACGGGCCGGACGACTGGGTGCCGGAACATGAGGGTGTGCTGCTGACGCCGATCGATCTGTCCCGGGCAGTGAAAAAGAATATCATCGATGAGCCGAAGAGCACGCGCTATACAGAACGGACCGCAGAGCGTTTACACGAGGCAGGCTATGACGGATCGCTCTTAAAGCCTGATGACATTCTCGTGGCCGTGGATTCCCAGGGCGGGCTTATGAACGAACAGAACGGAGAACCGGCGCTCATCATCTGCAATTTCGAAGTGCTCTGCAGAATGGCGGCATCCGAGGCATAGGGAATCCAGATACAAACCAACATTCTTTAAAACAGACAATATCCGAAATGCCTCTGATGAGCACCGTAGAAAATTAGTTCATAAATAATCATGTAGACTTCAGCGAAGTTCATTGCTTGATACCTTCATTAGCTTTTGTAGTTTGTCATGCACCTTCTCGCGTGTTCCCAGTTGCACACTGCCGCTACTATTACGCAACCTCTTCACTCTGTGCTATCATTAAAATAAGCTAAAACTGGTTGATCTAAATGCTGCAACATTGGTTGCAGGCGATCCGGCCACTGCAGAGCCAAGGAGGTCCGCCATGAAGATCACGATCAGTGTCATTAAGGCAGATATCGGTTCCGTGGGAGGGCATATAGCGCCGTCGCAGAAGCTGCTCGAATCGGTGAAGAAGCATGTGGCAGAAAAAGGCAAGGGGCTCTTGATCGACAGCTACGTGAGCTACACCGGCGACGACGTGGCGATCCTGATGACCCATGTCCGGGGCGAGGGGGATGAGCAGATTCACAAGCTTGCCTGGGACGCTTTCGTCGCCGGCACCGCGGTTGCCAAGTCCCAGGGGCTCTACGGCGCGGGCCAGGACCTGCTGAAGGATTCCTTCTCCGGCAACGTGCACGGCATGGGGCCGGCGGTCACGGAAATGGAGTTCGAAGAGCGGCCGGGCGAACCCTTCCTGTTCTTTGCTGCCGACAAGACCGACCCCGGTGCGTACAACTTTCCGCTCTATATGGCATTCGCCGACGCCATGAACACGCCGGGGCTGATGCTGTCGCCCAAGATGGCAAAGGGGTTCCGGTTCGTGATCATGGATGTAAACAATACCGAGGGCGACCGGGTCATCGAACTGAATGCGCCCGAGGACCTCTATGATATTGCCACGCTGCTCCGCGATCCGGAACGGTTCGTGGTGGAGTCAGTGTGGTCTCGTGCTGCAGGGACCCAGGCCGTATCCGTGGCCACCTCGCGCCTTCACAATATTGCGGGGAAATATACGGGCAAGGACGATCCGGTGATGCTGGTCCGGAGCCAGATGGATTTTCCCGCCACCGGCGAGGTGCTGCAGCCGTTCTCGGTAGGCCATTTTGTCGCCGGGTGCATGCGGGGCTCGCACAACATGCCGATCATGCCGGTGAAGCTGAACTCGACGATCAGCTGGTTCGACGGACCGCCGGTGGTAAGCTGTGCAGCCTTCTCCATTCACGAAGGGAAATTGACCGGTCCGGTGGACGCTTTTGACCATCCCTTCTGGGACCGGGTTCGGGACCATGTGGCGGACAAGGCCATGGACATGCGGCGGCAGGGTTTCTTCGGCGCTGCCATGCTGCCCATGAACGAACTGGAGTACACGGGCATCATGGAGAAGCTCGACATGCTTGAAAAGCGCTTCGCTGTTCGGCAGGAGAAAAAGGCCGCTTGATGTTCACGATCGTACGGTAGACGAGATATGAAAGCCCGGGGAGGACTGTCCCGGGCCTCTTTTTTGGGCCAGTGACAGGACCGCATGACCGCAATTTTCAGACCGCAATTTTCCGCTTTTTCCTTGACCAGAGGTGTGCTATACTCAGCCCATGAAAGACCAAATCCAGCTTCCTCTTGACCAGGTACTGGCCCACCACGCAGCGAGCACTCCCCGCAGGACCTTCATCAAGTTCAACGGACATTCCTATTCCCTTCGCGACATAGACCGGCTCACCACGGTATTCGCCTCGTTCCTGCTGTCACAGCACATTGCCCGGGGTGAGCGGGTCGCGATCCTGAGCCACAACCGGCACGAGTACTTTGCCGCCTACTGCGGCATCCTCCGCGCCGGAGGCGCGGTGCTGCCGCTCAATCATCTGCTGACCCACGAAGAGATCGATTTCATCCTTTCCGACGCGGGCGTCCGGTTCGTGTTCTACGACAGCGAATGCGGCGAGACCGTGGGTAAACTGCAGGAAAAGGGCGGCCGCCGTTTCTTTTCCCTGCCTGGAGTGGCAGAGGGCGGCTGCGCTCCTGCTCCGGCCGCATTCCCGGACCATGGGATCGACGATATTTCCACGGTCCTGTACACATCAGGGACCACGGGCCGGCCCAAGGGCGCGCTGCTTACCCATCGGAATATCCTGGCCAATGCCGATGCCGCGCGCAAGGCGATCCATATCACGCCGCGCGACCGCTTCGTGGTGTTCCTCCCCTTGTTCCATTCCTTCACCTTCACGGTCTGCATGGTTCTTCCGCTGATCACCGGTGCCAGGATCTCGCTGCTGCCCGGTGTCCGGCCTTTTGAGCGGGTGGTGAAAAGCCTGATCCTGGACCGCATCACGCTTTTCGTGGCCATTCCCACGGTCTATAAGATCCTGGCGGACAAGGGCATGCCGTGGTTCATCAAGAAATTGCTGCGCCTGCGCTTATGCATCTCCGGCGCCGCGCCGCTGCCTCCCAAGGTCATCCGCCAGTTCGAAGGGGTCTTCAAGGTCCCGCTGCGCGAGGGCTACGGTCTGACCGAGGCATCGCCCGTGGTCTCGATCAATCCGGATGAACCGGGCGGGGACAAGCCGGGGACCGTGGGTCTGCCGCTGCCGGGGATCGAGGTGCGGGTGGTCGACGACAATGGACAGGACCTGCCCGTTGAGACAGCGGGAGAGCTGCTGGTCAAGGGTCCCAATGTCATGCAGGGCTATCTGAACAGGCCCGAGGACACGGAAAAGACGATCAAGGACGGCTGGCTATTCACCGGCGATATCGCAGCGCTGGACAAGGACGGATTCATCAGGATCATCGACCGGAAAAAGGACCTGATCATCGTCGACGGATTGAACGTTTATCCTTACGAGGTAGAGGAGGTCCTCTACCGGCATCCGGCCATCAAGGATTGCTCCATGATCGGCGTTCCTCATGAACATGAGGAAGGCAAGGAGCTGGGCATGATGTATGTGGTGCTCCAGGAAGGCAAGACCGCCACGGCCAGGGAACTCAGGGACTACCTTACCGAACATGTGGCCCATTACAAGATACCACGGCGGTTCATCTTTATCGAAGAACTGCCGCGGAACGCGACCGGCAAGATCATGAAAAAGGAGCTTCGCGTCTGGTATCGTGAACGGGAAACGAAACACGGGTGATCGAATATATATGAGGCGATATCAATAGATCCAGGGTTCGGGTATGAGGGATCGAGCAATGTGGTTTTTCCTGGTCCGATCGTTCCTCGCGGGAACGGCCATTCCCCTGTTTTTTTTCTTCATATTCCTGTTTTCGCGCGGTGCCGCAGCTCAATCGCCGGTACAACAGCCGGTCCGCATCGGCCTGACCCTGGGCCTCTCCGGAAAATATGCCCAGCTCGCGGGGTATCAGGAAAAAGGCTATCGGCTCTGGCAGCAGGATGTGAACAGGCGCGGCGGGATTTTCGGCAGGCCCGTCGAGCTCATGCTCCTGGATGACAAGAGCGATCCTGCAACGGCCGCCAGGCTCTATCAGCACCTGATAGCCGAAGAGCGTGTTGACCTCGTCTTTTCTCCCTTCTCCAGCGATATTTCCGAGGCCGTCCTTCCTGTTACTGCCAAAAACGGGTATCCGCTCATTCTGGCCGGCGCTTCATCGGACCATCTCTTTCAGCAGGGCTACGACCATGTCTTTGGCCTCTTCGTACCTTCCAGCAAATTCGCCCTGGGATTCCTTGAAATGCTGGTGCAGCATCGTATTGACGGGATAGCGGTATTCTCTGACGACAGCCTCTTTTCGCGGTCCCTTGTCGAGGGAATTCGCAAGTGGTCGGTTCGTCTCGGGCTGAAGGTGGTCGTGGATGAGAAGATCGTCAAGGGCTCGGGTCATTTTGATGCGCTGGCCCGGCGGGCGCGCGATGCCGGCGCGAAGGTGGTCGTGCTGGCAAGTTATCTGGAGGATGCAGTTGCCCTGCGAAGGGCCTTCACGGCGATCAAGTGGTTACCACGGGCGTACTATGTGCCGGTAGGGCCGGGGACGGGCGAATACCAGAAAGCTCTTGGACAGGATTCGGACCTGGTGTTCTCCACCTCCCAATGGGAGTTCCACGGTAAACAGAGCCGGAACCAGCCCGATGTGTTCGTCAAGGCCTTTGAGGCCACCTATGGCCAGCGGCCGTCCTACTTTGCCGCAACAGCCTATGCAGCAGGGCAACTCCTCGAGAATGCCGTGCGTCAGACCGGATCGCTGGAGCGGTCAAGGATCAGTCATGCACTGGCCATCCTCGATGCCGTCACCGTGATCGGCAGGTATGGCGTTGATCGCACCGGCACCCAGGTCAAGCAGTTCTATCTGATCGTACAGGTGCAGGAGGGTAAGTTCGAAGTTGTGTGGCCTCCTGAGTCCCTGACAGCAGCCCCCCGATTCCTATGATGAACCTAGCATTCACGAAGAGGCTCTCCTTCCGCATTGCGCTCCCGGTCATTTCAGCGGTAGCAATAGCTGCTGTCCTGATGGCTATCATCGCGTACTTGGCGATCGATCGTTTTGATGTGGAGCGGCAACAAACTCGGTTGAGCAGGCTGTCCCAACGAGCCTACACCTTCTGCGAGGCCGCTCTTGATGAACTGGAGCGGACCGGGGGGACGAAGAATGAGCGCCTGGTGCGTATCGCCAAGGTACGGGCTATGGCAGCGCTTGAGGATTTTTACCGTTCCGCCGGGCTTGAGGGCCTGATCTTTGACGGCCAGAACGTGATCCCGCTGAGCCGGGGATTGACATCAGCGCATCATGGTGACCTTATGCAGCGGGTCCGGCCTGGAGGCCCTATTGAAAGGATTTCCCTCGGCGGCGCGTCCTATTTCGCCACGGTCGAGACCTTCTCACCCTGGGGATGGGATATCGTGCTGGCGAGCAGCGCCAGGGAACATGCTGCCCTGGTCAGCAGCGTGGGGAGATACTATTTCGCCGGATTCCTGGTCCTGGTGGCGGTGCTGGTGGCGATCTTCCTTGCGCTCCACTCGCTTATCGCTCGTCCGATCGACGAGATCGTGCATGCGGTGCAGAATGGGGGCATGCCCCGCTACCGCGGCGTGGCGGAATTCGAGTACTTAAGCGATCAGCTGCGGGATGCGATCCAGAAGCGCGACGTACTTCTGGCGAACATCGAACGGAGCCATTTCATTTATGTTCACGATATCACTGGGCACTTGACCTATCTGAGCGCTTCGGTCAAACAAATTCTGGGCTATACGACCGAAGAATTCTCGACCCACTACACGACCTATCTGACAAAACACCCGGCGAACGTGATGGCTGTCGAGCATACCGATGAGAGCATCAAAGGAATACAGCAGCCTCCCTATGAACTGGAGATCCTTCATAAGGATGGTACGACGCGTTGGCTGGAGGTGACGGAGGTGCCCGTCAAGGATCACGCCGGGCGGGTGACCGGGGTTGAGGGCATCGCCCGGGACATCACTGACCGAAAGAAGATCGAGACCGAGCTGCGCGACAACCGGCAGCTGCTCGCATCGCTCATGGGCAGCCTTCCGGGCATGGCCTATCGCCGCCGCGATGATGGCGACTGGACCATGGAGTTCGTGAGCGAAGGCTGCCATCCCCTGACCGGTTACCGGTCAGGGGATCTCGTGGGAAACCTCACGGTCTCCTATGGATCGCTCATCCATCCCGAGGACCGCGGTATTGTGTACCGCATCATGCGGGACAGTATTGATCAGGGCAGGAAGTATCGGATCACCTACCGGATCTTTTCGGCCGAAGGAGAGCTCAAGTGGGTATGGGAGCAGGGTCAAGCCATAATGTCGGACGGCACAGTTCAGTCGCTCGTCGGCTTCATCACCGACATTACCGAGACCAGGCAGCTTGAGGAGGAACTGCTCAAGGTCCACAAACTTGAGTCCCTTGGCGTGCTCGCCGGCGGGATCGCCCACGATTTCAATAATCTTCTGCAGGCGATCCTCGGCAACGTCTCGTTGGCGCGGCTCTATGTGAGCGCTCCGGACAAATTGCTGGAACGGCTGGCTGAGGCTGAGCGGGCCACGCGGGAAGCCAGCGAACTGTCTAATCGGATCCTGACGTTCTCGCGCGGCGGCGATCCCATACGCAGCGTATCGTCGATCCTCAAACCGCTCCATGATGCGATACAATCTATCTCTGCTGATCCGAAGGCCGGGATTGATATCAGAGCCGACTCGGTCCTTGATCCGGTGGAGATCGATGACGGGCAGCTGCGGCAGGTCTTTCAGAACATCCTTCTGAACGCCCGGGAATCCATGCCTTGGGGAGGTTCCGTTCATATCGAGGCACGGAACATCAGAATAAGTGATGCGGACGGCCTGCCCCTCAGGAACGGCAACTATGTTGCAGTGTCCATTCAGGACGAAGGGGGCGGGATCGCGGCTGATCTTCTGGCCAAGATATTCGACCCCTATTTTACGACCAAGGATGTCGGCTCGGTACGGGGCAGGGGATTGGGTCTCACGGCTTGTTACTCCATCGTACGCCGGCATGGCGGTACTATTACCGCCGCATCCAGCGCGGGAAAGGGGGCGACCTTTACCGTGTATATCCCTGCAATGGAGCGGCAGATGGAAAGTGAATCGACCGGGACAGCAATTGAACTGCCCGAACAGCGTTCGTGATAGCGGTCGTGCCCACCTTAGCTGCTATCAGGGACTCCATCCTGGAAAAGCAAATTCAATCCCCAGTCTGCGTCCTGTATCAATCCCTATTCTCAGACAACAAAAGCACTCGATAGCCTCCGGCGGAGCAGTCAGTTTTTTTGTGAGGCATTTGCATCCGAATGTACCTTTTGGTCGCTTGGGGTGCAGATAGTTCGCTCTCCAACCCTTGCGCAGGCAGTATGGCCCTTTCCGTCTGCTATACTAATCAACATGATCCATGGAGAGCGATGCAATCATCAACGAACAAGAAAGGAGATGTTGATCATGAAACGGATACTCTGGATTCCCCTGTGGTTAATTTGTGCTGCGCTGGTGTTCGCGGCAACCGAGGATATCGGAACGTTTGCGACCTGCAAGCATTGCGGTATGGACAGAGAAAAGTTCAGCCATAGCCGTATGGTTATCCAGTATGAGGACGGGAGTGCGGCCGGGATCTGTAGTCTCCACTGTGCGGCAGTTGAGCTTGCCTTGAATATCGACAAGACACCTTCGTTGTTGCAGGTAGGTGATTTTGGCAATAAGACCCTGATCGATGCTGAGAAGGCGGTCTGGGTGGTCGGCGGGGCAAAGAAAGGGGTCATGACGCGCGTTGCCAAGTGGGCTTTTGAGAGAAAGGCTGACGCTGAGAAGTTCGTTGCAGAGAACGGAGGAGAGATCGCAACGCTTGAGAGTGCGATCAAGTCCGCTTATGCTGATATGTACGAGGACACCAGGATGATCCGGGAAAAGCGAAAGATGATGAAGCAGCAGCAGATGCCTGATCATAAGCACTGATCATATCCGAAAGCTTTCACTTGCCTCATTCCTGGCACCCATGGTATGGTATGGACCTACAGACCATGGATATCGTTCTTGCCACGAGAAACAGAAAGAAGATCGAGGAGATCAGCAGGATAACTGCCGGGTTGCCGATACATGTTCTTTCGCTCGAGGACTTCCCGGCATGTCCCGAGACCGTGGAGGACCGGGACACCTTCGAGGGGAATGCTGTAAAAAAAGCCCTTGAAGTGGCTGTGTTCACGAACAGGCCGGCCCTGTCAGACGATTCCGGCCTGGAAGTGGACGCCCTCGGCGGGAAGCCCGGGGTCTATTCCGCGCGGTACGCGCCCGATGCCGCGAATGGAAATGATCCAAAGAACTATCTCAAGCTGCTCGATGATCTTGCCGCGACGCCTGATGAGAAAAGATCGGCGCGGTTCGTCTGCTGCATTGCGCTGGCATTTCCTGACAACAGGGTGGAAACCTTCTTCGGCCGTGCGGAAGGCAGGATCAGCAGAGAGCCGCGGGGACAGAAAGGGTTCGGCTACGATCCTGTGTTCTTCCCCCTTGGATTTGACCGCACTTTTGCCGAAATGAGCGCCGCGGAAAAGGACGCATTGAGCCATCGCGGCAAGGCGCTGGAGAAGCTGGCAGGATTTTTGCGGACCGTTCTGAAAGGTTGAACGCCGCTTTTCCGAAGTTCATTTTTGATGTGAACGCATTTAGCCCGGTCTGATGACCGGGCTTTTTTATTCGGAACTTTCCCTGGCGCGGGGAGGCGCCGGCGGGAATCAGCGACTGCCGGCTGTTGGCTTTTTCTTTTTGACCGGGACCGTTGATTTCTTTGCTGCCGGCAGCCTGCTCTTCCGCACGACCGTGGGCGATGATGCTGTCTGCGGCGCTGCGAAGGCCTGCGGCGCCGGGGGCGGGGTGGCGGTGGCCTGGCTCGCCGGGGTCACGGACGGCGCGGTGACGGGAGTCGTCGCCGTGGGAGCCGACACAGCGGGCGCGGGCTTGCTCTGTTCCGGCAGGACAAGCAGCGGCTCCGCTGGGTGATTGATCATTGTCCGGTAGTAATATGCCGCTCCCGCAGACGCCACCAGGATGGCCGAAACAGCCGTAATCGCCCATTTCATCCTGCGGCCCAGGCCGGACCGGTTTCCGGTGATGATCATGGTTTCCTGCTCGGGCGCGGCCTCGAATACGTTGCGGGACACGAGATAGTCGGCGATCCTGAGCAGGGACGCGGGTTTTGTTGTCCTGCCGGCCAGCCGTTTTCCCAGCTTCCTTTCCAGGTCCGGCATGGATGCAAAACGACGGTGCGGTTTCTTCCTGAGGCATTTCTTGATGATGCGCTGCAATGCCCGGGGGATGTCCCGGTTCACGCGGCGGGGAGAAAGAAACTCGTCCTTCACGATCTTGGCGCTCACGCCGCGGGTCTCCTCGTCGGTGAAGGGTTTGACGCCGGTGAACATCTCGTACAGGACGATGCCGAAGGAGAAGAGGTCCGAGCGGATATCGAGCGGCTGGCCCAGGATCTGCTCCGGCGACATGTAGGCCGGCGTGCCGATCAGCGTGCCGGGCATGGTCAGGGCGTCCATATGGCGGGTATGGGCGATGCCGAAGTCCATGAGCTTGACCTCGCCGTTCCGCTTGATCATGATGTTGCTCGGTTTGATGTCCCGGTGCACGAGTCCGCGCATATGCGCGTAGTCCAGGGCGTTGCAGACCTGGATCGCGATCATGATCCCCACGTCCACGGGAAGGGGGCCGGTCTTTTCGAGGATCTCGGCGAGATCGGTCCCGTCCACGTATTCCATGACGATCGCGAAGTTCGGCCGTTTCCAGAAGTCGTAGATGTGGACGATGTTCTCGTGCTGGAGCGAGGCGGCGACCTGGCTCTCGCGCTCGAAACGCTTGATGATCTGGGCGTCGGCGTGGTAGCTCTTCTTCAGCTGTTTGATCGCCACCAGCCGGTCAAGGGACTTCTGCCTGGCCTTGAGCACCGTGGCCATGCCGCCGGAGCCGATCTCGCCCAGGATCTCGTATTCGTCCTTGAGTTGCTGTATCGTCATGGTTCTTCAGACCTCGATCACTCTTACCACCACCGCGGTGATGTTGTCCACGCCGCCGGCCCTGTTTGCAGCGTCAACGAGCATCTTCGCGGCGGTCGCCGGGGACGGCGACGCCAGGATCTTCCGTATCCCGTCATTTTCCACCATCTCGGTCAGACCGTCGGTGCAGAGCAGGTACACGTCGCCGGTTTTCACTTCATGGCTGGAAATATCGGGAAAGCCGCTTTCGTCAAGGCCGAGCGCCCGGGTGATCACGTGGCGGTGGGCGCTGGTCCGCGCCTGCGCCGGGGTAAGCACGCCGGCCTTTACCTGCTCGGCGACCGCGGAGTGGTCCTCCGTAAGCTGTTGAAACGCGGTGTGCCGAAGGCGATAGGCCCTGCTGTCGCCGATATGGGCGATCACTGCCCGGCGGCCGGAAAAAAGGAGCGCGGTGAGCGTTGTTCCCATTCCCGCGCGGGCCGGGGTGTCCTCGGCCGCCTCGAGGATCCTGCGGTTCGCGAGCGTGACCGCGTACCTGAGCGCCGAGGCAACTGGGTCGGCGCCTGCAGCTGTTTCAGCCGGAGGCGTCCGGTCACCGCTGCCCAGCATATCGGGCACCGCTTCCCGAAGTGTTTCGACAGCAAGGTTGCTCGCAACTTCCCCGCGTGCAAGACCGCCGACCCCGTCGGCAACGGCAAAGAGACCCAGGCTGTTGTCCACGAGACAGGCGTCCTCGTTGTTGGCCCGGTTCCTGCCGCGATCGGTAGCGCCGTGGGAAAGGAGTCGCATCTATCCGATCTCGTAGGTCCTGTTCCTGCCGGTGTCCTGCAGGATGAACTGAAGGACCGTATCGCCGACGCGGAACTTGTCCCCGTGCCGGAGCTTTCGCTGCCGGATGGAGACCCCCCGCATGTGCGTTCCGTTGGTGCTGTCCAGGTCCTTGAGCAGGAATGCGCCGTCATGATAGAGGATCACCGCGTGTTCCCGCGACGCAAGAGGGTCGCGGAGCGGGATCGCCGCGTCCTTGTTCCTGCCGATCACGGCGTAGCTCTTGTCAATGGAATACTCCATGCCCTGGGCATAGCCCTCCAGGACGACCACCGAGGCCTGAAAGCGGCCGGGGATCTTCTTTGACGGGCCTGCGGGCTGGCGAATCTGGGTCCTGTCGCTGCCTGATGATGCAGTCATGGATGTCCTCCGCATAGTGTGACCGGGATGAAAACCATGATAGGCCACATGTTGAAAAAGGTCAAGGTGAAACAAAAATAACGTACCCGCGCTGAGCTGATAACCGAAATATTTATTTATTCATTTGTAATTAGGTCAGACGTCAACTGCGAACGCCTTGTCTCGCGCGGAGGCGCGGAGGCGCAGGGAAGTCAATTGGCGGGAAATGACAATTTGTTGTTGGATGTAGCCGCTGGGTCGCCTTTCCACATCTTCTTGAACATACAGATTATGAATCCGAAAGAACTCAAAATTAGCCACACAATGCACATAACGCACAAAGCAACGTCCTGACAAAGCAAAGATATCTTCTGTGTCTTTTGTGCCTTATGTGGCTAAAGAGACTTTATTCAAGATCATCTAAGATGTACGCTTTGATTCTCCTCTCTGCGCCTCTGTGTCTCCGCGCGATAAACGGTTCTTCCTGGTCATCTGTTCCTCGATCGTGCGACCAGGATTTTCATTCCCCGCTGTCTTCAGCGATATGTTACAATGCTGTCCATGAGTAAGGAAGTGAAGCGAAATACGAAGAAAGATCAGACCGAGGTGCTGTCGCCTCAGCAGTCCAGGCCGGTCATCGTGAAAAAAGCGCGGTTCCTGGTTACCACGGGCAAGGACGCGGGCAAGGAGATGGTCCTGGCCAAGTCCTTTGTCACCATCGGCACGCTGCCGGAGAGCGATCTCGTGCTGACCGATCCCACGGTGTCCCGGCGTCACGCCGAGATCGAAGAGCGGTCCGACGGATGGATGCTGCGCGACAAGGACAGCACGAACGGCACGTTCCTTGCGAACGTGCGCGTGCGCGAGGCCTATCTTGTGCCCGGCTCGGTCATCCGCCTGGGCCAGACCGAAATGACCTTTTCTCCTCTGGAAGAACGCATCGAGGTCCCGCGGAGCAGTGCCGACAAATTCGGCGGGCTCATCGGTTCGTCCGCTGCCATGCGCGAGGTGTACGGGATACTGGAACGCATCGCACCCACGGATGTGACCGTTCTGCTCGAAGGCGAGACCGGCACGGGCAAGGAGCTTGCCGCCCGGGCGCTTCATCAGCACAGCAAGCGGGCAGCGGGACCCTTTGTCGTGTTCGACTGCGGCGCGGTTGCGCCGAACCTGATCGAGAGCGAGCTTTTCGGCCACGAAAAGGGCGCGTTCACCGACGCTGCCAGGGCCCGGCAGGGCGCATTCGAGCTTGCTGACAAGGGCACCATCTTTCTCGATGAGATCGGCGAGCTTTCCCTGGACCTCCAGCCCAAGCTCCTGCGCGCGCTGGACCAGCGGGAGACCAAGCGGGTCGGCGGCGACAAACCCCTGCCCGTGAACGTGCGGGTCATTTCCGCGACGAACAAGGACCTGGAAAAGGAAGTGAAGGCAGGCAGGTTCCGCGAGGACCTGTTCTACCGGCTCTCGGTCGTGCGCCTTTCCCTGCCGCCGCTGCGCAAACGGAAAGAGGACATCGAGACCCTTGCCGCGCATTTGCTCGCCGCGATCTCGCAGGAGATCGGCAAGAAGATCAAGGGCCTTTCCCCGGACGCCCTGGCCGCGCTTGCGGCCAATTCCTGGCCCGGGAACGTGCGGGAGCTGAGGAACGTGCTCGGCAGGGCGGCTGCCCTCTGCGACAGCGACCGGATCGAACCAAAAGACCTGTTCCTGTCCCCGGGCAGGAAGACCGCGACCCAGGAAGGCTTGAGCGGGAAGACCCTGGAAGAGATAGAGAAGGCCGCCATCCATGCCACGCTCAAGTCGGTCAACAACAACAAGACCGAAGCCGCGAAAGTGCTCGGCATCGCCTATTCCACGTTGTATGAGAAGATGAAGAAGTACGGGATGCGGGAGTAAAGAAGTGGACTCCTATTAATATCCTCTACCCTCATGGGGAGAGGACCAAGGTGAGGGGCGGTATTCATCGGGTGCTCTCCGTTGACAACTCTCGGTTATAGGTATATCATACCAATACATGAAAAACGCGCACTTGGTACGTCATGTAAAAGCCGTGGATGAGCTTGGAAATATCGTCGAGATCAAGATGTGGCGCTTGCTCAAACCGTCAAAGGACAAGCCGCACGGTTATAAATATTCTTTGGTGTATATAGTGGGCGGCAGGCGGGTGATCGGATACGACAACGCGGAAGGCAAGGGAGACCACAAACACTACGGTGCGCGTGAGTTGCCCAATTCCTTCACGACGCTCAAACGGCTGGTGCAGGACTTTGCTGGTGACATTGAGAAGTTCAAGAAAGGTGAGGCATTATGAAGGTCAAAAAGATCAAAGTGGGCATCAAGGACCTGAAATCCGTTCTCGATGATTATGTGAAGACGGGCGAGGCGCTCGATCGGGGCGGGATCGTTGCGGAGGAGAAGGGAACATACTTTACGAGCTTCGAGGCGTTCAGAAAGGCCCTGACGCCGAAGCGGCTCGAACTGCTGCACATCATCAAGGCGAGGAAGCCGTCCTCCATCAACGAACTGGCGCGGTTTGCAAAGAGGGACGTGAAGAATATCGCCGATGACGTGAAGTATCTGGAGCAGATCGGTTTGATTCAAAAGAAAGAAACCGCGAGCAAAACAGCGCCGGTAATAACCTACGACAAGATTGCGCTGGAGATAGCGGTGTAAGCCGATTGGCTGGGCAAACATCCGCCTTATCCAGCAGCTTTGCGGCATGGTTGCGCTGGGATTTCGTGAGGTACTTTTCCTGCAGACCTCTAACATAGAAAATGAAAAAGACCGGTCCAAGCCTGGAAGAACTGATCGCACCTTGCGGGATGAATTGCGCAATTTGCAGCCGGTATCTTTCCCGTGTCAATAATCTAAAACGGAGTCAATGCAGCGGTTGTCGGCCGGAAAACAAGAACTGTTCATATTTATTCGGAAAGTGTTCGGGAATAAACAGTTCACGTAAAGGCAATGCAAGCGCCGCATTTTGTTTTACCTGTGACCAGTATCCATGCAAACAGATCAATCGGATGGATGCCAGGTATAGAAGCAATTATGGAATGAGCGTGAAGGACAATCTGGAACGTATCGCCAAGATAGGCGCCGGGAAATTCTCACAGGAACAATACGAGAAATAGCGGTGCTCCCAATGCGGCGGTTTGATCTCTATTCATAATGGAAAGTGCTTTACCTGCGACAGGGTAACGAGGTTGATAGAAAAGCGCAGCAAAAAATAGTAGCTGGATACGGCTGCGCTGTCTGACAATAGCATCAGCACGGACCGGGATGAGTTCGAAACAAGGTCGCGCCGGTGTGGTGCTGACTTCCTGTAACGTGTGCCGGAATAAGGCTGATCGTATAAAGGTTGCATACGGCATTTGTTGTCATGCAAACATAAGGTCAGTAAAGAGAATCAGTGAAGATAATTCTAGGGTTTAGAGTTTCGTGTTCTTTGTCATGAAGAAAAAACGCTTCGTTTTGACGAAAATGCTTGACAGGACGAGGTGGTTCGGGCAGCCGCACTTTCAAAGCGGAAGTTAGGCTTTGAAAGTGC
>Ga0224495_10000037_pt1 | contig 106411 bp, 94 predicted proteins | sample SF_Jul11_sed_USG_FD_168128 | JGI IMG/M metagenome (GOLD analysis project Ga0224495, IMG submission 168128) | Sediment microbial communities from San Francisco Bay, California, United States - SF_Jul11_sed_USGS_4_1 | ecosystem: Environmental > Aquatic > Marine > Sediment | place: USA...
TGTTGCGCAGCTATTTTCCTTTCTATAACCACAGTAGAATGCATTCATCCCTAAACTACGTATCGCCAGCAACGTATGAAAATCAGTTGGCTTAATCAGGTGTCAATTTTATTGGGGGAAGATTCGGCCGCAGTTCTGGTCAGCATCGATTTTGGCGATAGCGACTATAGTGAAAGTCTGGATGAGTTGAAGTTGCTAGCAGCGACAGCCGGAGTGCGCACACTGGCAGTTATCGAGGCAAAAAGGCAGCGGCCCGATGCGGCTTTGTTTGCCGGTAGCGGTAAGGTGTTGGCCATCGCAGAACTTGTCGAGAGTATGGAAATCCCACTGGTTATTTTCAACCACGACCTTTCACCCGCGCAAATGCGCAATCTGACAGCCAAGTTAAATACGCGTGTAATAGACCGAACTATGTTGATTCTGGACATCTTTGCACAACGGGCGCAGAGTCACGAAGGCAAGGTTCAGGTCGAGCTGGCTCAACTCAAATATCTCGCCGCTCGTTTGGTCGGCATGAATCAGGACATGGGGCAACAGAAGCATGCCGTGGGCGCGCGTGGTCCGGGTGAAACCAAGCTGGAACTGGACAGACGCAAGATGGATAAGCGAGTTCATCTGTTAAAAGAGCGTTTAGAGAAACTCAAGCATCAGCGCACTGTGCAGCGTCGGGCACGCAATCGATCCGATGTACTGTCAGTGTCTATTGTGGGTTATACCAATGCGGGTAAATCCACGCTGTTCAACCGGCTGACCAAGGCCGATGTGTATGTGGCCAACCTGTTGTTTGCCACGCTAGACACTACATCCCGCCGTATGTTTACCGATGGGCAGGGCGAAATCGTGGTATCCGATACGGTAGGTTTCATTCGTCATTTGCCACACTCGTTGGTCGCTGCATTCCGCAGCACTCTGGAAGAGACGATTCAGGCGGATGTACTTTTACATGTCGTTGATATTCATAGTGCTAAACGCGATGACCAGATTGTCGAAGTGAACAAAGTGTTGGTTGAGATTGGTGCGGCATCTGTCCCGCAAGTTGTAGTGTTCAACAAAATTGATTTGTCAGGGATAGCGCCGGGCGTGGAGCGTGATGAATATGGTAGAATTACGCACGTTTTCCTGAGTGCCCAAAGTGGCGCAGGTATGGAAGGGTTGCAACTGGCGCTGATGGAAGTCAAGATTGCGCGTCAATCTTTTTTAGCAAACGAACAACAATTTAATTAAGCGAGTATTAGATATGGGATTGAATGATCCGCAATGGGGCAAGAACAACAATGGTGGCCCGCCAGACCTTGAAGAGTTGTTGCGCAAGCTCAATCAGAAAGTGGCAGCCATGATGGGCGGCAAGGGAGGCTCGGGAAAGCCCGGCGGAGACGGTCCACAGATGGGGTTCGGCCCCGGCATCGGCCTGATCGCTGCGATCGTTGCGTTGATCTGGATCGGTAGTGGTTTTTATATTGTGGATGCCAGCCAGCGGGGTGTGGTATTGCGTTTCGGCAAGAAGATCGAAGTTACCGAGTCGGGGCCGCGTTGGCACTTGCCATTTCCGATCGAAACAGTTGAAGTGGTCAATCTCAGTCAGGTCAGAACAGTTCCGGTCGGATACCGCGAAAACGTCAAGAACAAGATGCTGCAAGAATCGCTGATGCTGACTGATGACGAGAACATCATCGATATTCAGTTTGCGGTGCAGTATTTTCTGAAGGATCCTGCTGACTATCTGTTCAATAACCGCGCGCCGGACGAGAATGTGCGCCAAGCGGCAGAAACTGCGATTCGTGAGGTGGTCGGCAAGAACAAGATGGACTTTGTGTTGTATGAGGGGCGCGAGCAGGTGGCGGCCACGGCGACGCAATTGATTCAGGAGATACTGGATCGTTACAAGTCGGGCATCCTGATCAGCAAATTGACTATGCAGAATGCACAGCCGCCGGAACAGGTTCAGGCGGCTTTTGATGATGCGGTCAAAGCCGGGCAGGATCGAGAACGCCAGAAGAACGAAGGTCAGGCTTACGCGAATGATGTGATACCCCGTGCGAGCGGCACGGCTGCGCGTCTGATACAGGAGTCGGAGGGTTACAAACAAAGCGTGATCGCCAATGCCGAGGGTGATGCCAGCCGCTTCAAACAAATATTGGTTGAATATCAAAAAGCGCCGGGTGTGACGCGAGATCGTATGTATTTGGACATGATGCAGCAGGTGATGGGTAATGTAAGCAAAGTAATGGTCGACCAAAAGAACGGCAGCAGCCTGCTTTATCTACCGCTGGATAAACTGATGGAAAGTTCACGAACATCTGGAACGGTATCTTTGCCGTCACCGTCAACATCAGAGTCCAGTGATAATACAGCAGCGCAACGTGCAAGAGACTCCTTGCTGAGTCGCGACAGGGGGGCACGCCAATGAAGAAGAATACGGGCAATATTTTGGTAACGGCCGCTGCCGGGTTGATTTTATTGAGTATGAGTACGTTCGTAGTGGATCAGAGACAGAAGGCAATCGTGTTTCAGTTGGGTGAAGTGGTTAGTGTGAAACTCGATCCGGGGCTATATTTCAAAGTACCGTTGATGCAAAACGTGCGCTTCTTCGACTCGCGGATACTCACGCTGGATACCGTGGATCCGGAGCGATTCATCACGGCAGAAAAGAAAAATGTGATGGTGGATTCCTTCATCAAGTGGCGCATCGTGGATGTGAAGCAATATTACATCAGCGTGGGGGGCGATGAGGAGCGCGCCAAGACGCGGCTGTTGCAGACGGTCAATTCGAGCATGCGAGAAGAATTTGGCAAACGCACCATCCATGAGGTGGTATCCGGTGAGCGTGATGAGATCATGGAAGTGTTGCGCACTAAAACAGACGCCGATGCACGCAAGATTGGTGTTGAGGTGCTGGATGTCCGCCTGAAGCGCGTTGATTTTCCGATAGAGATTAGCGATTCGGTGTACCGCCGCATGGATGCCGAGCGCAAGCGCGTGGCGAACGAGTTGCGCGCCTCCGGTGCAGCCGAAGGCGAGAAGATCAAGGCTGATGCAGACAAGCAGCGCGAAGTGATACTGGCTGAAGCCTATAGGGATGCACAGAAGACCAAGGGTGAGGGTGACGCCAAGGCATCCGCATTGTATGCGTCTGCATTTGGCAAAAATCCTGAATTTTATTCGTTCTACCGCAGCCTTGAAGCCTACAAGCAAAGCTTTAAGGATAAGAATGACGTGATGGTGATAGACCCAAGTTCGGACTTTTTCAAATATTTAAAAAGTACAAGTAAAGGCAAGTAGTGCTCGAATACTGGTTGCTCGGATTGGCAATGATGCTTGTGATTGAAGGCCTGATGCCGTTCCTGCTTCCCGAGTTATGGCGCGAGGCATTTCACAAGCTGGTGTCGCTGACTGACGGCCAGTTGCGATTTGTCGGAATTACATCAATGCTGTCAGGAATAATACTGTTGTATTGGATCAAGTGATGCAAAACTGGTTGCTCCCGGAATACATCCAGGACATGTTGCCGGACGAGGCTTGGTGCGTCGAGCAGATGCGCGTTCAGTTCCTCGATCTGTCGAGCAGGTTCGGTTATCAATTAGTTTCTCCCCCTTTGCTGGAGTATGTGGAGTCGTTGCTGATCGACGGAAGCGATGACATGGATCTGCGTAGCTTTAAACTGGTCGATCAACTGAGTGGACGCACTTTGGCGCTTCGTGCAGACATTACTCCCCAAGTGGCACGTATCGACGCCCATTTGCTCAATCGGCAAGGTGTGGAACGCTTGTGTTACGCAGGGAGCGTTTTGCATACCCAGCCGATCGGACTGACGCGTACCCGTGAATTGATGCAGATTGGCGCCGAATTATACGGTTATGCAGGTTTGGAAGGTGATTGGGAAATTCAGCAGTTAATGTTGCAATCGCTGAACTTGATGGGAGTCAAAGAGGTGCATCTTGATCTCGGCCACGTTGGTGTGTTTCGCGCTTTGGTGAATCGAGCCAAACTTGATGCAGATATCGAGAGTACATTGTTTGCTGCGCTACAAAATAAAGATAGTTCAGCCCTGCAGGTTTTAGTCAGGCCACTTGATGAAACGTTGGCTAAAGCTTTATTGGTATTACCAACTCTTTACGGTGATTGTGCCGATGTGTTGCAACAGGCGCGCCGGAAGTTGCCGGAATATACCGAAATAACCGCTGCATTGGACGACCTGCAGGGCATTTCAACCCGACTGAAGCGGCTCGTGCCAAGCGTTGGGATAGATCTTGCCGATCTGCGTGGTTATCACTATCACAGTGGTATGGTTTTCGCGGCTTATCATGCTGGTTGCCATGACGCGGTCGCGTTGGGTGGACGCTATGACAATCTTGGTAAATGTTTCGGGCGTGCCCGTCCAGCAACGGGATTCAGTATGGACTTGCGCCAACTGTATCGTTTATTGCCTTTACAACAACGTAAGTCTGGTATTAGCGCTCCTCAACTAGACGATGCTTCTTTGCTCGAAATGATTAATAAATTGCGCGATGAAGGTGAGACTGTGGTGGTTGATTTTCTTGGAGATGCCAAGTTGCGTAAGGAGTTGCAGTGTGACCGTGAACTGGTTTTGCGTGAAGGTGTTTGGCAAGTCGTCGCGCTTTGATACCGTGGCGATGGGTAGGGGCGATTCATGAATCGCCCGTACGGGATTCACCGGAACAGGAATCAATAATAATTGTAATCAGGAACCGTAATGGCTAAGAACGTAGTAGTGATAGGTACCCAGTGGGGTGATGAAGGCAAGGGCAAGATCGTCGATTGGCTCACCGATCATGCGCAGGGCGTGGTGCGCTTTCAGGGCGGACACAATGCCGGGCATACGTTGGTGATCGGCGGCAAAAAGACTGTGCTGCACCTGATTCCTTCCGGCATCTTGCGCGACCATGTGATGTGCTATATCGGCAACGGCGTGGTGCTGTCGCCGTCGGCCTTGCTTAAGGAAATGGACGAGCTGCAACAGGCGGGGATCGACATCTACAACCGGTTAAAAGTCTCCGAAGCCTGCCCGTTGATCTTGCCCCATCACGAGGCGATCGATAAGGCGCGCGAGATTGCCAAGGGCGCGGCCAAGATTGGCACGACAGGGCGCGGTATCGGCCCGGCCTACGAGGATAAAGTGGCGCGTCGTGCGATCCGCTTGCAGGATATTTTCTACTGTGAGCGATTTGCTGCGAAATTGGGCGAGGTGCTGGATTATCACAACTTTGTGCTGAAAAATTATTTCAATGCCGACACAGTAGATTTCCAGAAAACATTGGACGACACGCTGGCACTGGGCGAGCGCATCAAGCCCTTGGTGATGGATGTGCCGCGTGCGCTGTACGAAGCCAATCAGGCCGGAAATAGTTTGTTGTTTGAGGGCGCGCAGGGCGCGTTGCTGGACATCGATCACGGCACTTACCCCTACGTCACTTCCAGTAACTGCATTGCCGGTGCGGCTTGCGCGGGTGCAGGAGTGGGGCCGCAGATGTTGCATTACGTACTCGGTATTACCAAGGCATATACCACCCGTGTCGGTTCCGGTCCGTTCCCGACAGAATTGTATGATGCTGTAGACAAGCGCGATCCAATCGGTGAGGGGCTGGCCAAGCGTGGTCATGAATTTGGTTCCACGACCGGGCGTGCACGTCGCTGCGGCTGGTTCGACGCAGCCGCCCTCAAGCGTTCGATCCAGATCAACGGCGTGTCTGGCCTGTGCATCACCAAGCTGGACGTGATGGATGGCATGGAAACCGTGAGACTGGGTGTGGGCTACCGCATCAACAGTGTGGATAGTGATATTTTGCCACCCGGTGCGGACTCGTTATCGGATTGCCAGCCGGTCTACGAGGAAATGCCGGGCTGGAGTGAAAGTACGCTCGGTGTGCAGCGCTATGAAGACCTGCCGAAGGCGGCACGCAGCTATCTGGAACGCATCGCCAAAGTGTGCGGTGTGCCGGTCGATATGGTTTCGACCGGGCCGGATCGCGACGAAACGATCGTACTGCGCCATCCGTTCGAGTAGCTTGGTGAAAATAACGGACAAAATAAAAACGCGGTGCTTATGCAGCACTGCGTATTTTTTTTGCTGCGTTTGATTTAAAGCTGGTGCCCAGAAGAGGACTCGAACCTCCACACCTTGCGGCACACGGACCTGAACCGTGCGCGTCTACCAATTCCGCCATCTGGGCATAATCTGCGCTGAAGCTTTGCAGAAGGCGCGCAATTTAATAGTTAAAGGATATATTGTCAATGAAAAATAAAAATAACTTGCGTCAGCAAGACCCGTTTCTGGAGCGCGAGCGCGAGCAATACGAGAGCCCGTTGCCGAGCAGAGAATTCATCCTGCAGATACTCACCGAGCAGGGCGCGCCCATGGCCGATGAAGAACTGCTGCACATGTTGCACATCACCCAGGATGAAGAAGACCTGTTCTCCCGTCGCCTGCGTGCGATGGAGCGCGATGGGCAGATTATGCGCAATCGCAAGCGTGCGATCTGCGTGATGGAAAAGCTGGATCTGATCAAGGGCAAGGTGCAGGGGCATCCGGACGGCTTCGGCTTTCTGATACCGGAAGACGGTAGCCCGGACATGTTCCTTAGCGAGAAGGAGATGCATCAGGTATTGCACGGTGATGTGGTGATGGTGCGCCAAGGCGGGGTGGACAGACGGGGGCGTCCTGAGGCCAAGATCATCGAGGTGCTGGAGCGTGCCAACAATAAAGTGGTCGGTCGCCTGTATGAAGAGCACGGCATTCATTTTGTGGTGGCGGAAAACCGCCGCATCACCCAGGACATCCTGGTTGCATCGGGCGAATCCGGTGGCGCCAAGGCAGGGCAGGTCGTGGTACTGGAAATCCTGCAACACCCCAACAAACATGCACAGCCGATAGGCCGTATTGTCGAGGTATTGGGCAATTACGCCGATCCCGGCATGGAGATCGAGATCGCGTTGCGCAAACACGATCTGCCCTACGAATTTCCCAAGGATGTGGAGAAGCAGGCCAAGGCGATCTCACCGACTGTTGCAGCTGAAGATTGGGCGGGACGTGAGGATATCCGCAACCTGCCGCTCGTCACGATAGATGGTGAGACCGCGCGAGATTTTGACGATGCGGTGTATTGCGTGCCGGAAAAAGGAGGCTACCGTCTGGTCGTGGCGATCGCCGACGTCAGCCACTATGTGCAGACCGGGGATGCGCTGGACCGCGAGGCGATCCTGCGCGGCAACTCGGTATATTTTCCGCGCCGGGTGATCCCGATGCTGCCGGAGGAATTATCCAACGGTTTATGTTCCCTGAATCCTCATGTGGATCGCATGTGCATGGTGTGCGATATGCACATCAGCAGCAGCGGCGAGATTGAAAAATATCGCTTCTACCCCTCTGTGATGCACTCTCAAGCGCGGTTGACCTATACACAAGTCGCGGCCATGCTGGCGGAGCCGGATGGCGAGTTGGCCAAGAGTAATGCAGCTATCGTGCCGCACCTTGAACATCTCTACGAGTTGTTCAAGAAACTGCTAAAGGCGCGCGAGAAGCGCGGCGCAATCGACTTCGAGACGGTCGAGACGCAAATGATCTTTACCGAGCAGGGCAAGATCGAGAAGATCGTGCCGGTTGTGCGCAATGATGCACACAAACTGATCGAGGAGTGCATGCTGGCGGCCAATGTCTGTGCGGCGGGATTTCTGCATGAACACGGGCACACCGTGTTGTATCGAGTTCATCAAGGACCGACTCCCGAAAAGTTGATTGCACTGCGCGAGTTTATGAAAGAGTTCGGTTTGCAACTGACCGGCGAAGACGACCCCCAGGCCGCCGATTATTCCAAGCTGCTCAAGCGCATCAAAGGTCGTCCCGACGCCGGGTTACTGCAAACCGTGATGCTGCGCTCTTTGCGCCAAGCGAAATACGAGCCGGAGAACATCGGTCACTTCGGCCTGGGCTACGAAGCTTATACGCACTTCACTTCGCCGATACGCCGTTACCCGGACCTACTGGTGCATCGTGCCATCAAAGCTGTTCTGCAAGGCAAGCAATACAAACCGGCACAGAAATGGATCGAATTGGGTGCGCATTGTTCGATGACCGAGCGCCGCGCGGATGACGCCACGCGCGATGTCGAAGCCTGGTTGAAATGCTTCTACATGCGTGACCATCTGGGCAGCGTGTTTACCGGTACAGTTTCCTCCGTCACCAGTTTTGGCATGTTCGTGTCGCTGGATGATCTGTATGTCGAAGGGCTGGTGCACATCTCCGAACTCGGCAAAGATTATTTCCAGTTTGATGCCGCCAAACACCAGTTGCTCGGTGAGCGCACCGGGCAGCGCTATCGCCTCGGCGACCGCGTGCAGGTGCGTGTTGTCAAGGTGGACATGGAAAGCACCAAGATCGATTTTGTATTGCATGAACTGATCGACACCGCCGGGGAAGGACGCTCGACGGGCAAAAAGTCATCGACCGACAAACCCGCAAAAGGCAAGACCAAGGAAAAGAAACACCATGGCTGATCTGCGTCTCATCTACGGTTTTCATGCGGTGACTGCGCGTATTCGCCAGAATCCGGAAGGCGTGCTGGAAATATTTTTGCAGGCACAACGTCAGGACCCGCGTATGCGCGATTTGATCAAGCTCGCCGAAACCAGCGGTGTGCGCATCATCCCGGTCGAGGCGAAGCGTCTCGATGGCATGGCGGGCAACGCGCGGCATCAGGGGGTGGCGGCACGTGTCGATGCGTCGCGTCGCGTGCAGCATCTTGAAGATGTGCTCGATATACTGGAAGAACCCCCCTTGCTGCTGGTGCTGGACGGTGTGCAAGACCCGCATAACCTCGGCGCCTGCTTGCGCAGTGCCGATGCATTCGGTGTGCATGCAGTCATTGCACCCAAAGACCGTGCGGTCGGCATCACCGCCACGGTGGAGAAGGTTGCCTGCGGAGCCGCGGAAACGGTGCCTTATATTACCGTAACCAACCTTGCGCGCACGCTGCGCGAATTGCAGGAGCGCGACATCTGGGTGGTGGGTGCGGCGGGTGATGCTGAGACCGATCTGAATAGCTTCAAACACACCCGCGCGCTGGCTTGGGTGCTAGGCGCAGAAGGTGAAGGCCTGCGTCGCCTGACCCGCGAGACTTGCGACGAGCTGGTGCGGATTCCGATGCTGGGCAGTGTGGAAAGTCTCAACGTTTCGGTGAGTGCCGGTATCTGTTTGTTCGAGGCGAGACGGCAGAGAATGGGAAAAGCTACTTAACTTGACCATTGCTGTTGCGGTGCGTGCCGAAGGATTTGCACCGCAACAGCCATTTTAGAAGCACTGCTGGATTTTATTGGCATCTTGGAAAACTGCATCACCAGAATTAGCGGTATTTATGATTATCCCGGGCAAACATATTGCCAGCATTGAATCATATCCGATTGCCGAGATTCGATCATAAAGAAAACTATTGCTATTGGCCGCGAGCACATCTTTAACTCGCATTGTCACATCGCCAGACGAGATATAAAGTGAAGGTTAGCCGAACAAAATGGGTCTTAAATCGCATTGACGATATACTTATAGCAATTGAATCGGTTGCGGATATTCAATGAGACAACACATGATTTTCAAGTCGTGCCGAAATGATTAATGAAATCTAGATGCATATTTTCCAAGATTGGCATGATAGACACGGTAGAATAACGCAGTGGTGGTTGGGGGTATCTCATGTATTACATCGGAAGCATTGTTTCAATTTGTATTGCATTGGCCATTTCGTTTGCGCCCACGGAAGTCTTTTCTGGAAACTCTGTTTTGTCATCACGGCAGTCATCATCCAGCGTGTCTTCAATGGAGATATTTTCTGATCAGTCTTCGAGTGCAGGGAGTGACAGCATGGATGAGGCACGTTTGCGCGCCGGCCCCGGAGACCCTGTTGCAGGAAAAAATAAGGCGGATATGTGTTCCGGTTGTCATGGCGAGGATGGCAATAGCATAGATGCTTCGACCCCAAAACTGGCTGGCCAATACGGGGTATACATTGCCAAACAGGTTCGTGATTACCAGAATAGTTTGCGAAGTCACCAGATGATGGACTCTATTGCAGCATCAGTCAGCGAAGAAGATTTGGCCGATATCTCAGCTTACTTTGCTACTCAACCAGTGATGAAAGGCGAAGTCCCATCAGAAAACAGAATTGGAAAAAAACTATTTGAGAGCGATGACTTGTCCAGAATGATGATTCGCTGCAGCAGTTGCCACGGAATTTCCGGGAAGGGCCAAAACCCCAGGAATCCGTTATTTCCCGTGATTGGTGGGCAACACAAGGAATACTTGCTGGATCAACTTGTCAGATTTAAGAAAGGTGATCTTCACAACAGTCCGAACGGCGTGATGAATATTTCTGTGCGCGGATTGTCTGATCACGAACTTGATGCATTGGCTGAGTATATTTCCGGGCTTTAGTCGCGTACTCCGGATGAAATGTAGCTTTACATATGGCCGATGCCCTTAATTTATTGAATGATTCTGAAAATATAATGCCCCATCTAAATTGTAGATTCGCATCAGGACTCATGCTTCTCGTCGTTATACTCGGGTCATATTGTGCTAATGCGGACAATACAGTTGATAAGGTGCGAGCCGATGTGGTCAGTGGCCAAGCCATTTATAACGAAGGGAGAAGCAATGCGCCTTCTTGCAAGGATTGCCATGGAGAAAATGGGTTGGGGGATGATGCGACGGGATCGCCGCGTCTGGCAAATATTGGCCAGACCTATTTTCTCAAGCAACTCGCTGAATTTGCCGAAAATCAACGCACCGCATTAGGTGCAGGCGCGACAATGGGTGATATCTCCAGAGCATTGAATGAACAGGATCGTCGTGATTTGGCAGCTTATATGGACTCATTGGAATATGTGGAGGCATCCTCCAACCTTAAGTTGCTTGCTTCAGATGGAAATAAAGTGGGTAATCCGAGAAGGGGCAAGGTAATCGCGACGAAAGGAATCAAGTCGCTGGTTCCTCCATGCCAGAATTGCCATGGATTTGGCGGGCGCTCCAAAAATGTTCCGGCAATTCATCAGCAGAGGTATTCATATTTGGTCAATCAATTGAATAGTTACCGGGATGGTGGCAGGTCGAATGATCCAATTGTTTACAAAACCGGAATAATGCAGGGAATTGCAAAAAAACTTACCGACGAAAATATTGCCGATGTTGCTGCTTTCCTGTCTACTGCTTCGGGTACTTCACCGTGATACTTATTAGTAGCTTCAATTTATGTCTGCACATTGGAAAAGTGGAACCCATCCGGATTAAATATCAATGGCACACTCGACCATCAAAGTGATTCTTGGGGGAGGGATGATTTATATACGCAAAAAATTACCCGTTCTGTTTGGCTTGGCCATTCTGATTGCCACCAAGCTGTTATTTGCCAGTGGCGACGAGTCGATCAAACAAAACACTGGCTGGGGAAATCCCGTCGCAGGCAATGAGAAGTCACAACTTTGCCAGGGTTGTCATGGCGAAGATGGCAACAGCGTCAGTGAACTAACCCCGAAGCTTTCCGGGCAATACGAAAAGTACATCCTGAAGCAACTCCGTGATTACAAGGCTGGCATTCGCCCCCACGAAATCATGAACTCCATGGCAGTTGAACTAAGTGAAGAGGATATGGCCGATGTCTCTTCATACTTTGCCACCCAGATCAAAATGAAAGGGAGCGAATCGTTGGCCAACGGAAATGGAGAAAAACTGTACTTAAAAGGGGATATATCGCAGATGGTGATGGCTTGCGTTAGTTGTCACGGTGCAAAAGGCAAAGGCTTGACTCCAGACACGCCGATGTATCCGGTGATTGGCGGACAGCACAAGGCTTATCTGTTAAAACAACTAATCGATTTCAGGGAAGATGATCGTATCAACAGCCAGAATGCCATAATGAGCAGGATAGTCAGGCCATTGAGTGATGGTGATCTTGAGGCTTTGGCCGGGTATCTTGCCGCTCAGTAACCGGGTAACGTGGACTCAATCGAGCGCAAGGATGCCGATTGTGAGTGTCTGCTCGATAGAGTACATCAACAGGGAATTCATGCATGGGCAACAGTATTTCATCCGTCGATTACTTTATCATCGTCATTTACGTTGTCGCCACGACAATTTTCGGCGCATGGTTTGTAAAACGCAGCGGTGATATGAAGGGATTCACCCTTGCCGGAAACCTGATTCCCGGCTGGGCGATTGGCCTGTCCTTAATGGCCACCTATCTGAGCAGCATCAGCTTCCTTGCCAATCCCGGCAAAAGTTATGCTTCCGACTGGCGACCCTTTGTGTTTTCTCTGACGTTGCCGGTTGCGATCTGGGTTGCATCAAAGTGGTTTATTCCGCTCTACCGCAATCAGGTTAAAGCCACTGCCTACGAATATCTGGAACAGCGCTTTGCGTTGTGGGCGCGTTTGTATATGGGCACGGCTTACATCCTGCTGCAAATCGGGCGTTTCGCCGTGGTGCTATACCTGACCGCGTTGGCATTGGCGGCGCTGCTGGATGTGGATATCAAAGTGCTGATACTGGGGTTGGGTTTCCTCACGGTGATCTATACGCTGATGGGCGGTTTCGCGGCGGTGATCTGGACTGACGTCGTCCAGGCTGTGGTGCTGTTGCTGGGCGGTTTGCTTTGCCTGTTCATTTTGTTGACAAACATGCCGGGCGGATGGGAGCAGCTCGGCGCGGTCACCACCCGCGAGCATAAATTCGCCCTCGGTTCGATCGATTTCAATCTGGTCATCGACGGATTCTGGGTGATCCTTATTTTTGGCATCGTCGAAAACCTGAAAAACTTTTCGGTCGACCAGAATTACGTGCAGCGGTTTTTGTCCGCATCTTCCGAGCATGAAGCGAGAAAAGCCCTGTGGCTGGGCGGCCTGTTGTATATCCCGATCTCTGCCCTGTTTTTTATGATAGGTACCGCGCTGTTTGTCTACTACCTGAACGTGCAACCTGCGGATTTCCCGGCCAAGGCAGACCAAGTCTTCCCGTATTTCATCGTTCATCAATTGCCCACCGGCATGGTCGGCTTGGTCATCGCCGGTGTGCTCGCCGCAGGCATGAGCACGCTGGACTCATCGTTGAACAGTTCGGCCACCGTGTACACGATTGATTTTTACAAACGCGTACTCAATCAGGATGCCGACGACCACGCACAATTGAAGATGATCCGTGTCGCCACAGGCTTGATAGGCGTGCTCGCCACACTAGCCAGCCTAGCGATGATCAACGCAAAAACAGCTCTTGATGTCTGGTGGCAGATGTCCGCGATCTTCGGAGGTGGCATGCTGGGGCTATTCCTGTCCGCGATACTGATACCCAAACTGAGTTCACGTCAGGCCATGGCGGCCACAGCTGCGGGCTTGCTATTTGTCGCCTGGGCGACCGGCAGCAAGCTCTGGTTTGCCGATGGAGGTTGGGCATTCGGCTTGCACACCATGATGGTCGGGGTGGTGGGCACGCTGCTGATCATCGCCACATCCTATTTATTGCAGTTGCTGGGCGTATTGCAACAATCGTCCAAGGGTTAAGCAGGCTGCCCGGATAGGCTAATCAGAAAGAATCTCAAAACTTAAAACAGAAATTCTGCGATACTCCGCCCCCGCTTTAATCAGCCCGACATCGACGGGGGAACTTAATCCCGTTTGCGTTGCCCCAAGCTGACTTCAAGGTCTTGGTGCGAAGAACGTTTTAAGCCTCCCGAAGCGGTTTGTCCGGAAAAAATCTTCAATCACACTTTACTATCAATTTTTAAATGAAAAAATCCAAAGCAAAAAGCATCGCAATGATGGATGCAACAACCAGATTCATGCAGGTCGATGGCGCGATGCGTCGCAGCCACACAACTGAGGGAATATCCGCACTATGATGACTTTATATTCCGGAACGACTGATCCGTTCAGCCAGCGTTGCCGTTTCGTGTTGTTTGAGAAAGAGATGGAGTTTCAGGTGGTCGATGTCGACCCGCACAATAAACCGGCCATCCTCGCCGCGATCAATCCGGATAACATCGTGCCGGTACTGGTCGAGCGTGACCTTATACTTTATGAGGCCAATATCATCAACGAATATATCGACGAACGTTTCCCCCATCCGCCGCTGATGTCGAGCGACCCGATGATGCGCGCGCGCACCCGTCTGTACCTGCACCAATTCGAGACTGAGTTGTTCTGCCATCTCGACACCATCGCAAACGACCAGCCCAAGGCGGCTGATAAAGCGCGTCAAACGATCAAAGACAACCTGACATTACTCGCCGAGCCGCTCACCAAACATAAATACCTGTTGGGCGATCACTTCTCCATGCTGGAAGTGGCTATTGCCCCGCTGCTCTGGCGTCTGGATCACTTAGGCATCAAACTGGGCAAAGATGCTGCTCCGCTGATCGACTACTCCGGGCATATATTTTCGCGTCCTGCCTATATGAAATCGATGACGGCCGCAGAGAAAGCGATGCGAAAATAAATCATCATGGTCTGGTTTGGCTTGTGATACTTTAACTTAAAGATACTCAGTATCTTGTATTGATGGGATATTCAGTTGACGATATGTTCAAACTATTCGTTGTAATTCTGGTATGCCTATCAGCCTTGATGGCTTGCCCAATAGCCACCCTTGGCCGAAATCGCACCCTAGCTCGATTAGTGTGCTGAGTTCAGTTTCAGTCTCGATTCCTTCTGCCACAACATCCATATTCATGGAGTGCGCAAGTTGGATTGACGAATTTACAATTTCCCTGCTATGCGCCGAAGTCAGCATTGTGTTGGTAAGGGAGCGATCGATTTTCATCGTGCCAATGGGGTAGCGATTTAAAGTTTCCAACGATGAGTGCCCGGTTCCAAAGTCGTCAATGGCAAGCGTGCAACCCAGATCGGTGATTTTATTTAGTAGGCGTAGCGCGATATCTGGTTTGTTGATGATGACAGTTTCGGTGAGTTCCAGCTTTAATTCGGTTGGCAAAATATCATAGTGGGTGAGGATGAGTTTTATATTTTCAACCAAACTGTCACTGGTGAGTTGTGAGGGTGACATGTTGACGCTAATAAAAGGCAGTGAAGAGTTTGAATATTTCCTCAGCGTAGACCAGTCGCGACAGGCATGTTCCAGCGTCCAAAGACCGATTTCTCGAATCTGCCCGGTCTGCTCGGCCAGATGCAGGAAATCAAGTGGTGATACGAGACCGCGCGCGGGGTGATTCCATCGGATCAGCGCTTCATAACCGTTCACTGTTCTGGCAGGCAGTTGGCAGATGGGCTGGTAGTACATCTCGAATTCGTTCTTGGACAGGGCTCGCTCAATGTCGTTCGACATTGTCAGTTTTCGTGTGGCTTCGATCTGGAATGGGTTTCGTATTTCCGAGTTTGCAATCTGTCTTGGCTGCTGCGTACCGGATTGCTGATGTGAGGTGTTACGCTTGCTTCGATAGCGTTCCAGAATGACCAGTAGTGAATGTCGCACAACAGGATCGGTCTTTTCAAGCACTTCATTCACCAATTTTCGCTTAATGGTGATGAGAACAGCTTTACTCTTGCCGTGGCTGTTCTAGGCTAATGATCAATTAGTGCGACTTCGCCGAATAATTCGCCCTTGCCAATTTGGTTGATTTGTCGCTCATGCCCATTAGTGGTAACAGTTATTTCAATGATGCCACCATCTATCAGATAAGCAGAGTCTCCCTCATCGCCCTCTTTGAAGATGATTTCTCCTGCGCATATATTTCACGGCTGAGATCATCCAGCATTGCTGACCTTTCTTGATCTGCTCCATCACTGATTTGACGGTACTAACGGCAACGGGCTCAAGACACTTATTCACGCGGTCATTATGCTGCAAAGCATTAGAATAAGTCTACTTGGATTACCCTCCAAGAGAGTCATTTCAATCATGCCAGTCAACCTGCGGTAAGTGACAATCATTATTAATCAGTGGGGGGCACAATGATGGATTGCCAATCTTCTTGGCGACGCCCCGCCGGGCTTCTTCGCTCGCCGAATTGAAATTGGGATCGTGTCATTTGCTCCGACGGCGTCCTTCTTTGTTCATTTCTTCTCTCGCTGGTTTGTGTGGCAATTTCTTCTTCATCCAGATTTTGTTCGAGAAATTCCTGAAATCCTTGTGCGTTGACTATTTGCGTACCGTCACAGTTGAACTGCATGCGAATAGCATCCCTGGCGATATTAATGGAAAAATTGCGCAGGTAGAAATTCGGAATTTTTCTAAGCAGGGTAAGCTTGGACAGTGTGTTGGCGATCTCACGCTGACCTACAGGTTTCCAATCTGAAAAGGAAGTCCGTTGATTGCCCGTGTGCTGATCCGGAAGTTGAGTGTAGATTCCGCTATTGCTGATGACCTCATACAGGTTTTTTATCATTTTAGACTTTTCATCATAGGCCATGACGGGAAAGTGGCGTTCAATATAGGCGATGTTCAGGAGCTTGGATGCAGGGTGGACATCGGCATTGAATGGGTCAAGTACAGAGCGGATGTGAACCTCGCCGCTGTTGCAATGGATAAAGATTTCATATGCAGTGCGGTTTATCAGCAAGTCAAACAGACGAGGCTGTAGATCCGGCATAATTCGATCCACGACACTATCGTATCTTTCTCTGGAAAAGGCGGAGAATCGCAAGGAGGGATCTCCCTTGATGCCAAGCTGAAAAGATCCGCTGCCGGAAGAACCATTGCCCCCGATAAGGTGTTCTTTGAACGAGAGTTCCTGATTGCGCTTCAAAAATATCTGATTGACCTTGTTAGCGATGTCCTGATCCGAGTCGAATAATTTCAGAAATGCCTCTTTGTTTACGCAAAGGAGCGTCGTTTCTATCAGAGCTGAGGCCGATGCCGAACGCAGACCCCCACTGAAAAATGCCATTTCACCGAAATAATCTCCTGGTCCAAGCGAGCTAATTTCTTCACGGTCAGTAAATTTTTCTATGAAGATAGAAACAGTGCCGGTTTCAATGAAATAGATATGATCGGCATTGTCGCCATCCGAAAAAATCAGGTCTTCTTTGTTATACGTCTGCGGTGTTCCGAGAAGTTTGATCTTGGCAAAATCTGCGCTTGTAAGCGCATGAGAAATAATGTTAACAGATGGCATTTTGTCACCCTCCGAGTTCATTTAAGAGTTGTTGTTTATGCGCAAACGATAGTGTTGCTTTATTTCAACGGCAAGTGTAACCGACATCAGCCCGCCTCTGCTAGTATCAACACTTGCAGCTCCGCTTAAAATAAGTACGACACCAATTCTTTATGTACTTTCGTGCGATGTTCGTGATCTGTTTCAAGGATTTCATCACCATGGTCGAGCCGATTGAAGCAGCTGCAATGCTTTGACTTTTTCGTGTGTGGCTGTTGGGACACTTTTCAGAATGAGTAAATAGCGGCTTTACTCCTATCGGTTTTCAATCATGGTTGGAATTCGTGAGTCGCGCTGAGTAGTCAGCGTCCAGAATTTATTATAATTCATGAACCTGCGGATGGCATTGGTGCGATGTAATATTCATTAACTCCGCTTTTTTGCGTTCCAAACCTCTGCTAATATGAACTCTATGCTTGAATGAATAAATTAGCAGATGCTGTAATGAACGTGACAGTTCATTCCTGATCATTAGTTAACCTGCCGCCTATTATTCACTGGTCACGAGACTGAAATGAACAATATCAATGCAAACAATCTGCTGGAAAAGGGTATGCAGGCGAAAGCCGAAGGTAATCCTGAGCAAGCCTTGGTTTATTTTAAACAGGCTTTGCAATCGGGGGAGGGGAGCGCTGAGCTTTTTTATATTACCGGCGATACATTGCACGACTTGGGGCGGCTCGATCAGGCGATTGAACATCTTAAGAAAGCAAGGGACCTTGATGTCGGACATGTTGGTGCAGTCTATACGCTTGCGGTAGTGTTGCAGGACAAGGGGCTGCTGGAGGAGTCTATAGATTGCTACAGGGTCGCAGAATCCCTGCGATCAGACCACCCGAAAACCTACAATAATATGGGTTCGGCATATCAGCGATTAGGGCGATTGGATGATGCCATTGCATGCTATGAAAAAGCAGTGCGTCTGAATCCTGATTTTTTTATGGCTCACTATAACCTTGCATCCGCTCATTTTCTAAACAAAAACTTTGCTGTTGCAAAACAGGGTTTTCAACGCGCCCTATTGCTGAATCCGGATTTTGCGTCAGCACATAATAATTATGCGAATTTATTGAAAGAGGAGGGTCAACTTCAGGCCGCTTCGGAGGAGTACCGCCTTGCAATTCGGTGTAATCCGAATTTATCTGAAGCCTATTTCAACTTGTCTAATGTACTCATAAAAACATGGCGAGTTGAAGAAGCGCTACGCATGTTGGAGCATCTTCTCGAAATTGATCCGCAACATGAGCTTGGCCGTGATAATTACTTACTTTATTCGCACTATTCGGTTCGCTTTAATTCGGCTGACTACTACTGTATGGCCAAAGATTGGGAGAAGATTCATGCAACAGCGATTGAACTGGGCACCAAAAATACCAAATTCACCAATACGCCCAATACTGCTCGCAGACTAAAAATAGGTTACGTCTCGGCAGATTTTGGGCTGCACCCGGTTGGATTTTTTATCGAGGGTGTGTTTGCGTCTCATGACAAGTCCAAGGTGGAAGTATTTTGCTACTACAACTTTTCAAAGCGGGACGAGATGACGGATCGATTTGTCAAGCTTGCGGATCATTGGCTCGACATCCACGATATCTCGGATAGGCAAGTTGATGAACATATCAGAAAAGACGAGATTGACATCCTGGTTGATTTGTCCGGGCATACGGAGGCGAACCGCATGATGCTGTTCGCAGGAAAACCTGCACCGGTTCAGGTGACGTGGTTGGGTTATTGCGATACCACTGGGCTGACGACTATGGATTACCTGCTCGCCGATGAGACCGTTATTCCATCCAATTCCACCCAACAGTATAGTGAGTCTGTGTGGCGGCTGCCCGGGAGCTATTTGAATTATGTGCCACGTGAATACTCGCCACCGGTTGCAGTCGGGCAATCGGACGAGCAGAGTCACATAACATTCGCTTGCTTTAATAATCTCTCAAAGATCACTGAAGCAATGCTTGAGCTATGGAGCATTATCCTATTGAAAGTAGAAAAATCGCAGATACTGATCAGAAGTCCGCAGTTCAAGGATGCAGAGATCGCGGAACGTTTGAAAGCTGTACTTATTCGGAATGGCGTCGAGGCCGAGAGAATCAGGTTGGAGTATGACTTCCTGGAGCATTCTAAATTTTTGCAGCGCTACACGAGCGTTGATGTCGCGTTAGACACATTTCCGTACAACGGCGTAACTACCACCTGCGATGCGCTGTGGATGGGCGTGCCGGTGGTGACTATGATGGGTGATCATTTTATCAGTCGTAATTCCGCCAGCATTTTGAAATCGCTGGGGCTAACCGAGCTGATTGCAGAATCACAACAGCAGTATGTCGATACTGCTGTTGCGTTGGCCCATGATATTGTCAAGCGTACAGCCTTGAAGACCGGCCTGAGAGGGCGATTTAACCACAGTGTGCTGGGAGATTCCCGAAAATTCACCGGCAACCTTGAAGAAGCTTATCGCGGTATGTGGGCCAATTGGTGTGCTAGCGAAAATAAACAATCCACTCTTTGAAAATTATTTGCACGCACTGCACATTTACAGAAACGTGCCGTTTAGCGCAACTGCTTACGCTCGGATTTTGAGGTTTCAGATTCTTGGCAGGCGCGACGAAAATTCAGCAAAGTTCTCTGGGCATTGGCCAGTACACTGCCGCGCGGATAATTGCCTGCCTCGTTGGCGATACCTGCAGGCAGGCCTGTGAGTAGCTCTATGCCTGCCAACACGTGCTCTGTGGTGTGAATTTGAAACAATCCCTGCTCGACGGCTGAGACGACTTTGCGATCCAGCATCAGATGACGCCGGTTGCGGTGAGGGATTAGCACGGCATGGCTGCCGTCCAGCCCGATCTTTTCGCAAACCTCGAAATAACCCTCGATCTTTTCGTTTATGCCGCCAACGGGTAGCACCTCGCCGTGCTGATTTAACGCACCGGTCACTGCAATGCCCTGTTTGAGCGGCAAACCGGATAGCGATGAAAGCAGCACATACAATTCGGCACAAGAGGCCGAGTCACCCTCGACCCCACTATATTCCTGCTCGAACACAATAGAGGCGTTGAGTGCGAGCGGGGTGTTATGGGCGAATAAAGCGGACAGATAATTTTGCAGGATCAGCACTCCTTTATCATGTATCGGCCCGGACATTTCCACTTCACGCTCGATGTTGAGAAGGCCGTCTTCGCCCGCATGTGTTCGGGCCGATACGCGTACCGGGAAGCCAAAGCGATAATCACCCAGATCGATCTGGGTCATGCCGTTAAGCCGGCCAACTTTTTCACCTGTTACTTGAATCATGAGGTCGCCATCAGCGATGGCTTCTTGAAGTCGCTGGGCCGGATAATCGTGGCGCTTGCTGCGGGCGGACAGAGCGGCCTCCACGTCGGCAGCTTCTGCGAGTTTGCCTGAGCGAGCATTGCATAGCGTGGCGCTCTCAATCACCAATGCTTCGGTGCGGGAAAAAATCGCGCTCTGGCGTGATTGGTCGTCCACTTCTCGATGGCTATTTTCCAGAAGGCGCGCAACGGCAGCGGCAGAAAAATGAGGCAAACCAAGATTGCTACACGTATGCGCTACAAAAATCGCAGTAGCCCGGCAAGCGCTATGGCTTGAAAGAAAACTTTCAGCAAAATCCACCTTAACCTGAAAATGGCGCGCAAATTCCGGATCAATGTCCTGAAATTCATAATACAAATCACGCGAGCCTATCAGCACGATCTTGACATCGATGTCCACGGCCTCGGGTTCGAGCGAGACCGCAGCGATCGGAGTAAGTGAGGTGCCGGGCTCTTCAATCTGCAATTTTCCGCTGCGCAAAAAACGCCGTAATTTTTCCCACACCAAGCCATCGGCCAGCAGGTCGCGCAAATGCAGCAACAGAAAGCCGCCGTTCGCCTTGAGCAGACTACCCGCGCGGATGCGGGAAAAATCAGTCACCAGCACATCATTTTCGGTTTGGTATTCGATGCTGCCGAATAGAGGGCGGTACAATGGGTTTTCCTCGACGATTACCGGCGCACCCTCAAGTCCATCATTGTCAACGACCAGATTGACGCGGTAGCGGGACAACACATTGCGTAACGCTTCCCGCCGTATTTCATCATCGTCATCGGAAACCTTGAATAGCTCCAGATTGTCGAGAACATCGTGCATCACTTCATCCAGATAAGCGCCAAGTTTGACTGAATCCTTAATCTGTTTTTTTAGTTTGACGCGGATTCCCTGTAGCTCGTGCTCAAGTAAAGGTTTTACCATCTGCTTCCGCAACGCGGTCAACGCCTCGTTCATTGCGCGTTCCTTGGGACGGGTTTGTTCGAAATAGCGGTTAATTTCCACACGCAACTCCTGTTCCGCCACATCGATTTCGGCGCGGCGCTCCCTGGGGAGGGTAAGCATTTCTGCTTCAGTGTAGGGGTGTCCTTTCGTGCTGCGTAGCGTGAACACCATTTGTCCATTTTCGCGGTGAAGCATGAAATTATGCGCTTCGGCAAAGGCGTCGAGTGTGGTGTAAGCCTTGTCCTCTTCAGCCTTGTATGATTTTTCTATACGTGCGCTCTCGGCTTTGAAATCCTGACTGTCCAAGTGCTGCGGAATTTCCACCAGTATCGATTTGATCATTGTCGCCATGGACTGGCGAAGTAATTTCCCTTGACCTGCGGGTAAACGCAACGCGCGGGGACGTTCCGGTGTATCGAAGTTGTACAGATAACACAAATCAGGTGGCACTAAGCGTTTGGCGGCAGCAGTGTGCATGGCCTGCCTTAACAAGGAAGAGCGGCCACTGCCAACCTCGCCCAGCACAAACAGGTTGTAATCGGGCTGGTCGATGTCGAGGCCAAAACTGGCGGACATCTGCGCACGTTCTTGCCCGATCCATGGCAAGGTATACTCCGACACTTCGGAAGTGTCCGAGAATCCCAATGTGTCAGGGACGATGGTAAGGCGTAGCTCGTCGGGCTTAAGGCTTGAAGTCGGCATAATGATTTTTTAGAGCGTTATTGCTTGATTGCGATTAAACGACTTATAACGTTTAATGGCAACCGCCTTAATTCAGAGTGTATTGATGGGTTGAGTGCAGTGATAGTCTGAAGTTATGATGTTCGCTGGTACTGCTATGCGTTAGAATTACCCGGGTTTTGAGTGTATTGGTACTCAATCCGGTTTGGATATGTCGAGTGTGTGCAACGTTCTGGAGTTGTAACGCGGCATGTTTTTTTGAGTTCCATCTTGGCCTACCCTGTGTCATACCGGATCGCAGTAACCTTAGTTATCTAAGTGTTGCCTTGATGCTACCCGTAATTTTTCTAACGTGACACTGAGTCGTGCTATGGCTGCTTTGCGGAGAACTTATATGGTATTTCGATTAATGGCTATTGCTGTGGTATTAGGAGTACTGGGTTGCGCGCAACCTGAGCAGAAGCCCGAAGCACCTCCGGTACCCGCCCCAATTAAGCGCCAACCTGTTGTCAAAGAGGAGGTGCCTATAGTCAAGGATGTGATCGTGCTGGTCAGCGAGGATATCGCTGCCTATAGCGAGGTGGCTGAGGCGCTCGCAAAAAAATTAGGTCAGCGAGGCAGTGTTCGTTACCTGAAAGGGAGCCAGTTTGAGAACATGAAAATGCTTGCCGCTTACAAGGATGATAAAAATAAACAGTTTGTGAGCATCGGTCTGAATGCGTCGGTCACGGCCAAAACATTGGCGGATAGTCAGGTGGTTTTTTGTCAGGTATTCAATTATCAGGATTACAGTTTGGTCACAGACCGGCACAAAGGCGTGAGTATGGTGCCGATCTCCAAAACCTTTTCCACTTGGCGGGCGCTTGTGCCGGGCATTAGCGATATCGGGGTTATCACCGGAATGGGCTTGGACGATATGATGCAAAAAGCCAAGTCGGTTGCGAAGAAACACGGTGTCACGCTGCATCATAAAGTCGTGAACTCGGACAAAGAATATCAATTTGCATTTAAGGAAATGGCGGGTAGCGTTCAGGGCTATTGGTTGTTGCCGGATAATCGCGTGTTGAGCGGGAGTATTTTGCGTGAAGTCATGACCTTTAGCGTGCGCAATGGCAAGCAAGTTGCGGTATTCAGTGATGAGTTGCTTAATCTTGGCGGCCTGTTCAGTATTTCCAGCGATCCCGAGAACATTGCGCAACAGGTATTCGAAAGATTGGAGCAGGCACAAAATGTGGATACCCTCCCCGGTGCCGATATTTCCTATCTCGACAAGGCGACATTGCGCATCAACTCTGTGATGGCACAGCGATTTAATCTGAAAATACCGAAGCAATATAAAAAGTATCAGGATGCCTCTTAACATTGCCAAATTGCGAAAGAATTCGTCAGCCGGATTCAACCGGTTGCGCAACACCCTGTTGAGTATCGATTTCCCGAAAATCAAAAAAAATCTCACTGCTCGTGTTCAACGCAAGGGATCCAGTCTGGCTAATCGCATTTTGTTGCTGCAATTTGCCTGGACGATTTTCATCTATATTCTGGTGATTACGGCACTCTGGTTCGCCACTAATCTGGTCGTGGAGAGCAGTGTGCGTCATCAAGGGGAGGGCTGGATTGCGAAGCTGGATGAACTTGGTATTCCCATCTACGCTGCCGACAATCCGGCGCAACTGAAAAAAGCCATCTCATCCCTGAGTAATTTTCCTGAGATTGCGAGAGCGAAATATCTGGATGAAACCGGCAAGAACGTCCTCGCGGAATATACCCGCAAAGGCGGGCTTGTAGATGATTTTTCGCCATTGAGCGATGAGCGAATTAAAGAAATCGGCAGGGTTGATGTGGAGCGAAAGACGCTGCTGTATGAGAAAAGCGGAAATTCACAGATGCACATCAGCGCACCGATCTGGGTCAAGTCGGTTGCCAGCGATGGCATGGTCAACTACAGCATGGGGAAGAAATCCATCGAAAAAGTGGAGACCATCGGGTTCATCGAGCTGGTACTCGACTACGGCAAGATGACGCGCGAACTGAATCGGAATATTTTCAATGCCAGTATATTCATCGCGCTGATTATGCTGGCAGCAGCCTTTGTCGTGCGCGTCATGGTACGCCGTGCACTCATGCCGTTGTCCAGACTGGAAGAACCTTTGACACGTCTCGCCAACGGGGAGACTGATGTCACGGTCAATACCAGCGGCGATAAGGAAATCGCAAGAATCGGCGTTGCATTAAACACTACCATCAGCGCGTTGAAAGAGCGTGACGATGCTTTGCGGCGGCTTGCCGTTCATGATTCTTTGACCGGGTTGGTTAACCGAGCTTTTTTTGTAGATCGTCTGGATCAGGAGATCAAGCGGGTTGCACGGGGGGGCGCCAGCGGCGCGTTGTTTTTTTTCGATCTGGATCGCTTCAAAAATATCAATGATACATACGGACATGCCGCAGGTGACCGGTTACTGATTCAGGTTGCCAAACAACTGGGTCCGCGGATCCGCGAGAACGATGTCTTTGCACGCTACGGCGGCGATGAATTTACATTGCTGGCATGTAATGTCGATCAGAGAAATGTTCATGAAATTGCCGAATCATTTATTGCGCTGATGCGGGAATTCACCTTTTATGAGGCGGGCGACATGCTGAAAATTTACTTCAGCGTGGGTGTTACTTTAATCAATGACGGCAGTCTCACTGTGCAGGAATTTCTCAAGGAAGCGGATGCCGCGGTTCATCAGGCCAAAACACAAGGGCGAAATTGCTTCCGTATATTTTCACGCGACACGCATGCAACTACCGAGGAAACCGGAGTCGGCTGGCACGAACGCCTGCAGGAAGTGTTGCGCAAACAACAGGCGATACTTTACTACCAACCGATGATAGGTTTGAAGGGCCAGCGAGAAAACACATACGAGGTGCTGTTAAGGCTGCCCGATACCGAGCAGAAGGTGATTAGTCCGGGTGCTTTCATGTCGGCTGCAGAACGATTCGGATTAATGGCTGAATTCGATAGCCAGATAATCAGTAAGGCTGCACAGGCGCTGTCCGAATTGAAAAATCCCCAGGTTATATTTTCTGTTAATCTGTCCGAGCAATTTTTTATGAAAGAGGATATCCCCGGATTTCTTGAGGCGACGATCAGTTCATACCATATTGAGCCGGGGCAGTTCATGTTTGAACTTTCCCAGAGTTACATAGTGCGCAATATTGAAAAGCTGCAAAATATTTTGGCAGTGTTGACTCAGCGCGGATACCGTTTCGCTATTGATGATTTCGGCGCGGATTTCGGTTCGTTCAATTACATCAAAAAATTTCCGGCGCACCTGCTTAAGATTGACGGTTCCCTGATCGAACAAATCACCACGGATAATATCGCCAAAGCCACCGTACGCGCCATCGTGGAAGTGGCTGCGGAATTGAACATGCAGACCATCGCAAAGAATGTCACGGATGAAGACAGTATTGTTTTACTGCGGGAATTGGGGGTTGGCTATGCCCAAGGCAATTTTATTGCTGTGCCTTCACCGAAATTAAACACCGCTGCGCATGAACGCAAGGAGCCACGTCGAAAAGGTCCAAAGTAGCGGCTTGTTTTGCTTACTTCAAACGCGTACGACACACAACAGATTGAGCATGTCGCTCATCCGTGCAATGGCAGCTGAAGTTCAGGGTTTGTGTGCGCGACGAATGGCGAGTGATCCGCATCCGCGACATCGAAATCCCATTCGCCGCAATGAACTTCCCGGAAGTTCGGTGAATGCGACCAAGCGAGGCGAGCACGAAACCGCCCATGGTGTGAATTGCCAAATTTCTCACCGGAGAGTCGTGAATATCAAGCTTGCTTTTCATTTCGTCTGTTAAAAAGAACCCGTCCATTAGCCATGAGCCTTCCGGGCGACGCACGGCTAAAGTGTAAGGGGCATCATGTCGCCGACCGGTGCAAGCATCACGTCATGCAGGGTAACGACGCCCAGGTCGCCGAGTTCGCTGACGACCATTGCAAAGGTTGTTTTCTGCGAATAGAAAAATTGCGTGTGCCCTTTGTGGGGAGCAGGTTGCATTCGGAGTTTCTTATAGCAGGAGAGTGATTTTCAACGCTGGTTTATTTCATTTAAAAAGCGGAATATTGCCAGATAAAGTAACACGGATTGTATGTGGAAACGTGACATTGACTGCTTATGGGACTATGCTGCCCACTGAGAGTGCGGGGTTGTGCTGAGGTTAGCGCGACTTTTGGATCGGTAGGTCAGACCGCCCTTGTTAAGTTGTAACTGTACTGAATCCCTCATTCATTAAGAACTGTTCCTATGCCTTTAGATTTCAATTCATACGATACGGAAAATTTTTACGATGAACTGATCCAGCCTTCCGGCGCACCCCGTTCGGGCGCGAAGATACTGGTGGAGCGTATTGAGTCTCTTCAGGATGGCGAGATACTTGCACGACAAAAAGCGGCAGAAGCGGCGATGTACAACATGGGCATCACGTTCACCGTCTACGGAAGCGATGAGGGCACCGAGAAAATTTTTCCGTTCGATATTGTGCCGCGCATCGTTGAGGCAAAGGATTGGGAATATATTGAGCGCGGGCTGAAGCAACGGATCCATGCATTGAATCTTTTTCTCGATGATATCTATCACGAGCAAAAAATTCTGAAAGATAAAATCATTCCCGCGGATATGATCCTTTCGGCCAGCTCATTCCGACCGCAATGTGTCGGTATCGATGTACCGCGCGGAATCTGGTGTCATATCACCGGCACCGATCTGGTGCGAGATCGTGACGGCCAGCATTACGTGCTGGAAGATAATCTGCGTTGTCCTTCGGGCGTGTCATACGTGCTGGAGAATCGGCAGGTACTTAAGCGTACTTTACCTGTGGCATTCGAAGCCTCGCGTGTGCGGGCGGTGGATGATTATCCGGCCCGCCTGCTGGAAACGCTGCAATATCTTGCGCCGGAAAACCTATCCTCACCCACTGTTGTTGTGCTGACGCCGGGCATGTACAACTCGGCCTATTTCGAACATTCCTTCCTCGCACAACAAATGGGAGTAGAGCTGGTGGAAGGTAGCGATCTGGTGGTGATCGACGGTTTCGTCAACATGCGCACTACACGCGGATTTCAGCGTGTGGATGTGATCTACCGCCGGATAGATGACGATTTTATCGACCCGAAGACATTCCGTGCAGATTCGGTATTGGGCGTGCCCGGCCTGATGGATGTATACCGCAACGGTCGCGTGGCGCTGGCCAATGCCCCAGGCACAGGCATCGCTGACGACAAGGCGGTGTATGCCTACCTTCCTCAGATCGTTAAGTACTATTTGGGTGAGGACATGATCCTGCCCAACGTGCCCACCCACATCTGCGCAGATAAGAAAGAACGGGAATATGTGCTGGCCAATCTGGACAAGCTGGTGGTCAAGGCCACCAACGAATCCGGTGGCTACGGCATGCTGGTGGGGCCTCATTCAACCAAAAAACAGCAGGATGAATTCGCCGAGCTGATCAGGAACAATCCGCGTAATTACATCGCGCAGCCCACGCTGGCCTTGTCCCGTGCACCGGTACTGGTGCACGATCATTTTGAGGGACGGCATATCGATTTGCGTCCCTATATACTTTACGGCAAGGAGGTCTACGTGGTGCCGGGCGGATTGACGCGTGTCGCGCTGAAAAAGGGATCGCTGGTGGTCAATTCGTCGCAGGGCGGAGGCAGCAAGGACACCTGGGTGTTGAGCGAATGAATCCACGAACAATGGATAATGGAAGGAGTGATTCGGTATGTTGAGTCGTGTTGCCAATTCGATCTACTGGATGAGCCGCTATTTAGAGCGTGCGGAAAACGTCGCGCGCTTCATCGGCGTCAATCTCAACCTCAGCTTGGATATGCCCGAAAACTTCGGCGAACAGTGGGCACCGCTGGTGAATATCACCGGGGACAGGGAGCTTTTTACCGAACGGTACGGAGAACCCACTCGCGAGAACGTTCTGCACTTTCTGACATTCGATCGGGAGAATCCGAATTCGATCCTGAGCTGCGTGCGCCATGCGCGCGAGAACGCGCGCTCGGTCAGGGAGATCATCTCATCCGAAATGTGGGAACAGGCGAATCACTTCTACCTGATGGTCAAAGATGCGGCGTCGAACCAGTCATCACTGGAAAATCCCCACGATTTTTATACGGCCGTGAAAATGGAGAGTCACCTGTTCGACGGTATCACCGAGGCCACCATGTCCCACGGCGAGGCATGGCATTTCCTGCAGGTGGGCGAGTTGCTGGAGCGGGCCGACAAAACATCGCGCATACTGGATGTAAAATATTTCATCCTGTTGCCGGATGAGCAGGTGCTCGGTGCTGCCGTGGACAACATCCAGTGGTCGGCGCTGTTGAAGTCGGCCAGCGCACTGGAGATGTACCGCAAACACTCCAAACAGATCAGCCCGTCCAAGGTGGCCGAATTTCTATTGCTGAACCGCGAGTTTCCCCGCTCGGTGCAATCATGCCTCGGTCGTGCCGCCTACTCGCTGCATGCCATCACAGGTTCTCAGCGTGACGGCTTCAGTAACGTGACCGAGAAGCGTCTGGGGAAATTGCTGGCGGAATTGAATTACACGCAGATAGACGAGATAATCGAAAGTGGTTTGCACGAGTTTCTCGATGAGCTGCAAACCCGGCTGAACCAGGTTGACGATGCCATTTACGAATCCTATTTTACGCTGCGTCCGCTGACAGGTAATAATACACATCTAACCAAAGAACAATAAAACACCATGACATTCTGCGCAGCATTCAAGATTGAGGAAGGTCTCGTCGGCGTTTCCGACACGCGTCTTACTTCGGGTGCCGAGCGCACCACGGCACGCAAGGTGACGATACACCAGCACGGAAAACATTCCATGTTCCTGATGACTTCCGGATTGCGTTCGGTGCGCGACAAGGCGCTGACCTACTTCGAGGAGGTTCTGGAGGAGCAGGATACCCATTTTGACAAGCTCTACAAGGCCGTGAACGCTTTCGCTCAGCAGGTGCGGCTGGTTGCACTGGAGGACAAGGAAGCACTCAAGGAGGCGGGTCTGGATTTCAACCTGTTCTCTATCATCGGCGGCCAGTTGGAGAAGGACAAGGAGCACAAACTCTACATGCTCTACCCGCAGGGAAACTGGGTGGAGGTGGGTAAGGGGTCGCCTTATTTTCTGATCGGCGAGTCCAGTTATGGCAAGCCTATCCTTGATCGCGTTTTGCGCTATGAGTCGCCGATGGATATGGCCGTCAAATTGGCCTATCTCGCCTTCGACTCGACGCGCATCAGTGCGGTCGATGTCGATTTCCCCATCGATGTGGTGCTTTACAAGCGCGATTCGTTCGAGATCGTCCAGCATCGCTTCGAGCGCGAGGATCTTCAGCACCTGCCGGAGTTGTGGCAGGAGAGCCTGCGCAAGTCGGTGGAAGATATGCCGGACGAATGGGTGAATGTGGCGCTTGAAAAGCTGTTGCCAAAATAAGCCATACGCACATGCTGTTGAACATCACCCATCGCACTGTCTACCATTACGACCAGCCGGTGTTTTTGGAGCCTTTCACGGTCAGGCTCAGGCCGCGCTGCGATGCCAGCCAGACCCTGCGCAGCTACGACATCAAGATCACCCCGGATCCCGGCGGAATTACCCATTGCTCGGGTTTGTACGGCAACAACACCGAGACGGTCTGGTTCAACGGACTGCATGAGAATCTCCAGATCGAGGTGCAGATTCTGGTGGAGACACACCGCGGCAACCCGTTCGACTTCTTTGTCACCGACCAGGCAGCGCTGACGCTACCGCTCGTTTACCCTGCGGAACTTGCCGGAGCACTCGGGCACTATCTGGTTCGCGGCGGTGAATATCCCCATTTGGCCACCTTTGCGCAGGAAATGATGCAGGCGGCCAAGCAGGAGACGATCCCGTTCCTGACGCTGCTGGCGGAAGAGATCTACCAGCGCTTCGAGTACGTGCTGCGCGAGGATGGAGACGCGTGGACATCCGAGGAAACGATGAAGCAGGGCAAGGGCTCGTGCCGAGATTTTGCGATGCTGTTCATCGATATCTGCCGCAGCGTCGGTGTTGCCGCTCGTTTTGTCAGTGGCTATTGCCTGGGAGACGATGCGGCCAATAGCGGCGATATGCATGCCTGGGCCGAGGTGTATCTGCCGGGTGCCGGTTGGCGCGGATTCGATCCGAGCCGTGGCCTATCCGTCAATGACGATTACGTTACGGTGGCCGCCGGCGAACATCCGCGTGATGCGGCGCCGACACACGGAAACTTCCGGGGCGATGCAACCTCTGTCATGGATGCTGAAATCTCGATTACCCTGATGAAAGACGATACCGCTACTGCCTAGCGGAATCTAGCTCGCTCTTTCCATTGCAACGGGGATGCGCCGCGCGCCGAACGCCTTGTCGAACTTCTCGAAATGCCCGGAAATTTGAATGCTGCAATCCGGGCAGTGACCATCCGGCGTGAGGCGGTAGTTGTTGATCTCATACCAGTCGCGCTCGATCAATACTGTGTGGCAGGATGGGCAAAAAGTCGTGTCGCCTTCCTTGTTGTGCACATTACCGGTGTAGACATAGTGCAGCCCGGCATCCATCGCGATCTTGCGTGCGCGGATCAGCGTAGCGGGAGGTGTGGCCGGAATATCCGGCATCTTCCAATCTGGATGGAATGCGGAAAAATGCAGCGGCACCTCCGGCCCCAGTTCCTGTGCCACCCATTTCGATAAAGCAGTGAGCTCGGCATCGCTGTCGTTGTGACCGGGGATCAGCAGCGTGGTCAGTTCCAGCCAGCAATCGGTTTCGTGGTGCACATAGGCGATGGTGTCGAGGATAGGCTTGAGGTGGGAGCCGGTGAGCTTGAGGTAGAACTCTTCGGTGAAACCCTTGAGGTCGATGTTGGCCGCGTCCATCTTGGCGTAGAACTCGCGGCGCGGTGCGTCATGCATGTAGCCTGCAGTCACCGCGACAGTTTTGATACCTAGATCATGGCAGGCATCCGCCGCATCCAGTGCGTATTCGAAGAACACCACCGGGTCGTTATAGGTAAAGGCCACGCTCTTGCTGCCGTATTGCTTTGCCGCCTGCGCAATCGCTTCGGGCGAGGCGCTGTCCATCAGCCTGTCCATGTCGCGTGACTTAGAGATGTCCCAGTTCTGGCAGAATTTGCAGGCGAGGTTGCAGCCGGCGGTACCGAAGGAGAACACGCTGGAGCCGGGATAGAAATGGTTGAGCGGTTTCTTTTCGATCGGGTCGATGCAGAAACCGGAACTGCGGCCGTAGGTGGTGAGCACCATCTGTCCGTCGGCAACGCCGCGCACGAAACAGGAACCGCGCTGGCCTTCGCGCATCTTGCAGTCGCGCGGGCAGATGTCGCATTGGATACGCCCGTCATCCAGCTTGTGCCAGTATTTGGCGGGATGGCGTTCTGAAATGCTGATGGGTTCGTCCATGATGACTCTCCTCTACATTGATCCGGCGTGATGCGGGATATTCTCCATCAGCCTACGCCGTTTTCTTCGGGAGATCCTTTTCGTGCCACTTGGTCACGGTGTAGCGCGACAACTTCACGCCGTCCGCCCAGAAATCCTCGGGCAACCCGGCCTTGCGCCTGAGCATGCCGAGAAAATCTCGCGGCATTGGGAGGCTTTCCCATACCTGAGGCAGGAATGTGCTGCGATAGCTGCCGTATTCGAACACGATGCCGTCCACACCCGGTCGCATCTGCGCGAGCGCATCGGCTTCGTCGCGCACTTCCATCGCCTCGGTGGCCGAGAGCAGAGATACTTCAATGTTTGTTGCGTACAGTTCCATTGCGGTCAGCGGCGGAAAGCGCGGATCGTGCATTGCGGCGGCCACCGCGTTTTCCTTGACGTCATCCAGCAGCGACCGGTGCGCCTGCAACGAGCCGATGCAGCCGCGCAACTCGCCATTCTGCGTCAGTGTGACAAAACAAGCGCCTTTTTCGGCCAGCCACGGCGCCGACTCGTCCGCGATAAACGGCACTTGCAACGCGCGCGAAATCGCTGCACGCGCTATCGGCAATAAAACTTCACCCCGCTCATCCAGTGTTTGATCTGGCATATTCAATTCTCCTGAAAATCAATTGTCAGGGGTAAATACAAACGCACCATACCCCACAACCTGATCCTGAGACCCCGCAGTGTCGCCTGAGTTTCGCAGATCGAGCAGATGCGGGGTGAGGTGGTGCTGTTGCGCGGCAAGAATCAGGCCGCTGACCGGCGTCCCGCCGCAGGCCTGGTCATGCTGGATAGGCTGCTGCAGGGCAAGGATGGATTGTGCGGTTACCTTATCCACCTGCTGTGCGGTGGCGTAGGGCAGGTAATGCGAGAGATCTGAACTGATCACGATCAATGTTTCTTCTCCCCCCCACACGGCCTCAATTACCTCGGCAACTTCTTCAGCACTCGCCATGCCCACCGCCAGCGGCAGCAGGGTGAAGTCGGCCAACACGCTTTGCAGGAACGGCAGCTGCACTTCCAGAGAATGCTCCAGTGCGTGCGCCTCTGCGCTGAAGCCGACCTGCGGGAAACCTGCAATGGTGCGGGCCGCATCCGTATCCAGCATCACCCGGCCCAGCGGGGTATCGAAGGCATCCACGCCGGGCAGCGCCAGACCGCGCACCGCAACACGGTGGGTGGGGCCGAGCAAGATAACGCGGCGGATACGCGAGGCGATGGGTTCAAGAGTGGCATAAGCCGTGGCGGCAATCGGGCCGGAATAGATATATCCGGCATGCGGCACGATCAGGGCCTTGGGCGTCAGATGGTAACGGCGTGCATCGGCAAGGTATTGCTGCACATCATGCGCAAGCTGGCGCACATCGGCGGGATAGAACATGCCTGCAACCGCAGGTGGACGGACGGTAGACATGGCGACCTCCTTTCCTCAGGCGCTCATTATAAATCAGCGCAGGGAATCCGTGGTGCGCCCCCCATCGTCCGCGTGCGCTTCAACGTCAGAGGTGTAATAGCGCGAAGTCACGCTATCCGTGAGCACCACCGACTTTGCGGCATTCGATGTCGGAGCCGTGATCTCGTATTGGTCTACCACGTTCAGGCACCAAGGGTCGGTCATCAATGCCGTGATGCCGCTGTCGATATGCCTGCGGTCAGAAGCAGCCCAGGCCGCGCCGCCCAGATAAAAATTGGTGAACGTCAAATCGGTAATCGTGCGCCCGCCGTAGTAATGCAGATCAACCGCTGCCCCGCCTTTGCCAGCCTTCGTTGCCGCCGCATTCGGCGGGCTTGTCTTCACGTGCCGCCCGGCATAAGCCTTCGCGGCTTTGGAATTCGAAGCAGCGGTGATATTCAAATATCGGTTACGTGCGCCAGCCATGCTCTCCTCCGGTTTGCTGTCGAGTTATTCGATTAGGTTTGTTTTGGATAAGAACATTGTGAGGCCAAGTCACAAGAGGTGGCGTGAAAATGCCCCCTTTTAGTCGCCACCGTTACGGCGTATCATGCCTCCTGCCCAAGTAAACCAAGGAGCAGGCACCATGAAAAAACAGCGTGAAATTTACACCTCCCCTCTGGACGCACTGGTGGCGGTGAGCAAACAACTCAGCCTGTACGAAGACCGGCACGGCATGGATTCGGAAACCTTCTTCGACCGCTACCAGAAGGGTATGATCGGCGACGATGCCGAATCGGTGGAATGGTCAAACGCCTACCGGCACTACATCGCACTGCACCAACAATTGGAAAGCCAATTGCGTGTTGCTGCATGAATCCATCGAACGTTACGTTTCCGAAATCGAGGCGGCAGTCGCCCGCCTGCCCGCATACACTGAAAACTACGCAGAAGAAATTCTGACCGCTGAACGCGCCAATCTGCGCATCCGCTTGCGCTTTGAAAATGGTGGGCTGCTGGAAATCAACGAGGCGCTTGTCGTTGAAAATGGCGAGCTTGAGACATTGGGTTACCGTTACCATTTGCAACGCGCGAATGGTGAATTGGTTCTCCGCTACGACAACACACCGCATTTCCCAGACTTGCCGAGTTTCCCGCATCACAAGCACCTGCACGATGCTGTTGTTGCGTCGCGCAAACCTGAGTTACTGGATGTTTTGCGAGAAGCGGAAAGGGTTGCTCGGTAAAACTATTGCGATGCCGACCCTCATGGTGCCCCAGATTAATCGGCTGAAAATCAGCCCGCTTCAAAAATAAACTGCTCCCTTTGAGCTTATCGGATTAACTACCGCTACGCGATACTCTCCGCGAATGTAGCGCCAGCGCGTCGGTTGTTGCGTTTTGGATTGGGGAGGATGCCGCGCTGAATAAATAGGTCGCGGATTTTTTCTTTGTGCCTTCCTTCATACAATTGTTCATCCGCGATAACCATAGCTTCCGCCGCGTCCTGAAATCCGGCCTTGCGATTGAGCAGAAAATGATGCGCAATGGCCAAGCGTTCCGCCGTGCGCCTGCCCAGTGCCGTGCGTATTTGCCACAGGCAGGCTGACCATATCTCGCCATCACTGTGTTCTTCCCCTTGAATGTCTTTGGGATATTTTTTGTTGCTGTCCATACGGCGCAGGCATGGAGGATTTTCCGCGCTGTAGTAAACGCTATCCCAATTGCAGACAGTGGGCCGAAGCTCAGCCGGTTTCATGTCCGCAAAAAAGCTTGCCGCCAGAAAATCCCCGAAACCCTCACCCATCGCTTTTGCTTCATTGCTTTCGCCGAAGCCCGGCATCTGATCGTCCTGTATCGCGTGCCCATACTCATGCAGGATAACCTCGGCGTCCTCGGCATCGTCCACGCCGCCGGTGCCGAACGACAGGGACTTTTTGTCCGGGCTGTAAAAGGAATTGTCGTCGCGCTGCCCGGCAACATTCACCTTGATTGGTCGGTTGAGTATGTTGTCGAAGCCGATCTCTTGCAGATGGCGCTGCACGCGGTCAATATGGTAGTAGACCATCACTTCCTTGAAACCGGCATCCTTGCGGCGGAAGAGGAAGTTGCCATTTGTGCGCTTCACCCGTTTAGCCGTGGCGGAAGTGCTGACGTAGGGGCCGTCGAGATAGCCTGTTTTTGCCAGATCGCGTAGCGTGACACGCAGGTAGGCGGATTCGGGAATTTGTGAATAGTTTTCTAGGGTGGTGTTATTCAGCGTCACCACCGGATTCGGGTCGAACACGTAACCCACAGCCGCAGCCTTGGCCAGCATGTTGCGCTGGAACAATACCGCACCGGTAAAAGCATCAACATACATCCGCCACTCTTTACGCGGTTTGGAAGTATGCACGATCACCTTCCAAGCAAGAGTCGGAATGCCGGATATAGGCCGATAGGCCAGCTCGGTTGAGGTCGCATGAATGCTGCTCCCTTTTGATACTTCCACTGCAGCGCAGGCTATTTCGATGGCCTGTGCTTCGGTTAAACGCTTTACCCCCGGCTTGCGGGCTTCCTCCTCTTTGCGAGCTTTGTTTAACAGCGGCTCCGGGATTAAATCATTCATCAGGTAATAGACCCGCCCCGATGTGTCGATGTCCACCCGCACCCATGCGCTGGAAATGACTTTGCTGCCGTGCTTCTGCTGGAACAGCACATGGCTGCCAAGCAGGGTCTTCTTGACCTTGTCGAATTTGAGTTGCGATAGGTCGGGTTTAATCTTCAGAGTGGGTGCGATTTTTTTAAGAAAGGCCTCGGCAATCTTGCGAGGGGTTGCGTTGGACATATTGGACGCAATGGCGTTAACGCGGCGCGGCACGTTCCGCGAATGACTGACTTGCCCCTTGCCCTTAAAACCGCCGAAGCTGATATTTATAGACTTGGCAGGCTTGCTCAAAAAAGTAGGCTCATAATTCAAGCGGCAAAGCTGCGGGTTATGCGGGTCAGGATCACATGAAACCACCCGATACCGCCCACTTTTTTCGATGGCCTGTTTTTCACGTGCGGATGCTGAGCAGAGAACAGTACGAGTTTCCATGGCTTATCCTTACAAAGGTTGAAATGGGTGCCGTCAGTCGTGATACCAATAGCCGAAGTTGCTGTACTCCTGAGCTAACCGAACCCACCAGTCATCGGAAAAGAATTTCTTGTTCTTGACCCCGGCCTGGCTTTGCAAAGGTGCGGTCACCTTTGCGCCGTCGCGGCGAGCGGTGATGCCGTTGGCTTCCGGCAGTACACAGCTTATGTGTCCCGAGCGGGTCTGGTCGCGGCGTTTTGCGCAGACTATTCCGACCCGCCCTTCATTCACTTTGCCTTGCAGGTCGGTGAGGTCATAAGTGCGCATCCAGCCGAAATCGTCGCCCCATTCGTCCAGCCAGTCATAGAGCGCATTGGCATTCAGCTCCGCGACGTTCTTCCCGTAGGCGGGCTTGGGGTTGTAGCCGGGAGTCTTCGCAAATTCCATCAACGCCTTGGACATCCACCAGACGCGCGGCAGATAAGCCTGGGCGAGATAACAAAAATCGTAAGCGTAAATATTGCAGTAAGTTGATTTCGGTGTTGGCTGGTAGCGGGCGCTGTTCGCCACATCCAGATAGTCCGCGATCTTGTACACATCGGCTATTTTCGTTAACCGGGCCGCACTCGGGCTGACATCGCGCAGCGGAAGGTTGGCTTCACTGAGCGGCGCATGGCGGGCGTTAATCGAAGCCCTGTTTGAATCAGGGGAGGTCGCATAATGAACCGCAATCACCTTGTGCGGGTTCAACTGCTGCGCGGGCACTGCGACGGGGATTTCGCGCAGATAGCGGGAAGCGACATAGCCGCTGAAAGTATTGCTATTCACAAGGGCCGAAACCAGCCACCAATCCGGGTTGCTACTGTTGGTGACATCAACAGCTTGACCGTTTGTTAGCGAGCCGACGATGGCATCGTTAAGCGAAGGCCCGTTGCGCAGATTAAGGCTGGTTGCCGTGACGAGATATTGCATAGCGCCCCCTGTATTGTTCACTTACCCGTTCGTGGCCTTGCAGATGTTCTTGCACCCTGTGGGTGTGAACTTGTCGAACCACCTACTTCGCAATCTGAGCTCTTCGACAGGCTCAGGGCGAATGGAAACTTTTCTAAGGAAGCACTGATTAAGTCGTCATTCCCGCGAAGGCGGGAATCCAGCCTGTTGAATTGACTGGGTTCCCGCTTTCGCGGGAACGACAAAACAGACTTATTCAGCGTTTCCCTAAAATTAACAGCTTTGATAGCGCCCCCTGATTTAGTGATCAACCGGATGAGTCGCCGCATCGTCCAGGTCTGGCAGCTCGTCGTTCTGGGTAGTCTTGGCTGCGGCAGGTTTGGCGGGCTGGGCTGGCGCGGCTCGCGGCGGCGCAGTGGTCTGGCTTTCATTCATTTTCATGAAAACGTAAGTGCCAGAGCTTAGCCCCAAGAGTCCGAGAACGGCCTCTGTATATACGGGAAATGCTCCATCCTTCGCATGGATTTTTGAGAACACCTCCACGAGAAAAGAAAGCCCATACGCCAAATTAAAAATCATCGCCTGAAAGCGATGAATGCTGAGGCCATTCTCATCCGACAAAATGTCTTTAATCAGGCCTTGCGAAGGATCACGATCCTGATGACGGGTCACGCTCGCATCATTGATATGCGAGTTATCAATCATGCGTCCGCCCGCAGTCGTCACACTGCTAATGCCCAAGAGCACGAGGCAAGTGGCGTTGATTGGCCAGTAGCTTCCGGTTACGGCATAAACACCGAGGAAAGAACCGAGAACAATTATCGTCCACCACCACATTTGTACGCGCGCAAAACTGTACGGCTTGTTGCTGACAAGCTCGGACGAATCGCGCAGCGCTTTGCCGTCAAGCAACAAAATGTACGAGCCCACCAGCAGCGCCACAAGAGCGGTGCTGGCAGCTATTTTTTTAGCCAGCAGAATTTGCTCGCCGAGTTCAACATTCACCAAATAAATCGGCAAACCAAGCAGCAAGGCAACGCCGAGGATAAAGATCAGGCTGTTTGCATTTTTCATTGATAATCCCCGTTGGTTGAAACTTGGTTAGAAAAATGAAGTTTTGTGCTTACGTCACAGATGCACTGTGAGCGGCTCATGCATCCCAATACCGTTTACACTACTCAAAAACGAGGCACATTAAGTAGGCTTATTCAGCAACTCCCATCATTTTGATTTGTTCTTACCTTCACCCATCATTTGCTTGACGGCTGCCGCAATGGCATCCCAGTCCCATTTAATGGTTCTGTTTCTCGCTAGCCCATCAGGTAGATTGCTCGATGAGTCAGCACCGCCAACGTAAACGCCAAACACGGGGACATTTTGATCTTTCGCCATTTTTATTTCTTTGGCTACACCAGTGGCACTAGCCATAGTCTTGCCAACCAGAACAATTAGCATGTTGCTTTTGTTTATCTTATCTTTAACGATTGCTTCCCACTGTGATTGAGGCATCGAAGATTTCGCCGACCAATCCTGAATGGAGAAGGGGGTTTTTGAGTTACTTGATTGCCCAATAAATAGATTTTTCTCTGTTTCATTGTGGTCGTAATCAAAACTGGTAAATGCTCTTGGATCGGCCATGCTTTATCTCCTTGGTTAAATGGAATTACATTTCATATGTTGCTATCACGATAAAAGCCCCGTTGCTTGTGCATCACACCACGCCTTAGTGGCTAGGTTGGGCTGCAATTCATAACCGTCCATCATTGCTTTCGCAAACGCTTTTAGCTCCGACAAACTTCTAGAGTCTATCGCTTTGACCCCAGCGATATCTACGTCGGTATAACTGCCTATCCGCCCAGATTTCAGGCACTGCGCTATTACACTATCTACATTCAATACAAAAACCTCATTCCCTGATGCATCTCGAAAGCCGAATTTTTCACGGAAAGTAGTGTGCTCCAATACAGCCATCAACCCCACGAGAGGGAATCTTTCAGTTTGTGTAGCGATATATAAAGGATTTCTCAATTGCAACTGTTCATCGGCATTGGTTAGCCCAGCTTCCTCCACACAGGCAGCAAAATTATCTACCCAGTTAAACTCTAGCCTCACCGTCACTATCCCGTTATCGAGGGCAACAAACGGCAGTTCTAAGTTCCATGGTCTCATGGTCTCGGTGGCCAAGTTCCAAGTCATAAAGTTACTTACCTTAACCCGCTCCCTGAGGGTAATCATGCGTGGGATTAACGATTGATCGGAAAAATTTGGTATATCGTAGTAACGGTCTACGCTTTGTGGCCCAAAATCACGCTGATATCGATGTAAAGTCAGCCCGCCGAAGTCTTGATTCTTAGGCAGCAAATGTTTACCAAGAGTTACCCCTTCACTGAGATGCAATTTTTCAAGAAGCGAATGCGTCGCATGTTGATTAGGCGGCAATAATCTTGCCTCATGTTCCAATGAGAGTTCGCCCGGTTTGTTCGAATCATTGTGCCTGGTTGGCTCCCAATGAAGCAGAGGATAACCTCTGCGATCTCTGGCTTCGGTTACGCCGGGTACATTCAGCCGTACCCAGTCACGTACTTTCCTTAAGGCAGGAGGTTCGATCTCGTCGAAACTCAGACCATTCATTTTGCTGCCTCTGGGCTTGCGATATCGCTTTCCATTTCACTGCAAAACCGATGCAGCCATTTAAGCCCTTCACCATATAAAATAAGCGCTGAGTCTTCCTTTCCCTTATCTAGGCGATTCAACGGTAACCCCAATAGATTGGCAGCCATCCCCAACTTATAGCGATTGTCCCAGTAGGTATCGCCATTTTTTGAGGCAAAATCTTTGGTGCGATCTAGGCAAGCCGCAACTAGCGACGCAGTCCATGCAGGTTGATTGATGTCATAGCTGAGCCGGTTCTGTTTATCTTCCGATGTAAAGCTCGCCTTCACGAGTACACCGTTCGCAGGTTTTTCGGCGGGGCCGGTTCCTTCTAAAAAGTGAGTAATCTTGCAAACATCAAAAAGGTAATCGCCAGATATCCATTCCTTTGGGTCGATGAGCTTCAACTCCACCTTGGCATCGGTGACGCGTAGCATCAGATTGCCGGGATTGGGGTCGCCGTGAACTACGGTCGTAAAGGGGGCTGATATTTTGGCCAAATAGGAAGCGTTTTGGCTCAACAGCACCAAATATTCTTTCCAGGGGCGACGATGCTCGCCATTGACCAATATTTCTTTGGAGGCAAAGCGAGCATCCTTCTCCGCCGTTGCTATTAGCCTCTCACTGATGCGCTTGACGTAATCCTCCATCAAGCTAGAGTGATAGCGCCTATCCAAAGAGTCCTGATAGCCATCCAGCAAAATATCCAATACCCCATTAATAAACCGGCCACCTTGGTTGAGTCCAAGCGCTTGTTCTTTCCCAGCAGGATAGAGGCGATCCTCAAGGGACACCCAGCCATCTTCTTTTGGAAAAACCTCCATCAGGTAAGCATACGGGGGCTGTGTGCGCACAGCGTAGACCGTGGGCCAGGCATCCCGAAAGTTTTGGGAGAGATTGGTATTGTTTTTAATAGTGCGTATGGCAATACCCTCATTAGCTAACTTTACTTTTTCAGCATCCATCTTCAGGACGAAGGGTGCTCTAAGGGAAATTAGCCCCACAAATTCCGCCGTGTTGCCTCCCTTTAGAGGGGCACCAGTGATGTCAGTGGCCTGTAGCGGCAACCCAGATGCTAAAGCTTCCTTGATGAGGTCAACGGCAATTTGCTGGCTTTGAGGTTTAAGGTTTGATTTCGATACCCCGCCAATTCCTCCTTCCAGCGACTTGCTTCCGGGGCCGGAGAATTTTCTTAATTGGGCAAAAATAAAGTCGGATAGCGTGCTGGTTAATTGATCCATAATTCAAACTCCTTGGTATTGTGAGGAATGCCCCATAGGTCCACTAGATTCGTTTTTCCTTTATCAATCTCCAATAATGACGACCCAATGGTGTCAGTTTGCAGGACTTAAATTTCATGGCGGCAAAGTACATGTGGTCTTCCCCGACAGGCACCACCAAACCTACGCTTTGCAACTTTTGCAAATCTTTGAAGGTGGCTACATTACCCGGTTTGGCTTGGGGCTCGATTACCTCATGGATGATCTTGTCAGAATTGGTGTCTTCAAAGGATGAGTCCAACTCCAGCTCATCCTCTGGCAGAGAGAAATGTTTTACGATTGTTCGCAAAGTAGTAGTTGGGATCGGTGGGGCTACCTGCCGTATGGGAGTGAATTCGGAAACATTGGTTTTGAACTGGGGGCGTTGCCCCCAATTCCCCAGCGCCTGATCAATATAGGCATAAATCCCGCCAGGTGTAATATAGCCGCCCAAGTCGGCAGCCCCACCCTTCAATGCCTCCAGCAACAAGTTGGTGAAGAGGCTGTGTTCATCGCCTTCCATTGAAACTTCATTATCTCTGCTGGAAGTAAGAATAGTGACTCCTGTTTTTATTTGCGAGGTATGCCCTCCACCAGAGCCAGGATTGCCAAAAGTTCCGGAGTAGCAACAATCAAGAATGACGATTCGATTACTAGCCTTTGATTCATTAACGATGCGGAGTATTTCATCCATGGAAACCCCCTCGTCGTGGGTTTGGTAGTCAGGGGTAGCTATGTACCCACCAATATCGTTGATGACACCGTGCCCGGAAAAATAAAACAAGACCGTTTCAGCCTCTCCAGAAAAGGTGTCGATGATCAACTTTTTCAGTCCGACCTTGGTGGGTACATCCAGATGCAATTTCGCATCAAAATTTGGCGATCCATCCAGCCTGGATTCCAGAAGATCGTGCAAGGCGCTTGCGTCATTGATGCACGTATAGAGTGGTTGACCGGGATAGTCATTTATCCCCACCAATAGGGCTTTTCGTATTGTTCTCATATCGTCTCGTTTCTCCCTGTCAAATGGGTTTCATGGATTGCTGCGAATCAAGTATTTCCTCCAAACAGCGCATCAACTTGTTGCTTTACTTCAGAGAGGTTGTATTTCATTTCTTGCGTATGGCTGTGCTCCGCTCCGAGAATATTCAAACTTGCTTTATAAGCGATACTCAACAAGGCTTCTGCCTTTTTAAGGCTAATCAGTTGTAAACTTTGAATGAATGCCATTTGCTGATGCACAGAGTTAATTTGGACTTCGTGCGGTGCGACATGCAGCAAGATTTCCGGGCTCGCCTCTAGTAGATTAGAGTTGGAAAATGCCAAATTGCTCAAGGCGATGGTGTAGTCCTTAACCCACCGTTGCTTGTTCTTTATATATAATTTTTCCAAAGCATTTCGACTTTCCTCTTTCAGTTCAATCGCTGCAAAAGGCTGGGTGGGTTGCAGTGATGCGGCCAGATTGCCAAGGCAGGTCGTATACATTTCGGCCCAAAATACAGGGTCTTCTTGATACAGTCTCCTGAGATTTTTCAGAGATTCCTCTTCCAATGAATTTGCCTCATCAGGCTGGGTTCCCCGTAAGGATAAAGCCAGATTCAAGAGGCTTCGATAGTAATGCTCAGCCCATGCCTGAGAATTGGTATCGTAGTGTCCTTTGGCCAGCAGCAGCGCTTCACGTCCGCGTGCTATCGATTCACTAATTTTGCCGGCATCCCGGTAAAAGGTGGTTAGATTGACCAAGTCACGGTAGTAGCTTTTACCCCACTTTTCGGGGCGTTGCTCGTACATGGCTTTGGAAATCTGTACGCATGTTTCCTGTATTGCCATTGCCTCGGATAGGCGGGCTCGCGTTTGGTAAAAAACAGCAAGATTATTTAAGACACGAGCATAAAATTCAGCCCAATTTAGACGATTCTCCGCATAAAGGGCCTCAAGTAGATTACGGGCCGCTTCACTAAGCTTTATCGCCTTTTCTTCATAGTTGAGTTTCCAATAATAAAAGGAAAGATTGATCAAGCTGTTTGCATATTCCCCAGCCCATTCGACAGGATTTTTGTCATAGAGTATTTTTCGTACTCTCAGCGCTTCACTACCCAACTTTATAGCATCCTCAAATCGATTCCGTTTAAAGAAATACATGGACAGATTGGACATTCCGAGTGTGTATTCCTTGTTCCATTTCTCGGGAGATTTATGATGGAGGACTGTTGTTGTGTAATAGTGAGACATGCCATATGCAATGGCGGCGGGGTGGTTGTTTGCTTCCTCGTGGGCACGTCCCTGATTGCTCATGGTGATTAGATAAGCCCTTACCCAATCCTCGTTATCCAAGGCCGCAATACCTAACGCAAATTCCTGGAATTTGTGCTGCGCCACCTGATCGGCGTATTCCATTTCATAGTGTGCGCATGCATGCATGTGCAGGCTTCCCCAGCGGTTGCTAATGTAGGGGTTGTGTTGGATAGCCTTGAGGATTTCATAAAGCTGTTCAATCAGCTCCCCATGTAATCGCTGGTTCTGGGCAACCTCATTGAACTCTCGGTGAGTAAATTCCATCACTTGATACCCATCTCTGTTAGTGAAGGAAATAAAGGTACTTATTGCATAGAATATCCGAGCCCAGATGGATATGGGCAGCTTCTGCATGCTCTTGGGATGAAATATGTCGGGTGCAATGGTGTTTAGAATTTTTGCATCTACGGCAAGTAACGCTAATAGTTCAGCTTCCGCAATGCCGCCAGTGCTGGCAGCAATATAGGAAAAAACTCGACTTACCAGTTCTTTATGATGGTGGTATAGCAGAACCAGGTTATTTATATATTCTTCAACGGCACCTCGTTGAGTATCAGCAAGATGCCATGCCTCACGGGGAGAAGAACTATTCCAGTTAGCAATGCCCTCCAGGATAATCATCAAATACAGAGGCGTTTGAACTTTTGAGTAACGCTCCAATACGTATTCACGCTGCTCCTCGGTAAGTTTACGGTTTCGTTTGGCAAGCAGCATATCCAGAAGACAGCTTGCCTCCGCAAGATTGGGAAGAGTATATGAATTCTGGTATTTTTCTTTTAACCTGTCGGCAATGCGGCTATAAATTGGGTATTTTTCATCTTGAAGGGTGCTGAGGATAATCTTGAGGTTATCGGGTAGTGCCATAGGGAGCCAACGTAGATCGTCTTGCATCCCTAATTGATCCAATGCATCAATGAAGATCGCCGTCGGCTCTCGAATGGCCAGGAGTTTGTCATGTACCTCCTTGCAAAAGGCCAGATAAAAACTTTGCTCAGCATGCACACCAGCCGATTTCGAATAATCTTCTTCGTGAGTCTCTAAATCAATATTTAATTCCTTGCAGATCGACTGTAGGATTAAAACGATGCTTGTCGATTGAACGGTGGCTTTGCTAAAACGGAAGATAATATTTTCTAGCCCACTAGCTTTGGCATTTTCGATAGCCTTGGCCATTAAGGCGCTCTTGCCGATGCCTGAAGAGCCATAAATAATCAAAGGTTGGTTGGTTGGCGTAAGCCGGTTATTTAGATAAGTTTCGATATGTTCTTGCGCCTCATCTCTGCCGGTAAAATTTTGCAATTTCCTTTGGCGATATGCTTCCTGCTCGACGGCTTCTAGGTCACCTTGAGTGGCTTGTGTGATTCGTGCTATTTCCAGGTCAATAGTTGCTTTAAGCTTTGCGGTAATGGCGTTAGAAAAATCTTCGGTGATAATGTTTTCTGGGGGTAGCGCCTTTCTTAAATTAGCGCGGAATTGTTGAATGTTCCTCTCCAACTCACCCTCAGGTTTTTCGTTTTTTAGATAAGCAAAAACGAATTGTTGATCATGATCTGCTTCCGGTTTCAGTTGCTCTTCTGCTCTATCGTTGTAATGACATATTCCTTGAATTACCTCCTGCTCTGTGGCGCTAAGGAAATATTTGTCTTTCTCATTTGCGCCAAGTGGCAAAGTGGTTGCGGCCTTTTGCAAAAAGGAGCGAAGCTTTTTCTCCTCTGCTTCCCATGTCTCAAATATCTCATACTTCCCCTTGCGCTGACCAAGAACATAAGAGGCCGGTATCTGATTTGAGTCCAGTTGATACCATTTGAAAAGCAAATCTCGCTCTTCTGAAGTTGTCGGGTTTTTGGCTATGGCATCAAATTCACTCTCTGCGATCATGTAGGGGAGAGGTGCATAACCATAACGTTCCCCTAGCATCACCAGAAAATTGGGATGTGGATATTGCTTACACGCCTTCACCTCGTTTAAGCAAACCTCCAAGGTTTTTTGATCTAGTTGCGCCTCGTGATTAACGCCCCATCGTAAGTCAATCGGCAGAAATTGAAACCCACCCTGATCTCTGCAATAACGATCAATGACCGGAAATACTTTTTCCTGCAAGAGATTCCGCTCCAGAATAAAATCATTGAAGGTGGAAGAGATAAATAGGCGAAAAGTTTTCACTGCCATACACCCTTTGGAAATTCGAAAATCAATGAGGCTTCTCACCCAGCAGGCCTGGGCTATCAACGCAGTATGTATTCATGTTTCTATTTTTATAACTACGCGCGAGTGCTTCAACGCCTGTTCCGACAGAATTATCTCTCAGGCTGGCCCTCTGTGAGACTATGTAAGGGTGATACATCCCATGAATATCGTAAGCTTGTTTACCAAAAAATTGGAGGGTTGTACCCACATCGCATAGCTTTGCGCATGTGCAAGTTTGAAGGCTATCGAAAAATGAAAGCAATGGCGCGATGTCATTTTCAAGCCCGTTCTTGCTAATCTCAGAATTGATGTATGACGATAAGGTTTGCACACCACCGGTAGGATTTAAAACATTCTCAGCTCTCTTGCTCCAGAACAGTTCTAATCGGGCGGCTGCGTTTTGTATCGGCTCTTTATTAAATCTTTCGACATACTTTAGTGTTTCCTGTACGCGTCCACTCGATACTTGGTCGGTGTATTGGATCAAAGCAAAAATACCGCCTGCAAATGCCCCGAGAATGGTGATCCATGTCGCAATGACATCCGATATAAGTTTAATTTTTTCCATAATGAAATTAGCACCAATCGGGCGGGGAGCTGCCATTGCAAGGGTTAACATGAACCTCTGTGTTTCCCTTTGCTTTTTCCTTTGTCGTGTCTGCGTTAATCGTGCTCATTGGTTTTATGATTTGGGCTGGGGGATTATCCAAAATAATCTTTGGTGGTTTATTACTCGGTTTGGGTACCGGTTCGTGATCAGAAGTATTTTTCCCCTGATCACTTAACGGCTCTTTAGCGACTACGGCCATCGAAAACATACCGATTACGATGCATAACGCAATTCGTACAAATGTTCTCACCATTACCTTCCTCCCATACATGTTACGGTCGTTGCGCAAACACATGAGGCACGCTCTTCCGTTGCGCTACTGCTGACCAAATACATTCCACTCTGTTTCCAGAAGCCAAGATGCGCCTTGATTGATAATTTGGCTTCGAATTGCGCCAGCTAGCAGCCTTAACTGAATTTCTTTCTCAAGCGCCTCTCGGGTGGTATCTTTATCAAATATTTCACGTGTCTTAATTGTGGCTGGCATAAATTGACTTCCTATGTATATGTGAACTTGTTATTTTGCTTTTACGCTGGCTTCCCAAGCGGCTAATGTGCTTTCATCCCTATTGCCATTCATTACGACACGAAACTTCAACATTCTTCGTGCTATACCAATGTCGCCTTTAGCTCCAGTGCCGCCAGTATCGGGTGTCCCATCTTTGTTGCAATCGCGAGTCGCAAGTCTCTGACAGGCTGGATCCATTTGAACAAGTGTTTGGTCTGTTGCTGCATCAATGGTAGGCGGGTTTGAATTAAGTTGGTATACGGCACTTTCATCTAGTGCATCTACAGCAAGCAATATTTTTTCTATTCTTAGTTGTTTGTTGGTAGCCGTAAAATCGCTTTGTCTTGTGAAGTCAACCAACTTTTGTGTGTCAGGTATCATTTTAGGAACCACTTCTTTCCTAATGCCAGGTACAGCGGCTAGATAATTGGCTGCCGCACCTGTAGCAAAAAATTGTCTTAACAGCAAATTGGAGTCGGTTGCTGTCACTTTATTTTCGAAGCCAGCTGTTGATATCAAGGAAGGTAACGATACTTCTACACCACCACTGTCTTTACTCTCCTCTGTTAGAGGCACATATGCGACCTCTTTTCTTTTGTAACCCAAGCTTAGCGAGTCAGGTATGCCTCCAGTTTCAACACCAAGACTTACCTTTAAACCAAAAGAAGTGTCTGTACCAAAAAAATATCTTTGTGCATCTCCTTTTCGGGTGAGCTTATGGGTGTGGTTCACTTCATCAATGGATATGATGTCTGTCGTTGCTAAAGCTGCGTTGGACATTAAATACTTGCTCATAAGTTCAGCAGCATTGCCCGTTGCAAAACTCTGCCCCGCTGCCTGATTGATTAGTCCTTGTTGTGTCGAAAAGGCTGCCATTTGAGATAACACCTGTCCATTCTCAAACACGGGTGCTACTGTCCCTTCTTTCCTGTCATACCCAATATCAATTGTTGGTGGCTTGCTATCAACGTCAACTCCCAAGCTGGTTTTTGTAACAAAGAAAACGTTTTTCTTCCCCAAGTCTGAGCATCCAAAAAGAAAAATGCACAATATCATTGCGAATATCGATCTATTTTGCGTCATTTACTTTCCCCTTTTGTAGTAACTGTTGCGTTGATTCAAATTGAATTGTTCCCGGTTTATCTTTGTCCATACTGAAGCTGATAGCTTCATCCTCAGACACAGATATTTCATATGTTTTTGTATAGCCAATTCCAATAGAAGATTGCTGCTCCATAGATATGAAATACGCACCCAAGGCTTCAACCTGATGAATATTTGCATATGCGTTATTGTCATTTTCTATTTTTTTTTGCACTACATGTACTAGCCCCCATGTATGGTTTGCACCACTAGCATCAATATAATTAACTGCGCAGCCAGACAAAAATACGCAAAAGGCCGTAGAAAGGATTAATCGCATAATTTTATTCGTTCACGTTGTGGTGCCATGTTGTTTTAACTGTGGCGATCACTGAGTCGCGCAGGCTGTGTGCTCTGTGTTGAGAGACGTATATTTATACGGTTTTGGTCTGCTAACACCTTGCAGGTCTCGGAAATTATCCTGCGACCCGATGGTTTGTAATCATGATTTTGTATCTTCATATCCTCTCCACATAGTTAATTGGCGCGTGATCGTCCAGCTTTTTGACAGGGCCGAGCAGGCGTTGGAACGAAAATCCCTTCTTCGGCGCGGCTAGTCTGTGCTCTTGGCCTGCGTGCTGGAACTCTACAAATACTGGCGGGAGGGTGGTTACGATGTCTTGATCGTCAACCACGCGGTGGATGGGTATGTTGGGCAGCGAGTTGACGAATGCTTGGTTGCCGACTTGTGGTGAGCCGAAGGTGTATAGCGCTTTGGGCGGGCGTTTGGCGGCGGCCAATGTGGCGAGTGCTGCGCCCAGGCTGTGGCCGGTGTAAAAGACCGGGCAGTTCGCAGGGAGTTTGTTCAGTTCTGTTTCGATGTCGTTCCACACCGAAGCTAGCGCTTCCTCGAATCCGTCATGCACATTTTTTTGGGTGTCGGATACGGTGAATTTTCCCAGCTCCAGGTCGGTGATGAAATCCTTGAGCAATTGTTCGGTGCCGCGAAATGCCAGGACTGCATAGGTTGGCGTGCCGGTATGTTCGACCAGCATCGCTTGGGTGTCGGTGGGTTTGTCCAGGAAGAAATAACGTTTATTGAAATTGGCTGCGGCAAGGATGGTGTCGAGAGAAGGCTGCCCTTCGACAAGCTCAGGGCGAACGGATTTAATCGGCGCTTCCTTTACGTCGTGCCGATACACGAGGCGGCTCAGCTCGGCGAGCCACAGTGCATTGGCGTGGCTGTAGACAGCGGCATCCGGCTCGAATGGCGGCATGGTGACGCGCTGGAAAAAATCCGTCGCGTCGCCGGGATGCAGTAGGTCTCGCCATGCTTGGGTGAGGTGCATTGGAATTTTCCTCAGCCCTTCTACAACAGATAAACCAGTTGTCCGCTGCCGGTTAGCAAGGTGTGGCTAACCGGTTTGCCATTTTCAAATGCCACCAGCCCCAGATTGCATTCTGCGTGGATTGGCTTGGGCGATTGCTGCGGGGGGAGCAAGGTGGCGGTAGTTGACCAGCGATCCTCCTTATCCCAAGCGAGCCAAACTCCATGCTTAGCCTTAGGAGGCAGAGCACCTCCTAGTCCTTCGACCATCTCCCGGCTGAGATCACTGGGCATGTTGCATAACGCAGAACTGGTCAATTGCCAACAGTTGAGTGTTTTCTTGTTACAGGTGAACGTACCTTTGGAGCTGAAGGCGTAGTGCACGTCACCGGAAAGAAACGTGCATCCAGATAGTTGCATACGATCCTGCAAGGTGTCGAAAAGTGCTTTGAATCCATTCTTGTTGGAAATCCAAGACTCTATGTCCATCACATTTACCAGCTTCTGATTGATACTGCCTGCGAACATGGCGACGATATTGAATCTGCTTGCTAGCAGCTTGAGCAACTTGAGCGGGAGTCCTTGAACTGAGTCAATGGCGGCGAAGCTATGCACTGGCGCCGTGGCGACCAGTACTGGCAAAGTATTGGATGGGATTTTGTAGTCGGTGATGAGTTTGGCCCACTCTACTCGAAGCCAGTCGAGCGCGTAGCGATCCATGAGTTGCGCCGGCAGATTCTTGTTGTCGTACTGGCGCTGTGTGCGTGAATCCATCGCGATGATGGGTGGCATCGTGGGTATGGAAAACCCCCAGCCCCGATGCTTCCAGGTGTGCAGGTCGTAGCGTTCTGCGATGGCCGGGTTGTTCGTGCTGTCGGTCAGCCGCTGTTGGATGCTCCACACCATGTCCTTGTCGAAATTGTCCGGGTCGTTGCCCCAGCCTTGAAAGGCCCAATAGGCGGCGAGGGCGTTGGAGACGATGCGCCGCCCCAAGGGAGAGTCGCGCACGTCGTCATACCATGAGTGGGTGATGTTCCAGTCGTCGGTCACGTCGTGGTCGTCGAAGATCATGTAGGTGGGAATGTTGGCGAGCAATTTGCGCACGCGCCCGAGCGTGGCGCTGAAGTTTTGCAACGCATTCTTCTGGTCATTGAATGCTTCTTCGGCCTCGGGTAGCGCGTGAGGTGCGATGTCTTCCCAGCGCGCCGGGATTGCCCACGACTGCGCATTGCCGAATGCGTAAAGGTACATGGCGGCGAATTCGCCGAAACTGAACAGGTGATTGTGCGATTCGCCCGAACTGAATCCGGATTTTTCATTCTTCAGCACATCCTTGCGGCCATGCAGCCGGGTATCCGAAAGGGAAATGCCGGGGAGGATTTCCGTAGCGCCGGTGAGTTCTGCCGCCTTTTTCTTTAGCACCGCTGCGAGTGAGACCGCCACGTCGTCGGCATAAATCTGGTCGCCGGTCAGGAGGAGCAGTGCTGGTCGCTTCGCATCGTCCCCATCCACCGAGCTGTAGTGCTCGGCAAGCTGCGCCTCGGCTAGGGCTAGGGCATCGCCATTGTCCTTGCCGCCATGAGGTTTGCGGCAACTGCCATGCAACAAGCGCTTGAGTTTTGATGGGATGAAAAAGCTGGGTAATGGTAATGAGCCGTAGACCAGTTTTTGCAGCTCGTCTTTTGAGAGCAGCGGAGTGCGGCTATTATTTTCGGCGTTCACTTCGTCCAGCCGATAGCACAGCAGCTTATCCTGTGGGTAACCAGTGCGGGCGTTTGCGCGTGCTTGCAGCAGGTAGACATAAAGATTGTCGCCCACCTTTACGCGCTGTTCATCGAGCAAATTCAGTTTGCTTTGCCCAAACTCAGACGCAATGTTTTGCGCATCGACTACCGTCAATTGCAATGGCATGGGGCTGGAGGTGACCAGCCACACGCAAACCCGGTTTGTCGTTGTCCGGCGCAATATTGGCCCGGCTATCAACTTCGCTTCCATAAGTTCCCTCTGTTTTTATGCCCTTCAAAAATTCATGGCATCAAATTGACCGGCGCGTGTTCATAATGTTTTTAGGTACTCAACCAATGCAAGCCGCTTTTCTTCAGTTATAGGCGGTAGCCATTCCATATCAAACGTGCCATCCGCCTTGCGTATAGCTTTGCCATTTGCGTCAACTTTAATCACGGGTGTGCGGGCGGTTGAGTACTCATGACCATGATTGCTGTTGTTTGGCAGAGCAGTGTCAAACTCAAAAATATCCGGGTACGTTATCTTATCCCTCATCACAAAGCCTACCTTTACAGGGTCGAACTCGCGGCTGCCAACGGTAAACTTGTTGGAACGGCACGGATTGCCTGCGGAAATCTCCTTGTCTGTGCAGCTGGGCATGAACATCTCGTACAGGTTGGGCACAGAGCCGTTATGCAGGTAGGGGGCGGTTGCCCAGATGCCATTCAGTGGACGCGCTTTATAGGCGTTCAGGTTTTTGGGGAAGTCGGTGTTGATTTCAAAGTTGAGGTGGCGCTCGGTCTTCTTGACGGGATTGTCGAAAAGCGCTACGACCAGATCGTAAAGCCACTCACTGCGTGCGCGCAGCCAGGACTTGTCCGGATCGCGGGCGATGATTACACCCTTGACTGCTTTTTGCAGGCCAAAGACCACCGGTGTGGTATCGCCGAATTTTGTTTTTGAGCCGAAGTCCATGGGCTCGCCTTTGAACAGCCCGGTTTTACCCTGGTAGTTAAGGGCGTTGGTGGCCATTTGTGGATCTGTGCCGATGATGTCGACGCTGGCAAACTGTGCCGTAACTAACCGTTTCGGGTTGTCACGAACAAATTTGTCGTCGCTACCATGGCAGAGGGCGCACTTGTATTCTTTAAAAACCTGTTCACCCTCCTTGGCTAACTTGGTATCGATAGGAGGCAGGATATCCTGGGGCCAAAGCGGTGATTCAAGTGCAACCAGATGTTTTTCCAGACGCTCAAGGTTGCGCTTGTCGGCTGATGCCAAATATCCAATATGATCTTTTTGCTTCTCCAGGCTGAATGTCGCAAACACACCAAGCACTTCGCCGGTGTTACGCCCCAATGGCCCCAGGAACCCTGACGGGCTGCCATCATTATTGTCACCCACACCATTCCACTGCACATAGTCATGCTGTGGCGTATCCCACAAAAATGGGTAACTGACAGCTGCGTTGGGCGGGTTAAAGTTCTTTTCGCCCGGTGTCATATGTGCCAGCACGCGGTTATAGATGCGACCAAAAGCATCCAGTCGACCATAACCGTAGTGGACGATCTTGTCGCCATTCACAGGTGTATTTATCTTGTTGTATTCGCTCAGTGTCGCAAGTGTCTGCTGCAAGCGTTCTTTGGCCTGCGATTCGTTATTGCTTATCTTTTTCGACAATCTGGACAGCTTGTCTTTATCATTCAAGGTAACGGCTAATGCATCTTGCAGCGCCGCCAACATGCCTTCCATATCTGCAAGACCGGGGCCACCGTCTATACGGACGCCCGTTTTTTTGTAGTTAATCTGAGTGGTGTGGCAGGCAGCACAGGTAAAGCCCACATAGTCAATTCCCTGAAAGGTATCCTTCACAAAACCGACTGGCAGTGCATCCGGATTATCCCAACTGCCACGCTGAGGCAGGTAACGGTACCTGATGATATTGGCGGGATCCTTGAACAGCGTCTGGCTATCCTTCTGCTCAAGATTGACAAAAATATCGTAAGGTAAAAAGTCGGAGCCCTGGGTCGTGTTGTAAAACCAAAGGCTATCCCAGCGATCCCAGTTTTGATCTAGATAGACAATTTTGTTTGCAGAGTCGTCAAAAATATCATTCTCAACTGCGACAGCATAACGGTCACTGCTGACATAACCGCCTTGGGTAACATAGGAGCAACTGGTGAGTATCACCGACAAAATTGCCAATGGGACTGAGTATTGTAATTTCATGTGAGTTCCTTATTTGAAAAAGTGTCAGCTACTTGGCTTGAATCAGATACGGTTTCAACGCGGACTTGTTTTGCAACTCGATTGCCTTTAACAAGGCGTTCGACTTGCTTAGTGGCACCCCGCCGTCTATCACCAGAAAGTCCTGATCCGATTGTACGGCTGTCGCTTTAGGGATGGTGGCTCGCAACTCTCCTGCTTTCTGTATGGCAGCATCCTTGTTATTGAATTTTCCCAGTACGATCAGATAACGCGTTTGTTCCGCCTGAATGCCGAGTTGCAGAGAGGAATTGTTTTCTGTGTAGCTCTTGTTTTCTTCCGCATGCGCAACGGTAATCAGCGAAAAGCCTGTTTTGGAATTGGACGAATGAGTATTGGTCGGTGTGGCTTCAAGAGGCACGATAGTGCCGGCCTTTTCTTCGATGGTGATGCCGCTCTTTTGCGCCAAGCTTGCGTTCAATTTCTGGTTATCGGCCTGGAGTGCGCTCAAGTCATTCCCGGCAGTCCCGGAATTTAATGCTCCGGCAAGCAGCGCTGGTATGCCGAGCGCCGTCATGAAGGTTTCCGAAGCTTTTTTGCTTTTGCCCTGTTCGAAAATGACTGTGACGACGCCGATGACCACGGCGAACCCCAAACCGATCAGCACGTAATCGTTTTTGAAATATTGCAGGTCGGCATGATTGCCGTTGAGCATCGCCACCATGCGCGGCACGAACACCGCGCATATGCTTGCGAAAAAACCGATCAGAAAGGTTGAGATATTTCTTGCCATCATTATTCTTCCCAAAATAACATTACATATCAGCAGGGTAAATTCAGGTGCTATTTCACCAATTGATGGTCAGCCCCTGCCAGGAGCATCGCAATTTATTCCGCCCTTGCCACGAAGCACATCAGCGCCCGTAATGTAAACGCCAACCAGTTACCGGTGGCTAACAGGCGGGTTACATGTGGGTTACAGATGTAATGAACGACAAAAAGTCGCCTTGCCTGCAACCACCAATGAAATTCAATCGGTGATCAAGGTGCGCCGAATAGCATCAGTATGCCGCGAGGGCGGGATATCCAGATGCGTAGAGAGCGCATCCTGGCAGCGGCGGTAGACGATCAGGGCTTCGGAGCGCTGGCCCATTTCGCGGTGGCAGATCATCAGGCGCTGGTAGAGCGATTCGATCATCGGGTTGAGTTCCAGGCCTTTTTGGTAAAACGCTTTGGCTTGCGCCCAGTCTCCGTTTTGTTCCCAGTAGAGTCCGATGGTATCGAGGGTGTGCAGAAACTTATCCTGTAGCCGCTCGCGCGCCACAATCACCTCGTTGCCCATGTCTCCATTCAGGAATGCGCCTTTGCATAGTCCGAAAAATTCCGATGTGTAGGTATCGAGCGTTTGCGCGCAGGGTTGCTTGGTCTTGAGCAGAGTGTCGAGTTTGCCCAGCAGGCGCTCGGATTCCCATGCGTCCACCCAGCAGAGGGCCGGGTTGAGGGCGAGTTTGTTGTCACACAGGTAGATGGCGTCATGGATGCCCAGCAGGGTGCGCAGGCGGTGCAGTGTCACGCCCAGCACGTTGTGTGCCGTGTCGCCTTCGGCATCCGGCCACAGGATGTCGGTGAGTTGCGCGGTGTTCACCTCGCGCCCGCCGTAGGTGAGCAGGGCTTTGAGGAGTTCGATGGGTTTTTTGGTCTTCGCGGAAAACCGGATCGGCTCGCCGTGACGGACGAGCGTGAACCTCCCCATGGTGTAGATTCTGATCGGCTTGGCTGGTTGTTCCGCTCCCATGAATCGCCCCTTGTTACCTAGAATTCACTAAGCCGCGCGTTAAAAAGTGGAGACACGATTGGCTGAGCCTCACTTGCTTCTGAATGCGCGCTTCGGCAGCTTGAACTGCTCTATTGATTTGATCTACGCGCCATACTTTGTGTGTGAAATTTGTATAACCCTGTGAATACGGGGTGAATGTATTGGACTGAGCGATGTATGTCAATGATTTATTGCAAGATATGCGGTATGGGTAGGGTGAGCGTTAGTTTGCGGAAGCTGAGGCAGGGTGTGCGAAAAGTTGCGACGGTGATAGCTGACACGTCCTGCCTAAAGTGACTATCGGTGTAATCAGGCACTAAAAATTGAAATCACTGGCGTTGATGCCAAATAAAAAACCGCCCGATGAAAGCAGGGCGGTTTTATTGGGAAAGTAAAACTTACGCCTGAGGGTGCTGAGTCTCGATTTGCATCAGCGGCTCATTCTCTACGTATATCTCACGCTGCCGTTCGCGGCGTCTAGGCGCGTGTCTCTCCGTTTGGGCGGTGGTGATTTGGGGCGCATCCACAAGCTTGACCCGATCTGTTTCAATTTGAATCAAATCCGATTCACTTTTACTTATGGCCACCGCGGGCGGGGTTGCTGTCGCCGTCGCTGGCTTCGCCGTAGGAGCGGAAGCCGATACGGGGGCCGCAGCAGCTTGGGATGAAGGCGCCTGCGCCGGGATAATAGTCGGCATCGCGACATACTCGGTTGGTCGAACAAAACCTTCCGGGAATGCAATGTATTCCGTTGGCTTGGCAGGGGCTTGAGCAGTGTTTGTGCGTGCCGATGACTGCGGCGTATCAGCGGATTCGCCAGTAGTTGCCGGGTTCCCGTTGTTTTGTGCGACAGTTTCACGACCTTCTCGCTCGCGTTTGCCACCACGGCGACCGCGGCGGCGCGATGAGCCACCTTCGCGCGGCGTGGTACCGTTTTCACCCTGTTCCGGTGTGGCGGCGACTTTGCTTTCCAGCACAGGTTTTTCTTCGGCTACACGTGGCTGGCGTGGCTCGCGTGGCGGTTTTGGCTGGCGTGGCTCGCGTACTTCTTTTGGTTGCTGAGCGGTAACTTCGGCTTGTGCCGGTTTTTGCCCGCCACGTGTTTCATTGCGATCTTCGCGGTCTCCGCGACCACGACCGCCGCGTTCACGGCGCTTTCCGCCTTCCGTGCGCTCACTGCGATCTGGGCGTTGCCCGTGGCGTGGCTTTGCGGCTGCCGGCTTGGTCTTGTCTTGTTTTTCTTCGCTGAGCGATTGGATCCAGCCAAAGAATTTTGAGAGCAGTGAAGGTGTGGATGTTTCAGTTTGCTTGGGGGCCGGTTGTGCCGGGGTGATGCCTTGGACGACGGCTTTCGCACGTGTGGCCTTTTGCTGTTCCTGAGTTGTGGTGAGCGGCCGCTCTTCAGTGGGTTTCTCGACCAGTTTGTAGCTGGCCTGCATGGGTTCGCTGCTCAACTCGTCATGACGCAGGCGGTTGATGGTGTAATTCGGCGTTTCCATGTACGGATTCGGGATCAGCGTGATGGATACTTTCAGGCGCGACTCGATACGATGGATGTCGCTTCGTTTCTCGTTGAGCAGGAAGGTGGCAACATCCACCGGAACCTGCACGTGTATCGCCGCGCTGGTTTCTTTCATTGCTTCTTCCTGAATGATGCGCAGGATGTGCAGTGCGGATGAATCTGTGCCGCGTATGTGGCCGATGCCGCTGCAGCGCGGGCAGGGGATGTAATTGCCTTCGCCCAGACTGGGCGCCAGGCGCTGGCGCGACAATTCCAGCAGACCGAAGCGCGATATTTTTGCGGTCTGCACGCGTGCGCGGTCATAGCGCAGCGAGTCGCGCAAGCGGTCTTCCACGTCGCGCTGGTTGCGGTTGCTTTCCATGTCGATGAAGTCGATCACGATCAGTCCGCCCAGGTCGCGCAGGCGCAACTGGCGAGCGATTTCTTCAGCCGCCTCCAGGTTGGTGTGGAACGCGGTGGCCTCGATGTCCGAACCCTTGGTGGCGCGCGCCGAGTTGATGTCGATGGAAGTCAGCGCTTCGGTATGGTCGATCACGATCACGCCGCCGGATGGCAAACGTACTTCGCGCGCATGTGCCGACTCGATCTGGTGTTCGATCTGGAAGCGCGAGAACAATGGCACATCGTCCACATAACGCTTGATGCGATCGACATTGTTTGGCATCACCGTACTCATGAAAGCCAATGCTTGCTGATAGACATCTTCAGTGTCGATCAATATCTCGCCGATCTCCGGGTTGAAGTAGTCGCGTATCGCGCGTACCACCAGACTGCTTTCAAGGTAGATCAGCGACGGGGCCTTTTCTCCCGCCGCCGCGCCTTCAATCGCATCCCATAACTGCTTGAGGTAATCGAGATCCCACTGCAACTCTTCCTCGTTGCGACCGATACCGGCAGTGCGCGCAATGATGCTCATGCCTTGCGGTACGTCAACTTGCGATAGCACTTGACGCAATTCGTCGCGCTCCTGGCCTTCGATGCGACGCGATACGCCTCCGCCGCTCGGATTATTCGGCATCAAGACGATGTAGCGACCGGCCAAGCTGATGTATGTGGTTAAAGCTGCGCCTTTGTTGCCGCGCTCGTCCTTTTCCACCTGCACGAGTAATTCCTGACCCTCGCGCAGGGCGTCCTTGATCGAGGGGCGGTTGCCGCTGCCGGTTTGGTAATACTGGGGAGCGACTTCTTTGAAGGGCAGGAAGCCGTGCCTGTTGCCGCCGTATTCGACGAAACAAGCCTCGAGACTGGGTTCCAGGCGGGTGATGACTGCTTTGTAGATGTTGCTCTTGCGTTGTTCTTTGCCGGCGGTTTCAATGTCCAGATCAATTAATTTTTGACCATCGACAATGGCGACACGGAGTTCTTCCGGTTGTGTCGCATTGAATAACATGCGTTTCATTTTTATCGTCTCCCGCGCTCAGACACGGGTGAGACCAAGCTACACGCGGTTAAGCGTGAGAGAGGAGCAATCGTGCAAAAATTCTTGAATTGTGCAAACGGTTGGTCAATTAAGTTCTCTTTAAAAGTAGCCGGTCTAAAAAATTTGTTCTCTGGGACTTTATGTTTCTCGGCTGCGGGTGCATTACTGCATTCGCTACGCCGACTGTTGCAAAAGTTCCTCGGGGGGTGAGGCAGCTCCGATTTAAATTGCTGAGCTGCCCCACAGAAAATCTATACAAGTGCTTTGAGCGCGTAAATCAATTACTATCACTGCTGGTTCCGGTGAGTGATATTAACCGGGCTGCGGCTGGAATGGTGGCGGCGGTGTTCGCCGTCGCTTGTGCCAAAAATTTTCTAGGCGGGGATATTTATCCCAAACTTACCCGATCCAAAAATCGCGCGAGCGGTGAAGTATAAGCAAAATGAATGGTTTAAGCAAAGATTCTGTTACTTATTTGACTGTAGACGAAAGTGGCGAGTCGCAGCGCATCGACAATTTCCTGTTCAAGCACCTCAAAGGCGTGCCCAAAAGCCATGTCTACCGCATTCTGCGCGGCGAGGTGCGGGTCAACAAGAAGCGAATCGATCAGACCTACCGGCTGAAGCTGGGCGACCTGCTGCGCATCCCGCCGATCCGCGTGGCGGAAAAGCACGAGATTGAGCAAACTCACATTCCGGCGGTGGAATTCCCGATTATTTACGAGGATGACGCGATACTGGCGGTGAACAAGCCCTCAGGCGTGGCGGTGCATGGCGGCAGCGGGGTTAGCTTCGGGGTGATCGAACAGATGCGGCGCGCGCGCCCGCAGGCGAAATTTCTGGAGTTGGTGCACCGGCTTGACCGCGAAACGTCGGGGGTGCTGCTGCTGGCGAAAAAGCGTTCCGCGCTGACCGCGATGCACGAGATCATGCGCGAAGGTAACAGCGACAAGCGCTATTTTGCGATGGTGCTGGGGCAATGGAAGAATGCCAAACAGCACGTCAAATTGCCGCTGCACAAATTCGACACCCCGCAAGGCGAGAAGCGCGTGATCGTTCGGGAAGGTGGACAGGCTTCACATACCATTTTTGCGCTGCAAAAGAGCTGGCAGGAATTCTCCCTGCTGGAGGCGCAACTAAAAACCGGGCGCACCCACCAGATCCGTGTGCATCTTTCGCATCTCGGTTTTCCAATCGCCGGTGACGACAAGTACGGCGATTTTGCGCGCAACAAAGTATTGATGAAGCAGGGATTGAAACGCATGTTTTTGCATGCCTACAGCATTGCGTTCGCCCATCCGCTGACAGGGGAGTCGATGCGATTGGTAGCGCCTTTGCCGAAGGAATTGGAGCATTTCGTTTTACGGCTGGATGGCGGATCGGTGAAGTGAACGATATAGTGAACAATATAATGTGTGCCATGTCTAGATGCTGAGGTGGCGACACCTCATTGAGTTCGAAGCATAGCCTGGGGTGGAGAACTGGCGTATGCTTAACCGGTCAGGATTAAGACGAAGGAGTTTATAGAAATGACAATTTTTTCGCGAACTACATATACTGTTATCGCACTGCTTTCATTGCTATTTTCCGCATGTGCAACGACAGAGCTTACCGCTGTCTGGAAAGACCCTGCTTATCAGGCACGTCCAGCCAAGATAATGGTTATCGGGGTTGCCAAGAATCCGCTTAACCGCAGGCTGTTTGAGGACGAATTTGTTGCGCAACTCAAGGCAAAGGGCACCGCTGCGATTGCCAGTTATACGGTTCTTTCCGATAAGCAACAGGAGGATCAGGAGGTTGTTACCGCCAAGGTGTCCGAGCTGGGTGCGGATACGGTTCTTATCACGAGGTTGGTAAGCAAAAAGACTGTTCAGGTCTATGTGCCTGGAACTGCTTTTTTCCCGCCTCCTTTTTACGGTACTTGGCCCGATTATTACGGATATGGTTACCGAAACATGTATTCGCCGGGCTATATTGCCGAGGACGAATACGCAATCATTGAAACCAACCTGTATGAAACCGTCGATGATAAGCTGATCTGGGCGGCATCATCCGAAACAGGCGTGAACGGCACAGACCAGAATCTGATCAAGTCCTATATCGGGGTCATGGTGGAGAGTATGGCCGGGAACGGATTGTTTGCCAGATAAATCATCATTTGTCGATGTTTCATGCGGTGTCTTCGTGACGATTGGACGTATTCAGTAAAAGGCAGGCATGGCAAAAGCAAAAACGATCTATAGCTGCACCGAGTGCGGCGGACAAACGCCGAAGTGGCAAGGGCAGTGTCCGCACTGCATGGAGTGGAACACGCTGGTTGAGTCGGTCGCGGAGGTGTCGGCTCCCGGCGGGAAGAACCGCTTCAACGCGCTGGCGGCGAGCGGCAAGGTACAGATGCTCGCCGATGTGGAGGCCGCCGAAGTGCCGCGCACGCCCACCGGCATCGAGGAGTTCGACCGTGTGCTGGGCGGCGGACTGGTGTCGGGTGGCGTGGTTCTGATCGGCGGCGATCCAGGCATCGGCAAGTCAACGCTACTATTGCAGGTTCTGGCGCATCTCTCGAAGCAACAAAAAACCCTGTATGTCAGCGGCGAGGAATCGGCGCAGCAAATTGCGCTGCGCGCCAAGCGTCTGTCGCTGGATGCGCAAGGTCTGCGTTTGTTGCCCGAGATTCAGCTGGAAAAAATACAGGCTGCCATTGCGGCAGACAAACCCGATGTGGTGGTGATCGATTCCATCCAGACGGTGTATTCCGAACAACTCACCTCAGCGCCGGGTTCGGTCGCGCAGGTGCGCGAGTGCGCGGCGCAGCTCACCCGCATCGCCAAGAGCCAGAACATCACTATCATCCTGGTGGGTCATGTCACGAAAGAGGGCGCGCTGGCCGGGCCGCGCGTGCTGGAGCATATTGTCGATACCGTGCTGTATTTCGAGGGTGATACCCATTCCAGTTTCCGTTTGATCCGCGCGTTCAAAAACCGCTTCGGCGCGGTGAACGAGCTGGGCGTGTTCGCCATGACAGATAAAGGTCTGCGTGAAGTGAGCAATCCTTCGGCATTGTTTTTGTCGCAACACGGCGAACAAGTTGCCGGTTCCTGCGTGATGGTTACACAGGAAGGTACGCGTCCTTTGCTAGTGGAAATACAGGCTTTGCTAGATGAGGCGCATTCGCCCAACGTGCGTCGATTGTCGCTGGGGCTGGAGCAGAATCGTCTGGCGATGCTGCTTGCGGTGCTGCATCGTCATGCGGGTATCGCCTGCTTTGATCAGGACGTGTTCATCAACGCGGTGGGCGGTGTCAAAATCACCGAGCCGGGCGCCGATCTGGCGGTAATCCTTGCAATGGTTTCCAGCCTGCGCAACAAACCGCTGCCGGAGAAGCTGGTGGTGTTCGGCGAAGTTGGACTGGCGGGCGAGGTGCGTCCGGTGCAGCGCGGCCAGGAAAGATTGAAAGAAGCGGCCAAATTGGGTTTCACGCAGGCGATCATTCCCAAGGCCAACGCACCGAAGCAAAAGATAGCGGGCATGGAGATCATTGCGGTGGAGCGCGTCGAGCAGGCGGTTGCCAAGCTGCGTTAGAGACGGCGCACGGCGCTCCGATCCGGTTGTGCGGTTCGTTTTATAGCGTTAAAGTGCAGATGCAGGGGATAAGCGATATAACAGGAGAGCATATATCATGGCGTTAACTGTTCTGGCTGCATTGGTGACACTCATATTGCTCGCATTTTTCCGCGTTTCAATCACCAGTTGGGTGATGGCGGTGATCGTGATCGTACCCATTATCTCGATACAGGCGAGTTTTTCGGATGATGTGCTGTGGGTTATCGGCGTTGCATTGCTATTGTTCATCGTTTTTTTCGGTATCCCTTTCGTGCGGCGCACCGTTGTAAGCGGCGCGGTACTCAAACTCTTCCGCAAGATATTGCCCCAAATTTCCGCCACCGAGCAGGAGGCGATCGATGCCGGTACGGTATGGTGGGATGGCGAGCTGTTTGGCGGCAACCCCAACTGGAATAAGCTACTGGCGTTCCCAAAATGCGGATTGAGTCAGAGAGAGCAGGCGTTCCTCGATAATGAAGTCGAGCAGTTGTGCGCGATGCTGAATGATTGGGATATCACCCACAACCGTGCCGATCTGCCGCCCGAAGTTTGGCAATTCATCAAGGACAAGGGTTTTTTCGGGATGATTATCCCGAAGCGTTACGGCGGTCTGGAATTTTCCGCGCAGGCGCATTCAGCGGTAGTAGCTAAAGTGGCTTCGCGCAGCGGAACGACTGCCGTAACGGTGATGGTGCCAAATTCGTTGGGGCCGGCTGAGTTGCTGTTGCACTATGGAACAGAGCAGCAGAAGGAGCAATATTTACACCGGTTGGCAAAGGGACAGGAGGTGCCGTGCTTTGCGCTGACAGGACCTTTCGCCGGGTCGGATGCGGGAGCGATTCCGGATTACGGCATTGTGTGCCACGGTGAATTTGCCGGTCGACAGAATGTGCTGGGCTTGCGCCTGACATGGGAGAAGCGCTATATCACGCTGGCACCCCAAGCGACGTTGTTGGGCCTTGCATTCAAACTGTATGATCCCGAGCATTTGCTCGGCGGTGAAGTCAATCGCGGCATCACGCTTGCGCTGATTCCCACAGATACGCCCGGTGTGCAGGTGGGACGCCGACACTTTCCGCTGAATTCCGCCTTCCTGAATGGCCCGACTCAGGGCAAAGATGTCTTCATCCCGATGGACTACATCATCGGAGGCACTTTACGCGTTGGGCAGGGTTGGCGCATGCTGATGGAGTGTCTGGCTGCCGGGCGCTCGATTTCGCTGCCTGCCAGCAGTGTCGGTGGGATGAAGCTGGTTGCGCGCACCTGTGGCGCATATAGCCGCGTTCGCAAACAGTTCAAGGTGCCGATCGGAAAATTCGAGGGCGTGGAAGAGCCGTTGGCGCGCATCGGCGGGCACACCTACATGGTCGATTCGGCACGCCGTTTTACCGCGCTGGCGGTTGATCTGGGCGAAAAGCCCTCGGTGGTTTCGGCCATCATCAAATATCATGCTACCGAACTTTGCCGTGTTGTGATCAATGATGCGATGGATGTGCATGGCGGCAAGGGTATTTGCCTCGGGCCGGACAATTATTTGGGGCGTTTTTACCAGCAAATGCCTATTGCGATTACCGTGGAAGGCGCGAATATTCTGACGCGCACGCTGATGATCTTCGGCCAGGGCGCAATTCGTTCTCATCCCTATGTGCTGAAGGAAATCGCCGCGACAAAGGATCATGACCACCGGCGCGCGCTGATCCAATTCGATGAAGCGTTGTTCGGTCATATCACATTTGCGCTGAGCAACGCCGCCCGCAGTTTTGTGTTCGGATTGACCGGCGGAGTCGGCATACGCACCCCCGAGGGGCGCTCGACCCGCCGTTATTACCAGCAACTGACGTGCTTTTCGGCTTCCTTTGCACTGAGTGCGGATATCGCCATGGCTGTCATGGGGGGTACATTGAAGCGGCACGAAAAAATCTCTGCGCGTCTGGGCGATGTGCTGAGCCAGTTGTACCTGTGTTCGGCGGCATTGAAACGTTTCGAGGATGACGGGCGCCCGGCCGATGACGAGCCTTTGCTGGATTGGGCAATGCAGGATGCGTTATATAAGACACAGCTGGCTTTCGACGGGGTGATTCAGAACTTTCCCAATCGACTGGTGCGCGGCTTGCTGAGTGTATTGATCTTTCCGCTTGGGAAAAGCCTGTCGCCGCCCTCCGATCATCTGGGGCACAAGGTTTCCGGCCTGTTGATGCAACCCGGCGTTGTGCGTGATCGTCTGACTGCGGGCACATATATTCCTGATGACGAGATGGATGCGGTGGGTGCGCTTGAAGCGGCACTTGCCAGCACGCTGGCTTGCGAGCCGATACAGCAAAAAGTGGACGAGGCACGCAAGGCAAAAAAACTGAAGGCGTTGGACGAATTGGAGCGCATATCCGAAGCTCGCGACCAAGGTATCATTGATGCCGAAGAAGCGTTGCTGCTGGATTGGGATTACGCACTACGACGCAAGGTCATCATGGTGGATGATTTTACCCCCGGGCAATTGCGGGCCAGCCCGACATGAGTTCGATGCGCGACAAAGTGGTGTTCATCACCGGTTCCAGTCGCGGTATCGGCCGCGAGATTGCGCTGCGTTGCGCGCGCGATGGCGCAAAAGTCGTGATCACCGGCAAGACCGCTGAGCCGCATGAAAAATTGCCCGGCACGATACACAGTGTTGCTGAAGAAGTGTTGCAGGCGGGCGGACAGGCGTTGGCGATCAGGCTGGATGTACGGGACGAGCAGGCAGTTCAGGCTGCGGTGAAGCAGGCTGTGGAAACATTCGGCGGTATAGATGTGCTGGTGAACAATGCCAGCGCGATCAGTTTGAGCGGAACGTTGGATACGCCCGCTAAAAAGCTCGACCGGATGTGGGATGTGAATATGCGCGCCACCTTTCTGGCCTCGCAAGCATGTGTTCCGTTCCTCAAACAGGCGGTAAACCCGCATATACTGACTTTGTCGCCCCCTTTGAATCTGGATTCGAAATGGTTTTCGCCGCATCTTGCCTATACCATCTCAAAATACGGCATGAGCTTGTGCACGCTGGGAATGGCGCACGAATTTGCACCCGAAGGCATTGCGGTAAATTGCCTGTGGCCGCGCACGACGATTGCCACGGCTGCTATAGAATTCAATTTTCCGCCCGAGATATTGCAGGCTTCTCGCAAGCCATCCATCGTGGCGGATGCCGCATATACGATATTGCTGCGCGACAGTACAACATGCAGCGGCAACTTCTTTATCGACGAGGAAGTGTTGCGCACTGCCGGAGTGACTGATTTCGGGCAGTATGCGGTATCGCCTGGGATACCGCTGTTTGGCGATTTGTTTCTTGATTGATTTGTTTCTTGGTGGGTTGGTAACTATAAAAATTTGTTCGGGGGGTAGAAATGCAAACGGAAAATAATAACAACGTGATTACACCGGAACAGGCCGTTACCTTGCACGGTATATATATCGAGCGGGTGAAACGTACTCCAGATGCCATCGCATACCGTTATTTCGATGCGCGTCAGGATAAATGGTTGACGATGACCTGGGCGCAATCTCTGGAGCAGATGTCGCGCTGGCAGACTGCCCTGACCCAGGAGAGCCTGAAGGCGGGGGATCGTGTTGCACTGATGCTGCGCAATTGTCCGCAGTGGATTATGTACGAGCAGGCGGCGATGTCGCTGGGTCTGGTGGTAGTGCCGCTGTATACCGTGGACAGGCCGGATAATGTGGCCTACATCATCAACGATGCCGACGTGAAGGTGTTGCTGATTGAGACCGCCGAGCAATGGCAGGAATTGAGCAGCGTGCGCGACCAGCTTGGTAGCGTGAAGCGGATCGTCAGTCTCGACAAGATACGGGCGGATGAAGAGCCGCGCTTGAAATGTGCCGACGAATGGCTGCCTGAAAAGGCCGAGATGGGCTGGGAGCGGGTGCGCGACCGCGATGCGCTGGCCACGATCATCTACACCTCGGGTACCACAGGCAAGCCCAAGGGTGTGATGCTGTCGCACCACAACATCGTATACAACGCCTATGCTTCATATCAGGTTTTTCCGGTTGACCAGCATGATTGCGCGCTGTCCTTCCTGCCGTTGTCGCATACCTTTGAACGTACCGCCGGATACTGGCAGATGCTGGGCGGTGCGACGGTGGCCTACGCACGTTCGATCCCGCTGCTGGCGGATGACCTGAAGATTATCCGTCCGACCGTCCTGATTGCCGTACCGCGTATCTTCGAGCGTATTTACAACGCGATCCATACCAAGCTGGAAGAGGGCCCGGCGCTGCGCCACAAGCTGTTTACGCTCACCGTGGATGTCGGCTGGGACCGCTTCGAGTTCCAGCAGGGTCGCGGGTCGTGGACCGCGAAATTGCTGTTGTGGCCGCTGCTGCAGCACTTGGTCGCGGCCAAGGTGCTGGACCGGCTGGGCGGGCGCATCCGCATCTGCGTCAGCGGCGGCGCAGCCTTGCCGCCCAAGGTGTCGCGCCTGTTCATCGCGCTCGGCCTGCCGCTGGTACAGGGATACGGCATGACCGAGACCAGCCCGGTGGTGAGCGCGAACCCTGTCGACAACAATTATCCGTCCAGCGTTGGCGTGGCATTGTCCGGTATCGAGGTTTGCCTCGGTGATCAGGAAGCGCTGCTGGTTCGCGGCCCCTCCAATATGCTGGGCTATTGGCATAACCCGGAAGCGACACACGCCATGATCGACAGGAACGGCTGGCTGAACACAGGAGACACCGCACGAATTAGCGAGACCGGACATATTTACATCACCGGGCGTTTGAAGGAAATCATCGTCATGTCCAACGGCGAGAAGGTGCCGCCCGCGGATATGGAAGACGCCATTCTGCGCGACCATCTGTTCGACCAGGTGATGGTGCATGGCGAGGGTCAGTCCGCGCTGGTGGTACTTGCGGTCGTCAATCCTGACAAGTGGAAGGAGTTTGCGCGGCAACTCGACGTTAACGCCGACATGCCGGAATCGTTGCACGACAGCCGTGTTGAGTCGAAAGTGCTTGAGCGCATCTCCGGGCAGATCAGGGAGTTCCCCGGCTATGCCAAGGTGAAGCGCGCACTGCTGCTGACCGATCCATGGACGATAGAAAACGGCCTGCTTACGCCGACGCTCAAGCTTAAGCGTCCCAAGGTGGTCGAGCAGTTTGCCGGCCAGATCAGGGCACTTTACGAGCAGCGATGAAATGAGCGAATCCAACAGCAACACCAAATTGCCGCAGCGCGAACCGACGATACGCGTCGCCGCGATGCCATCGGATGCTAACTACACCGGCGACATCTTCGGCGGCTGGCTAATGGGGCAGGTGGACATCGCGGGCAGTATCCCGGCACTGCATCGCGCCAAGGGTCGCGTTGCTACTGTGGCAGTGAATTCATTTGTATTTAAACAGCCAATTTTCGTTGGCGACATCGTGAGTTTCTACACCCGAATCATGAAGGTCGGCAACACCTCGATCACTGTCGAGGTCGAAGTCTATGCGCAGCGCGACCCGGCCAAGCCGGTGTGCGTGAAGGTGACCGAGGCGACGCTAACTTATGTCGCGGTGGGAGAGGATCGTAAGCCTCGATCGGTCCCGCCGGAGGACTAAATAGAGGTAGTTAGGATAAGTGCGATGCGCGTATACACCAGCGCAAACTACGGATCAAACGGGAGAAAAGAAAATGAACAGCAATTTCCATATCCGCAAAGTCGCTGTGCTCGGCGCCGGTGTGATGGGGGCGCAGATCGCCGCGCACATGGTCAATGCCAACGTCGAGACGCTGCTGTTCGAACTGCCTGCGAAAGAAGGCGACCCGAACGGTAATGTCAACAAGGCGCTGGCCAACCTGAAAAAGCTAGACCCTGCACCCATCGCCAGCCCGGCAAAGATCGCCTTCATCCAGCCCGCCAACTACGAGCAGCATCTGGAGCAACTGCGCGAGTGCGACCTGATCATCGAGGCCATCGCCGAGCGCATCGACTGGAAATCCGACCTCTACAAAAAGGTTGCGCCCTATGTCGGCGAGCACGCGATCTTCGCCACCAATACCTCCGGCCTGTCGATCAACACGCTGGCCGAAGCTTTCCCTGAGAATCTGCGCCATCGTTTTTGCGGCGTGCACTTTTTCAACCCGCCGCGCTACATGCATCTGGTCGAGCTGATCCCGTGCAGGGGTACCGATGCATCGCTGCTTGACCACCTCGAAGAATTCCTCGTCTCGACGATCGGCAAGGGCGTGGTGCGCGCCAAGGACACGCCCAACTTCATCGCCAACCGCATCGGCGTGTTCTCCATGCTCGCCACCAAGCATCACGCGCAGGAATTCGGCCTCGGCTTCGACCTCGTCGATGCGCTCACCGGGCGCTATCTCGGTCGCCCCAAGAGCGCCACCTTCCGCACGCTGGATATCGTCGGTCTCGATGTGTTTGCGCACGTGGTCGAGACCATGCGCGTCAACCTCACCGGCGATCCATGGCACAAACATTACGAACTGCCGGAGTGGTTCAAGTATCTGGTCGATCAGGGTGCGCTCGGGCAGAAGACTAAGCGCGGCGTCTACCAGAAGATCGGCAAGGACATCCATGTGCTCGACCTCAAGACCAAGGAGTACAAGCCCTCCGATGCGAAGGTAGACGACGAAGTGAAAGCGATCTTGCGCGAGCGCGACTGGGCGAAAAAACTCGCCGGTCTGCATCGCCACCAGCACCCGCAAGCGCAATTTTTGTGGGCGACGTTTCGCGACGTGTTCCACTACTGCGCGATCAACCTGCAACTCATCGCCGACAACGCGCGCGACCTTGATTTCGCGGTGCGCTGGGGCTTCGGCTGGGATACCGGCCCGTTTGAAATATGGCAGGCTGCGGGCTGGCAACAGATCGCGGAGTGGATCGCCCATGACATACGGACCGGCAAGGCCATGTCCGACATGCCGCTGCCCAGTTGGGTCACCGATCCCATGCGCAGCGAAGTGCATAATTTGCAGGGCTCCTTTGCGCCGCTGGAAAAAACCTATCAGCCGCGCTCCGAGCTTTCTGTCTACAAACGACAACCTTACCCGGACCGTCTGCTCGGCGAGGAGTTTACATACGGCGAGACCGTGTTCGAGACCGACGACATCCGCATGTGGCACACCGGCGACGGCATCGCCATCCTCAGCTTCAAGACCAAGATGCATACTGTAGACAACGAGGTGCTGGACGGCGTGCTGCGCGCGGTGGACGAGGCCGAGGCCAGTTTCAAGGCGCTCATCCTGTGGCAGACCGAGCCGCCGTTTTCCTATGGCGCCAACCTGCTGCAACTGATGCAGGGCTTTCAAGAACCGGCGCAGGATGCCGGTATGTTCGGCAAGCTCAAGGGTGCGGTGAACCGCGTCAAGTACACCGCCGCCGGCAAGGGCAGCATGGGCGATCTGCTAAACGCCGCCACCGGCAACGTGCCGCATGTCGAGGCCGTGGTCGCCAAGTTCCAGCAGGCTTCGCAGCGCCTCAAGTATTCACTGGTGCCCACCATCGCCGCGGTGGACGGCATGGCGCTCGGCGGCGGCTGCGAATTTTCCATCCATTGCTCGAAGATCGTTGCCACGCTGGAAACCTACATCGGTCTAGTCGAGGTCGGCGTCGGCGTGCTGCCCGCGGGCGGCGGCTGCAAGGAGATGGCGCAACGCGCCGCGCAGGAAGCGCAGCGCTTCTCCAGTGAAGGTCGCGTTGATATCTTCCCCTTCGTGCGTCGCTACTTCCAGCAGATCGCGATGGGCGAGGTCGCCAAGAGCGCCGAGCTGGCGCGCGAGATGGGCTACCTCAGGGCATCAGATCGCATCGTGCTGAACCGCTTCGAGCTGCTGCATATCGCCAAGGAAGAAGCGAAAGCGATGGCAGCCAGCGCACACCGTCCGCCGTTGCGCCAGCGCCAGATCGCCGTTGCCGGACGCACCGGCATCGCCACACTCAAGGCCGCGATGGTTAACATGCTGCAGGGCGGCTTCATCTCAGAGCACGACTACAACATCGGTTGCCGCGTCGCCGAGACGATGTGTGGCGGCGATGTAGATGCGGGCAGCGTCGTGGACGAGCAATGGCTGCTCGACCTCGAGCGCAGGAACTTCATGGAACTGCTCGCCACGGAGAAAACTCAAGCGCGGATGGAGTACATGCTGAAGAACGGGAAGCCGTTGCGGAATTAGCGGCGCGCTTGATTTTTACAAGACTGGTCTATAATCTGGTCTATACATTAAGCGGAATGGAGTGAAAATCATGAAAATCGAGATCGGTTCTTACGAGGCGAAAACCAAGCTGCCGGAATTGCTGCGGCAGGTGAAGAGCGGCAAGAGCTACACCATCACCAATCGCGGGGAAGCCATCGCCGACCTGGTGCCCAGCTTGGGCGCGAAAGCGAAGGACAAGGTTGAGGCGGCGGAAAGGCTCAAGGCATTCATGCGGGCTGACCCGGTGCGCGGCGTGAATATCAAGGAGTTGATCGAAGAAGGGCGCGCGTGAATTTCGTCCTCGACAACTCGGTAACCATGCGCTGGTTCTTTGGCGACGGCAAGCCGCAGGAGCTCACCTATGCCGGGAAAGTGCTGGATGCGATGAAAATCGCCAGCGCAATCGTGCCCGCGACATGGGGGCTGGAAGTGGCTAATGTTATTGCCAGGGCGGAGGCAAAAGGCTGGGTAACCGAAGCGCGCAGCGAAGCTTTTCTGGAAATGCTGGAAGGCGTGGACATCGAAGTGGACGCGGCCACCTTTTCGCACGCTCTGTCCCACACCCTGCAACTGGCGCGGCGCTACAAACTGTCCGCTTACGATGCTTCCTATCTGGAGTTGTCATTGAGGTTGGGGCTGCCGCTGGCTACGCTGGACGAGGATTTGCAGAAGGCGGCAAAGAAGGCGGGCGTGAAGAGATTTGTGTGAGCGGGTGAGGAGCAGGATTTCCAAAAGTGCGGGAGCTATTGCGATGCTGACCCCGTATTGTGGTCAATAAAGTTTAGGAGAGGTTATGCCTGGAATTGTTATCGTTGATCTTGACCCGAATGGACGAGCAGCCAAAGCAGGCTTGCGTCAACACGATTGTATCTACAAATACAACGACACCGTATTGATGGATACCAGCGGCTTAATTGCAGCAACACAAACCGGAAGAACAGAAAATATACTTACCGTTATCCGTCGCAAAGAAGTGCTACAAATTTCAGTTTCTGCTGGGTCGATGGGTGTAACCGTTCAACCTTTCCCTATACCGGATATTCATATCGAAGGAGTCGGCGAAGTGATAAAAAGCTTCGCTAATCAAGACGAGCAGAAAATCATTGCGCAAGTGCAAGCAGAGCAGGAGGCTTACCTAGATACTCTCGCAAACATTCAAGTGACTACCGCTCCTTCGCTGGAAGGATATCGAGTGACACAAACCATTGGCATAATCACTTCTGAACATGTCGAAGGAATAAACATTCTCGTTGATTTTTTTGCAGAGATTAGAGATATCACTGGAGGAAGAAGTCGGACACTACAAAGTGTACTTCGACACGCAAGGCAGAAATGCATTGCTGAGTTAAGAATGGAAGCGCACTCAATTGGAGCTAATGCCGTTATCGGAGTTGATCTTGACTACAGTGAAATATCGGGGGGTGGCAAAAACATGCTATTCCTAGTTGCAAGTGGAACTGCAGTTTTTATTGAAAAAAATCAATAATGATAGGAGCAATAGGGGACGTACCACGTTTTTTTTAGGGATATGAGATGAATCGCACAACAACATTGCAGTTGCTTTCTGAGCACAAAAAAGAGCTGACGCGGCGATTCGGTGTATCACGCCTGGCTTTGTTCGGTTCTGTCGTGTGCGATGCCACGCAGCAGGGCAGCGATGTGGATGTGCTGGTGGCGTTCGATGGCCCGGCCACGTCTGAGCGCTATTTTGGCGTGCAGTTCTATCTTGAAGACTTGCTCGGTAGCCCGGTCGATCTGGTGACGGAGAAAGCGTTGCGTCCGGAGTTGCGGCCGTTCATCGAGAAAGAGGCCGTGCATGTCTAAAGACATAGGCCGCGAGTGGCGGTTCTATCTGAATTAATGGAATTAATGGGGTCAGCATCGACATATTTGAGAGGGTAATGCCATGAGCAAACAAGTCCAGGAAGCCTATATTGTCGCTGCGACACGCACGCCGGTGGGCAAGGCGCCGCGCGGGATGTTCCGCAACACCCGTCCCGACGATCTGCTGGCGCATGTGCTGAAGAGCGTGCTTGTGCAGGCACCGTCGCTCGATCCGGCCAGCATCGGCGATGTGATCGTTGGCTGTGCGATGCCGGAGGCGGAGCAGGGTATGAACGTGGCGCGCATCGCGCTGCTGCTGGCGGGGTTGCCGGATACGGTGCCGGGATTGACGGTGAATCGTTTCTGTTCTTCCGGTGTGCAGGCGGTGGCGCTGGCGGCGGATCGCATCCGGCTCGGTGAAGCCGAGGTGATGCTGGCGGCGGGTGTGGAGAGCATGAGCATGGTGCCGATGATGGGTAACAAGGTGGCGTTCAACCCCGCGATCTTTGAAAAGGATGAGCGCTACGGCATCGCCTACGGCATGGGGCTGACGGCGGAGAAGGTGGCGGAGCGCTGGAAGGTCTCGCGCGAAGCGCAGGATGCCTTTGCGCTTCAGAGCCACCAGCGCGCGATTGCAGCCATCGCCAACGGCGAGTTTGCGGACGAGATCACGCCGTACACGATCACCGAGCAGGCGTTCGATACCAACAGTCGTGCGGTGAAATCGAAGTCGCATTCAGTGGCGCAGGACGAGGGGCCGCGTGCGGATACCTCACTGGAGGCACTGGGCAAGCTGAGGACGGTGTTCGCGCAAAAAGGCTCGGTGACCGCGGGTAACAGTTCGCAGATGTCGGATGGTGCGGGCGCGGTGTTGCTGTGCAGCGAGGCGGCACTGAAGCGTTACAACCTGACACCGATCGGCATTTTCCACGGCTTCAGCGTCGCGGGCGTGCCGCCGGAGATCATGGGCATCGGCCCGAAGGAAGCTATTCCGCGTGTGCTGAAGCAAACGGGATTGAGCCTGGGCGAGATGGACTGGATTGAACTGAACGAGGCCTTTGCCGCGCAAGCATTGGCGGTGATCCACGATGTCGGGCTGAATCCCGAGATTGTGAATCCGCTCGGCGGCGCGATTGCGCTGGGTCATCCGCTCGGTGCGACCGGTGCGATCCGCACCGCGACGCTGCTGCACGGCCTGCGCCGCCGCAAGCAAAAGTACGGCATGGTGACGATGTGTATAGGGACGGGGATGGGCGCAGCCGGTATCTTCGAAGCACTGTAAAGCTGCTGCGCGCCGCCATGACTGCGTTGCTCAGGCGCTCAAAATCCTCGTGTACTACTTGTACACTCCGGTTTCTCGCACCTTCGCGCCTTGTCATGAGCGTGATTGTTGCCGCTTTAGCGGCTTTACAATCACGGCCTACCCCTTGCGGGTGGACGGTGCTCACTACGCTTTCCAGTAGCGTTCCAAAATAAATGATGAGTGAAAAACCAACCTACCGCATCCCCCGCGGCGTCTGGGTGCTCGGTTTTGTCAGCCTGCTGATGGATGTTTCGTCCGAGATGATCCACAGTTTGCTGCCCATGTTCATGGTGACGACGCTGGGCATCAGCGTGCTGTCGGTCGGCGTGATAGAGGGGCTGGCCGAATCGACCGCGCTGATCGTGAAGGTGTTCTCCGGCGTGTTGAGCGACTATCTGGGCAGGCGCAAAGGCTTGGCACTGTTTGGCTACGCGCTGGGTGCATTTACCAAGCCGGTGTTTGCGTTGGCGCAGGGCGCGGGTTTGGTGCTCGCCGCGCGCGTGACCGACCGCATCGGCAAGGGCATACGCGGTGCGCCGCGCGATGCGCTGCTTACCGACATTACACCGCCGGAAATACGCGGTGCGGCATTCGGATTGCGCCAGTCGCTGGACACCGTCGGCGCTTTTCTCGGGCCGTTGCTGGCGGTCGGGCTGATGCTGCTGTGGGCGGACGATTTTCGCGCGGTGTTCTGGGTGGCAGTGATCCCCGGCATGCTGGCGGTGGCGTTGCTGCTGTTCGGTATTCGCGAACCGCAACGCTCTGCTACACACACACCGACGAACCCGATCAGCCGTGCGAATCTTAAGCGGCTCGGCTCGGATTACTGGTGGGTGGTATTCATTGGCACAGTGTTCACGCTGGCGCGCTTCAGTGAGGCGTTCCTGGTGCTGCGCGCGCAGCAGGGCGGTGTTGCCATTGCGCTCGTGCCGCTGGTGATGGTGGCGATGAATCTGATCTATTCGGCGTCCGCATATCCGTTCGGCAAACTTTCCGACACCATGAGCCACACCAAAATGCTGGCGTGGGGACTGGTAGTACTGTTCGCCGCCGACCTCGTGCTGGCTTGGGACGAACACTGGTGGTTTGTATTGCTTGGTGTGATACTTTGGGGTATCCATATGGGTATCACACAGGGATTGCTGTCGCGCATGGTTGCCGACACCGCGCCCGCCGACCTGCGCGGCACGGCGTTCGGGTTCTTCAATCTGATGAGCGGTGTCTCGATGCTGCTGGCGAGTGTGCTGGCGGGATTGCTTTGGGATATGCTGGGTGCAGCCAGCACTTTTTACTGCGGTGCGCTGATCTGTGTATTGGCGATGCTGGTGTTGGGGGCACGAGACGTTGTTAAACTGCGTGTATGATTTTATCGTCTGGAGGTAAGTATGAAACGTAACATGATGAGGTTGATTCTGGTCGGTGGTTTGTTGCTGGGCTGGAATGCCAGCGCGCTGAATCTGGCGGGTATCCATCTGGTGGACAAGATGCAATTGGGCGAGGCCAGTTTGCAGTTGAACGGTGCGGGCGTGCGCACGAAGTGGTTCTTCAAGGTTTATGTTGCCGCGCTGTATTTGCCGCAGAAGCTAAACTCTGCCGAGGCGGTAATCGATGACGAGCGCGAACACCGGATCGCCATGTATATGCTGCGCGAATTGAGTGGCGAAAAGTTGTTCGATGCTTTTAGTGAGGCGATCAAGGCTAACCATCCGCAGGATGTGCTGTCGGCGATGGATGTGCAGATGAAGGAGATGGCACAGATATTCGAGTCCGTGAATAAAGTGAAGGAAGGGGACATCATTAATATCGACTATCTGCCCGCCTCCGGCACCCGGATCACTGTGAATGGGACTGAGCGTGGAAGCATATCAGGTGCGGCTTTCAATCGTGCGATACTGAAGATATGGCTGGGCAAGAATCCCGTGCAGGAGGATATGAAGAAGGGCATGCTGGGTGGCTGAAACAGCATCGGCAAACGCGGCATGCCTGAATGCGGATGCGCGATCCATCAAGTTGGATCTTGCGGCACTTGATGCCGCTGTCCGTGCGCAGGGTGCAGATGTTCAGGATGCGTTAGCTGTCGGACATCCCCATTTGTTCGCCGCTGTGCCGCTGTTTGTCACGGCATCGCAGGTGAGTGAGATGAAAGAGGTGGTCGCGGCAGTGGAGCGGACGGTGAAGCTGCCGGGGTGGCAGACGTCATCCGGGGCACTCCCGCATTTCACACGGGGTGTATTCTACGGTTACGATTTTCACCTCAACGATCAGGGTGTGCACCTGATCGAAATCAATACCAATGCAGGCGGCGGTTTTTTGAATGCTTTGTTGCTCGACAGTCAGCGCGATGCCGGTCTGCCGGGTGAGGCGGTCGCGGGCAAAGATATCTGGCAGGATTTTCTCGGGATGTTTCGCAGCGAATGGAGATCGGTACGCGGCGATACGCCGCTGAAGACAGTTGCTATCATTGATGAGCAGCCGGCATCGCAATATCTGTATCCTGAGTTTCTACTGGCGCAGCATATGTTCGAGCGAGCCGGTATCAAGGCATATATTGCCGATCCCGATGCGATGGAAATGCTCGGGGATGGCTTGTATCTGGATGGCTGCAAAATAGATATGGTATATAACCGCCTGACCGATTTTTCATTACAGCATCATCACGCTTTGCGACTAGCGTATCTGGGCGGGAAAGTGGTGCTGACGCCCGATCCCGGCCACTATGCCCGATATGCGGACAAACGTAATCTGGCGCGGATGACAGATGGGGATGGTTTGCGTGCGTTGGGTCTGAGCGAGGCCGACATCGCCGTGTTGCACGTAGGGGTGCCGAATACACGGATAGTGCGACCCGAAATGGAAGATATTCTGTGGGCAGAACGCAAGCAGTGGTTTTTCAAACCGAACACAGGTTATGGCAGTAAGGGTGCATACCGTGGGGAAAAACTGACCAAGCGGGTGTTCGGCGAGATAGTGCAATCCGGCTATGTAGCGCAAAAAATGGCCGCGCCCGGCGAACGCGCTGTACAGGTCGTGGATGGCGAACCGCAGACGCTCAAGTGTGATGTGCGCTGCTATGTGTACGACGCACACGTGCAGTTGGTCGCGGCGCGACTGTATCAGGGGCAGACTACCAACTTCCGTACTCCGGGTGGCGGCTTTGCGCCGGTGCGTGTGGTCGGCCAGTAAGTGGTCGAGTAGAATGCACGCATGATGATCTATTCATTTCTGGCCATAGGTATCGGTGCGGCGTGCGGCGCTTGGCTGCGCTGGGGGTTGGGGTTGTGGCTCAATCCGGTATTGCCCGAATTGCCGCTGGGCACTTTGTCCGCCAATCTCGTCGGTGGATACCTGATCGGGATGGCCATGGCTTATTTTATTCAGCAACCTGGACTGTCTCCCGAATGGCGCTTGCTCATCATCACCGGCTTTCTCGGCGGGCTGACGACTTTCTCGACTTTTTCGGCGGAGACCGTCACGCTGCTGCTGCGGGGCCAATATGCGTGGGGATCGGTAATCATCGTCACCCATTTGGGCGGTTCGCTGCTGATGACGGTGTTCGGTATTCAAACCTTCAGGTGGTTACACAGCTAGGAGTATGTCCATGAACCTGCTTTCGTTTTACGTCAGTGAAAAACAGCATCACGCGGACATGCCCTTATACGAATGGTTGCTGGAAGAGGCCAAGGCGATGGGTGTGCATGGTGGATCTGCATTTCGGGCGATTGCCGGGTTCGGCCGCCACGGCAAGATGCACGAGGAGACTTTTTTCGAGTTGGCAGGGGAACTGGCGGTGAAGGTCGAATTTATTCTGGATGAGAGTTTGGCCGAGCAACTGTTGGGGAAATTGCATGACCAGAAGTTGAAGGTACTTTATCTACGGTCTCCTGTGCAGATGGGTACGACTTGAGATGCTTGATTGGTAGGGGTTGCGTATTTCGATAATTACAGTGGAGGCCGTATGAAAAAGTATTTATTGATGATGTTGGTGGTGTGCTGCTCCGGCAGTGTTACAGCTCAAGCGGCTGTATTGGGTGAGGAGGTGAGCTATCAGGCAGATGGCGTGACACTAAAAGGTTACATTGCTTACGACGATGCGATCAAGGGTGAGCGTCCCGGGGTGCTGGTGGTGCATGAGTGGTGGGGGCATAACGAATATGCGCGCAAGCGTGCACGGATGTTGGCAGAGCAGGGCTATACCGCGCTGGCTGTGGACATGTACGGCGATGGCAAGCAGGCGAATCATCCCGAGGATGCCGGCAAGTTTGCCGCCGAGGTGAGCAAGAATATGCCGATTGCCAAGGCGCGCTTTGAAGCCGGCATGGAGGTGTTACGCAAACATTCGACGGTCGGCACTAGTGCGCTCGCCGCAATCGGATATTGCTTTGGCGGCGGGGTGGTGTTGAACATGGCCCGTATGGGCGTGGATTTGAAAGGGGTGGCGAGCTTTCACGGATCACTCGGTACGGACGATCCGGCGCAGTCAGGCAAGATCAAGGCGCGTATCGTTTCCTTTACTGGCGAAGCTGATCCCATGATAGGTGCCGACAAGGTCGCTGCGTTCAGGCAGGAGATGGAAGCAGCCGGAGCAGATTTCAGGGTGGTGACCTATCCGGGTGCCAAGCACGCTTTTACCAACCCGGATGCGGATGAACTGGGCAAAAAATTCAATATACCGCTTGCTTATGATGCGGAGGCTGACAAGGATTCATGGCATCAGGCGACCGTATTTTTGCAGGAGGTGTTCGGCAGGAAATAGGCGCTGTCAGCTGGCTGGAAGTTGCCTTTGATCGATAGGCAAGAGCAGCACAGGCTCCTACCGGGAACTTGTCCTCAATAGGGACTTATCTCCAGTATGGTCAGAATTTCCCCGCTGCTCTTTTCCACCAGCACTGCCATATCCTGATGCTTGGCGCGCAGGGGGATATAAGCCAACTCGGCTTCCTTTCGTCCGAGGTCATGGACCGCAGCGTCTATCCTGGCGGTGTGCTCCGGCTTGAATAATTTAAGCTCGGTCAGGTATTTTGCGGTCGCGGCCACCTCTTTCATGTGTTCGGCGAAGGGCTGGTAGTATTTCGGAAATTGCGGTAAATCCTTGCCGGAAAACGCACTAAAGGTCACCTCATTTCTTTCCGGGATATCAGTTGGCATCTCCGAGTACACGTAAATCGGACCGGTAAGCGGCAACGAACGGTAATCCGGATATTTTGCCTTGGACAAATCTTCGTTGTTCAGCATATTGGCAGTGACCAGATCGAATGAATTAATACTGAAGACTACAAAAGCCGGTCGGGCCTGAAGTATCACACTCATGCCGTAAATCAGTGCCGCGATTTGCAGGAGGGCAACTGTCGACAGATCCAAAGTAAGCTCTTTGCGGCTCTTTCTGGTGTTGAATACGGCCAGCGTGATGAGCGGCCCCAGCGTTACGTCTACTGCCAGTAATATCATCAATACCTGCTGTCCTCCCACCGCTGTAAACAGGGGGTATGGGTACCAAACCAGCAGCATAAGGGTGAGTACCGCCAAGGCGATCATCGCGCTGATGCCAAGATGTATGAGTGAAGCTTTCCAGCGTGACATTTGGTCTATAAATCTCGTTAGGGTGCGGGTATTTTATCAGCCTGCAAAAAAATCCTTTACCTTGTCCATCCACGATTTTGCGCGTGGATTGTGTCGATCGCTATCCTCTTTGCTGATGGATTCGAATTCGCGCAACAGCTCCATTTGTTTTTCGGTCAGTTTTACCGGGGTTTCCACGATCACGTGACAATGCAGATCGCCATGACTGGCACTGCGCACGCCTTTGATACCCTTGCCGCGCAGACGGAAGATTTTTCCGCTTTGTGTTTCGGCAGGGATTTTGATGCCGGCCTTGCCGTCCAGTGTGGGGATTTCTATCTCGCCGCCAAGTGCCGCAGTGGTGAAGCTGATCGGCATTTCACAATGCAGGTCGTTGTGGTCGCGCTGGAAAACCGCGTGCGGCTTGAGGTTCATTACCACATACAGATCGCCGGGAGGCCCGCCATTTACACCGTGTTCGCCCTCGCCGGACAGGCGGATACGGTCGTCATTATCCACACCGGGCGGGATTTTGACCGATAGGGTTTTGTGCTGTTTGATACGCCCGTTGCCGTTACAATCCTTGCATGGTGAGGTGATTTGCCTGCCGGTACCATGGCAGCGCGGGCAGGTTTGCTGGATGGAAAAGAAGCCCTGCTGCATACGAACCTGCCCGTGTCCGCCGCAGGTGGCGCAGGTGGTCGGGCTGGTGCCAGGTTTGGCTCCCGAGCCGTGACAAGTATCGCATTCGGCCATAGTGGGGATGCGTATCTGTGTTTCGGTGCCGCGCGCGGCTTGCTCAAGTGTGATTTCCATGTTGTAGCGCAGATCTGCGCCGCGTTGCACATTGCTGCGTCCGCCACCACTGCCACCGCGTGCACCGCCGAAAATATCGCCAAAAATATCGGAGAAGTCGAATCCCTGGGCGCCTGCGCCTGCGCCAAAGGGGCTCCCGCCACCCATGCCGCCCGCCTCAAAGGCCGCGTGGCCGTACTGGTCATAGGCGGCACGTTTCTGGCTATCGCTCAGGGTCTCGTAGGCTTCTTTGGCTTCCTTGAAATGTTCCTCCGCCTTCGGGTTATCCGGATTGCGGTCGGGGTGATGCTTCATCGCCAGTTTGCGATAAGCCTTTTTTATTTCTTCGTCTGATGCGTCGCGGTTGACGCCCAGTACATCGTAGTAGTCTTTTTTAGCCATTTATTGTGGGAAGCGGTAGCCCGGATGCAGCGTAGCAGAATCCGGGGTTTTATTTAAAGTTATGAATACTCCCGGATTCCGCTACGCTGCATCCGGGTTACGGGTTACTTCTTTTCGTCTTTGACTTCCGTAAATTCCGCGTCTACCACATCACCTTCATCCTTTTTGGCACCCGCTTGTGCGTCAGGTTCGCCGCTCGGTTGACCACCAGCCTGTGCCTTGGCCTGTTCGGCTGCGTACATCTTTTCACCCAGTTTCTGGGCGGCAGTCGCCAGTGCCTCGGACTTGGCCGTGATCGCGTCCTTGTCGTCGCCTTTCACAACTTCTTCAGCTTCTTTCTGGGCTGCTTCGATGGCGGCCTTCTCTTCAGCGGTCAGTTGGTCGCCGTATTCAGTCATCGACTTTTTTGTGGAGTGGATCAGCGCGTCAAGTTGATTGCGCGCCGTCACCAGTTCCAGTGCTTTGCGGTCGTCTTCGGCATGCACTTCGGCATCCTGAACCATCTGCTGGATTTCGGCTTCGCTCAAACCGGAGCTGGCCTGAATCTTGATCTTGTTCTCTTTGCCGGTTGCCTTGTCCTTCGCGGAAACATGCAGGATACCGTTTGCGTCGATGTCGAAGGTCACTTCGATCTGTGGCATGCCGCGCGGTGCGGGCGGGATGTCGGACAGATTGAATTGGCCCAGACTCTTGTTGCCGGAAACCACTTCACGCTCACCCTGCAAAACATGGATGGTTACCGCGTTCTGGTTGTCGTCAGCGGTTGAGAACACTTGCGATGCCTTGGTCGGGATCGTGGTGTTCTTCTTGATCAGCTTGGTCATCACGCCGCCCATGGTCTCGATACCCAGCGACAGAGGAGTCACGTCAAGCAGCAGCACATCTTTTACTTCGCCCTGCAATACACCGCCCTGAATCGCTGCGCCAACGGCCACAGCCTCGTCCGGGTTCACGTCCTTGCGTGCTTCCTTGCCGAAGAATTCCTTAACCTTTTCCTGAACCTTGGGCATACGGGTCTGACCGCCGACCAGGATCACGTCGGAGATGTCGGAAGCTGAAACGCCCGCGTCCTTCATCGCAACCTTGCACGGCTCGATGGTGCGTGCAATCAGGTCTTCCACGATGCTTTCCAGCTTGGCGCGGTTGATCTTCACGGCCAGATGCTTCGGGCCGCTGGCATCCGCAGTGATGTAAGGCAGGTTCACTTCGGTCTGCTGTGCGGAAGACAACTCGATCTTGGCTTTTTCCGCAGCATCCTTCAGGCGTTGCAATGCCAACATGTCTTTCTTCAGGTCGATGCCGCTTTCTTTCTTGAATTCTTCAACCAGGAATTCGATTACGCGCATGTCGAAGTCTTCGCCGCCGAGGAAAGTGTCGCCGTTGGTGGACAGCACTTCAAATTGGTGCTCGCCGTCAATCTCGGCGATGTCGATGATGGATATATCGAAGGTGCCGCCACCCAGGTCATATACCGCGATCTTGCGGTCGCCTTCCTGCTTGTCCAGACCGAACGCCAATGCGGCCGCGGTTGGCTCGTTGATGATGCGCTTGACATCAAGGCCGGCGATTCGCCCCGCATCTTTGGTGGCCTGGCGTTGTGCGTCGTTGAAGTATGCGGGTACGGTGATAACGGCTTCGGTAACGGGTTCGCCGAGATAGTCTTCGGCCGTCTTTTTCATCTTCATCAGTACCTGTGCGGAGACTTCCGGTGCGGAGATCTCTTTATCACGCGCCTTTACCCATGCATCGCCGTTCTTGGCCTTGACGATGGTGTAGGGCACCATGTCGATGTCTTTCTGCACCATCTTTTCGTCGAAACGACGACCGATTAGGCGCTTCACGCCGTACAGGGTGTTCTTCGGATTGGTCACGGCCTGACGCTTGGCAGGTGCGCCAACCAGCACTTCACCATCTTCCATATAGGCGATGATGGACGGGGTGGTGCGAGCGCCTTCTGCGTTCTCGATCACCTTGGTCTTGCCGTTTTCCATGATGGCCACGCAGGAGTTGGTCGTGCCCAGATCGATACCGATGATTTTTCCCATGATGCTTTCCTTTCAGTTGAATGCTTAATGTACGGATATTTTTGTTGCCTTGCAGCCTAAGATAGGGGCGGGGCAGGATATTTCAAGTGCTTTGTTATTCTTTTGCTTTCGCCACCATTACCATCGCCGGGCGCAGTACGCGGTCGTTCAGCGCATAGCCCTTTTGCATCACACTGACCACGGTGTTGGCCGGTTGGTCGCTGTCTACCATGCCGATCGCCTGATGCTTGTGAGGGTCGAGCTTCTCTCCGACAGGGTTGATCTCGGTGATGTTGAATTTATCGAACACGCTGGAGAGCTGTTTCAGCGTCAGTTCCATGCCGCTCTTGAAGCTTTCAACACTGGCGGTTTCGACCGCAAGTCCGGCCTGCAGGCTATCCATCACAGCCAGCATTTCGTTTGAAAAACGCTCCACTGCAAATTTTTGCGCCTTGCTCACGTCCTCGGCTGCACGACGGCGGATGTTTTCACCCTCGGCCTTGGCGTACATCCAGGCATCGTAATGCTCTTGGGATTTGCGCTCGGCTTCCTTGAGCATTTCTTCCGGGCTGGGTATCACCTCTACCTCTCTTTCGGTGCTCTCTATGGCTTGTTCCGTGTCTGTAGAAGCTTGTGTTTCAATTTTAGAAGCGTTTTCGTTCTGTTCCATGTCATTCTCCAAATTTCAGTCCGTGAGTTATGGGGGCTAAGTTGTCCATTTCAAGAGTAGGCAGAAAACTTTTTTTCAGCGTGAGATAATGCAAACTGTTAAATAGCTGCACGGACATGTCTTCGTCTACTCTCAAGAGCTACCACTGGCGCATCGCCGGATTCTATTTTTTTTACTACGCCTTCGTGGGATTGTTTGCGCCCTACTGGAGTCTGTATCTTAAATCCATCCATTTTGATGCCATCGATATTGCCATCCTGATGTCGATTCAGCCGGTGATGCGCATGATTTCGCCCAACATTTGGGGATGGTTGGCCGACTATACCGGCAAACGTTTGCTGGTGATTCAGGTTGCCGCCACGCTGAGTGCGGTGTGTTATCTGGGTGTGTTCGCTACCACCAGTTTCTGGGGGCTGTTTCTGGTGCTGGGGCTGATGGGCTTCTTCTGGAGCGCTTCAATGCCGCTGGTTGAGGCGACGACACTCAGCTATTTGGGCAAGAATACTTCGCATTACGGGCGCATTCGTTCCTGGGGTTCGGTTGGCTTTATCGCGTCAGTGGTCGGGCTGGGGTATGCCTTCGACTTTATCGCTATTGCGTGGCTATTGTGGGCTGGCTTGGTGTGCGAAATCGGTATCCTGATATTTGCCCGGCAGATACCAAAGACTGAAGTGTTGTCACATCACACCGATCATCAATCCATACGCCAGATCATGCTGCAGCCGCGCGTACTGGCACTGTTTGGCGCATGCTTCCTGATGTCGGTGGCGCATGGCCCTTACTATACTTTTTTCTCGATCTATCTGGTCGAGCACGGCTACGCCAAGAGTGCGGTCGGCGGATTATGGGCGTTGGGGGTGATCTGCGAGATCGGTGTGTTCTTCCTTATGCCTATGCTGGTGAGGCGCTTCGGTTTTACCCGTATCCTAATTACCAGCTTCAGTGCGGCAATTTTACGTTTTCTGCTGATTGGTTGGGCGGTGGACTGGGTGGTGCTGTTGCTGTTTGCGCAGATGCTGCATGCGCTAACCTTTGGCGCTTATCACGCAGCCTCGGTGGGTTTTGTGCATGAGTTTTTTCAGGGGCGGCATCAATCCAGAGGGCAGGCGTTATTCGGAGCGCTTACATACGGGTCTGGCAATATGCTGGGTGGGTTGGCGAGTGGCCCGATCTGGCAGCATTATGGGGCGAGTGTGCTTTACTCATGTAGTGCCGGCGCCGCATTACTGGGATTGCTATTGATGTGGTTGAAGCTGGGTAGAACGGGGTAGAGAAAATTGTCCAACGAGGTCGATGCGTGCCGTTCAGGAAAGCGACATGACTTTGATGATTAAGACTCTGATGAGGTTTTTCTTCGGTCATGGCTATTTTTTCTTTTGTTCATGAGATCCGGATACCGTTGGTTGGAATTTTTTCTTCTGTCGCCGGTTCGTTCGCGTCGGTCTTCTACCTGCTGTTTTCTTTCGTCTGCTTCAGCCGAAGCTTGTTCTGAACCCGGGGTTTGAGGGGGGGTGCGCTGAAGCATGCCAATGTCAGCGTTATGCGAGATTACGTATTCGGCAAAAGCGATATTTTTTTCAACTTCTTCCACGTAGAGATTCTGTCCACCGAAGTGTTTTTCTGCGTAGTGATGTGCGCCTTGCAGCGTCTCATTCATGCGTTTTTTTGCACCTCGGTAAAAATCCGGGGTTTTTATCACCAGATCCTGCGGGGATGCGAAGATGACCTGTTGCCGACCATTCATGTCTTGCCTTGTTGCGATTCCACCCAGAACGAATTCGATGTATAGCCTGTCGTGGCACTTTTCCAGATAACAACGATCAGACATTTGCGCCAGAATATCCGCAGTTGCCACCAGATTGCCGATGGCACGATAAGCTGGGTTTGGAACTTGTATGCGATCTGCTGGTACTTCGTAGCCGGTAAAATGCACTATTTGGGCGGCTACTTCAGCCATCTCTCCCATGCCTGCTTCCAGCATGTAGGCCCTTACCAGTTCGGCACTGCGAGAAACATGAATTAATGTGAATTCTGCTCCCTGTTTGTGATCTTCCTGCCCGCGCTTGCGTAGATAACCGCTATCATGAAATAGTGCCAGTAGAATACCGAATATGAAAAATTCAGCACCCAGTTGCTTGCCGTCTCTCTGTGAGCGGTCATACCCATCCATCAGTCGTGCACTGGCTAATGTGACATCCAGGATATGTTGCAAATCGTGATAGCTGGTGTCGCAAGGTGAGAAGTCCGGGTGCTCTCCGCGATATAATTTGGAAATATGCATTGCCGCGTTTCTCATGGTATCGCCGCGTGCACTGGGATACAAATCGAGGAAGATGCTCTCAACCGCATCGATGACGGAGGCGGTGTCGGTCACATCGACGATGTTATTCACGTCAAATTTGTTGCGACGAAATTTTGAGTTGTTACCCTGCATCCCGATATGCTATCACGAAGCTCAAGCTACTTTTAATGTTCGGATTTTCGGGGGGGAATGTCCCAAGACATCACTGTTGTGGCATAATCACGCGCTCTATCGGGAACAGCAATGAGCGCAAAAACTTTATACGACAAACTCTGGGATGCACACGTGGTACGGCAGGAAGCCGACGGCACCGCGCTGATCTATATCGACCGCCAGTTGGTGCATGAGGTGACCAGCCCGCAGGCCTTCGAGGGGCTGAAACTGGCGAATCGTCGACCATGGCGCACGGCCTCGATGCTGGCAGTGCCTGACCACAACGTACCGACAACTGACCGTGTTTCCGGCATCATCGATCCGGTCTCGCGCTTACAGGTGGAGACGCTGGATGCCAATTGTGCAGAGTTTGGCGTGGTCGAATTCAAGATGAATGACATCCGTCAGGGGATTGTCCACGTGATCGGCCCCGAGCAGGGGGCGACCCTGCCCGGTATGACTGTGGTGTGCGGCGATTCCCATACCAGCACACACGGCGCTTTCGCCGCGTTGGCACACGGTATCGGCACCTCGGAAGTTGAGCATGTGATGGCGACCCAGTGTCTGGTGGCAAAAAAATCGAAGGCGATGCTGGTGAAAGTTGAGGGTGCGCTTGGCAAGGGTGTGACGGCCAAGGATATTGCGCTGACGGTGATCGGCAAGATAGGCACTGCGGGTGGGACAGGTTATGCCATAGAATTTGCGGGCAGCGCGATTCGTTCATTGAGTATGGAAGGCCGCATGACTTTGTGCAATATGGCGATTGAGGCCGGCGCGCGCGCCGGCATGGTGGCTGCGGATGAGACAACCTTTGCTTATATCAAAGGTCGGCCCTTCGCGCCCCAGGCCGCGTTATGGGATAAAGCGGTGATTTACTGGCGCACCTTGCACAGCGATGACGGGGCCAAATTTGACGCGACGGTTGAGTTGGACGCGACACAGATTAGGCCGCAGGTGACCTGGGGAACATCGCCGGAAATGGTGGTGTCTGTGGATGGACGAGTTCCGGATCCAGTTTCCGCTTCCGACGCTGTAAGACGCGGTGACTGGGCGCGAGCCTTGCAATACATGGGATTGGAGGCGAACACGCCGATCACTGATATCAAGATCGACAAGGTGTTTATCGGGTCGTGCACCAATGCACGTATCGAGGATATGCGTGCCGCAGCGGCGGTAGCCAAGGGCAATAAGGTTGCGGAAAATGTCAAGCTGGCCATGGTGGTGCCGGGCTCCGGTCTGGTGAAACAGCAGGCCGAGCAAGAGGGGTTGGATAAGATATTTATTGCGGCCGGATTCGAGTGGCGCGATCCGGGGTGTTCGATGTGTCTGGCGATGAACGATGATCGTCTCTCCCCGGGAGAAAGATGCGCTTCGACTTCTAACCGTAATTTTGAAGGGCGGCAGGGGCAGGGCGGACGCACGCATCTGGTTAGCCCGGAGATGGCGGCAGCGGCTGCCATTGCTGGACATTTTGTGGATGTGAGCAAACTGTGAAAGGAAGTCACATGAAGAGGATATTTTTGCTTCTTGCTCTGGGTATATTGGTTGCAGGCAATGCAGTTGCCGAGGAGGGTGTTGCGGAACGCGCGGGAAAGTCTGTCGATAAGGGTGTTGTAGCTGCCGGAAAGGGCATCAAAAAAGGTGGAAAAGCAGTGTCCAAGAGTGTCGAAAAAGGTGGTAAGGCTACAGTCAAGGGGCTTAAAAAAGCTGGTGACTGGATCGGCAAGAAGCTGAAAAAGGGTGGTGAAAAACTTGAAGAGGCGAGTGAGTGATGCGCAAATTTTCTTTGCTAGAGGGCCTGGTTGCCCCACTTGACAGGGCGAATGTCGATACCGATGCCATCATTCCAAAGCAATTCCTGAAATCGATCAAGCGTTCCGGATTCGGCCCGAACGCGTTCGACGAATGGCGTTATCTCGATCATGGTGAACCTGGGATGGATAATAGCAAGCGCGAAATCAACAAGAATTTTGTGTTGAATCAGCCGCGTTATCAAGGTGCACAAATTCTACTGGCACGCGAGAATTTTGGTTGCGGGAGCTCGCGAGAACACGCCCCTTGGGCGCTCGAAGATTACGGATTTCGCGTCATTATCGCGCCCAGTTTTGCCGATATTTTCTTCAACAATTGTTTCAAGAACGGCCTGTTACCGGTTAAATTGGAAGCGGATAAGGTGGATGAATTGTTTGGGGCAGTGGAAAAAAACGCCGGTTTTAAATTGAAAGTCGATTTAGAGCGGCAGACCATTACTGTGCCCGACGCTACGGTTTACAAGTTCGAGGTGGATGCGCACCGCAAGCATTGTTTGCTTAACGGTTTGGATGATATTGGCCTGACCTTGCAGCATGTGAGTGAGATCAAAGCGTTTGAGGAAAATCATCGTGCGATTCAGCCATGGTTGTACGCATAGTCATTTTGTAAAATCAAATGGAATGAATGATGAAGATAGCAGTGTTGCCTGGTGACGGCATCGGACCGGAAATCGTTGCGCAGGCGGTGAGAGTGTTGGAAGCCTTGCGCAAAGATGGGTTGAAGATCGAGATGGAGCATGCGCATATCGGCGGAGCAGGTTATGACGCGGCGAAGGATCCTTTGCCCGATGTGACACTGAAATTAGCCCAGGAGTCGGATGCTGTATTGCTTGGGGCGGTGGGTGGATACCAGTACGACAATTTGCCGCGTCCGATGCGTCCGGAGCAAGGTCTGTTGCGCATACGAAAGGGGTTGGGTTTGTTCGCCAACCTGCGCCCTGCGATGGTGTATCCGGAGCTGGTGAACGCTTCCAGCCTGAAGCCGGAGTTGGTGTCCGGGCTGGACATCATGATTCTGCGCGAACTGACTGGCGATATTTATTTTGGACAACCGCGCGGCATTCGTACCTTGGATAACGGCGAGCGTCAGGGATTCGATACGATGCACTACAGCGAGTCGGAGATACGCCGTGTGGCGCATGTCGGGTTTAAGAGTGCGATGAAGAGGAGCAAAAAGCTGTGTTCGGTGGATAAGGCTAACGTACTGGATACCAGCATGTTCTGGCGCGAGATCGTAACAGATGTAGCTAAAGAATATCCCGGGGTCGAGTTGTCCCATATGTATGTGGATAATGCTGCGATGCAGTTGGTGCGTGCGCCTAAACAGTTCGATGTGATTTTGACCGGCAATATTTTTGGTGACATTTTGTCCGACGAAGCGTCGATGCTGACGGGTTCCATCGGTATGTTGCCGTCGGCTTCGCTGGATGAAAATAACAAGGGGCTGTACGAACCCTGCCATGGTTCCGCACCGGACATTGCGGGCAAAGATATTGCCAATCCGTTGGCGACGATTCTGTCGGTGGCAATGATGCTGCGTTATACGTTTGCACAGGAAGATATTGCTAAACGCATTGAGAGTGCGGTGCGCAAGGTGTTGCAACAAGGTTTGCGCACGGGCGATATTTACGAGGCAGGGATGCAGAAAGTCGGCACGAATGCGATGGGCGATGCGGTGGTCGCGGCCCTTAAAATGAATTGAAATTAAAGAAAGAAAGAAGATGAGCAAGCAATACGACGTATGTATCCTCGGTGCAACCGGCGCGGTGGGTGAGGCGATGCTTTCCATTTTGGAGCAGCGTAAATTTCCGGTCCGCAATCTTTACCCGATGGCATCCAGCCGCTCGGCAGGGTCGACCGTAAAGTATTGCGGCAAAGAGATGACCGTTATCGATGTGGAAGATTTCGATTTTTCCAAGGCACAGATCGGCCTGTTTTCAGCGGGCGGCAGCGTTTCGGAAAAGTATGCGCCTTTGGCTGCCGCTGCAGGTTGTGTGGTGATCGATAATACGGCCCATTTTCGTTACGAGCGTGATATTCCGCTGGTGGTTCCGGAAGTGAATCCGCACGCCATTGCGCAATATAAGAATCGCGGCATTATCGCCAATCCCAATTGCTCGACTATCCAGATGTTAGTGGCGCTCAAGCCGATCAAGGATGCGGTGGGTATCGCGCGTATCAATGTGGCGACCTATCAGGCAGTATCCGGTACCGGTAAAGAAGCGATCGAAGAGTTGTCTGCGCAAACCCGTGCGCTATTCAACTCGCAGAATGCCAAGGTCGAGGTGTATCCGAAGCGCATCGCATTCAATGTTTTACCGCAGATAGATGTGTTCATGGAGAATGGTTACACCAAGGAAGAAATGAAAATGGTGTGGGAAACCCGGAAAATCATGGAGGATGACACCATCATGGTGAATCCGACTGCCGTGCGAGTGCCGGTATTTTATGGGCACTCCGAAGCGGTGCATATCGAAACCCGCAAGAAGATCACCGCCGATGAGGCGCGTGCCTTGCTGGAAAAGGCACCCGGCGTGGTTGTGATGGATAAACGCGAACCTGGCGGTTATCCGACCCCCATTGAGGCGGCAGGCAACGATGCGACTTACGTGGGGCGTATTCGCGAGGATATTTCGCATCCGTTGGGCCTGAATTTATGGGTGGTGAGCGACAATGTGCGCAAGGGTGCGGCACTTAATAGTGTGCAGATTGCCGAAATTTTGGTTGCGAAATACCTCAGTTAAGACATAATGCGAAGCATATTATTAGCTTGTGCTTATAACTATATGATGTTAAGTTATATTCTCCAATAAATTATGATGAAGGTGATGGCGTGCAAAAATCACTGTTGAAATTGCTATTTTTTGTCGCTGCGTTCGCAGCGTCTGCCGCTGTCCATGCACTGGGTATGGGTGGAATTAATGTGACTTCTGCTTTAGGTCAACCGCTTCGTGCCGAAATTGAACTGTTAGCGGTGGGCAAGGCTGAACGCGGGAATTTGGTCGCACACCTTGCACCAATTGATGCCTATAAGAGTACGGGTTTGGAATTTCCCTACGGCAATAAATTTAAATTTAAAGTCGATGAACGTGAAAATGGTGAGCCATATCTTCAGATCACGAGTGAGCAGCCTATAAACGATCCATTTGTCAGCCTATTGGTTGAGCTGACATGGCCCTCTGGCAGACTGTTACGAGAATACACTTTCCTGCTGGATCCTCCCGGATATGTCCCGGCTCAGCCAATGCAGCCCGACGTAAAGGTTGTTGCGCCAGTTTCTCTGGCAAGTCCGGCTGAAGTTGTGGCCGAACCCTTGGTTGATTTGTACCCTCAGGGTGAGTCTGCGAATCAGGATGTTTTGGTTGAAGCTGCCACCACACAGGAGGAGCAAATTTCGACAGGTGATGAGAATATAATGAATGGTGAGCAGGCTGCACCCATGGAACTCATTTCAGGTGAACAATTTATCCCAATGGATAGTTTGCAGGATGAGCAAATTACCACGACAGAGACCGCGATAACATCAGAAGGCAATATTCAACCGGAGACTATGACGTCTCCAACGATGCAACCTCTGCCTGCAGTTGAGCCGCTTCCAGTCATTCCGGAGTGGGTGGAAGTTAATCGCGGCGACACAATGTATGAACTTGCAGAACAGTACAAACTGGCTGGCATGAGTGTGGAGCGCATGCTGGTAGCAATGTATCGCGCTAACACCAATGAGTTCGGTGGCAAGAACATGAATCGCATCAAGGCGGGCAAAATTTTGCGTCTGCCCGATGAAGCGGAACTTAATGGTGTAACGCAGGTTGCGGCTGAAAGGGAAATTCGTGTTCAGGCTGCGGATTGGAATGCATACCGGCAAAAGTTGGCAGGCGCCGCCACGGCCAACGTCCCGACACAAGTCTTGCAGCAAGTTGCTGTGGGCAAGATCAGCAGTTCGGTCATCGACAATGCTCCAGTTGCCAAAGAGTCTGCCAGAGAAGTGTTGAGATTGTCCAAGGGTGAGATTCCTGGAGATCAGGCAATGGCGGCAGCTGGTGGCAAGGGCATGTCTGAACAAGACGAAAGAAATGCTGCTCAGGAAGATATGATTGCCAAAGCCAAGGCGATTGAAGAGGAACGTATGCGCACAGCCATGCTCGAGCAAAATCTTAAGGATGCTCAACTTCTGGCACAACTGAAGGCTGAAGCAGCGGCGCTGTCGGCAAAATCAAATGCAGGGACGACCGAAGAGGCTGCAACCACCTCTGCAACCGAAGGAAAGATGGAGCCGGCCGATGGCAAACTGAAGGTGCCTAGTGTGGTAAAGCCAGAAATAAAGCCAGCGCCAAACCCCCAGCCGATAACGGTGAAGACCGCTGAGCCTGATCTGGTTGATCAGGTGTTGGATGAACCGCTGTATCTGGCTGGCGGTGCGGCGTTGCTGCTGGGTCTTGGGGGCTTGGGATTTGTGTTGGCTCGGAGAAAAAAAAAGTCTTCCTATAATGAAGGGGGAGAGTCATCTAGCGACATAGGGGTAATTACGGGGCAATTTGCAGCGCCAGTAGTTCCTTCGCCGGATACGGGCGATTTTACACGTACGGATTCATCTTATGTGGCGGCACAAGCTGAAGCAGTTAAGGAGCCGGAGAGTGTAGATCCGCTTAACGAAGCGGATCTGTTCCTTAGTTTTGGACGAGATCAACAGGCTGAAGAAATACTTAAGGAGGCTCTTCAAAGCACGCCGAGCAATCATCAGATACATCTCAAACTATTGGGAATATATTCCAGCCGTCAGGATGCGAACTCCTTTGGGACCATCGCTCGGAAATTGAAGGACTCCGGTGATGAGTATGCGTGGGAACAGGCGGTGGAAATGGGTCGCAAGCTGGAGCCGAACAATCCGATGTACGGCGGCTCCGGATCGTTGGAGGATACAACCAGTGCGACGGTGCAGATGCCAGCATTCAGCACAGATCAATCGGCAGCTCCAGATTTTGACTTGGGCTTAAACGTTTCTCAGGCCGCTGAATCACCCTCTGCCGAGCAAAATTTTCTGGCTGAGATGGACTCTACTGCAGTGTTGTCGTCAACCTCACTGGATAGCGATCAAGAATCGGGAATGGATTTTGATGTCACCTCATCCAACTCTTCAATGGAAGCGCAAACTGGTTCTGGCGAGGATTCGGGAGGGATGGATTTCGATGTGACTGGAAGCCATTCTGCGACCGGAACTGAAGCTGAGGCAAGCCCGGATAGTGATCTCGGTATGGCATTTACACTCGATTTTCCGACTGATAAGCCTGCTGACCAGCCTGCAAAAGCAATGCCGGAGCTATCTGGCGGGGGATTGGCAGGCATCAATTTGAATTTCGACGACGAGCCAGCCTCCGGCGACACATCATTGGATGCCGGCGACCAGGGACAGGAAGTGGCTACCAAGCTGGATTTAGCTAAAGCCTATCAGGAAATGGGCGATGCCAGTGGTGCGCGCGAAATACTTGAAGAGGTTTTGCTGGAGGGAAATTCAGAACAGCGCCAAGCCGCACAAGACTTGCTCGACCAACTCTATTAATCTGGACTTTTGTTCCGACGGCAGCTCAGTGTTGGGCTGCCGTTTTTATTGGGGGAGCCGCTTGATGAGATTCCATCCCGCTACACAAATTCTGGCTTTATGTTTGCTGATAGGGGCACTGCAATTTTTGGCACCTGAGTTCTTGGTTGCATTTTCAGTGTTGATTCTGACAGGCACATTTTTCATGCATGGGCATAGGTTGGTTCTACTGATACGTCGCACCCGGTGGATCATGGTATCGCTGGTGTTAATCTACGCCATTAGCACACCGGGACAACCGCTACTTGATCTACCGGGAATATTTGCTCCTACCTATGAGGGGTTGGCTGATGGTGTATTGCAACTGATGCGTTTACTGGCGGCGCTGGCAGCGTTGGCAATATTGCTGGAACATCTGAGCAGAAAGCAGTTGATTGCCGGGCTGTATATGCTATTCGCACCTTTTCAATGGGTAGGGGGCTCGCGCGAAAGGTTAGCTGTGCGTTTGGCATTGACATTGCACTACGCTGAAGCCGTTATGCTCAGGGGTACGGCTAACTGGCAAGAATCACTGCAAAGGTTGTTTGACGCACATGAGGAACCTATAAAACAGATGGAGATTTCGTTGTATCGTTTTGGCTTCATAGACTTCGCTTTATTGTTCGCATCAATGATCATTATTTGGTTGGTACTGTGATGAGAATTGCGTTGGGTGTCGAATATGACGGCTCTCTATTTAATGGCTGGCAGAGCCAGCCGGACGGGAATACCGTGCAGGATACGCTGCAACGCGCGCTAAGCCAGATTGCCGGTGAGCAGATTGCCGTTGTCGCAGCGGGGAGAACCGATACCGGTGTGCACGCCCTTGAGCAGGTGGTGCATTTTGATACGGGGGTGGAACGTCCTCTGACGGCATGGGTGCGCGGTGTCAATGCATTGCTGCCGGAAAGTATTGCTGTGCTGTGGGCACATCCGGTTCCGGACGAGTTTCATGCGCGGTTTTCGGCACACGGGCGCAGTTATCGCTATCTGCTCATCAATCGTGCTTCACGTTCGGCTATTCATGCGGGAAAGGCGGGGTGGTTCCACGCTCCCCTGGATATATCCGTGATGAAGTCGGCTGCGCAGCACCTGCTTGGAGAGCATGATTTCAGTGCCTTTCGCGCAGCAGAGTGTCAAGCCAAATCGCCGGTGAAAAACATCCAACAACTGGATATACGTAAACAGGGTGACCTCTTCGTTTTTGAGTTGGGGGCCAATGCATTTCTCCATCACATGGTTCGTAATATTGTTGGATGCCTGATCTACGTGGGTAAAGGTAAGTATCCGCCTGACTGGCTGGCCGAAGTGTTATCCAGTCGGGATCGTAGCCTTGCTGCGCCAACCTTTGCGCCGGATGGCTTATACTTGCAACGTATCAAATACGAAGCGAAATGGGGGTTGCCGCAAGTGGAAAATGGAACGATATTGGGAGCATCGTTGTGACGCGCGTCAAGATTTGCGGCATCACCCGTGCGGAAGATGCGCTTGAGGTGGCACACAGTGGGGCAGATGCCATCGGTTTAGTCTTTTATGCAAAAAGCCCGCGCCATGTTACGGTGGTAAAAGCCAGGGATCTGGCAGAGGCCTTGCCACCGTTTGTGACGATGGTGGGTTTGTTCGTGAATGCCGATGCGGGCTTTGTACGTGAGGTGCTGGCGAATGTGCCGTTGGATATATTGCAATTTCATGGCGACGAATCGCCTGAATATTGCGAACAATTCAACCGCCCCTATCTCAAAGCGATCCGCGTTAAAGTCGGGGTGGATTTGCTACAATGTGCGTCCGATTTTTGCAGAGCAAAAGCATTATTGCTGGATGCGCATGTTGACGGCATACCGGGTGGAACCGGCACTGTATTTGACTGGACATTGATTCCGCAAAAACTGCCGTTGCCGGTAATATTGTCCGGCGGGCTGGATGCTGAAAATGTCGCCGCAGCGATCAAACAAGTGAGGCCCTACGCGGTGGACGTGTCCAGCGGTGTGGAGGCAAGCAAAGAAATCAATACTCTAAAGGGCATAAAAGATGCGGCAAAGATCGCTGCATTCATCAACGAGGTTAAACGAATCGATGTACAACTATCCCGATAACACTGGCCACTTTGGCCAGTTTGGCGGCATCTACATGGCCGAGACGCTGATCCCGGCAGTTGAAGAATTGCGCACGCAGTACCTGCGCTTTCGAGACGATCCTGAATTCAAGGCCGAGTTCGCCTATGAGCTGAAACACTATGTTGGTCGCCCCAGCCCGATCTATCACGCCAAGCGCCTATCGGATGATTTAGGTGGCGCACAAATATATTTGAAGCGCGAAGACCTGAACCATACCGGCGCACACAAGATCAACAACGCCATCGGCCAGGCATTGCTCGCCAAGCGCATGGGCAAAAAACGTGTCATCGCTGAAACCGGTGCGGGTATGCACGGCGTGGCGACGGCGACCGTGGCGGCACGTTTCGGTATGGAATGCATCGTATACATGGGCGCGGAAGACATACAGCGCCAAGCACCGAACGTATTCCGCATGAAGTTGCTGGGGGCGACGGTGGTGCCGGTTGAGAGCGGTTCGCGCACACTCAAGGATGCCTGCAACGAAGCGATCCGTGACTGGGTCACCAACGTCGAGAGCACGTTCTATATTTTCGGCACGGCGGCGGGCCCGCATCCCTATCCGATGATGGTGCGCGATTTTCAATGCGTGATCGGCAATGAAGCCAAGGTGCAGATGCCGGAAATGATAGGCCGCCAGCCGGATGCAGTGATTGCCTGTGTGGGCGGCGGATCCAATGCGATTGGATTGTTCTATCCCTACATTGAAGAAAAAAGCGTGCAGATCATAGGCGTGGAGGCGGGCGGCCACGGCATCGCCAGCGGACAACACGCCGCACCGCTCACCGCGAATGCCAAGGCCGGCGTGCTGCACGGCAATAAGGTCAACCTGATGCAGGATGAGAACGGCCAGATCATCGAGACGCATTCCATCTCCGCTGGGCTGGATTACCCCGGCGTCGGTCCGGAGCATTGCCTGCTGAAGGAGATTGGCCGCGCGCAATACGTCGCGATCAATGACGATGAAGCCATTGCCGCTTTTGATGCGTTATGCCGTTTCGAGGGCATCATCCCCGCGCTGGAATCCAGCCATGCCCTAGCGCACGCGATCAAAATCGCGCCGACAATGGGAAAGGATAAGGTGCTGCTGGTGAACCTTTCCGGACGCGGCGACAAGGATATGAATACAGTGGCGAAATTGAAAGGCATCACGCTATGAGCCTAATTTCAATTCATTTTGCAGGCGAACTGCGGCGTCGCGTGCTCACTCATTTCTTGCCTACCGTAATCGGTATGTTTCGTCATTCGCTGCGCTTCTCCTTGCACTTCATCCTGCAAAATGAATTGAAAGGTTTGTACGTATGAGTCGCATTCAAATAACTTTCGAGAAACTCAAGCAGGCCAATCGCAAGGCGCTGATCCCGTTCATTACGGCGGGCGATCCGTCCCCGCAACTCACCGTGCCGCTGCTGCACGGTCTGGTTGAGGCAGGGGCGGATGTACTCGAGCTGGGCGTGCCATTTTCCGATCCGATGGCAGATGGCCCGACAATCCAACGCGCCTCCGAGCGTGCGCTCAAGCAAGGCATGTCATTGCGCGGTGTGCTGGATATGGTGGCGGAATTCCGCAAGAAAGATGCGGTAACGCCGGTCGTGTTGATGGGCTACGGCAATCCCGTCGAGGCAATGGGCTGGGAATCATTTTCCTCGCGTTGCGCAGAGGTGGGCGTGGACGGCGTGCTGACCGTGGATTTCCCACCGGAAGAAAGCCACGAGGCGTTCGAACATCTGCAACGCCACGGCATTGATCCGATCTTTCTGCTGGCACCCACGACCAACGAGGCGCGTATCGAACAGGTAGCCAAATTGGCGCGCGGCTATGTATATTATGTCTCGCTCAAGGGTGTGACTGGTTCGGGTAGTATCGACCTGTCTGCTATCAAACAGAAATTCCCACAGTTGCGCAAACACATCAAGCTGCCCATCGGTGTGGGCTTCGGTATTCGCGATGCGGAGACGGCATTGGCTGTGGCCAGGCTGTGCGACGGCGTGGTGGTGGGTAGCCGAATCGTGCAAGAGATCGAGGATTCGACCGAACAGAATGTCGTCGCCAGCGTGAGCAAGTTGGTGAGAGAATTAAGGCAGGCGATAGATAAGGCATAAAGGAGAGTTATCATGAGTTGGTTCCAAAAATTATTGCCACCCAAGATCAAGCGCCGCGAAGGCGACATCAAAAAGAACGTACCGGAAGGGCTGTGGAGTAAATGCCCGTCTTGTCAGGCGGTGTTATATCACTCCGATCTGGAAAAAAACCAGAGCGTCTGCCCGAAGTGCAACCATCACCACCGTGTTTCCGCGCGTGTCCGTCTGGATATATTGCTGGACGGTGAAGGACGCTTCGAGATCGGTGCCGAAGTGCTGCCGATAGATACGCTGAAATTCAAGGATCAGAAAAAATATTCCGAACGCTTGGTTATCGCCAAGAAAAATACCGATGAAGACGATGCGCTGGTGGTAATGCAAGGCAGCATCCATGCTGTGCCGGTGGTCGTTGCGGCTTTTGAATTCGGTTTTATGGGCGGTTCGATGGGTTCGGTAGTGGGCGAGCGTTTTGTGCGCGGAGTACAAGTGGCATTGGAGCAGAAATGCCCTTTCATCTGCTTTGCCGCCAGCGGTGGCGCACGGATGCAGGAAGGGTTGCTGTCACTGATGCAAATGGCCAAAACTTGCGCCTCGTTGACGCAACTCAGTCAGGAGAGGCTGCCGTTCATTTCGGTACTGACCGACCCCACCATGGGCGGCGTGTCAGCAAGCTTCGCCTTTATGGGTGACGTGGTGATTGCCGAACCGGGTGCATTGATTGGCTTCGCCGGTGCGCGCGTGATTCAGCAGACCGTGCGCGAGACACTGCCGGAAGGATTTCAGCGTGCCGAGTTCCTGCTTGATCACGGAGCGGTAGACATGATTATCGACCGTCGCGAGATGAAGAATCAACTGGCGACACTGATCACGCTGCTGACCAAACAGTCTGCAGTGGCGGAAATTGAGGCTGCCTGATTTACTACTATAAGCGTGCTTAGGTGGGCGTGTTTTTCATCCCTTTACCCTGCTACCCCATTCGTGACGCATATGCCTAGCGCACTGGCCGATTGGCTAACCTACCTTGAATCACTGCACCCCAAAACTATCGCACTCGGTCTTGAGCGCGTGGAGCAAGTCAAGCAGAGGCTTAATCTTAATCCTGATTTTCCCATTATCGTAGTGGGCGGCACCAACGGTAAGGGGTCGGTATGCGCGATGCTGGAATCTGTTTTGCATGCTGCCGGTTACAAGGTTGGCTGCTATACATCGCCACATTTACTGCATTACAGCGAGCGGGTGCGAATATCCAAACAGATAGCGAGTGATCCCGAGTTGTGCGCTTCTTTCGAGAAAATAGAGCAAGTGCGCGGCGATATTCCATTAACTTATTTCGAGTTCGGTACACTGGCCGCGATGCAATGTTTCATTTCTCATAAAGTGGATGTGGCGATTTTGGAGGTTGGACTGGGAGGCAGGCTGGACGCGGTGAACGTGTTCGACGCGGACTGTGCTGTAGTGACCAGCGTGGATATCGATCACACCGACTACCTAGGTGATACGCGCGAGAAGATTGCTTATGAAAAGGCGGGAATATTCCGCAAAGGCAAGGTGGCGATCTGCGCGGATTGGGATGTGCCGCAGGCGATACGCTCTCATGCGCAGAAAATTGGCGCGGAGATATGGTGCATCGGCAATGAATTCGGTTTTGAAATGTTTGATATGGATGATCCTCATCCCCTCATCTCATTCCCTATTCAACAAGCAGAGGGTTCCCGCAAGGGCGGGAGAGGGCAGTGGAACTACCGCAGCAGGGTTGGCTCGCGCAATGCGCTGCCTTACCCTGCGTTGCGCGGTGCATTCCAGTTGCATAATGCCAGCGCGGCTTTAGCGGTGCTGGATGTGTTGCAGGATATATTGCCAGTGAGCATGGAGTCGTTGCGGCGCGGGCTTGTTGAAGTCGGGTTGTCAGGCCGTTTTCAGATTATACCGGGTAAGCCGATGTTGATCCTTGATGTAGCGCATAACCCGCAGGCGGCGCGATCTTTGGCGCTGAATCTGACTGATCTGCCAATTTCCACGCATACTTATGCGGTATTTTCGATGCTTAAGGATAAGGATATAGCCGGGGTGGCCGGGGCGCTTTCCCTTTATGTTGATACTTGGCTGGTGGCTGGAATAGACACATTCCGAGGGGCGACAGCTGAAGAGTTGGTGAGGGTATTACGGCAGGGCGGAGTTCGCGGCGAGATATTAACTTTTGGCACTATCTCTGAAGCGGTGACTTATGCCTATAACGCGGCAAATGAAACTGATAGAATCGCGGTTTTCGGATCGTTCCACACAGTGGCTGAAGTGATGCATGCGCGTGGACTTTCCATCATTTAGCGGAAAATGAAACAGTGAGACCAATAGAATGGCAAAACAACTGACTGATGACGAATCGAATATTAGGCGTAGGGCGCGCCGCCGATTGATTGGCGCCATTGCACTGATGTTGGCAGCGGTGGTGATATTGCCGATGGTGCTGGATAACGAACCCAAGTCCGCCGAGCCGGATATTGATCTGCGAATTCCCGACCCGGATAATTCCGGCGAGTTCGTGTCGAGTGTAACGATTCCGGAGGAATCAACACTGCCCCCGCCGTCTGAGCAACCCATTGTTACCGAGACCGCGAAAACTCCAACTGCTTCAGGTAATGAGGCTGACTCGGGAAGGAAGCCCGAAGATACATCGCAGAGCAAGCCGCAAACTATCGCCAAGGCGGTAAATAAAACCAGGATTCCCGATAAGCCGGTGGCAGCGCTCATAGATGGCTATGTTGCACAAACGGGCGCTTATTCGAATGCGAATACTGCAAAATTGGAACTCGACAAAATTAAAAAATGGGGTTTCAAGGCCTATACCGAAAAAGTGGGGGATGTAATACGTGTACGTGTCGGGCCATATCCGACCAGGGAAAAGGCGGAAAAGGCGGGCAAGATGCTCGAGAAGCATGGCATACATCCGGTGATTCTAAGTGCCAAATGACAGGGTTTGATTTCGCCATAATCGGGATATTGCTGGTTTCGATGTTGCTCGGTGTATGGCGGGGTTTGATCTACGAGGTGATGGCGTTGTTGGGTTGGCCGCTTGCCTTTGTGGCGAGCAGGTTGTTTGTGGATGATCTGGTGTCATTGTTGCCATCCATGCGGGAGCAGTCGATACCGCCGATGGTGCAGGATTTGTCGATCGCTGCCGCGTCCTATGCACTGGTATTCATCGCGGTGTTGATTGCTTGGGCGATATTGACCAAACTGTTATCCAGATTGATGAAGGCAGCAGGCGTTGGTTGGACGGACAGGGTTTTGGGTGGGTTATTCGGGGCATTGCGTGGCGGGTTGGTGGTGCTTGTTCTGGTCTGGATCGTCGGTTTGACGAATATATTTGAGCTTACGGCTTGGCGTGAAGCGCTGATGACCGGGACACTGGAAGAGGCGGCGCTGAAAACCAGAATATGGTTGCCGGATGTCATGGCGCAACGCATTAATTACGGCTCGTAGCTAACATATTGGGATAAAAACATGTGCGGCATACTCGGAGTGATCTCTCAATCGCCTGCCAACCAACTGTTGTATGACGGCTTACAGGTCTTGCAGCATCGTGGTCAGGATGCCGCTGGAATCGCGACACTGGATGGGCAGACCTTTCACCTGCACAAGGATAACGGGCTGGTGCGCGATGTGTTTCGCACCCGTCATATGCGCGCACTTCTGGGCAATGCCGGAATCGCGCACGTGCGTTATCCCACAGCCGGTTCAGCGGTAGATAATAACGAAGCGCAGCCCTTTTATGTAAATTCCCCGTTTGGTATCGTACTAGGCCATAACGGCAATCTGACGAATACCGGCGAGTTGAAACGACAGTTGTTCGCGGAAGATTTGCGTCACGTCAATACCAATTCCGATTCGGAAGTGCTACTGAACGTGCTGGCACATGAATTGCAGATCAATTCCCAGCAATACCGGTTGAGTGTGGAAACCATCTTCGCTGCAGTCACTGGCGTGCATCATCGCTGTCGTGGAGCCTATGCGGTGGTGGCCATGATTGCGGGCTACGGCCTGTTGGCGTTTCGCGATACGCATGGCATCCGTCCACTGGTGATAGGTGTGAACGAAAGCACGGCGATTCCGGAATATCTGGTGGCCTCAGAAAGCGTGGCGCTCGATACGCTGGGATTTAAATATTTGCGCGACATTGCTCCAGGTGAGGCGGTGTTTGTCGATTTCAACGGTAAGTTGCACAGTCAGCAGTGCAGTAAGAGTGCCAGTCTCAATCCATGTATTTTTGAATATGTCTATCTGGCGCGTCCCGATTCGGTGATTGATGGTATTTCGGTGTATGAGACGCGCTTGTACATGGGCGAATATTTGGCCGACAAACTTAAGCGTACTTGGGAAGAGATCGATATCGACGTGGTGATCCCGATCCCCGATTCAAGTCGACCCAGTGCGCTGCAACTGGCAAACCGGCTCAACCTGTCATTTCGGGAGGGTTTCGTTAAGAATCGCTACATCGGTCGCACCTTTATCATGCCGGGACAGGCAATGCGCAAAAAATCGGTCCGCCAGAAATTGAATGCCATCGGTGTCGAATTCAAGGACAAAAACGTGTTGTTGGTGGACGACTCCATCGTGCGCGGTACGACCAGTCGTGAGATCGTTCAGATGGCACGCGATGCGGGAGCGCGCAAGGTGTATTTTGCCTCGGCCGCACCACCGGTTCGTTTTCCGAACGTTTATGGTATTGATATGCCCAGTCCGCAGGAGTTGATCGCCACCGGGCGCAGCGACGAAGAGATTTGTATCGAGATCGGCGCGGACCGCATCATCTATCAGGATCTTGATGATCTCAAAACTGCGGTGCGCAAAGCTAATCCGCTAATCGAGAATTTTGACGCATCATGCTTTGACGGTGTCTATATCACGGGTGATGTTACCCCTGATTATCTGAACCATATCGAAGAGCTGCGGCGTAGCGGCCAGGCCAGCGATGCCATCAACCAGATGGCGCTTGATCTGGCAGCGGATGAATAACGATTGCTTTGCAGGAGATCGTTCTAAACTTCTATCCAAGTTGACAGCAACAGAAGCAGGATGGTAACTTTCAACCTGCGCCGATTTGAGGATCAGCTTGCGGGCGCGTAATAAATACTGCTAAAGCAAATCAATGCAAATCAATGGGGTCAGACTCGATTGATAATTTAATAATCCCGCTGTATAGTCCCGCCACCCCATAAGCGGAGATCAAACCATGGCGCGCCTTCCCCGATTCGTCGTCCCCGGCCAACCGCAACACGTCATCCTGCGCGGCAACAACCGCACCGAAATCTTCTGTGCCGACGCCGACTACCGGTACTACCTCGAAAAACTCCAGCAAGCCTGCGCCACCCACGGCTGCGAACTGCACGCCTACGTCCTGATGACCACCCACGTCCACCTGCTCATCACCCCCAAAGAAGAACACAGCCTCGCCAAAGCAATACAGCTGCTCGGCCGCTACTACGTCCAGTACTACAACTACAGCTACCAGCGCACCGGCACCCTGTGGGAAGGCCGCTACAAAGCCACCCTGATCGACAGCGAAACCTACTTGTTGACCTGCATGCGCTACATCGAGTTAAATCCCCTGCGAGCGGACATGGTTACCCACCCCTCCGAATACCCGTGGTCAAGCTACCGTCACAACGCACTGGGACAAGCGAATGAACTGGTCACACCACATCCCGAATACCGGCGACTGGGCAAGACCGACGAAGCGCGTCAGGCCGCCTACCGCCTGCTATTCAAATCACGCATCCCCGATGCCAGCCTTGCCGAAATCCGCGACGCAACCAACAAAGCTTGGGTGCTGGGCAACGACCGCTTCAAGCAACGCATTCAGGCCAAACTGGATAGAAGGATCGAGCCCAAGGCCAGGGGCGGGGACAGGAAGTCAGAGGAGTACAAGAACAATCACGGCTGACCAATATTCTGATTCGGGGGAGGAAAGATGAAAGCGAAAATCGGTTGTGCAATGCTGTTGTGCCTGATGGGATATGGGGCTGGTGCGGCGGCGGGCGGGAATATGGCCGGATCAATCGAGTCTGACCCCATTGATTTCGGTTGTTGCGGTGCTGAGACAGGAACACCGTCAAATCTCAGCGGAAGAAGGTTCAGCCTTGGAAGCCACTGTCAAGCTCACCCAGTTACAAGGGGTTGCGCATGGTCAATTAATCCCCCGCTCTGCTGACGGAACATCTGGTGGAAGAGTGGTTTACGAGTACCGTTCCGAACCGGGCTATTTGGGCAAGGACAAGGCCATATTCATGGCTGAGTACCAAGGCAAGCGCTACAGGATCGTCCTCGATGTGATTGTGTCTGTGGGCATAGATGATTATGATCCGCAATGCCCGCCCCCACCCGGGAAGCTTATCAAAATTACCAAACCCTCTTCAGGGTTCAATGGCTACGACCTGAATTCCGTCACGGTCACCTTCGCCGATCTGCCGGGCAGCGCCGTCGGCCAGACAACGGGTAATTTCATCACGCTGGACGACAACGCCGCCGGCCACAACTGGTACATCGACCCCACCCCCTGGGACAACAGCGAATACCTCCCCACCTCCAACCCCTACGAATGGGTGGCGAAAGAAGGCACCGCCGCCTACGGCAAAATGGACATGCTCTCCGTATTGCTGCACGAATACGGCCATGCCTTGGGCATCGACCACAGCGCCGACAACCACGACTACATGGCTACCACGCTGACTGCCGGCGTGCGCCGGATGCCGAGCGCAACGAATCAATGGGGTCAGACTCGATTGATCGACGAAAAGCTTAGTTTGATTGCGGACAAGGAGAGGTGAAATGAAAGCGAAAATCGGCTGTGCAATGCTGTTGTGCCTGATGGGATATGGGGCTGGTGCGGCGGAAAGCGGGAATATGGGCGAATCAATCGAGTCTGACCCCATTGATTTGGTGCCCATCACCCAAAACCTGTTGGCCGACGCGCAACTTTCCGCACCGGCAGCGGATACAATGGCCCCGGCCGATGCACAGGGGCTGCTCAATTACGCACTTAATCTGATCGAAGGAGGAGAACTTATGGTTACCATGGAAGTGCCCTATGTCCCGGCACAGGAAACACCCATCATATTGGTGCAAGCAGATACGGCTGCACCGCCTGCACCAGATTCCGTTTTGAATGTCTGCCGGGAAACGGCCAGCGAGACCCAATTTGCGGGCACGGCCATACGCGGCATCGCCCCTGGTTCGATGCTTGCAATTGCATTAAATGAAATGGCGAACAAAGCTGTAGTAACCGATCTGTCCATGATCAAAAACATCACCCTGCTGGAAGGAACCAAGCATGGGAAGCTCGTCGAAGAAAAAGATAACGAAGGACTCGTATCCTATTATTACGACCCCGTCCCCGACTACGTCGGCGATGACCGTGCCGTATTCATGGCCGAGTTCGAGGGCAAGCGCTACAAGATCGTGGTGAACCTGAAAGTTTCGCTGGGAGTTGACAACAACTCGCCGCTCTGCCCCGAGAACCCCTACGAACTCATCAAAGTCAAACCCTCATCCGGTGCATCCGGCATCGACACCGGCTATAGCCTGGGCACGGTTTCCGTCACCTTCGCCGACCTTGCGGGTGGCGCAGTCGGTCAATCTGTGGGCACCACCATCACCCTCGACACCAACGCCGCCGGCCACAACTGGTTCATCGACACCACCCCTTGGGACAACAGCGAATACCTCCCCACCTCCAACCCCTACGAATGGGTGGCAAAAGAGGGCACTGCTGCCTACGGCAAAATGGACATGCTCAGCGTATTGCTGCACGAATACGGCCACGCCTTGGGCATCGAACACAGCGCCGACAACCACGACTACATGGCTACTACGCTGACACCCGGCGTGCGCCGGTTGCCGAGTGCGAAATCAATGGGGTCAGACTCGATTGATCGACGAAAAGCTTAGTTTGATTGCGGACAAGGAGAGGTGAAATGAAAGCGAAAATCGGCTGTGCAATGCTGTTGTGCCTGATGGGATATGGGGCTGGTGCGGCGGAAAGCGGGAATATGGGCGAATCAATCGAGTCTGACCCCATTGATTTCGGCCTTGCCGCCTCATCCGATCCGCTGCTGCTGGCGGATGCGGCTGCCAAAACCATCACGCCGGAGATTGTGCGCAAGATTGAAGAGCAATTTAAAAATTCCTGCGAACCTTCCGAAAATCCTTCCGTTGAAAGCAGAAAAGCCCATCTGGGAGGATTAAGCCCGGGATTTGCAGTTGTTAATTCACTTAAGGTTAATTACGGGATTGCAGTCACAGGCGAAGTCAAGGCAGTCATCATCCAGCAACCGGCGCACGGCAAAATAGCGATGATTGATCTGGATACTCAAATTTTTCCCGGATTATCCATTGAGGAGTTTCAGTACACCCCCGAAAAAGACTTCCTCGGCGAGGATAAGGCGGCCTTTGAAGTCATCGCCAATGGTCAAAAATTCCGTTTGAGCTATACGATAAAAGTGGTGCATGGCGGGTTTAACGATGCGTGCGAACCGGCGGGTGCAGATAGCGGCGCGCTGACTCCCGAGGTGCAAATTGCCATCGAAGACTTGCAGTTCCTGCAGGATGCCAGCGCACCCGATGCAAGCACAAGCTGGCAGTCGTTGTTCGCACAGAACGAGCAAGTCATCAACTCCATCAACCTGAGTTTTGCTGATCTTTCAGGTGGTGCAGTTGGACAAACCGTTGGTGAGGGTGTCAACGCCATCATCACGTTGGACACCAACGCCGCCGGCCACAACTGGTACATCGACGCCACCCCCTGGGACAACAGCGAATACCTCCCCACCAGCAACCCCTACGAGTGGGTCGCCAAAGCAGGCAGTGCCGCCTACGGCAAAATGGACATGCTCTCGGTGCTGCTGCACGAATACGGCCATGCGCTAGGCATCGATCACAGCGCCGACGGTCACGACTACATGGCGACCACGCTGACCCCCGGCGTGCGCCGTATGCCGAGCGCGGAGGAGATGGCGTTGATGCAACAGCTGGTGGCGCAGGCCAAGGGCGAGATGGTGGCGGGTGCTACAGATTCTACCCCCACCCCAGCCCTCCCCCTGCAAGGGGGAGGGGGCTTGCCGATCCCGCTGGGCGCGGGCTTCGGCATGGCGTTCCTCGGCCGTATGCGCAAGAGCAGCTATGGTGGCACGAGCATCGACTTTGCCGGTGCGCCGCCCGTCACCCAATACGCCGTCGCCGCGAAAATAAATCAATGGGGTCAGACTCGATTGATCGACGAAAAGCTTAGTTTGATTGCGGACAAGGAGAGGTGAAATGAAAGCGAAAATCGGCTGTGCAATGCTGTTGTGCCTGATGGGATATGGGGCTGGTGCGGCGGAAAGCGGGAATATGGGCGAATCAATCGAGTCTGACCCCATTGATTTTCCCGTGCCGCAAACGCCTATCGTGTTGGCGCAGGCAGCGTCGCCCGTTGCTCCACAGTCTGATTACCTTTTGAAGATTTGCGGTGAAACCGCAAGCACGGGTGACACTAGATATGTCATGAATGGCATTAATCCTGCGGGTGGGCTAAAGAATTTCCTACAAAATCGTGACAACCACTATATCGATATGGCTGCCATCAAAATCACCTTATTGGAGGGTACTAAACATGGTGAGCTAGAAGGGGAATTTGTTTCAGGAGTATTGGCTTTTATGTACGAACCTACAGAAGGATACGTAGGCAAAGACAAAGCCATCTTCATGGCCGAGTTTGAGGGTAAGCGTTATAAAATCATAATGGAGCTACATGTGTTTGATGTTGCACCTTCGGAGTATCTGCCGTCTTCCTGCCCTGAGTCTCAACTCATCAAGGTCAACGGCAAACCCGTATCCGGTTCTTCGGGCTATGATTCAGGCTATAGCCTCGGTTCGCTCTCCGTCACCTTCGCCGATCTCGCAGGCGGTGCAGTAGGTCAGGCCACAGGCGAAGGCACCAACGCCACCATCACGTTGGACGACAACGCCGCCGGCCACAACTGGTACATCGACACCACCCCCGCCGACAACAGCGAATACCTCCCCACCTCCAACCCCTACGAGTGGGTCGCCAAAGCAGGCACAGCCGCCTACGGCAAGATGGACATGCTCTCCGTCCTCCTCCACGAATACGGCCACGCCTTAGGCATCGACCACAGCGCCGACAACCACGACTACATGGCCACCACCCTGACACCCGGCGTGCGCCGGTTGCCGAGCGCGGATGAGCTGGCGTTGATGCAGGAGTTGGTGGCGCAGGCGAAGGGGGAGATGGTTGCTGCTACAGAGTCTACCCCCACCCCAGCCCTCCCCCTGCAAGGGGGAGGGGGCTTGCCCATCCCGCTGGGTGCGGGCTTCGGCATGGCCTTCAT
>Ga0224495_10000038_pt1 | contig 106029 bp, 91 predicted proteins | sample SF_Jul11_sed_USG_FD_168128 | JGI IMG/M metagenome (GOLD analysis project Ga0224495, IMG submission 168128) | Sediment microbial communities from San Francisco Bay, California, United States - SF_Jul11_sed_USGS_4_1 | ecosystem: Environmental > Aquatic > Marine > Sediment | place: USA...
TCCTGTGCGCCCGCTTCGATGGCCGCCAGTTCCGCGTCTGCGTCTTTAGAATTCGGTGTGGCTTCGATCATGCCCACATGGTCGAAGTCCCACGAGACTGAACCGGCAGCACCCAACTGCCCCTTACGGAAAAGAATGCGGATATTGGGATAGGTACGATTAACGTTATCAGTGAGACATTCGACGATGACCGGGACTTGATGCGGCGCGAAACCCTCGTAGATCAGCCGTTCCAGATTTGCCCCGCCATCAAGCAGGCCCGCGCCTTTTTTGATGGCACGCTCCAATGTTTCCTTGGGCATGGATACTTTTTTGGCTTGCTCTACCACCAGTCGCAAACGCGAGTTCAAGTCCGGATCGGCACCGCCTTTTGCAGCAACCATGATCTCCTTGGACAATTTGCCGAATATCTTTCCCTTTGCATTTGCCGCGATTTCTTTGTGCCTGGCCTTCCACTGCGCGCCCATATCATTCTCTGCTCTGTTAGTTATTCAAAAGCACACAGAAACTCCGTCATCGTCTCACTGTCCAATCGGCAATAAACTCGATGCGTTAATCTATGGAATCCGTCCGACTTCAACTATGAGACACATTAAGCTGCTTGGCGATGATGTCGTGATTAAGCCAAAGTACCGGCCCCGCGGGATTGGATGTTTCATGGAACATCAGCGGCCCCGTTCCCTCAAGCACCAGAGAACTCAGCATGTCGGTTATCAATTCTTTTCGATCCTTATGCATATGGGTTATTTCATCCGATGTGCCTATCATCAATTCTGCCAGTTCAGCCGTGTTGTCCATGGGCCAAGCTGAAAAATCACGAAATCCCTTCATCACGTCACTGGCATTGTAATCATCAATTTTCTTCAGCAGATTCTCCAGCGAGCTCCCTTCCAGCAACAATTCGCGGCATTTTTGCCACTGTGTGTCAGCCCACGCGCCTCCGTTCTCTTTCTTCAATGCCATAAGCAGTTTGAATAGGGATAACTCAACGCCCACGAAGATATCGGAAGAATTAGTGCGTATCTCGGGGCAGTTGTAAACCGTCGCCTTAATGCCCCGAGTCCAGGCCGCTTCAGCAACACCTTCCAGACGCATCTTGGCCTTGCCCTGTGTATATGTTGTATAAGTTTGCCATTGGTATTGGCCATTGATGAGAATTTCTGTTCCGTGGTAACCATAGGCGGTGTAACGTACTTGGCTCCCCGTCTTTTCCAGCCGTGCGCGGATTTCCGCGCTACCGTCAATAAGATGCTGAAACGTATTCGCGGTGACCTCGTCAAAATTCATCAGAATCAGTTTGCCAAGGTCGCTGTCGAGCAAGGTGCGCGAGGGCATATAGCGATCGCCACGCCCCTTATAGATGCGGTTCGCAATCGCGAGAAACACTTTCACCTTGGGTATGCCACCGGCCATGGTATGTGCAAAAAAGACATTGCTGCCATCCGGTATCATGCCGTCAAGCGCGGCCATCACTTTGGTCACGGAGTCCTTGAAGCGCTTCACCCCAACCCCACGGCACTTTTCGATGTGCTGCCAATCCAGCTTGTCGTCTTGCCAGCTCTTGAGTGTCATATCGGCGAGCAGGTCAGTTGGCGTAGGCTCACCCGCAGGCGCATCCAGATCAAATCCGGCCATCAACGGAACGTTGATGATGCGTCCGCCAAGGTTAGCCTCGGCAACCGCCAGCTCCTCATCCGTCAGCGGGCGCAATACATTGTTTTCGTCGCGACGACCAACAGTAATGCCGATGATCGCCATTCCCGCCTTGCGCGCTTCGTTTACCAAGCCATTGGCGTAACCACGACCAAACAGCTCGCCAAAAAGCACAAACACATCACCTTTCCGGAAAATATTGGTCTGTGGAATTTCTCGTAATGGAATTGGCGCAATCATTAAAATTTACCCCTGTCTGACGGATACCCTCAATTGTAAATTGAAATGGTAGCCACTTCCTAACAAACTTGAAAATATCCCCGCTACCCCAAGCGATTGCCCGTGGATGATACAACGGACTTTCTAGTACATTCGCCCTATCATAACTCCTTGCCTAACAAGTTCAAGACACGCTGAACCAAGCTGGCACAAGTACAGTTTCATGCCCGGTTGCGCAAAGCATTCGGTAAGCGGCTTCCAGTGATTATGTCCCTTGATGCGTGTATTTGTAGTAGAACACCGCCTCGAACGGCTTTTTATCGGATGTGAACAGTTCATGTAAATTCTGTGTTGAAGCAAAGATCAGCACTTATTCATGCCATGCACCGTTCAGTTATTTTTTGTGTACAAACATATAGTTAACCTTGTATTGGATATACCACCCCCGAAATGATCACGCTAGCCATCACAGTGATGGCAATATCGGTCAATACAGTCACAAGCATCTCCGCCTTATATTCTTGCCCGGAGTCGAGTGTTCAGGCTCGGATGCCAGTTTAATCTGACGTTAAATTCGCCACAGCCCTCACAACCTGCAGAAAGGCATCGCCATATTTTGCCAGCTTGGACTGCCCGACGCCGCTGATCTTCCCCAGTTCTGCCAGACTTCCGGGACGGAACTCATGAATTCCCATCAGGGTGCTGTCGTGGAAAATCACGTAAGGCGGCACGCCTTGTTCGCGAGCGAGTTCGGTGCGCTTGGCTTTGAGCGCTATCCACAGAGGATCGTCGCTTGCCCCGGCAAATGGCTCCCGCGATTTTGCATTCCGCCCGGCGCGCTGCGCCTTGTGCTTGACCGGATCCGCATCGCGGCGCAGCCATACCTCCTGCTCGCCGCGCAACACGGAGCGCGCAGCCCCGGCGAGCTTTAAGCCGCCGTAAGCCTCCATGTCCACGCTGATGTATCCGGCCGCGACGAGCTGGCGGTAGACGCTGCTCCATTGTTGCTGCGAAAGTTCTTTGCCGATGCCGAAAGTGGAAAGATGGCCATGGTTGAATTGTTCGATCTTTGCAGTTTGCTTGCCGAGCAGTACGTCGATCAGGTGGGCGACGCCGAAGCGCTGGCCGGTACGGTACACACAGGAAAGCGCCATCTGCGCGGCCTGCGTCGCATCCCATTTATCCACGGGCGACAGGCAATTGTCGCATTCGTTGCAATCGCCGGGATACTCCTCGCCGAAGTAGCGCAGCAAAGTCTGGTGGCGGCAGGTGGTGGACTCGCAATAACCCAGCAGCGCATCGAGTTTTTGCAGTTCGACGCGTTTGCGTTCCTCGGGCGCATCGCCGGACAGTAGCATCTGCCGCATCGACACCACATCGCCTAGCCCGTAAGTCATCCACGCACTCGCGGGCAGGCCATCTCGACCGGCGCGGCCGGTTTCCTGATAGTAGCCTTCCATGCTCTTGGGCAAGTCGAGATGGGCAACAAAACGTACGTTGGGCTTATCGATGCCCATGCCGAACGCGACGGTGGCAACCATGATTACACCTTCATCGCGTAAAAATCTGCGCTGGTTAGCGTTGCGCGTAGCGGCATCCAAACCGGCATGATAGGGCAGCGCATCCCAACCCTGTTCTTTCAGCCAGCCCGCAGTCTCTTCGACCTTCTTGCGCGACAGGCAATACACGATGCCGGCATCGTCGGGGTGCTCGCTCTCCATAAATGCCTGCAACTGCTGGCGCGCATTGTTTTTTTGTGTCACGCGATAACGGATATTGGGGCGGTCAAAGCTGGAGACAAACTGCTGAGCCTGCTCCAGCGCCAAACGCTCGACTATCTCGCGGCGCGTCGGCGCATCGGCCGTGGCGGTGAGCGCAATGCGGGGCACACCGGGAAATCGCTCGTGCAACACGGTCAATGCCCGATACTCGGGACGAAAATCATGCCCCCACTGGGACACGCAGTGGGCTTCGTCGATGGCAAACAGCGCGATGCGGCTTTCCTGCCGCAAGCGCTCCAGAAGATCGAGGAAGCTGTCGGTCATCAACCGCTCGGGGGCGACATACAGCAGCTTCAATTCACCTTTCAATAATTGCTGGAACACTTCGCGCGCCGTACCGGCCTCGAGGCTGGAATTGAGGAATGCTGCCGACACGCCAAGCTGCTTGAGCGCATCGACCTGATCCTGCATTAGCGCGATCAGCGGCGATACCACGATGCCTACCCCGGTGCGCAGCAACGCGGGGAGTTGATAGCATAGCGACTTGCCACCCCCGGTAGGCATCAGCACCAGCGCATCGCCGCCCGCCACGACATGCTCGACGATAGCCTGCTGTGCGCCGCGAAATTCCGCGTAGCCGAATACGTCGTGCAGAACCTTGTGAGGAAAAGAAACAGACATCAATGCCGCGCCGAGTAAATCAGTGCTTGCCCGGTGTTGCGGGTTGCATAGTGCTCTTAGCCCGAGCCGCCTCTTCAGGCGGGCTTTCGACTATCTGGTAGAAGACTTCATCGTGCTTGATCATGCCCAGTTCGCTGCGCGCACGCTCTTCGATGGCTGCAGTACCCTGCTTGAGGTCGCGCACCTCGGCATCCAAGGTCGAGTTGCGTGCCTGCGTTTGCTGATTGATTTCGCGCTGCGATTCAAGCTGGCGATTATGATCCCACACCTTCAACCAGCTACCCTTTCCCAGCCAAAGCGGGTACTGCAATAGCAGTAACAGGCCAACCAGTATCAGGGTGACCGCACGCATTACCCTAGCTGGTAATACGCTTCGCGCCCCGGATAGCTGGCGGTATCGCCCAGATCTTCTTCGATGCGCAACAGCTGGTTGTACTTCGCCATGCGGTCGGAGCGCGACAGCGAGCCGGTCTTGATCTGCATCGTGTTGGTCGCGACCGCAATATCGGCGATGGTGCTGTCCTCGGTTTCACCGGAGCGATGCGAGATCACCGCAGTGTAGCCCGCGCGCTTGGCCATTTCGATCGCGGCAAAGGTCTCGGTCAGCGTGCCGATCTGGTTGACCTTGATCAGGATGGAATTGGCGATGCCGCGCTTGATGCCTTCGCGCAATATCTTGGTATTCGTCACGAATATATCGTCGCCGACCAGCTGGATCTTCTTGCCCAAGCGATCGGTCAGAACTTTCCAGCCGTCCCAGTCATGCTCGCTCATGCCGTCTTCCAGCGTAATGACCGGATATTTGTCGGCCCACGATGCGTACATGTCTACGATCTGCGCGGAGGTCAGCGTCAGTCCGTCAGCCTTCAGGTGGTACTTGCCGTCCTTGTAGAATTCCGATGCAGCCGCATCGATGCCGATCGCCACATCCGTACCCGGCACATAACCGGCGGCCTCGATGGCTTCGACGATGACTTTCAGTGCAGCCTCGTTGGAACCCAGCGCGGGGGCGAATCCGCCCTCGTCACCGACGGTGGTGGTCAGCCCGCGATGGTGCAGGATATCTTTCAATGCGTGGAATATTTCAGCGCCGCAACGCAGCGCTTCACGGAAGCTCTGGGCACCGACCGGGATGATCATGAACTCCTGGATGTCCGCACCACCGGTGGCATGGGCGCCGCCGTTGATGATGTTCATCATCGGAACAGGCATTGCCATACGTGCCGAGCCACCAAGGTAACGGTACAGCGGCAGCCCGCTTTCTTCGGCGGCAGCACGCGCCACCGCCATCGACACCGCGAGGATCGCATTCGCGCCGAGACGCGCCTTATTCTCGGTTCCGTCCAAATCGATCATAGTCTGGTCGATGAATGCCTGCTCTGCCGCATCCAGGCCAATGATCGCTTCGGCGATCTCGGTGTTTACATTCTCGACCGCCTTCAGCACACCCTTGCCCAGATAGCGCTGCTTATCGCCATCGCGCAGCTCGATTGCCTCTTTCTCTCCCGTGGATGCACCGGACGGTACAGCCGCTCGCCCCATCACACCGGACTCCAGCAACACGTCCGCTTCAACGGTAGGATTACCGCGTGAATCCAGTATCTCGCGGGCGATGACATCAACTATTGCACTCATTATTTTTCCCTATTCCTTCTTTTTAAACGTTACGCAAATCAACTTTTTCTTCTATCAACCCTTGCTGTTTGACGGCCGCATCCAGCACCATCAAGGTTTGTAACAAGTCCTTCAAATGCCCGAGCGGGAACGCATTCGGCCCGTCCGACATCGCCTTGGACGGATTCGGGTGCGTTTCCATGAACAAACCGGAAACACCCGCCGCCACCGCCGCGCGCGCCAGCACCGGCACAAACTCGCGTTGTCCGCCGCTGACCGTCCCTTGCCCCCCGGGCAACTGCACCGAGTGCGTGGCATCGAACACCACCGGGCAACCGGTATTGCGCATCACAGCCAGTGAACGCATGTCCGACACCAGGTTGTTGTAACCGAATGATGCGCCGCGCTCGCACACCATGATGTTGTCCGTGTTGCTGGCCTCGCGCGCCTTGTCCACCACGTTCTTCATGTCCCATGGCGACAGGAACTGTCCTTTCTTGATGTTCACCGGCTTGCCGCATTTTGCGACGGCATGGATGAAATCAGTCTGGCGACACAAAAAAGCGGGCGTCTGCAACACATCAACCACCGCCGCAACCGCCGCAATCTCGTCTTCTTCGTGCACATCGGTCAACACCGGCACGCCAATCTGCTTCTTCACTTCGGACAGTATCTTCAAGCCTTCGTCCATGCCGGGGCCGCGGAACGATTTTCCCGAGCTGCGGTTGGCCTTGTCGAAGGATGATTTGTAGATGAAGTTAATCTTCAGTTCGTTGCAAATTTCCTTCAGCTTACCTGCTGTATCCATTGCCATTTGTGCGGATTCGATCACGCATGGCCCTGCAATCAGAAACAGGGGCTGGTCTAACCCTACTTTAAAATTGCATAGTTTCATGCTGCCGCCGTTTCTTTATTGGATGTATGTTGACGCTGCAAAGCGGCTTCCACATATGATTTGAACAATGGGTGTCCTGTACGTGGTGTAGACGTAAATTCCGGATGGAACTGCACACCGAAAAACCACGGATGCATGGATTCCGGCAACTCCATAATCTCCGGCAGATCCTCCGACGGAGTGCGAGCAGAAATAATCAACCCGGCCTTTTCCAATTCGGGCACATAATGGTTGTTCACCTCATAGCGGTGACGATGACGCTCATTCACGTCATCCCCGTATATCCGCTGTGCACGAGTGCCGGACTTGACCGGGCAGCGCTGGGAACCCAAGCGCATTGTTCCTCCGAGGTCGGAATCCGCGCTACGCTTTGCCACCTTTCCGTCGCGATCCAACCATTCAGTGATCAACGCCACCACGGGATGCTCACTTTCGAGATTGAACTCCGTGCTATTCGCATCCTTCATTCCGGCCACATGACGGGCAAATTCAATGACGGCAAGTTGCATACCAAGACAGATGCCCAGATACGGTATTTTGTTCTCGCGAGCGTAACGGATTGCCGCAATTTTACCTTCCGTGCCGCGCTTGCCAAAACCTCCCGGCACCAAAATCGCATCAAAATGCGCCAAACCCTGCGTGCCGGCGGTCTCAATATCCTCGGAGTCGATATATTCGATCTTGACCTTGGTCGAGGTATGGATACCCGCATGGCGCAATGCTTCAATCAACGACTTATACGATTCCGTAAGATCAACGTATTTTCCGACCATACCGATGGTGATCCGGTGCTGCGGATTTTCCTGAGCGATGACCAGCTTCCTCCACACAGACAGATCGGCAGGCGGCGCATTCAGCGCCAGCTCTTCACAAATGATGCGATCCAACCCCTGCTCATTCAATATCTGCGGCACCTTATAGATGCTGTCCACGTCCCACATCGAAATCACACCCTCTTCGCGCACGTTGGCGAACAGCGAAATTTTTGCGCGTTCATCGGCCGGAATAGGACGGTCGGCACGGCAAATCAGCGCGGTCGGAAAAATACCGATCTCGCGCAACTTTTGAACGCTGTGTTGCGTCGGCTTGGTCTTTAATTCACCTGCGGTAGCGATGTAGGGCACCAGTGTGAGGTGCACATACGCAACCTGATTTCGGCTCTTGCGCAAACCCATCTGACGCGCGGCCTCAAGAAAGGGCAGCGACTCAATATCGCCTACCGTCCCCCCAATCTCAACAATGGCGACATCGGCATTACCGTCATGCGAAGCGGCCGCACCGCGCTCGACAAAGGCCTGAATCTCGTTGGTAATGTGCGGAATCACCTGCACCGTCTTGCCCAGATACTCGCCGCGCCGCTCCTTGCGGATCACGCTATCGTAGATCTGGCCGGTGGTGAAATTATTGGCCTTGCGCATCTTGGCGGAAATGAAGCGTTCGTAGTGACCCAGATCCAGATCGGTCTCCGCACCGTCTTCAGTAACAAACACCTCACCATGCTGAAACGGACTCATCGTGCCGGGATCAACGTTGATATATGGGTCGAGCTTCAGCATTGTCACTTTGAGTCCGCGCGACTCAAGGATCGCTGCAAGTGAAGCGGCGGCGATGCCCTTCCCCAAGGAAGAAACAACGCCGCCGGTAATAAATATGTACTTAGTCATGCGGGTGCCCGGACAAATGCTTTTCGTAGGGCGCGATGATACCGTAAAATCCGGTACGCTCAAAATCGTGTCGCCTGATACCCGCCTTTACAGCAATAGCCTAATTTGCCGAAAACAGCTTTAACGCGCTGTTCTCGAACTCATCCAACGACACTGGCTTACTGAACAAGTACCCCTGATAGAGTTTGCAACCGGCATGCTTCAGAAAGGCATGCTGCGCCTCGGTTTCCACACCTTCGGCAATAACTTCCATTTCCAGGCTATTGGCCATACCGATGATGGTCTGTACGATTACGGCATCACTGTCCTTGATGGAGATGTTGCGCACAAAAGACTGGTCAATTTTCAGTTGGTTGAGCGGCAATCTGGTTAAATATGCCAGAGACGAATAACCCGTGCCAAAATCATCCATGGAAAACCGTATTCCCATTTTCTTGAGTTCAAGCATTTTGGCGGCCGTATCCTCGACATCATCCAATACCACACTCTCGGTCAGCTCAATCTTGAGCCGGTCGGGATCAGCCCCGGATCTATCGATCTCCGCTCTAACCTGCTCAACAAAATTCGGCTGATGAAACTGCCGCGCGCTCACGTTGACAGCAAGCTGTAATTCACAAAATCTCGGATGCGCCTCCCACATTTTAATTTGCGCACACGCAGCTTCCAGCACCCATTGCCCTATGGGCAGAATAAGTCCGGTATCTTCTGCAGTGGCAATAAAATCTGCCGGCAACACCAATCCTCGTTCAGGATGCGCCCAGCGCAACAGCACCTCGGCACCCACAGGACGACTGTCGTCATTAACCTGTACCTGGAAATGAAGTACGAACTGCCGCCGGGAAATCGCATTCCGCAAATCGACCTCCAGCTTGGCGCGCGATTCAAGTGCAGATTGCATCGACGGATCGAAGAAACGCAGTGTATTGCGTCCCGATGACTTTGCTTCGTACATGGCGGTGTCAGCACGCTTGAGCAAGTCATCAACAGAGATGCTGTCTCCGTGGAACAGGCTGATGCCAATACTGCAAGAACCGTGATACTCGGCATCCCGCAAGTGGTAGGTCTGGTTAAGAGTCTCGCGAATCTTCTCACCCACCGACTTTGCCTGTGTCGCCGCATGCCCCACTTCCGTACCCAGCCCTTCAAGCATGATGACGAATTCATCGCCGCCCAGACGCGCAACGGTATCTCCGCTGCGCACACAGAGCTGCAAGCGCTTGGCGGTTTCCACCAATAACAAGTCTCCAACATCATGCCCCTTGGTGTCGTTGAGAGTCTTGAAATTATCCAGGTCAATGAACAGAATAGCTCCGTGATCTTCGCTGCGATTGCCTGAAACCATGGTGTGATTCAACCGATCCACCAGCAACCGTCTATTGGGCAGGTTTGTAAGCGGATCATAAAAGGCCAGCTGGTGAATTTGCTCTTCAGCATCTTTGCGCAGTGTAATATCCGCGAATACTGAAACATAGTGAGTTATATTTTTTTCGGCATCCGTAACGGCGGTAGTGGTTAACCACACCGGATAGATATCTCCATTCTTGCGCCGACTCCAGACCTCGCCCTGCCAATATTTTTCACGCCCGATGGTGGCCCACATACGGGGATAAAACTCTTCGTCATGCCTCCCGGATTTAAGCAAATCCGGAGTCTGCCCAAGCGCTTCGTCGGGCTGGTATCCGGTCAACTTGGTAAAAGCCTGGTTGACCTGGATAATACAATGATCCAGATTGGTGATCAGAATGCCCTCCTGCGTTTCAAAGGCGGCAGCCGCAATGCGCAATTGCTGCTCCCTTCCCCTCATTTTAATATAGCTGCGAACGGCGTAGCCGAATAGCGTCATTGCAGCAAGTAACAACAATAGCCGGTAGACAGCAGCGGAACTCTGTAACGCGCCGTAGTGGCTCAGGTAATACCGCTCTAGATTCGCGCCAAGCGCATCCTCTCTCTCTGTCGAACTGAGTTGCTCAAGCGATTCAGTTATATCCAACTCGTTCGCCATAATGCTTCTGGCATGTAAAGCCACTGATTTTGCCAATATTCTGGCGCGCTCAGGAAGGTTGGGTATGCTCCGTTCAACCTCCTCAATGTGAAGCTTCAACGATGTACGTGCGTATTCGCCTTGATGGAGCGTGATCAATAACATATCCCGAACTAGCAGCTCGAATTGATCATGCAGGGATTCCGGCAATGTCTCCAGCACCAAGTTGACTTGGCGTGGCAAATAAAGAAACGAATTCTTGATCACCGCATTGTGCGACTTAAATTCCTCCAGCATGGCCTCCTTCTGCTCTAATCGCTGGTGCAATTCACTCAACTCTCTCATGATTTGCGGATTATCCGGCAACAGGCCCTTCTGTTGATGTCGCGCCAACCCGGCAACCAGTACTTGCATGCGCTTCATGATGGCAACCACACTGTCGTAGTTGTGGTACAACCGATAGTAATGTTGCAGAACTGTTTCGCCCAACTTGGTATCCAGCATCTGCAACTCGCGCAGATCGCTGATCAGCGAATTATGCTCTTGGGGATCGACGGGTTGCGCCTGCTCAAATAAAATCAGCAAGCCGGCTGCCACAACAACGGAGATAGCCAGTTGCCAAAAATTTCTTCTCAAAAGCCGTATATTGGCAGCTCGGATCATTTACCCGCCCCTGCCGGATTTTCCCCTGTCAATGTATCGAGGAACATCACAATCCGCCTGATTTCTTCCTTGCTCAGCTCAACGCCCAACTGGTACTGCCCCATGATCGCCACAGCCTGCTCAAGAGTGGCTGCCGAAGCATCATGAAAGTAGGGCGCGGTCAGTGCGACATTGCGCAACGATGGCACCCGGAATTCGTAGCGATGTTCTTCTATTTTGGTAACGTTATACCGGCCATAATCAACCTGCTGAACATTGCCACGATTCGCGAAATAATCGCCGAACAGCCCCAGCTTCTCGTACATATTCCCGCCCACATTCATCCCTTGATGACAACTGATGCAGCCGAGACCCTTGAACAACTCGTAACCCGCCAATTCGTCCCCGCTGAGAGCGTATTTGTCGCCGCGCAAATACCGGTCGAATTTTGAATTGGGTGTAATCAGCGAACGTTCAAAAGTCGCAATGGCATTCCTGACAGAATCTTCCCTAATCCCTTCCGGGTAAATTTCCCGGAAGGAATTCAGGTAGTCGGCATCTTGTTGCAGTTTGCCAAGAACGTCCGGCCATAGGGAGCCCATTTCGCATGTATGCAACATCGGAAAATCAACCTGTGCTTCCAGTGTTGCCGCTCGCCCATCCCAGAACAGGCTGGCATTGAAGCCGCTATTGAGCACGGTTGGCGCGTTGATATTGCCCTCTTTACCGCCGACACCGATCGAGCGTGGCAGGTTATCCATCCCGCCATTGGCAAGATTGTGGCAGTGCGCGCATGAGATTAAATTATCGGATGAAAGTCGGGGGTCATGGAACAGGCGTCTGCCCAGCGCAACCCTGCGTGAATCCAGTTTAATTTCCAAAGGAATCGGGGTAATCGGTTCCTGCTGGGCAACCAACTCAGCAATCAAATTTTCGCTTCGCTGTACTTCGCCATCAACGGATGCGAATTCCAGAAAATAGAAAGCCCACACACACACGGTTAGTCCGAATATAAACAACCATAACCGATGTGGTTGACTAGCCATTGGGCCTCTCTAGCAAGGTATCAGCCTTCTGCGGCATGAGACCGTTACTTTTCACTCGATGTGCTTTGATCGGCGGGCATGAACGGCACCTCGAAACTGAATCACAAAGGCACGATGTAGCGAATAACACGGGCATCCTAGTTCAACAACAGGGATTGCTGGACTGATGCAGCGCATATCCACATCAGCGAGCCTGGTAGCAAACCAAGTGCCAGCACGCCTAATCCATTTACGCTGATCAATAGTGTGGTTTCCTGGCCGAATACGATGGGAGTCCGGCTTTCCGGCGCATCGAAGTACATCAGCTTGACAATGCGCAAGTAATAAAACGCTCCGATCAGTGAAAACAGCACTGCGACAATTGCCAACCAGACATGCCCCGCCTGCACCACGGCATTCAGAACCGAGAACTTTGCGTAGAAGCCGACTGTAGGGGGTACACCGGCCATTGAGAACATGAGCAGCAGCATCATGAACGCCAACCACGGACTACGCTGGCTAAGCCCTTTGAAATCATCGAGTTTGTCCGCCTCGAATCCTTCACGCGATAACAGCATGATCATGCCAAATGCGCCCAGCGACATCAACACATACACGACAGCGTAAAACATCGACGAGCTATAGCCGTCGATATTTCCGCTCAACAGGCCGAGCAACATGAAACCCATATGCGCAATGGTAGAGTAGGCGAACATGCGTTTCAGATTGGTTTGCGAAATCGCTGTGATATTACCGATTGCCATGGAGGCGATCGCCAAGATGATCAGCATACCCGACCAGTCGTGCATCAGCGGCTGCAAACCCTCAACCAGAATACGCACGGCAAAGGCAAATGCGGCAAGCTTAGGCGCGGAACCGATTAACATGGTCATCGCGGTGGGCGCACCATGGTAAACATCCGGTACCCACATATGGAACGGCACCACACCAAGCTTGAAAGCCAGACCCGACACGATGAAAACCAGACCGAATGTCAGCAGGGATTTATTCTGCACGCCCTGCTTGATCGAATCGGAAACGGCGCCCAACTCAAGCGACCCGGTAGCGCCATATAGCATGGACATACCGTACAGCAGCAAGCCTGAAGCCAGCGCACCGAGGACAAAATATTTCATCGCCGCTTCGGTGGCTTTTGCGGAATCACGTTGCAGCGCTACCATTGCGTAAAGGCTCAACGAGAGCAATTCCAGACCGAGATAAAGTGTAAGAAAATGATTGGCAGAAATCATCACCATCATGCCGAGCGTGGCAAACATGGTCAACACCATGAATTCTCCGGTGAAAAGCCCGCGCACCAAAAGATATTGGCGCGAATACACCAGCATCATGAATACCGCAAGGTATGTTATCAGCTTCAGCACATCCGACATCAAGTCGTCCACATACATATTATTGAGAACATACGTCACCCCCGCCTCGTATGTGCCCACGGTAATGAACGAGCACCCGATCAGGGTTAGAAGCGTCAACATATAGGTGACTGTCCTATTACTCTGCCTGATCACCAAATCGGCAATCAAAATCACACACGCCATAACCAGCAGAAATATTTCCGCGCTGGCCGGCATCAAGTTAGTCATCAAATCCATATTCACCTTCTTTTAAAAGTCGGCTGCCTACAAAGGCAGTTTGGAGCGCGCCATGTGTACCAGCAAATCATTCACAGAAACATGCATGATCTCGGTGAATGGCAAAGGATACATACCCATGCCCAGCACGGTAAATGCCAAGATCGCGAAAATAGCTTTTTCGCGCACGGTAAGATCAGTTAGTTCCGCGACATGTGAATTTGCCACCGCGCCAAAGATCACGCGTTTGTACATCCACAAGGTGTATGCCGCACCGAAAATAAGCGTCGTTGCAGCAGCAAAGGCGTACCAGAAATTCGCTTTCACCGCGCCCAATATCACCATAAACTCACCGACAAAACCACTGGTTCCGGGCAATCCGCTGTTGGCCATCGCAAACAACATAAAGAATGCCGCAAACACAGGCATGGTGTTCGCCACACCGCCATAATCGGCAATATTCCTCGAATGCATGCGGTCATACAGTACGCCGATGCAGAGGAACAGCGCGCCCGATATAAACCCGTGTGAAATCATTTGCAGCAATGCGCCTTCCATACCATAGGCATTGAAAATAAATAAACCCAGAGTGACGAAACCCATGTGCGATATTGACGAGTACGCCACCAGTTTCTTCATGTCTGTCTGGGTCAATGCCACCAATCCAATGTATACCACCGCAATCAACGATAGCGCGATCATCACGCCTGCCAGTTTGTGGCTGGCATCCGGCACAATGGGCATGGAAAAACGCAGGAAACCATACGCTCCAACCTTCAGCATGATTGCGGCCAGAATCACCGACCCGCCAGTCGGCGCTTCGACGTGCGCATCCGGTAACCAGGTATGCACCGGGAACATCGGCACTTTGACCGCAAAAGCAAAGAAAAAAGCCACGAAAATCAGTATCTGCGCATTCATCGGGAGCGCAACCTGATGAAAGTCAAGGATAGAGAAGCTACCGCCGGACTGGTTATACAGGTAGATCAGCGCTACCAGCATCAGCAACGAGCCGAGCAAGGTGTAAAGAAAAAATTTGACTGCCGCATACACGCGGTTTGCGCCGCCCCACACCCCAATAATCAGGAACATCGGAATCAGCATGGCTTCCCAGAAGACATAAAACAGAATCGCGTCCAGAGCAGCGAATACGCCAATCATGATTCCGGACATAATCAGGAATGCCGCCATGTATTGTGCGACACGCTTCTCAATGACACGCCAACCTGCCAATACCACGATAGGAGTAAAGAACGCAGTTAGCAGGATAAACAGCACCGAGATACCGTCCACGCCAAGATGATAATGAATGTTGAAACGCGCGATCCAGTCGTGCATCTCGACGAATTGCATCTCGGATGTTTCAATGACGAAACCTGTGTACAGCGGAATCGTCACCAGAAAGCCCAACACCGAACCAATCATGGCAAGCACGCGGGCAAGCTGGGCATTCCTGTCATTGCCGGTCGACAATACAAGGATACCGAAAATGATCGGCAGCCAGATGGCGACGCTAATTACGGGTAATCCAAAAATCATGCTGTCTTTCCTTTATTGTAGGTCGGGCTTCAGCCCGACTCTGCCCTGTCATGTCGGGCTGATGCCCGACCTACAACGATTACAACCAGTCCCTCACGCTCAGCAGCACGAACACTCCGATGATCATGGAAAACGCATAGTGGTAGATATAACCTGACTGCAAATGACGCACCGCACCGGAAAGCATTCCCACCAGTTTCGCAGTGCCGTTTACCATCATTCCATCTATCAGTTTCACGTCACCGAACTTCCATAGCAATCCGCTCGCGCCTCGAGCGCCCCCGGCAAAGAACCAGTCGTTGAAACGATCAAAGTAATATTTGTTGTCCAGCAATACATAAATAAAGCTGAAACGTTTCTGTATCGCGGCAGGAATCTCGGGACGCTTCAGATAAAATATCGCAGAACTCACCACCCCGGCAACGGCCAACCAGAATGGAAGTGTGGTAAATGCGTGGATTGCCATCGAGATCGGCCCCTCGATCACCTCATGGTGCGCCACTTCCCCCAGCATGGCCGAAAATTTATTTTCGGCGATAAAAATCGCATCACCAAAAAAACCACTGTGCAGCATGGGATCCATCGCGATATAACCGATAACCACTGAAGGAATCGCAAGCAGGATCAACGGGACTGTGACCACCCAAGGTGATTCGTGCGGTTTCTGTCCCGGTGCAAGACCGTGATGATGGTCATGCGACTCTTCTTCACCCTGGTCACCATGATGGTCATGATGCACCTTACCGAATCGTTCCTCGCCGTGAAACACCAGGAAGTACATGCGGAACGAATAGAACGCGGTGACAAATACCCCGGCCATCACCGCAAAATAGGCAAATCCGGATACGGGGAGTTGCGACAGATGTACCGCCTCGATAATGCTCTCCTTGGAATAAAAACCGGAGAAAAACGGAGTCCCAATCAATGCGAGTGATCCTATCAGCGCGGTGATCCAAGTGATGGGCATGTATTTGCGCAAACCGCCCATATTGCGGATATCCTGATCATGGTGCATCGCCATGATCACGCTACCGGCTCCCAAAAACAGCAGTGCCTTGAAGAATGCGTGGGTCATCAGGTGGAAGATCGCAACCGAGTATGCCGAAGCACCAAGCGCTGCAGTCATGTAACCCAACTGCGACAATGTTGAATAGGCAATAACACGTTTAATGTCGTTCTGAATGATCCCCAGAAAACCCATGAATAAAGCAGTAATCGCCCCAATCACCATCACAAATGAAAGGGCCGTTTCGGACAATTCGAACAGCGGTGACATACGTGCCACCATGAATATACCCGCCGTCACCATGGTGGCGGCGTGAATCAGTGCGGAAATCGGCGTCGGGCCTTCCATCGAATCGGGCAACCAGACATGCAAAGGAAACTGCGCCGATTTACCCATCGCCCCGATGAACAGCAAAATGCATATTGCCGTCATCAGACTTACCGACATCCCCGGAATCGGCGCCATATCATTGGCGTGCCCAGCTGCTGTATTAAACACGGCCTGATAATCCAGCGTGCCAAACACCATCAATACCAAACCGATACCCAACAGAAAACCGAAATCGCCGACGCGATTGACCAAAAACGCCTTCAGGTTGGCATAAATCGCGGTCGGTCGGTCATACCAGAAGCCGATCAGCAGATAGGACACCAAACCGACTGCCTCCCAACCGAAGAACAGTTGCATGAAATTGTTGGACATAACCAGCATCAACATGGAAAAAGTAAACAGCGAGATATAGCTGAAAAAGCGCTGGTATCCCGGATCTTCGGCCATGTAACCGATGGTATAAATGTGCACCATCAATGAAACTGATGTGACCACGAGCATCATCGTAACCGTCAATGCGTCGATCATAAAGCCCACTTGGAAGCTCGTATCACCCGAAGTCAGCCATGTATACAAAGGGCCATTGAAAGTGTTGCCTGCCAGCACATCATTAAAGATGGCCAACGATGCAAAAAATGAAACTGCCACAAGCGTAACCGTAACGCGATGCGACCATGTGCGCCCGAGCAACTTGCCAAATAGTCCGGCGGCAATTGCGCCGACTAACGGGGCAAAAGGAACCAACAGATAAAGATTTTGCATACTCATGCGCATCAACCTTTCAGGCTGTCCAGATCGTCAACGTTGATGGTGTTCAGATTACGGAACAGCACCACCAGGATTGCCAGGCCTATGGCAGCTTCGGCAGCTGCCACGGTCAGGATAAAGAATACAAAAATTTGTCCGGCGCTATCTCCCATATAGTGCGAGAAAGCAACAAAGTTGGTATTTACCGCGAGCAGCATCAATTCAATGGCCATCAGCAGCACAATCAGATTCTTTCTGTTCAGAAAAATACCAACCACGCTGATGGCAAACAGCGCGGCGCTCAGTACCAGATAATGCGATAGTGTTAACACGCTTTTCGCTCCTTCAATTATTTCGGACAATGTGGTGCAGGGTACGTGATTCCGTACTAACTGCCATCCATCGACCCTTCACCGGCTTTTTTAACCTCGGCCCGCATGGATATTATTCGCAAGCGATCCGACTTCTTGACCGAAACTTGCTTGTGAACTTCCTGCGACTTGGCATCCTTGCGTCGACGCAAAGTTAACGCTATTGCGGCCACCATGGCCACCAGCAGAATCACAGCGGCAATTTCGAACGGGTAAACATAATCGGTATAGATCAAGCGCCCCAATTCTTTAGTGTTGCTGTAATCCGCAGCATGTTTGACCGCCGTCATACTCCCGGATGTTTCGGAAGAACCCAGCACCCAGATCATTTCAAAAGCCATCAGGCCCGCCAATGCAGCCCCAAAAGGCAACCAGCGCCAGAATCCTTCGCGCAATCTCAACAGGTTGATATCCAGCATCATCACCACAAACAGGAATAGAACCATCACCGCGCCAACGTAAACCAGCACCAAAGTAATGGCCAGAAACTCGGCTTCCAGCAGCAGCCATATCCCCGACGCACTGATGAAGGCCAGCACCAGAAACATGACTGCGTGCACCGGATTGGTCGCGGTAATAACCCGCAGGGCCGAGAGCACAGTCAGCGTGGCAAACACGTAAAACACAACGGTTTCAAAGTTACTGGAAATAAAATTCATTCACTTGCCCTCTATCCTGCCTATCGGTATTTCGAATCCGCCGCGCGATCTTTGGCGATCTGGTCTTCATATTTATCCCCAACCGCCAGCAGCATCGCCTTTGTGTAGTAAAGATCGCCGCGTTTTTCACCGTGGTATTCGAGTATACGAGTCTCAACGATTGCATCCACCGGACAGGATTCCTCGCAAAATCCACAGAAAATACACTTGGTCAGGTCAATATCGTACTGGGTTGTGCGGCGTGTACCATCTTCCCGCTCGGCCACCTCGATCTTGATTGCCAAAGCCGGACAAACTGCCTCGCACAGCTTGCATCCGATGCAACGTTCCTCGCCATTTGCATAACGTCTCTGCGCATGCAAACCTCGAAAACGAAAACTTTGCGGTGTTTTTTCTTCAGGGTACTGGACCGTGATCTTGTGCGAAAACAGGTGTTTTCCCGTTTGCGCCAATCCCCGAAGCAACTCAAGCAACAGAAAGCTTTTAAAAAAATTTGTGATTTTTTCCATTTTCGCTCTCACCACATCCAAAAGCTTGTTTGCATCCAGGCAGCAATTACAACTACCCACACCAGCGTCAGCGGAATCAAAACCTTCCAGCCCAATCTCATCAATTGGTCATAGCGATAGCGCGGAAAGGTTGCACGTAACCATATGAACATGAACAGGATGAATGACATTTTCGCCAACATCCAGACAATCGAATCCGGCAGGAACGGGACCGGAGAAAGCCACCCGCCCAAAAACATGACCGAAGTCAAAGCCGCAATCAAAATCATGTTGGCATATTCGGCCAGAAAGAACAGTGCGAAGCCCATACCGGAATACTCGGTGTGGAAGCCGGCAACAATAACCGACTCATCTTCCGCCAAGTCGAACGGTGCGCGATTTGTCTCTGCCACGCCGGAAATAAAATATACGATGAACATCGGAAACAATGGAATAAAGTACCATCCAAGCAGGCCATAGCCATTCTGCTGTCCGCGCACGATGTCGCCCAGATTCATACTTTGCGCCACCATCAGCACACACACCAGCGCAAAACCCATCGGTAACTCGTACGATACAATCTGCGCGGCAGATCGCAGGGAACCCAGAAAAGCGTATTTGGAATTGGATGCCCATCCGGCAATGATGATGCCGTATACCCCGACTGAGGTCATCGCCAGTAGATAAAGCAGACCGGCATTCACATTTGCCAGCACCAGCCCATCTCCAAACGGAATAACGGCCCACGCCGCCAGCGCAGGTGCCAAGGCCATGATCGGCGCGGCCACAAACAGGAATTTATTGGCTCCTGTCGGAATAATGATTTCCTTCATCATTAATTTGATGCCATCCGCCATCGGTTGCAGAAGACCAAAATAGCCCACACGGTTCGGGCCGATACGATCCTGCATATAACCGAGTATCCTGCGTTCTGCATAAGTCATGTACGCAACACTGACCATCACTGGCGCAACGATGGTGACAATCTTGATCAAAATCCACAACACGGGCCAAACTGGCTCAAGAAATTCCCACACTAGATTCCAGAGCCCGAACTGGTTGAGCAGCCATTGGAGAATTTGCAGTACTTGGGCTTCCATTACGCGCGCTCCACTGAAATTATCCCGAACATCGCACCCAGCGCTGCTGTTGCAGGAACTCCTGCGGCAAGGCGAACCGTCCCTTTCTGCAGGCTATCATCCGCTTCAGCGATCATTTTCACATTACCCTGCCCCTGACTAACTTTGACCGTCATGCCGGATTGCAGGCCCAGCTTGCCCAGCTCATCGCTGCACATCCACACTTTCGGCGCGGCGGCATCCGAGGTTGCTTGCAATGATGCAGAACGCCGGACGATGGAGTCAGTTGCATAAATAGGGACATCACTCACCCGCTGCAATCCCCCCGACGCAAGCGGACTCTTCTCGCCCACCGCACTCGTTGCATTATTCAGTTTTGAAGCGACATCCACACCCCGCAACAGCTCGTCTCGCACCGCCTCTGAAGTATCCTGATCAAAACCGGCAACATCCAGAAGGTTCCCCAATACACGCAACACCTTCCATGCCGGACGAGCCTCACCCAAGGGTTTGGCTGCACCCTTGAAGCTTTGCACCCGACCTTCGGTACTCACAAAAGTACCTGATGTCTCTGTGAATGGCGCAATGGGTAACAGCACATCCGCATATTCGGTCGCGTGATGCTTAAAAGCGGACATCGCCACCACCAGATCAGCCTCCCGCATCGCGGCAATAGTCTGCTGTGGATTTGCCGTATCCAGCTCCGCCTCCACATTAAGCAGGATGTAAGCTTTGCGCGGCGATGCCAGCATTGCGGAAGCATTCAACCCCGTTGCGCCCGGCATGGCTTGCGCCAAATATCCACCCACTGAATTCGCCGCCTCGCCAAGAAAACCGAATTTCCCTTTACTCAGCTCGGCGATCTGTTGCGCCAGCGCCTGTAAACGTGCTGCTTGCGGGTGTTGTTGCGCAAAGTTTCCAAGCAACACAGCCACGCGTTCTCCGCTCGCCAGATTGTTGGCAATGGCGGTCGCATGCTTACTGGCACCCTGCGATTTGCCGTCCAATGCCTGAGCTATTTCAGATAGCGTATCAACCAGCGCATCAGGTGCGACTATGGCCTTGTTTGCCAATTTCATCAGCAGATCATCATCAGTCGAATGTACGATATTCGCCTGAGCTCCCGCCTTCACTGCCTGACGAATACGCGAGGCCAGAAGTGGGTGATCCTTGCGCAGGAAACTGCCCACAATCAAGAATCTGTCGCAGTTATTGATGTCCGCAATCTGCATCCCCAACCACGGCACGCCGCTTTGCTTTCCATCCGCGCTGAAATCGGACTGACGCAGACGGAAATCTACATTAGCGCTGCCGATACCGCGCATCAATTTCTGCAACAGGTACATTTCTTCCAGTGTGCTATTGGGTGTCGCCAGCGCCGCGATCTGCTCCGCACCAGCCGAACTTGCCACTTGGCGCAACGCATTCGCAATATATTCCAGCGCGACCTGCCACTCCACTTCCAGCCATTTGCCGCCCTGCTTGATCATGGGCCTGGTCAGACGTTCGGGAGAATTCAAACCTTCATAACTGAACCTGTCCCTGTCTGATATCCAGCACTCGTTGATATTTTCATTCTCAACAGGAGTGACACGCATCACCTTGTTGTTTTTTATATGCACAGCAAGATTGGAACCCATACTGTCATGCGGGCTCACCGACTTGCGTCGCGATAGTTCCCATGACCGCGCGGTGTAGCGGAATGGTTTGCTGGTCAGCGCACCGACTGGACACAGGTCGATCATGTTGCCCGACAACTCGGAATCGATCGAACTGTTAACGAAACTCATGATTTCGGAATGCTCGCCACGGAATGCCATGCCAAGCTCCATCATTCCCGCAATCTCCTGGCCGAATCGCACACAACGGGTACACTGGATGCAACGGCTCATCTCCTCTGTCGAGATCAATACGCCGACATCTTTATGCTCGACGACACGCTTTTCCTCGCTGTAGCGCGATGCCGAACCTCCATACCCCACGGCTAAATCCTGCAATTGGCACTCACCGCCCTGATCGCAAATCGGGCAATCCAGCGGGTGATTGATCAGCAGAAATTCCATCACGCCTTTTTGGGCTTTGACCGCCATTTCGGAATGCGTGCGAACCTTCATACCTTCCGCAACCGGGGTCGCGCAAGCCGGAAGCGGCTTGGGCGCCTTCTCCACTTCAACCAGACACATGCGGCAATTCGCCGCAATGGACAATTTCTTGTGATAGCAAAAATGCGGAATGTGGATACCCGCCTTATGCGCCGCATCCATCACCATCGACCCGCGCTCGGTCTCGACTGATTTGCCGTCAATTTCAATATTGATCATTACTCACCTGACCCGTCAGCTTCACACCAAGCAACGCTTGTGTTCGATGTGATATTCAAATTCATCGCGGAAATGCCTGAGCATGCCTTGCACAGGCCACACTGCCGCCTCGCCCAACGCGCAAATGGTGCGCCCGGCGATGTTCTCCCCGACACTCAACAACAAATCCAGATCCTCTTTCCTGCCCTCGCCATGCTCGATACGGTGCACGATGCGATACAGCCAACCGGTACCCTCGCGGCACGGGGTGCACTGCCCGCAGGATTCCTCGTAATAAAAATAAGACAAACGCTCAAGCGCACGCACCATACAGGTTGTCTCATCCATCACGATCACAGCGCCACTACCCAGCCCAGACCCTGCCTTTGATATCGAGTCATAATCCATAGTCAAATCCATCATGATCTTGCCGGGCAGAATAGGCATCGACGATCCTCCGGGGATCACGGCCTTTAGTGTATGTCCACTGCGCACCCCCCCGGCCATTTCCAACAACTTGCTGAATGGCGTACCCATCGGAACCTCAAAGTTACCGGGATTGTTCACATGACCCGACACGGAAAACAACTTGGTACCGCCGTTGTTGGGTTTGCCGAGTTCAAGGAACTTCTGCCCGCCCTCGCGAAGAATGTAAGGGATGCTGGCAAAAGTCTCGGTATTGTTGATGGTGGTTGGCTTGCCATACAAACCGAAACTGGCCGGAAAGGGCGGCTTGAAGCGCGGCTGTCCTTTCTTCCCTTCCAATGATTCGAGCAAGGCGGTTTCCTCACCGCAGATGTACGCGCCGTAACCCAAATGATTATGCAAATCAAAACTAAAATCCGTACCCAGAATATTATCGCCAAGATAACCGGCAGCCCTTGCCAACTCGCAAGCTTCCTCGATGCGCTCGTAAGCTTCGAATATTTCGCCATGCACGTAGTTGTAGCCCGTCTTCACACCCATGGTATATGCTGCGATTGCCATCCCTTCGATCAGCAGATGGGGGTTATAACGCAGAATATCCCAGTCCTTGCAGGTGCCCGGCTCCCCCTCGTCGGAATTGCAAACAATATATTTATCACCAACATAATTCTTGGGCATGAAACTCCATTTCAGCCCAGTGGGGAAACCCGCGCCACCACGGCCTCGCAAAGCAGACTGCTTGACCTCCGCAATGATCGCGTCGGGAGATCTTTTCTCTTCCAGCACTTTGCGCAACGCCTGATAACCGCCAACCTTGAGATAATTCTCCAGCGTCCAGGGCTGGTCAAAATCCATTGTGGTAAGAATGACCGGGCCTCTCATTTGTCCAGCTCCAGCAAAATTTTATCGATCTTCTCACTGGTCAGACGACCGCAAAGCCTCTTGTTGTTCACAGCGAACAACGGCGCATCTTTACAAGCCCCCATGCATTCACCCTCGCGCAGGCCGAACTTCCCGTCCGCTGTAACTTCGCCAAAACCGATGCCCAGCTTCTCTTTCAGATAGTTCACTGTATCGCCCGCCCCACACAGCGTACACGACAGATTCGTGCACACGGTAAGCGTGTACTTACCCATGGGCTTGAGGTTATACATATGATAAAAAGTCGCCACCTCGTATACGGCCATATTGGCCATCCCCAAATAGGATGCGATATCCGCCATATCCTCGGAGGCGATCCAACCCTTCTCATCCTGCACGAAGCGCAATGCGGCCATGACTGCCGACTGCTTCTGATCCACAGGGTATTTTTTCAACTCGCGGTTGATTTTAGTTTGTATTTGCTCGGATAACATCAGCGGTCTATCTCTCCAAAAACGATGTCTTGTGTGCCGATGATCGCAACAACGTCCGCGAGCATGTGGCCTCGTGACATCTCGTTCAAACCGGCCAAGTGTGGATAACCCGGCGCGCGGATCTTCATACGATATGGCTTATTCGCGCCGTCCGAAATCAGATAAATACCGAACTCACCCTTGGGGTGCTCTACTGCTGAATAAACCTCACCGGCTGGAACATGCATGCCCTCGGTGAACAACTTGAAATGATGGATCAACTCTTCCATATTCTGCTTCATCGCCTCACGTTTCGGCGGAGCAAACTTGTGATTATCGATCATTACCGGGCCGGGATTTTTACGCAACCAGTCGACACACTGCCTGATTATCCGATTTGACTGGCGCATCTCTTCGACTCGCACCAGGTAACGGTCGTAACAATCGCCCTCAACACCCACCGGAATATCAAAATCAAGGCGGTCATACACCTCATAGGGCTGTTTTTTGCGCAAATCCCATGCCACACCCGAACCCCGCAACATTGGCCCGGTAAAACCCATGGCCAGGGCACGTTCCGGCGAAACAACACCGATACCCACGGTACGTTGTTTCCAGATACGGTTGTTGGTCAGCAGCGTCTCATATTCATCGACACATGCCGGAAAGCGATTAGTGAAATCTTCCAGAAAATCGAGCAGAGACCCTTGCCGATTCGCGTTCATTCGCTTGATCGCGGATTCATTGTGAATCTTCGAGGCGCGATACTGTGGCATGGTGTCCGGCAAATCGCGATACACCCCACCGGGACGATAATAAGCAGCGTGCATACGCGCACCTGACACTGCCTCATATATATCCATCAAGTCTTCGCGCTCACGGAAAGTATAGAAGAACATCGTCATCGCGCCGAGGTCCATACCCGAAGCACCCAACCACAGCAGATGATTCAGGATACGCGTGATCTCATCAAACATCACACGGATATATTGGGCGCGAATCGGCACCTCGATCCCCGCCAGTTTCTCGATCGCCATCACATAAGCATGCTCATTGCACATCATGGAAACGTAATCCAGACGATCCATGTATGGCACGGACTGCAAGAACGTCTTGTGTTCCGCCAACTTTTCCGTGGCACGATGCAACAAACCGATATGCGGATCGGCGCGCTCTACCACCTCGCCGTCCAGCTCCAGCACAAGGCGCAACACACCGTGGGCCGCAGGATGCTGGGGCCCAAAATTCATTGTGTAGTTCTTAATTTCTGCCATTACCGAATCCTCAGTTGCCGCCGTAAGTTTCTTCGCGCACGATACGCGGCGTCACTTCGCGCGGCTCGATTGATACCGGCTGATAAACAACGCGCTGCTGTGCGGGGTCATAGCGCATCTCAACGTGACCTGAAAGCGGAAAGTCCTTGCGGAACGGATTGCCCACAAAGCCATAGTCAGTCAGAATGCGGCGCAAATCGGGGTGACCCAGAAACACAATACCAAACAGATCAAAGGCTTCACGCTCGAACCAATTGGCACTCGGCCACACCCTGATCACAGAATTCAACACCGGCATATCGTCGTCTTTGGCGAACACTTTCACTCGCAATCGCACATTGCGCTCGAGTGAAAGCAAGTGATAAACGACTGCAAAGCGGTTATTGAATACGGGAGCAATTGAATCATCGGCCTGATACATTCCACCGTCGGCCACATCACTGCCGTAAGCGGAATAATCCACGCCACACAAATCAGTTAATTGCTCAAAATGAAACTTCGCGTTGTCACGCAGCAGTGTGAGGGCATCAACCATATCCGTCGCATCGACAATCAAAGTCAACTCGCCCAGATTATTCTCCAAACTCACCACTTTACTTGCCAAGACTTCCCGCAAACTTTCGCCAAGCACATTCAGATCATCAGCCATATTTATCCTAACGAGCGATGGTATTGGTTCGGTTAATCTTGCTCTGCAATTGGATCAACCCATAAAGCAGCGCTTCGGCAGTTGGCGGACATCCCGGAACGTAGATATCGACCGGCACAATCCGGTCACAACCCCGCACCACAGAATAGGAATAGTGGTAATACCCGCCTCCGTTGGCGCACGACCCCATGGAAATCACATAACGGGGCTCGGGCATTTGGTCATAGACCTTGCGCAAAGCCGGAGCCATCTTGTTGCACAAGGTACCGGCCACAATCATCAGATCTGACTGCCGCGGACTGGGACGCCAAGCACCCGCACCGAAACGATCCAGATCATAGCGTGACAACGCCACATGCATCATTTCAACCGCGCAGCACGCCAAGCCAAACGTCATCGGCCACAGCGAACCGGTACGGGTATAGTTGATGACCGTATCAAGTGAAGTGGTGACAAACCCCTTTTCAAGAACGCCTTCTATTCCCATTCCAACGCCCCCTTCATCCATTCATAGGCAAAACCAACCACTAGGATGGCCAGAAAAACCATCATGGAAACAAAGCCAAAAGTTCCGATCTCCTTAAGCACAATCGCCCATGGAAAAAGAAAGGCTATCTCGAGATCAAACAGGATAAACAGAATAGCAACAAGATAGTAACGCACGTCAAACTTCATACGCGCATCCTCGAAAGCTTCAAAACCGCACTCGTATGGCGAGAGCTTGGCGCTATCAGGGCGATGGGGTGCCGCCAACCTCCCCAGAATTAACGGCATGACTCCAACGGCCAGGCCAACGCAGATAAACAGCAGCACTGGAAAATAGTTTTCCAACATACAAATCTCCCTCTACCTGCAACCCTCGATACGCAACGGGGTCACTTTATTATCGTTACATTCATTAGCCCGGTACGCACTCGTACCAGAAAATAAATTTGGTGCGGATGGGGAGACTCGAACTCCCACGCCCTTGCGGGCACAAGCACCTCAAGCTTGCGTGTCTACCAATTCCACCACAACCGCAATACCCTCCACACTATCTAGGAATCTCCCTGGACTTCGATGTGTCCGTAGTATCAACAGGCGCGACTGGAACTGCTTGAGTTGCAGCAGGATTCACTTTATCCATCACTCCCTGTTGCTGCGCAGGATGGGAATAAAGATATGTCAAAGACAAACTGGTAGTAAAAAAGACCGCCGCAACAACCGCCGTGCTGCGACTGAGGAAATTCGCGGAGCCGCTCGAACCGAATAAGCTACCGGCTGAACCGGTGCCAAAGGCCGCCCCCATATCCGCACCTTTGCCGTGTTGTATCAGTACAAGACCAATTAACACCACAGCCGCTACAACATGTGCCACCCAAACTAATGTTTCCACGCGCTACTCCAAAAACTAAATTAAATCCGACCAGCGCGACAAATCGCCAAAAAATCATCGGCAACCAGCGATGCGCCACCAATCAAGCCGCCATCGATGTCAGGCATCGTGAATAACTCCGCCGCATTACTCGCTTTTACACTGCCGCCGTAGAGTATACACAACCCCGCAGCAATTTGACTATCATGAGATGAAACTCGCTGACGAATAAATGTATGAACCGCCTGGGCCTGCGCTGACGTGGCTGTCTTCCCGGTGCCAATCGCCCACACCGGCTCGTATGCCACTACCGCACCACGCAGAGCCTGCACACCACCCAACTGGATCAACGCATCAAGTTGTTCCGCAACCACAGCTTCGGTCACACCGCTTTCACGCTGCTCCAACGATTCACCCACACATAAAACAGGTATCATCCCCGCCTGCTGCGCAGCCAAAAATTTCTCCGCCACCAGATGACTACTCTCACCGTAATATGCGCGCCGCTCAGAGTGCCCGACAATCACATACGTACAACCAAAGTCGGCCAACATCGCCGCGGATACTTCACCCGTATATGCGCCCTTATCCAACTGATGAACATCCTGCGCGCCCCACTTTACATTGCTGCCCAACAATTTTTGTTGAGCCTGCGACAAATAGGGAAACGGCACACAAACCGCGCAATCGACACCCTCAACCGCGGCCATTCCATCACGCACAGCACCCAGCAGTTCGGCATTCTGAGCCAGTGCGCCGTGCATCTTCCAATTTCCTGCAATTAGTTTGCGACGCATAGTAGTAATCAATCCGCTAAGCATGAAAGCTTGCAATCCTACCTGCGAACATTCAAATGGTCAATAAAACCTGAAGAGAAAAACTGGTGGACAGCCAATACCTAAGCGGCTTGAACGGGTATTTGATCGCGTCGCGCAATGATGCGGTTATGCTCGTCGACGTAGACAAGCTGGGGATGATATTTTTGCAGTTCGATCTCGTTGTACATCGCATAGGTCGCGATGATGAGGATGTCGCCGGGGCTGGCCTTGTGCGCCGCCGCACCGTTCACCGAAATCGTGCCGGAACCGCGCTGAGCGCGGATCGCATAGGTGGTGAAGCGCTCGCCGTTGGTGACGTTGTAAATATCGATCTGCTGGTACTCTTTAATGTCGGCAGCATCCAGCAAATCGTCGTCGATCGCGCAGGAACCCTCGTAATGCAGCTCGGATTGCGTGACACGCACCCGGTGCAACTTGGATTTAAGCATGGTTCTTTGCATCATCGTCCTCTTGTTTCAGTCGGTGCGGATTATATCGCACCCGGAAGCCCCTGTAACCAGCCAGATTCAAACACTCACTTCGATGTTATCGACCTCGATATTGTCAATCAGCCGGGTATTGCCCAGCCGTGCCGCCGCCAGAATCACTAAAGCCTTCTGCCCTGGACTGGCCGGTAACAAATCGGACTGGTTGCGCACCGCCACATAATCCACCACCCAGCCTCTTCCGGTAAGTGCTTCGACTGCCTGTTGCTGCAAACGTTCAAAATCGCGTTCGCCCTGCAAGATAGCGCTGCGTATCCCTTGCAGCGTCTGGTGCAGAAACACCGCCTCGCCGCGCTCAGCCGCATTCAGATACTGGTTGCGCGAGCTCAGCGCCAAGCCGTCCGCCGCACGCACCGTCTCGCCGCCGACAACGCGCACCGGCAGATTCAATTGCGTCACCATCCGGCGAATGATGTGCAGTTGCTGGTAATCCTTCTTGCCGAACAGCGCCACCTGCGGCTGCACGATGTTCAGCAGCTTCAGCACCACCGTCGCCATGCCGCGAAAATGTCCGGGGCGCGACGCGCCATCCAGCTCGTTGGCGATAGCTGGTGGTTCGACGAACACGGTTTGCTGCACTGGATACATCTCGTTCACAGAGGGTGCGAACACCACATCCGCCAAACCTTGCAGCTTGGCACAATCTTCATCCAGCGTGCGCGGGTACTTATCGAAATCCTCGCTCGGGCCGAATTGAAGCGGGTTGACAAAGATGCTCGCGACTACGCAACTGCCATGCTCGCGGGCGAGACGCATCAGGTTGAGATGGCCTTCGTGGAGATTGCCCATGGTGGGGACGAAGGCGATAGCACGTTCGGCGGTTAGTCTTGTTCGCAGTTCGGTAATGGTGGAGATGATTTGCATAAATCTTGTTCTTAAATTTTGCTGTAGTTAATGAATGACAAAAATCAAAATCAACACCGCCGGGGGTAGCCCGGCAGCTAGTCACTTTTTCTTGCTTCGCCAAAGAAAAAGTAACCAAAAAGAAGGCGACCCCGGTTTACCGCCCCTGCGGGGTTCCCTCGATCAGCCGCAAGCAAGCGGGGCTGCGCAACTCGACCTGGCGGGGCGCACACCCCGCGCCCCACTGCGGGACTCAAACAGTGCTCGCCTAAACCTCCGCTTCCTTATGACTGATCGAGGCGGCGCTCAGGGGATTAAAGAGCAAATTCAAAACCGAAAACAGGGTGGGCACGTTGTGCCCACCCTGTTCGAATATCTCATCTCCACTATTCGATTGTCATCCGGCTTTTCTCAAAATACTCACCACATTGTTCGCACTCTCTGAGTTGGATGACATCAGCAAGCTTTGCAATAAACTTGGCTGAACGCGCATCTCACGCGCCACCGCAGATGGCGGTATACCGAAATGCTCCTTCATCACCAGCAAGCTTTCAGTGATTACCTCCGGCTCTTCGTTTACCAACAGATGATCCTCCGTCTCTTGCAATGCTTCGCCATGGCGTTTGAGTCCTACGTACCCTGCTCTCGCTTGGTCATCCGAAAATATACCTAGTTGCCGACCACGATAAATGATTGCTGCCTTAGACACACCCCAGCGCAATTTCAATTCAGACAAGACCGGCCAATTGAGGCGCGTGCCACGGGTTGCCAATTTGCATTCATTGTAAAATGTACTTCTAGGCATCAGGAGCGAGCTTGCGAAGCGATTCGCCTGCGTTTCGGTCAATCGATCTCCAGTCAAAACACCAATGTGAAGCGAAAAGTGTCCTAGCTCATGCGCAATTCCAAAACGTTCTCGACACGTTGAACGACCAGAACTGTTTAATGCAATCAGTGGTCGCTTCGTTGCAAACGATATGGCATCAATTTCAGGTGCAAGGCCGTGCACCTTCATCACAATAGCGCCTGCGTTTTCCGCGATGCGCGTTACGTTGCTCAACGGCCCAAGCCCCAAGCCAAAAAGAAAACGGAATTTTTCTGCTGCAAGTTCTATCGTCTCTGGTGATTCAGGATCAGCCTCATTTACTTGATAGCGTGGCAACTCAATGTGCTCATCCAGCACGCCAACCAAACGCTTGAGCATCTCGCCTCTGGCACGTGCAACCTGTCTCAACGCAACTTTTGTTGTAAGTTGCCGACGAAAATGGCACTGCTCGTCCGAAATTGGATTCTGGTCGACGTGATAGAAGAAATCAGGAAGGACATTCAGTTTTTCCGCGAGCGATATCTCTAGCTGATTAGAAACCGTCTCGGCACCTATTTCCACACGACTTAGAAACTGCTTCGAGACACCAACTTGTTCTCCCAGCTCTGTGAGCGACATATTTTGGAAGAGGCGAATGAGTCGAAGGTTGGCTCCAACAAAAGCGCTCATAATGTTGCTTCGGAAGCTGGTTCGCCTTTGTCGCGACGTTTGGGAGCCACTTGGGGCTTCGCGACCTCGACGGGTTGAACCAATTGTTGCTGGCCTTCCACTCGTAAGACGCGTACTGCGTTTGATACCCAGCGGCACACAATTGCGCCGGATGGCGCAAAACCAAGAAATTCAATCCGTGGGTCGGCGGCTCCATCTTGCCCACGATCAATAATGAAGCAAAATCGACCAGGTTCACTATTGGACACAAACTCCAAAAAATCCATTTGGAAGCGATTGGTCGTTAAAACCGCATCCTTAGAAGGGCTAGATGGATCATCATTGCTGAACCTACAAGGAACACCGCCAATGGAAAAAACGAGATCATTGTTACCGTTCAGAAGACCCAACCACTCATGTCGCCCTGACATCGCTTCTGCAATGATGCGATTCTTCTGGCGTCCAAATGTTGTACACCCACGTGTGTATCCACTGTCGGTGGATCGAGAAAGGTCGTCTTCCGTCGCGTAAAGCTCATCCAATAGCCATTGGGAGACGGCTTCCAATCGGTCAGATACAAGTTCTGGAATAAATGCTGAGGGTGTTGGCAGGGTCATTTTGTGCACTCCATTGATTTCGTCAACCGCATTTTTGTGCAATTTATGCAATTCGTCAAGTTATTTCTTCTAGGCATAAAATATTTATCTGAAAAATCACCAAAATAACCAAGAGTCAAAGCTCGGTAGGTTGCTTACTTGTGCTCACGGGGCAATTAAATAGATGGTGGGCACGTTGTGCCCACCCTGCGATTTCAGGTTTTGAATTTTGTTTACCTCCCCCTGTGCGCCGCCGAGTAGCGCAGGCTGGTCAGGGGATTTCGGCGAGGACTGTCTGAGCGCGTAGCGCGAGTTCCACAGCCGCCTGACCAGTCGAGCAACGCAGGGTACCCCGAAGGGGCGGCAAACCGGGGTCGCCTTTTCTTCGGTTACCTTCTTTTGGCGAAGCAAAAGAAGGTGACTAGCTGCCGGGCTACCCCCGACGGTTTTGAAGTTGATTTTGTTTGTGTTGGGCACGCTACGCTTTGCCCAACCTACGGGCTTTCCCTCTCCCCCAGCCCCTCTCCCGCACGCGTGAGAGGGGAGCTAAAAGCTATGCACCGCTGCCGGAAAACTCCCATCCTTCACCTCCCGCACATACCTCCCCACCGCCTCCGCAATACTCCCCGCCCCCTGCATATAATTCTTAACAAACCGTGCCTTCTTCCCCGGATAAATATCCAGCATGTCGTGCAGCACCAGCACCTGACCGGAACACTCGGCACCCGCGCCGATGCCGATGGTGGGGATGGCAAGTGCGGCGGTGATTTCCGCCGCGAGCAATGACGGGATCGCTTCAAACAACATCATGCCCGCACCCGCCTGTTCTAGCGCAACGGCATCTTGCAGTATCTTTTGCGCGGCGGCAGATTCCTTGCCCTGCACACGATAACCGCCGAGTAGATTGACCGATTGCGGCGTCAAGCCGATGTGTCCGCACACCGGGATGCCGCGCTCGGTGAGAAAACGCACGGTCTCGACCATGGGCGCGCCGCCTTCGAGCTTGACCATCTGCGCGCCTGCCACCATCAATTTTTCCGCATGGGTAAAAGCTTCCTGCGGGCTGACCTGAAAGGTGCCGAAGGGCATGTCGGCCATAATGAATGCCTGCTTGGCACCGCGCGCCACACACCCGGTGTGATAGACCATGTCATCCAGTGTCACCGGCAGCGTGGATTCGCGCCCCTGCAACACCATGCCGAGCGAATCACCGACCAGCAGCATGTCTACGCCCTGCGCTTCGAGCAACGCGGCGAAGCTGGCGTCGTAACAAGTCAGCACTGCGATCTTTTCGCCCTTGTCTTTCATCGCTTGTAATTTGTTCAGCGTAGTTCTCATCACCCCCCCTATCCAACTTTCCCCCCAATACCCTCTCCTCAACCCTCTCCCGCAAGCGGGCGAGGGGGCGAACGAGAAAAACAATTTCTCAACTCCTGCGGAAGAAAGGGCAATCGTGAATCGTTTCTCGCAGGGATATTGCCCTATTGGGCAATAACTCGCAAAAGCATTTTCAACTCTGCCCCCGGCTAAAAAATTCGCGTGGCCCGCGCATCTCTTCGATGCGATTTAACAGCAACTTGAAATCTTCATCGCCATCGGCGAAGTTCAGGTGCTCACTGTTGACCATCAGCACCGGTGCCGCGTCGTAATGATAGAAAAAATCGCTGTAGCTTTGCGCCAGACGGTGCAGATAACTTTCGCTGATGCCGTTCTCGTAAGGCTGGGCGCGGCGGCGCACGCGCTCGACCAGCGTTTCGGGCGCGGCCTGCAAGTAGATCACCAGATCGGGCACGGGTGCCTGCAATTGCAGCGATTTGAATATCTGCTGGTACAGCGCATATTCCTCGTCGTTCAGGTTCATGCGTGCAAACAGCGGGTCTTTTTCGAACAGGTAATCCGACACGGTGCTCTCGCGGAACATGTCCATCTGCGCCAGATCGCGCACTTCGTTTCCGCGCTGAAATAAAAAGAACAATTGGGTCGCCAGCGCATAGCGCGGCTGATCCTGGTAGAACTGGGTGAGGAACGGATTGGCCTCGGGCTTTTCCAGCAGGGTCGTGGCGGAAACATGCTCCGCGATACGCCGCGCAAGGCTGGTCTTGCCGACGCCTATCGGGCCTTCCACCACCACATAACGATATTTATCAAACAGCATCCTGAAGTTTCTCCAAAACCTGATCCGCGCAAGCCCGCACCAATCCTTGCGCCGGCCCCACACCGGGTATGCTGACATCCGGCGCGATCTCGAGCAAGGGCTGCAACACGAACGCGCGCAAGTGCATCTGCGGATGCGGGATGGTCAGGCCATGCTCGTGCAGTTGCACCTCGTCGTACAGCAACACATCCAGATCGAGTGTGCGCGGCGCGTTGCGCACGCTGCGCTCGCGGCCATGCTGATGCTCGATATCCAGCAGCGCCTTCAGTAATTCCTGCGGCGTTAATGCCGTCGAAATCTTCGCCACCGCGTTCACGAAATCCGGTTGATCCAATAAACCTATCGGCGCACTGCGATACAGCGAAGACTGTGCAACAACGCGCGTATCCGGCAAGCCTTCAATATCGGCAAAAGCGCGCCGCAATTGTCCGTGCGGGTCTTGCAGATTGCTGCCCAGCCCGATGTAGGCGACATGCCCGTGCATCAATCCTGTTGCCCGCTTGTACCGGCCTCATTCGCCGTTGTCTCGCCCGCTGCTCCGCCACCGGCAGGTTTTTTCTTGCGCGGCTTGCGGCGGCGCTTCTTGTCACCCGCCTTTTCCGGCTGCAACATTTCCGCGCGGCGATCTGCGCCGGCATCCTGAAACTCGTCCCACCACAGACCCAGCTCATCATCCACTTCGCCGCTGGCGCAACGCAGCAGCAGAAAATCGAATCCAGCACGGAAACGCGGTTGCTCCAGCAAACGGTATGGCCGTTGTCCGGATCGCTGTTCGAAACGCTGCTGCATCAACCAGACTTCTTTCATCACCGCATCCTGACGATGCGGGATCGCGAGCTGCTTTTTCTGTCTGGCCAATACCTCGTCCATCGCCTCGTGCATCGCGCCCACCGGACGCTCGCCCTGTTTAATACGCGTATTCCACGCCGCCAGCACCTCGTGCCACAGCAACGCCGCAAACAAAAATGCGGGCGAAACCGTCTTGTCCTGGCTGATACGCTCGTCGGTGTTGCGCAACGCCAGCATGATGAATTTTTCGCCCATCGGCTGTTCCCAGATCACATCCAGCAGCGGCAGCAAGCCGTGGTGCAAATTCATCTTGCGCAGATGCTGGATACACACCAGCGAATGGCCGGACAGCAGCATCTTCAATACCTCGTCGAGCAAGCGTGCTTGCGGCACGTTGTCGAGCAGGCCTTTCATCTCTGCGATGGGGGCGGCGGTCGCCTTATCCAGCTTGATACCGAGCTTGGCCGACAAACGCACCGCACGCAGCATGCGCACCGGGTCTTCGCGGTAACGCACCAGCGGATCACCGATGATGCGCAACAGATGACCGCGCGTGTCCGCATAGCCGCCGTGATAGTCATAGATTTCCTGGGTAGCCGGATCGTAGAACAGCGCATTGGCGGTGAAATCGCGCCGCGCCGCATCCTGCTCCATGTCGCCGAATTCGTTGTCGCGCAACAAACGCCCATGTTCATCGGTCTGTGCATCTTCGACTTCTACCATACGGCGGAAGGTAGACACCTCGACCACTTCTTCGCCGAACATCACATGCACCAGCCGGAAGCGACGCCCGATGATGCGCGAACGCCGGAACACCCGGCGCACCTCCTCCGGCGTGGCGTCGGTCGCCACATCGAAATCCTTCGGAATACGATCCAGCAGCAAGTCACGTACCGCACCGCCCACGACAAACGCCTGATAACCGGCATCCTGCAAACCATCGGTGACTTTTAACGCGCCATAGCTGATCTGCTCGCGCGCCACACCATGCAAATTGAACGGGATCACCTGCGCATTTCCCACCGACCTGGTTTTGGCAGTCTTGCGGAATACCCGCCTGAGTAATTTTTTGATCATGCAACCTTCGAAATATAAAACGCGACCATCTTCAAAAGCGGCTCGGGTCGCGCAAAGTGTGCGGATTATACAGCCCCAATGAAAAACGCGCCTTGCGGCGCGTTTGCAGTCCCTTTCCCAGCCTCAACCCTTGAGGCATGAACTCATGAATTTTTTTCGTTCCGCTCCTTTCAAATCTTTGGCCTTTGCATCCGCATTACATGATTTCATCTTCCCTTTCTGATCCGATTTTTCAGCCGCACTTGCCGTCAATTCGCCGTCATCCTGGCCGGATGCAGCATTGGCATCACCCTCGATTTCGGCAGGATCAGCCGCCGTGCTCTTTAGTATGTAATCCTTTTTCAGGCATTTGCTCATAAATGCTTTTCGTTCGTCACCCTTAAGCGCACTTTTCTTCGCCTCCTTGTTGCACCCCTTCATCTTATCCTGCTGCGCCCCCGCAAAAACCGGAGCCGAAACGGAAAATATAAAACCCAAGCATGCCAACACAATCAATTTTTTCATGTCAATTCTCCCAACATTCGTCCATGTGCAAATACGGCAGATTGATCCACCCTGTGTTTATTCAACTCCAATTCCGAGCGAGGAATCAGTGCCGCCACGTTTTCTAGCTCATAACAATTTTTTTCGGCACCGATTACCAATAGCACCGTCTCATTCTAGGCACGATATTATCCCGGGCGCACCTAGCATAAGTACTAGTTACATGTTGAATACAAATACGACCTAATGAAAAGTTGCGTGCCAGCCTCGAACGGGCACCCGCAAGTTAATAAGTTTTTTTAACCAAGGTGAACTAAAGCTGAAGAATCGAGCGGACATTCGCCCGGGATAAAATCCGGATGAGTGAATGCCATCTAGTTGGCTAGTCCCAAAATCCATTTCGCATAGAGATGATTCGCCACATCCGTCATATATGGCAAATCGACCGCCGTACAACTTTGTATTTTATTAACCGGTTGTACAGCTGGGCTTGCTCTGCTGGCTTCGATTTCATCCGCTCCTGCCTCGCACCAGGCAACAACCATTTCAGATGTCATCTCGACATGACATTGCATCGCAAGATGTTTACCGATAGCAAAAGCCTGATGAACACAGTAGACGCTGGACAGCAGGTTCGTCGCGCCCCGTGGGGGGGAAAAGGTTTCTCCGTGCCAATGGAAAGCTTGAAAACTTTGAATATCTCCAAACCAGTCGCGTGCAATATCGTTGTCAGAAACCGTAACTTCACCCCAACCCATCTCCTTGACCGGATTGCGACTTACCACTCCACCCAAAGCCTTGGCAATCAGTTGTCCGCCCAGGCAATGACCCAGCAGCGGAATATCCTTAGCAACAGCGTCGCGAATAATCCCCTCAACTTGCACCATCCACGGCAATCCGTCATTGACGCTCATGGATCCGCCCATGAATACCAGACCGGAAAATTCCGCTGCGTTTTGCGGCACCGCCTCGCCCGCGTCGATGGCAATCAGTTGCCAGGGAATGTTTCGCTCCTCGAGAAATTCGGCAAAATATCCGGGGCCTTCGATGGCTACATGACGAAAAACGGCGACAGGCTTCATTGTTATGGATGCTCAGATTGAAGATCGCACAAACAGAGTATCTGCACTGTTCAACCCTTCGTTTTATCCCGCTCGATCAGTGCATACGCCGAGTGGTTATGTATCGACTCAAAATTTTCCGACTCGACCACATAGGCGTCAATACGTTTATCCGCATCGAGTATCGCCGCCACATCACGAACCATATCTTCCACGAACTTCGGATTATCGTATGCGCGCTCGGTGACGAATTTTTCGTCGGGTCGTTTCAGCAATCCGTACAGCTCGCATGATGCCTGCTCTTCTGCAATACGAATTACGTCTTCGATCCAGATGAATTCGTTGGAGCGTATCGAGAGCGTGACATGCGAACGCTGGTTGTGCGCACCGCGCTCGGATATCTTCTTCGAGCATGGGCACAGGCTGGTGACCGGCACCAGCACTTTCATTGTGACGCGCGGATTGCCGTTAACGATCTCGCCGATTAGGCTCACTTCATAATCCAGCAGGCTCTGCACACCGGAGACTGGCGCGGTCTTGTTCACAAAATATGGGAAATTCATCTCGATGTGGCCGGACTTCGCTTCCAGCCGCGTCACCATTTCGTGCAGGATCTTTTCGAAGGACTCCACGGAAATCTCGCGCTCGTGCTCGTTGAGTATCTCGACAAAACGCGACATGTGCGTGCCTTTGAAATTGTGCGGCAAATGCACATACATGTTGAAAGTTGCAACGGTATGCTGCACACCGACGCTCTTGTCCTTGACCTTGACCGGGTGGCGTATGCCCTTGATGCCAACACGATTGATTGCAATATGGCGGGTATCAATAGAGCTTTGTACATCGGCAATAGCGGCTGCGTTCATGGCAATCTTTCTATCAGGTTGCAATCAGGCTGGTCATTATAATCAATCCTGATTATTTTACTAGGCCAATTTATTTTCAATACTCGCAATCAAACCCTTCGCGTCCAAACCGCAATCCGCCAGCATACGGGCATGTTCGCCCTGCTCGATAAAGTTATCAGGCAGACCTAATTGCAGCAGCGCAACATTAACGCCATGCCGGTGCAGGCATTCCGCTACCGCACTGCCCGCGCCCCCCTGCACCACATTTTCTTCCACGGTGACCAACAGCTGATATTTACCGGCAAGGCGCAAAACCAACTCCTCATCAAGCGGCTTGACAAAACGCATGTTCGCCACCGTCGCATCGAGTTTCTCCGCAGCAAGCAATGCAGGTGCAATCATCGAACCGAACGCCAGAATCGCCACCCGATTCCCTTCTCGTCGCAACTCGCCTTTGCCGACCGGCAGAGCGCGCATCTCCCGTTGGATCGACACGCCCGGCCCGCTACCGCGTGGATAACGCACCGCGCTCGGTGTATTCAACTGCATTGCGGTGTACAACATCTGGCGGCATTCGTTTTCGTCGGCAGGGGTCATCACCGTCATATTCGGGATGCAGCGCAGATAGGAAAGATCGAAGCTGCCTGCATGGGTTGCGCCGTCCGCGCCCACCAGCCCGCCGCGGTCGATTGCCAGCACCACCGGCAGATTCTGTATCGCGATGTCGTGAATCAGTTGATCGTAGGCACGCTGTAAAAAAGTCGAGTAGATCGCCACCACCGGTTTGAAGCCGTCACAGGCCAGACCGGCGGCAAAGGTCAAGGCATGCTGTTCGGCGATGCCCACGTCGAAGTAGCGCGTAGGGAAACGCTCCGCGAATTCCGCCAGCCCGGAGCCTTCGCACATCGCCGGCGTGATGCCGACCAGCCGCTCATCCTGCGCCGCCATGTCGCACAGCCAACGGCCGAACACTTGAGTGTAGGTAGGCTTGGTGGATTCTTTCGCGACGATACCCTGAGTGCTATCGAATTTGCTCACGCCGTGATACAGCAGGCAATCTTCTTCGGCCAGCGCATAGCCTTTGCCCTTTTGCGTGACGATGTGCAGGAACTGCGGGCCTTCAAGCTGGCGGATATTTTTCAGCGTATCGAGCAACACATCCAGATCGTGCCCGTCGATCGGGCCAATGTAATTGAAACCGAATTCCTCGAACAACGTGCCGGGTATCACCATGCCCTTGAAATGCTCCTCGGCACGCTTGGCAAACTCAAGCACCGGCGGCATCCCCTTCAATACTTTTTCGCTGCCGCGCCGCATCGCCGCATAGAAGCGTCCCGACATCAGCTTGGCCAGATAATTATTCAGCGCGCCGACCGGGCGCGAAATCGACATATCGTTGTCGTTGAGGATCACCAGCAGGTTCGCATCCATCGCCCCGGCATTGTTCAGCGCCTCGAAAGCCATGCCGCCGGTCATCGCACCATCGCCGATGATCGCCACACAACGTCGCGGTGAACCTTGCAGCTTTGCGGCGGCCGCCATGCCCAGCGCCGCCGAGATCGACGTGCTGGAATGTCCCGTGCCGAAGGTGTCATAGGGACTTTCCTCGCGCTTGGGGAATCCGGCGATACCGCCCGCCATGCGCAAACTGTCCATCGCTGCACGGCGTCCGGTCAATATCTTGTGCACATAGGTCTGATGGCCCACGTCCCAGACCAGCTTGTCTTCCGGCGTTTCATAGATGGTGTGCAGCGCGATGGTTAATTCCACCGTACCCAGATTGGAAGACAGATGTCCGCCGGTCTTGCTGACCGACTCAACCAGAAAATCGCGCAATTCTTTCGCCAGTTGCGGCAGTTGCCCGCGATCCAACTTGCGCAGATCGTCGGGAGTGTTAATGGTATCGAGCAGTTCGTACATCAGAATTTTCGCAATACGATAAAGTCGGCCAGCTCACGCAAACGCTGTGCGGAATCGCCAAACTCCGCCAGCGTTTCCAGCGCCTCCCCGTGCAGGCGTTCCGCCATTTCACGTGCGCCCTGCATACCCAGCAGGCTAACATAAGTCGGTTTGTCGTTATCCACATCCTTGCCGGCGGTCTTGCCTAGCGTAGCGGTATCCGATTCGCAATCCAGCAGGTCGTCAACCACCTGAAACGCCAAACCGATCAGCTTGCCAAAACGATCCAGCTTATCCATTTTATCCGCAGAAACAAATCCGCAATGTGCTCCTAACAAAATCGCCGCACGAATCAGCGCACCGGTCTTATGGATGTGCATAAATTCCAATTCGGGAAGCGTAAGCGCCTTTCCGACACTGGCAAGATCAATCGCCTGACCACCCGCCATTCCGCGTGAGCCGGAAGCAACGGCGAGCAGCTTAATCATTTCCAACTGCCCGGCAGCTTCGTCATTTAAACAATGTTCGGCCATCAGTTGAAACGCCAGCGTTTGCAAACTGTCGCCGACCAGCAGTGCGGTCGCATCGTCATACTGCACGTGACAGGTAGGTTTGCCTCGGCGCAGCACATCGTCATCCATGCACGGCATATCGTCGTGCACCAGCGAATATACATGCGTTAGTTCAACCGCAGCAGCAACGATATTCAGCCGCGCCAACTCGGCGCCTGCCAGCTCACCTGTCGCAAAAGCCAGCAAAGGGCGCACGCGCTTGCCCCCGTCCAGCACCACATAGCGCATCGCCGCGTGCAAACGCTGCGGCGCGATATCGGCGCGCGGCAGCAACTTGCTCAGCACTTCTTCAAAATGGGTTTGCCGGGCCGCGACCCAGCCCTGAAAATCTGCACGCATTAACTCTGACCTGAACCTGTCCGGGCAGATTGCCCCGCGTCGCCAGCAGCGGAAAAATCTTTCAGCATGCCATTTTCGAGCACACTTACCTGTTGCTGCGCATCCTCAAGCTTGGTTCGGCAAAACGAAAGCAATTCAGCCCCGCGCTTATAGGCAGCCAGAGAATCCTCCAGCGACAGCTTGCCTGACTCCATGTCGGCAACAATCTTCTCCAACTCGGCCATTGCAGACTCGAACCCCAATGCTTTTTGCGATTTACCCGCCATAGAAACCTCTAATTGTTTGTGTTTTATACCAACTCAAAGAATTGATCGTTACGTTAGATTTAAATTTTGGTGCCGGCATAAGTTGTACGCGCAGCGCTAAAAGCAGTCCTGCGATGCTATATCCTGCCTCTGTTAGCATCGGCGAATACATCCCCGCGAAAGGAGTGTATTTTACCCAACCCACTCTGGGTGAGCCAATTTTTGTTGCCCCACCAAAAGAATTCGGGGACAATTCACGCATGTCGCTCCGTATACGCTATTTACTAAGGATGATATGGGCATGTCCAATATCGCCAGCATAAATCAACTATCCCCGGCTCAAACCCAACCTCCACTCGGCTGGTACTTCGATTCCAGAATTCTGAAAATCGAGCAACTCTTGCTGTTCGAGCAAGGTCCGAGCTACGTTGGCCATGAGCTGATGGTGCCCAGCTTGGGCGATTACCATGTGCTGCAAGGCGAAGCGCAGATGCTGGTGCGCAACCGGAATGGCGTGGAGCTACTCAGCAACATCTGCCGCCATCGCCAGGCCACCATGCTGCAAGGCCGCGGCAACGCACAGCACATCGTCTGCCCGTTGCACCGCTGGACTTATGAGACGGATGGAAAACTACTGGGTGCGCCGCACTTCCCGCAGAACCCTTGCCTGCATCTGGGCAAATCGCCGCTGCAAAACTGGAACGGCCTGTTGTTCTCGGGAAAGCGCGATGTCTCCAAAGACCTAGCCAAAGTCGGCGTGATGCAGGACATCGACTTTTCCGGCTACATGCTGGACCGCGTGCAGGTGGACGAATACGCGTTCAACTGGAAGACCTTCATCGAAGTCTATCTCGAGGACTACCACGTTGTGCCTTTCCATCCCGGCCTCGGCAATTTCGTCGACTGCGACGATCTCAAGTGGGAATTCGGCGAACAGTACAGCGTGCAGACCGTTGGCCTCAAGAACGGACTGCGCAAGACCGGCAGCGATGTGTACGGCAAGTGGCACGAACAGGTGTTGCGCTATTACGGCGACAAGCTGCCGAAATACGGCGCGATCTGGCTCACCTACTATCCCAACATCATGGTCGAGTGGTATCCCGGCACGCTGGTGGTCAGCACGCTGGTGCCGCGCGGCACCGAGGCCTGCACCAACATCGTCGAATTTTATTACCTCGAAGACATCGTGTTGTTCGAGCGCGAATTTGTGGAAGCGGAGCAAAAGGCCTACAACGAAACAGCCATCGAGGACGATGTCATCTGCCTGAAGATGCATCAGGGGCGCAAGTCGCTGTACCAGCGCGGTATCGAGGAACACGGACCCTACCAGTCGCCCACCGAAGACGGCATGCTGCATTTTCACGAGTATTTGCGGCGTAATCTTGCTTCGCATCTTTAAGCGCCCTCTAGGATCTTTGTGGATGCTGGTCGCCGGGCTTCTGTTCGGGCTGATGAGCGTATTCGTCAAACTCGGCGCACCCTATTTCTCCCATATCGAACTGGTGTTTTACCGCTCGTTCTTCGGCCTGCTGATTGTGTACGGCATCATGCGCCACCGCGGCGTCAGCCTGGTCACTCGCCACTGGCTCAACCACCTGTGGCGCGGCATCTCGGGCACGGTGGCGCTACTGCTGTTCTTCTACTGCATCACTGTGCTGCCTCTCGCCACCGCGGTCACGCTCAACTACACCGCGCCGCTGTTCCTCACCGTGTTCACAATGATCGTGTACAAGGACAAATTCCACCTGCCGCTGACCACTGCAATCACACTGGGCTTCTGCGGTGTCGTGCTGCTGCTGCATCCCACAATGGAACGCGACCAGTTACTGCCCGGCCTGCTCGGGCTGATCTCCGGCTTCCTCGCCGGAATCGCCTACCTAAACGTTAAACAGCTCGGCATCCTCGGCGAGGCTGCGCCGCGCATTGTGTTCTATTTCAGCCTGGTCGCCTCGCTCGGCAGCGGCATCGTGATGCTGTTCGACACTATCCATCCCATCACCCTGCAAGGCCTTGCCATCCTGCTCGGACTGGGCGCCAGCGCCACCTTCGCACAGATCGCGATGACCTACGCCCACCGCGTCGGTAACACACTGGTCGTCAGCAGCCTGGCATACAGCACAATCGTATTTGCCAGCCTGTTCGGTATGGTTATCTGGCACGAAGTCCTGTCTCTCTCCAGCTGGCTGGGCATGGCATTCATCATCGCCAGCGGTGTGCTAAGCTTACGACTAAGCCTCAGGCACTACTAAGGAAGAACAAAATGATCACCATCGAACAAACCGACAACCTCGTTAACGCTGCCATATTGGGCGAATTCACCCTCGCCGACTTCAAGACATTCGAGGAACAATCCCTTAATAAACTTAAATCCCATCCTGACCTGAACCTGCTGTTAGACCTGCGCGCAATGATTGACTACACCGTGGACGTCGCCTGGGAAGACATCAAATTCTTTGCGAGCGAACACGACAAAGACTTCAACAAGATCGCCATCGTCACCGACAACCAGTGGATCACTTGGACAGCCTGGCTGTCGCGCACTTTCATCAATGCGGATTTGAGGGCGTTTGGGGATTATGAGGAAGCGAAGGTCTGGGTTCAGGTGTAGTTGATAAATACCAGCTTATACACCTTAAAGATGCCTTTACTGGCGCAATTTTAGGGTGTCTGCGTTAACATTAGTGCCAGCTATGCCAAGCGTAATGGAACCTCCTTGCACAAAGTGTGGATGCGTCAACTATGGATATTGGACATCTTCGTCCACCGGCAAAACTTCTCGCTATTGCGTACCGTGCCGTAACGAACGTCGCAATACTTACAACGCCAGAAAAATTGCTAATGGTGGTCATCACACTCGTTCACAGTGGCTCGAAAGACTTCGAGAGTTTTTCGCTTGCCCGAGATGTGGTCGTACTTGGAATGAAATTCCTCCAAGACCCAACAGACGATACAAAACCACATGGACAAAAGATCACATAATTCCATTATCAAAAGGGGGCACCGATGACATCTCAAATATCCAGCCGTTGTGTTACCAATGTCAGTTCCGAAAGAACGCTGGCATCTAATCTTGCGCCCAAGCACGTAGGGCGGATGAGCGTAGCGTTATCCGCCGAATGAAAACTTTTTAACAAACGCCACAAACGGCGGAAGGCGCTACGCTTTGACCGCAAGCTCGAAACTTTGCTACGCTCGTTTTCCGCCCTACTTAAAAGCACTGCATCATGGCCATCCTCGTCATCATCACCCTGATCCTAAGCATCACCCTGCTGGTCGTCTGGACGCGCTGGCGGAACGCGGCGCGGGCGGACTACATCCGCACTTACATGTTCCCCAAGGGCATCTTCGAGAAGCTACAGGCCAAGCGGCCCGGGCTGACGATCAAGGATTGCCAGTTGACGGCGCGCGCGTTGCGCCAATTCTTTCTCGCTCACCTGAAGAGCGGTCGCAAGTTCGTCTCGATGCCTTCGCAGGTCACCGACGACCTGTGGCATGGGCTGATCCTGTATACGCGGCACTACGACGATTTCTGCAACAAGGCGTTCGGCCAGTTCCTGCACCACACGCCTGCCGTGGTGCTGAGCGCGGACAAGCAGAACAACATCGGCCTGCGCCGCTGCTGGTGGTATGCCTGTCTGGAGGAGAACATCAATCCCCGCAAGCATACGCGGCTGCCGCTGCTGTTCGCGCTGGATGCCAAGCTGAACATCGCCGACGGTTTCACCTATGCGCCCAATTGCGAAGCGCTGCGAAAAAGCAATGCCGACCACGGGAGCAGCGGGGCAACCTACTGCGGCGGGGATTTTTCCAGCTCCAGTTTCGATGGTTCGACGGACGGCTTCGGTGATTCTGCTAGTGATGGAAGCGGTGATGGCGGCGGCGGATGTGGCGGTGGGGGGGATTGATATTTATGCCTTCAATACCGAATCCTTTTTAGCATCTCCCTGCAACCAGGAAGTTTCGCTCCTGCGGATTTTTACATGACGGGCAAACACCGAAGGTCGTCATTGCTGCCACAGCGGCGGCTCTTCCATCAGCGCAACCTGCTCGCGTAATTCAAGGATCCGATCCTGCCAGTAATGCTGGGTGTTGAACCACGGGAACGCCCGCTTGAAGGCCGGATCCTCCCAGCGCTGAGCCAGCCATGCCGAATAGTGTATCAGGCGCAGGGTGCGCAGCGCTTCAATCAGATGCAGTTCGCGCGGGTTGAATTCGTGAAAATCCTCGTAGCCCGCCAGCACGTCGCCCATCTGTCGCACCCGGTCTTCGCGTTCTCCCGACAGCAGCATCCACAGATCCTGCACTGCGGGCCCCATACGACTGTCGTCGAAATCCACAAAATGCGGGCCGTCGTCTGTCCACAGCACGTTGCCTGCGTGGCAATCGCCATGCAGGCGCTGGCTTCGCACTGCGCCTGCCCGGTCGAAGCAGTGTCGAACGCCGTCCAGTGCCTGGTCGATCACGCTGCGATAGGCCGGTTCGATATCCTTGGGAATAAAACCCTGCGCCAAAAGAAAGTCACGCGGCCCGATGCCGAACGATGCAATGTTCAGCGTTGGGCGGTGTTCAAAATCCTTCAGCGCGCCGATAGCATGGATGCGGCCAAGGAAGCGGCCCAGCCATTCAAGTGTGTCGCGGTCTTCCAGCTCAGGCGAGCGTCCGCCATGTTTGCGGAACAGCGCAAAACGAAATCCCGCAAAACTGCACAATGTCTGTCCCTCGATCGCCAGCGCCGGCACCACGGGTATCTCGCGCTCGACCAGTTCCTGCACGAAGGCGTGTTCTTCGAGGATGGCGGCATCCGTCCAGCGTGCGGGCCGATAAAACTTCACTACCAGCGGTTTGTCGTCTTCGATACCGACCTGATACACGCGGTTCTCGTAACTGTTTAGCGCGAGCAATCGCCCGTCGCAGCGTAGCCCCAGGCTCTCAAGCGCGTTGAGGACGCTATCGGGTGTCAGGGTAGAAAAAGAATGATCCGGTTTGGTATCCATGGCAGGTACTATATCCGCGTTTCTCGTTGCGAAAAATGCGCTGGTTATTTTACGGGTTTATCCTTCTGCACCCCGGCCAACCCCAGCGCATTCCAGCCTTCATGTCCCAGACGATTCATAGTCTCGATGTTATTATTGAAAATTTGCTCGGCATCGGGAAACGCGGCCACCGCCTGCTCGACACTGGCTTCACGCAGCAAATGCAGGGTCGGGTAAGGTGAACGGTTGGTGTAGTTGGTGATGTCGTCAGGCTTGGTGTCGGCAAATTGATATTGCGGATGCATGCTGGCCACTTGCAACTCACCATCCAGATCCGCATCCTCCAGCGCTGTATCCACCACTTCCAAAAAATCGTTGTAAGCTAGAAAATCGGTCAGCACTTGGGGGTGGATCAACAGGGTGGTATCGATTGCCTCTGGGGTCGCTTCGGCCAAGACTTCCAACTCGTGCAGAAAATCTTGCAGCAACTCCTCGGGCGTCTGCGCCGTGCTCACCACATACCGGACCTGGTTCTTGACGAGTACCGCCTTGGCAAACGGGCACAGATTGAGACCGATCACCGCGCGCTCCAGCCACAGTTTGGTCGCGGCGATAGCTTCTTGCTCCGATGGAAGATCGGGTGCAGACATGTTCATCAACGACCACGCCCGCCGGAACGGTGCATCGCCGGTGCTGCTCCACGCCCCGCACCATGTCCAGTAGCAGGCCTGCCGCCTCCGGCACGCGACGGTAATGAACGACCACGGCCTTGTCCTCGTCCGCCTTGGCCGCGATTTTGCCCATTAAGGATAGGTTCAGCCTTGATGCTGGGGTCGGGTTCAAAACCGGCGATCTGCACCACCGGGATCTCGCGTTTGATCAGACGTTCGATGTCATTCAACAATTTATGCTCGTCGATGCAAACCAGTGAACTCGCCTCGCCCTCGCTGCCGGCACGACCGGTACGACCGATACGATGGACATAGTCCTCCGCCACATTCGGCAACTCGAAGTTGACCACATGCGGCAATTCACTGATATCGATGCCACGTGCCGCGATGTCGGTCGCGCACAGCACTTGCAGCTTTCCGGTCTTGAATTCTGCCAGCGCACGCGTGCGTGCAGCCTGACTCTTGTTGCCGTGGATAGCCATCGCCGGGATACCCGCCTTGCCCAAATGCTCCGACAGATTATTCGCACCATGCTTGGTACGGGTAAATACCAGCACCTGAAACCAGTTGTTATCCTTGATCAACTGGGTAAGCAACGCGCGCTTGCGTTCACGATCCACCGGGTAGATTTTCTGCGTGATCAGTTCGGCGGTGGCGTTGCGGCGGGCCACCTCTATCAGCGCCGGTTTGTTCAACAGGCTATCGGACAGCGCTTTGATCTCGTTGGAGAAAGTGGCGGAGAACAGCAGGTTTTGCCGCTGCTTTGGTAGTAGGGCAAGAATCTTCTTGATATCGCGGATAAATCCCATGTCCAGCATACGGTCGGCTTCGTCTAGCACCAGAATCTCCACATTCGACAGGTCCACGGTCTTCTGCTGCACGTGGTCAAGCAGACGCCCAGGCGTAGCCACCAGAATATCGACCCGTCCGCGCAATTGTTTGATTTGGGGATTGATATTGACCCCGCCTATCATCGTCATCGAATTCAGCTTCAGGTATTTTCCATAGTCACGCACGCTCTCCTCCACCTGTGCGGCGAGTTCGCGAGTGGGGATGAGCACCAGCGCGCGAATCGGCGTCTTACCGCTAGCAGGTTTGGCAGACAGAAGTTGCAGGATAGGCAAGGTGAAACCGGCTGTTTTGCCGGTTCCGGTCTGTGCGCCAGCCAGCAGATCACCGCCTTGCAGCACCACCGGGATGGCCTGTGCCTGAATAGGGGTGGGTTGGGTATAACCGCGTTCGGAAACGGCGCGTACGATTTCTTCGGACAAGCCGAAAGATGCAAATGACATATAAAACCTTTTTGATTAAATCGGCCTGCCGTCCTTTCGGGACGCCAGTCTTAGGCTGATAGAGGGGAGAACGAACCGGATTCGGTGACCGGCAATCAAGACTGAAACAACTGCCGCACGGCGCATTGTAACAGATACCGCTCTATTTCAGATCCTTATAAACGCTCTGCCTGTTTTGGCAACTCCTCATTTACCCTCTGGGAACCGTGATGAATCCCTCCAGCGTAAGTGTATGAGCGTCCATCTGCTCGCCCAATAAAAAACCCGCCTGAGCGGGTTCATCTGTATTCGTGGCCTCGCCAAATTACTTCAGCTTGGTTTCCTTGTACATAACATGCTTGCGTGCCTTTGGATCGTATTTCTTCATTTCGATCTTTTCGGGCGTAGTCTTCTTATTCTTGTTCGTGGTGTAGAAATGACCGGTGCCGGCGCTGGATTCAAGTTTGATTTTTTCACGCATTTTCTATGCTCCTTAGATTTTGTCGCCGCGTGCGCGCATGTCTGTCAGCACGGCATCGATACCGTTCTTGTCGATGGTGCGTAGCGCGGCATTGGTCAGGCGCAGGCTGACCCAGCGGTTCTCGCTCTCGACCCAGAAGCGGCGGCGTTGCAGGTTAGGCAAGAAACGACGCTTGGTTTTATTATTTGCATGGGAAATGTTGTTCCCGCTCATCGGGCCTTTTCCCGTCACTTGACATACACGTGCCATGGTTCTACTCCAACCGGTTTCAAAAGAGCGCGGATTCTACCGAAGTCAGCCGGAATGTTCAACCTGAATTTTCGGATAGCCCCGGTTGCCCGATCAAGGGCATTCCAAGTAGCCAGAACAGCCATCATCCCTAACACCCTCACAAAGTGTGTGAATTACTCCCCGTAAATTGTTCGCACCGCCCAACTTGTTAAAGTTGCCCTGCAAAAAAACACGGCTGATTAAACGTGTCAATCCTGCATTACGACCTGTCCCGGCAATTTTTATTAGTGTGAACTTATCCAGCGATTCGATCTGCAACCCCCTTAATAACCTGATCCGCCTCTCCAATTGCCCATGTGTCCGGCAGAAAGCGCTCGCCGCGTTGTCACACACCGTAAAAATGAAATCTATAATTTGGGTGCATCAGGAGCAGCAAACTCATCCCAGCTTTTGCCGCGTATCCATCAATGCGATAGCCACGCTGTTTCAGCAATACCATGACAAAGGAGTGGACTCGGCCAGCCGGTTTGCTACCGGCACTGTATGCCACAACCTTCCCGTTACCCAGTGTATTGCCCCAAGATGCTGCGCGCGAAATTGCCAGTGCATAACGCCAGCACGTTGTATTGATTATTGATCATTGAAATACCCTTGTTTGGCGTTATCGGTTTATTTCATAATACGGCAATGGATATTTGCAATTGCACGCTACGAAATAAATCTTTGTAACGATACTGTCATATTCACCCACTAATATGCACTCCGCAACAGAACTTTTGTTGGTTTTAAGACTGCCTACAAGGCAAATGCATCACACTTAACTATTGGAGATACTATGAATAGCAAACTCAAACAGCTCGTGATCGGCGTCACCGCAGCGCTGGCTTATGTCGGAGCATGTCAGGCAGCCAACATCACTGGCGCAGGTGCCACCTTCCCTTACCCTGTCTACGCAAAATGGGCGGAAGCATACAAAGCTCAAACCGGTACTGAGATGAACTATCAGTCCATCGGTTCCGGCGGCGGCATCAAACAAATTCAGGCCAGGACAGTGGACTTTGGTGCAACTGATGCGCCCATGAGCCCGGATGAATTATCCGCCAACGGCATGGCCCAGTTCCCGACGGTGATTGGCGGAGTGGTGCCTGTAATTAATATACCGGGCATTGCCCCCGGTCAACTGAAATTGACAGGCAAAACACTGGCTGAAATTTTTCTGGGCAAAATTACCAAGTGGAATGACCCGAAAATCGCCCTTGATAACACTGGAGCGAATCTGCCGGACCAGTCCATCACTGTTGTACATCGCGCAGACGGTTCCGGTACCACCTACATCTTCACCGACTATCTGGCTAAAGTCAGCACAGAATGGAAAAACAGCGTGGGCACTGACAAAGCTGTTTCCTGGCCCGTCGGAACCGGTGGCAAAGGGAACGAAGGTGTAGCGTCCTATGTACAGCGCATCAAAGGCTCTATCGGGTATGTTGAGTATGCTTACGCGTTGCAAAACAAAATGTCCTATGCCCAGTTGCAGAACCGCGACGGCCAGTTTGTTTCCCCAACTGATGACAGCTTCAAGGCAGCCGCAGCCAATGCTCACTGGGATGCAAGCAAAGGTTTCTTTGAAATTCTGACCAATGAGCCGGGCAAGGATAGTTGGCCTATCACCGGTGCAACCTTTATCCTAATTTACAAATCCGCACAAAATGCGGAAACCGCGAAGGAAGTGCTGAAATTCTTCGACTGGGCCTACACAAATGGCGACAAGATGGCTTCCGACCTGAATTACGTTCCGCTTCCGGCCAATGTCGTGGGCATGATCCGCGGCGCATGGGGAACGCAAATCAAGGATGCCTCCGGCAAATCCATCTGGAAATAAGCTATCGGAGCGTGGCTGAAATACCACATCCTTAAGCTATAATCACGGGGCAGATGTCCCCGTGATTTTTTTACCTTATATTCGACAACCATGCCGATATTTTCTTACGAAGCGCGCCTTAAGCGACAAGCATTGTTTGACTTGCTTTTCCGGGGCTTGGCACGCACCTCGGCAATCACTGTGCTGATCTTGCTTGCGGCAATTATCGCTTCTCTGATCAATGGCAGTATGCCGGCTATCGATGCGTTTGGTTTAGGCTTCCTGTCAAGCTCTGAATGGGATCCGGTCAATGATGAATTCGGCGCGCTGATTCCCATCATCGGCACACTGGTTACCTCCGGCATCGCCCTGTTGATCGCTATTCCGGTCAGCTTCGGCATCGCTCTATTTCTCACCGAACTCTCACCGCAAATTTTGCGCCGTCCACTCGGTATCGCAATTGAACTGCTGGCAGGTATCCCCAGCATCATTTACGGCATGTGGGGATTATTCGTTTTCGCACCTTTATTTGCCGACTATGTCGAGCCTTGGATCAATGATCATATCGGGACGATGGCCTACATCGGGCCGTTTTTTTCCGGCCCGCCGATGGGCATCGGGATGCTGACGGCCGGAATCATTCTCGCCATCATGGTGATCCCGTTCATTAGCTCTGTCATGCGCGATGTATTCGATGTGGTTCCCACACTGCTCAAGGAATCAGCATACGGCCTTGGTTCAACCACATGGGAAGTGATGTGGAACGTGGTGCTACCCTACACCAAGGTGGGTGTTGCGGGAGGCATCATGCTGGGGCTGGGACGCGCGCTTGGAGAAACTATGGCCGTCACATTTGTCATCGGCAATGCACATGAAATTAGCAAGTCATTGCTCATGCCAGGCAATAGTATCTCCTCGGCCCTTGCCAACGAATTCAACGAGGCGGATGGCGAACTCTACATCTCCTCTTTGATTGAGCTTGGGTTAATCCTGTTCTTCATCACCTTTGTGGTTTTGTCTATCGCACGTTATATGCTCTTCAAGCTGGGGCAGCGCGAAGGGAAGGCAACCTGATGACCATGCTTAATCTTTATGCACGCCGTCGCATCATCAACACCATAGGCCTGTTCATCTCGGTAATGGCTATGCTGTTTGGCCTGTTCTGGTTGTGTTGGATATTATGGACACTGCTGAAAAACGGACTTCCCGCTCTTGCACCCGTGGTGTTCACGCACATGACCCCCCCCCCCGGAAGCTCGGGGGGGTTACTCAACGCCATTGCCGGAAGCTTGATGATGACCTTGGTCGGCACACTCATCGGCACACCAGTTGGAATTCTGGCGGGAACCTATCTGGCCGAGTTCGGCCAGCGCGGCTGGCTGGCTCCCATCACGCGCTTTATCAACGACGTATTGTTATCCGCCCCCTCCATAGTCATCGGCCTGTTTGTTTATGAAGTGTATGTTGTTCATGTCAAACACTTTTCCGGCTGGGCAGGCGCGCTGGCGCTATCCATCATCGTCATCCCCATCGTGATCCGAACCACAGAGAACATGCTGCGATTGGTACCGACCACGCTACGGGAAGCGGCGGCGGCTCTTGGCGCGCCGCAATGGAAAATCGTCAATTTCGTAACCTTGCGTGCGGCACGGGCCGGCATCATTACCGGCGTGATGTTGGCCATCGCGCGCATCAGTGGCGAAACCGCCCCGTTACTTTTCACCTCGCTTAACAACCAATTCTGGAGTAGTAATATGGATCAGCCGATGGCAAATCTGCCGGTAGTAATCTTCCAATTCGCCATGAGTCCCTATGAAGATTGGCAACGTCTGGCTTGGGCCGGCGCATTACTTATTACCATGAGCGTACTGACGCTCAATATCATGGCACGTGTACTGTTCCGGCAAAGTGCCACTACTCATTAACACATGGTCATTAACAAGGCTACAAAATGAACGCTGAAAATATCGCAAAACCAAAAATCACCGTTAAAGACTTGAATTTTTATTACGGCAGCTACCGCGCACTTCAAGATATCAATCTTAGTATCGCCGAGAAGAAGGTAACCGCTTTCATCGGCCCATCCGGTTGCGGAAAATCTACCCTGTTGCGCACTTTTAACCGAATGTATCAGCTCTATCCCAAACAAAAAGCCACCGGTAAAATCATGCTTGACGGCATCAACATCCTGGACAAGAGACAAGATCTGAACATGCTGCGTGCCAAGATCGGCATGGTCTTCCAGAAACCCACGCCATTCCCGATGTCGATCTATGACAATATCGCGTTCGGCGTAAAACTGTATGAAAGCCTGAATAAGAACGACATGGATGAACGCGTCGAGTGGGCACTGCGTAAAGCTGCGTTATGGACAGAAGCCAAGGACAAACTTAAACAGAGCGGCACTGGATTGTCAGGCGGACAACAGCAGCGGTTATGCATAGCACGTGCCATAGCGGTCAAACCGCAAGTTCTGTTGCTTGATGAACCGACTTCAGCGCTAGACCCGATCTCCACTGCCCACATTGAAAAACTGATCGACGAACTAAAGGAAGATTTCACCATCGTCATTGTTACCCACAACATGCAGCAGGCAGCGCGCGTCTCCGACTACACCGCTTACATGTATTTGGGAGATTTGATCGAATTTGGCGATACCAGCTCCGTATTCACCAATCCGAAGCGCAAGGAAACTGAGGACTACATCACTGGTCGTTTCGGATAACCGTTCATCGGTTAATTGACCGAGAGCGAACAATTTTCACGCTACACTGTCGCACACGTTGCATTGCGCTAAAGATAGAGGCACCGCAACGCAACATAAAAATTGTCATTTTTAAAAAAACTAGGAGTTACTCATGATAAAAAAAAATCTGGCCTTGTTATGCGTGCTTGGCTGTTTTGTACAACCGTCATTTGCTGCCAAAATTAATATAGCCAATTTCGGATCAGTGCAGTCCGACTTCAAAAGTTTTTCGGAAGATATGGGATCAGCCCTAAGCTACAAGGCTATCGCACCAGCAGAATCTCTTGGTATCACTGGCTTTGACTTGGGGGTGGAATTTTCGTCCACAGAAACAAAGAGTTTGGCCAAAGCTACAGGCACCTCAGACACAAGTTTGATCGTGCCCAAACTGCATGTTCACAAAGGGTTGCCGCTAGGTATTGATTTGGGTGTTTTTTATTCTAGCGTCGCCAACATCAAGCTTTACGGTGGAGAATTACGCTACGCGATCGTTGAAGGTGGTGTAGCCATGCCGGCCATCGCTATACGCGGCGCGATGAGCAAGCTGAGCGGCGTGGATCAACTGGAGCTTGGCACTCAAAGTCTGGATATATCAATCTCCAAAGGCTTCGCGATGCTTACTCCGTACGCAGGCGTGGGAACCGTGTGGGTAGACAGCACCCCCGATGCGGCAACCACTCTGAAAAAGGAAAGCTTCCAGCAGGGTAAAACCTTCGCGGGCGTCAATCTCAACTTCGGATTGACGAATATTGCTGCGGAGTGGGACAAAACCGGCGCTTCAACAACAACATCCGTCAAACTAGGTTTCCGCTTCTAGTTTCTCCGCCCCCTTCTCTTACCCAAACCAAAAACATAGCTCACGCAGGTGGTGAGCTATGTTTAGCGGTCTTTGCCATTTCAACCAGCGCCATTCTCGCCTGTTGAGCATCAACCACTGGCTGCTCAAAATCAAACCTCAACACCCTGTCATCCACACGCACATCAAAACCATCGATGTCTATGCCAAGCATCGTCACCTCCATCGCTTCGCATTGATGAAAATACCAGCAGTAGTTTCTCAAAGCCTCCTGATGATCCTCATTCATATGTGCGATCACGTCAACTTCACTCCCGCTTAATGAAGCGGGTTCGACCGCGTAACTCGCCATATCCACCCAATTGATACGACCAAACCCGCCGATGTAACGTATTGCAATCGGGCGGATACGATAAAACGAAAAATCATGCATCGCGAAATAAGCTTGCGACTCGGGAAAATAGCGTAAGTAACGGGCTCCCACCCTGTCTCGATCTTGCTCCAGTTCAGCATCCCCAACCACGGTTACCCTCCCCTGAGTTTGGATATGCGGATCGCGCTGGTCATGGGTGATTAAACTGACGCGCGGATTACTCAAAATATTCTTGGTATGCTCGGCGAGAGTACTGATCAAAATAATCATGCTGCCATCGTGATCTACAAGGTACGGAGTGATCGAACCAAACGGATAGCCGTCGAATTTTTTCGATAGCGTACTGAGTACACCATAACGGTGAGCTCGTAACATCAATCTGGCTTCGCGGGCATTATTCATGTCTACCTCGTATTGAAAACTTAGTCATTTGATATCTGAAAGCACATTGACCGCAATATAGAACCAGAATTTATTTGTCGGTTATCATATGCGTATTATTAGGGAAATGAATCAACCATGCAAAAATATTGGCTGTACGTAATCAATTTTGCCCGTTTCGTCATAATGCGATTTAATCAGGATCGTTGTGCGCAAATCGCCGCAAGTCTGACCTTCACCACGCTGCTATCTATTGTCCCTATGATCATGATTGCGGTAACCGTGTTTTCTGCATTTCCCGTATTCGAGGAATTCTCCTTAGAAATAAAAACATTTCTGCTCAACAACATGATGCCAGACAAAGCTGGGGGAATAATCACGCGTTATATGCAGCAATTCGCCGAGAGTGCCTCACGCCTGACTACGGTAGGTATTGCGTTGCTGGCTTCCACCGCAATGCTGATGATGCTGACCATTGATAAAGCCTTTAACACTATCTGGCGAGTTTCTCGCCCCCGCCCCCTAATCAAAAGACTCATCGTCTACTGGGCAGTTCTTACACTTGCTCCACTGCTCGTAGGTGCCAGTTTATCCCTAACTTCGTGGCTGATTGGGTTATCCATAGGCTATGCCAAGCACATACCCATCTTTGGTATGGTCACGCTGAAGATACTGCCGTTTATTTTCACCACCTTGGCATTTGCCATGCTGTTCCGGCTTGTACCCAATCGCCATGTCCCACGTACCCATGCATTGATAGGTGCGCTCATATCTGCGTTCATATTCGAATCTATGAGCCGCATCTTCGGCTATTACATCAGCCACTTTCCCACATATAAGCTGGTGTATGGCGCATTTGCCAGCGTGCCGATATTCTTGATGTGGATATACTTATCCTGGCTAGCCATCCTAACTGGCGCAGTGATTACAGCGTCATTATCTCACTGGCGCACGTCACCCTCTTCATCACTCTCATCCCCTCCCGCACAAATGCTTGATGCTTTGCGCGTATTGAAGATTATGTCAGACGGCTTCCAGCGTGGGCACGTATGCACTTTTACAGAATTGTCCAAAACATTACATCTGGGTTATGACACGCTGGAAACTATTCTCGGAAAGCTGGCGAAAGCGAATCTGGTTTGTAAATCCGAAGGGCTTGGCTGGTTATTGGTACGTGATGCAGGCCAAATTCGCGCCACCGAGCTATTTCACCTGTTCGTACTGGACATTAGCGCCCTACCCGCCGGACAAAAAGATGACCATATCCAGAAATGGCTTATAGCTAGTGCCGAAAAACTTGAGCAAAGTACCGATTTACCCCTAAGTGAGCTCTTTGCACACAATTCCAACAAATTAATTGCTTAGCGCGATCTTTAGGTTTTAATTTAGGTGGTTAGCAAAAGCACTAATAATCACATCTAACGACATGAAGGATTGTGGAGTTATGCTAAACACATCCTGTACAATCACAGGGGTGTGTCGATGTATCGTTTCCCAATACATCTGAAAGAAATTGAATGTAGTGACATTCATCGTCAGGATGAATATTTTCAGACCACTCTTGAATATCTATTTTGGTTACGTTTCGACCTAATTATCTTAATTTAAAGCTGTATATTGCTGGAGAATGTTATGAGGCTATTTGAGAAATTGTTTGAAGGTGCGTTGTGGAACAGCCGTTTTATGATACTAACAGCAGTGATTGGCAGCCTACTGTCTGGCGTGGCGATTTTCTACATGGCCACGGTTGACGTTGTGTACCTATTCGGTCATGCCATGCACTATGCCGACTCTGGAATGACCGACGAGGCTCGCAAGGCACTTCATGATGGCACCGTGTCCCATATCGTCGAGGTGGTTGACGGTTATCTGTTGGCAACAGTGATGTTGATTTTTTCACTGGGTCTTTACGAGTTATTCATCAGCGACATTGATCAGGCTCACGGCAGCAAATCTTCCAGCAAAATTCTGGTCATAAGCAACCTCGATGATCTCAAATCACGCTTGGCCAAAGTAATCCTGATGATCATGATCGTCACACTATTTGAGGAAGCGTTGAACATGAAACTAAGTACTCCTTTGGACCTGGTTTATCTCGGCGCAAGCATTGCCCTCATCTCGCTGGCCTTGTATTTCACCCATGCTTCCGAGCATGGAAACAACAGCGATACACAGCATGACGACAATACGCTCGAGAAGCGCGGTCATTAGGCCAATTCGGGTAGTGCTGGCATGGCTGCTTTTAGTGGTGTCGGCTATCAGCTATGCAGAAGGTTTTTCGTTCGAAGATATCCAGGGCAAAACGCACCGCCTGGAAGATTATCAGGGAAAGTGGGTGTTGGTAAATTTCTGGGCTACATGGTGCTCGCCTTGCCTGAGTGAAATACCCGAGCTATCCAGCCTGCACAGTGCCCACAAGAACAAGGATTTGGCCGTTATTGGCATCGCGGTTGAATCAGGTTCAAGCATCAAGGTCTCAGATTTCGCCCAAGCACATGGCATCAACTATCCGATAGTAATGGGCAATCGTAAAATCACGGCACAGATTGGAATAGTTGATGCACTACCCATCAGCTATTTGTACAACCCAACTGGCAAACAGGTAGGCCGTCATGCGGGAGAGGTGACGCGCGTCAGCATTGAGGCATACATAAAAAACGGAAAGTTCAACTAGCCGGAAGGTAGCCGCCACTGACTTTGCTGCGCGGCAAAACCCAGTTTTTCCGCCATGCAGAACGTACCAGATTGGGATATCTCGACTTTCCCAGACTACCGTTGTAACGCCCCAGAGCCCGAAACAAATCACCTTTTTCAATGTCCAGATAATGCCTGAGAATGGTACAACCGTATCGCAAGTTGGTACGCAAGTGAAACAGGTTCTGTCCTTTCGTACCAAGCTCTTTAATCCAGAAAGGCATCACTTGCATGTAGCCACGCGCGCCCGACTTAGATACTGCATATTTATTGAAGGCACTCTCGACCTCGATCAGGCCAAGCACCAACTCCGGATCAAGCCCGGCTCGCTTGGCTTCATAATGAACCGTTTGCAGGAAGTCTTTACGATACTCTGCATCCGGCATCCGTTTTTGCATGCGGCGCGACATCTCGTTCAGCCAGACATCGGCTTCATATTGCGTGGCAAAAGCATGATTTGGCGCGGCCTGATCCGCAACACTGCGCTGCAGCACTGCACGTACGCTGGCTGAAAGAGGCGCATACACCTGCGCTCCAGCAAATGCATCAGGAGCCATAAAAACTCGCGCCAAGCAAATCAGCATAGCAAAATAAAATAAAAGCGGTTTTCGAATCAGCTGCATAGCTTTGATTCTACGAGTTCCAGCACATTTTGCAATGGAATGGTTTGAGCGGCGGCATCCTTGCGCCCCTGATACTCAACCATACCTTCTTTCAAACCACGATCACCTACGACAATACGATGTGGAATACCGATCAACTCCATGTCGGCGAACATCACACCGGGACGCTCGTCTCGATCATCCAGCAACACCTCAACACCTGCTGCAAGACAGTCCGCGTAAAGTTGCTCCGCCACTTTGCGCACCGCTTCGTTTTTACCCATGCCTATCGGCACAATGGCAAGCTGAAACGGCGCCATTGCATTCGGCAGAGCAATGCCGCGTTCGTCGAAATTTTGTTCGATGGCAGCAGCAACAATGCGCGACACACCAATGCCGTAACAGCCCATCTCGATGATTTGTGTCTTACCCTGTGCATCCAGATAAGTGGCCTTGAGTGCCTCTGCGTACTTGGTACGCAACTGGAAAATGTGCCCGACTTCGATCCCCCGGCAGACTTCCAGCTTACCCTTTCCGTCCGGAGACGGATCGCCCGTGACGACATTCCGTATATCTGCCACCAATTCCGGCTCCGGCATATCCCGTCCCCAATTCACACCAGCAATATGGAACTTGGGCTTATTGGCTCCCACAACAAAATCATTCATCACAGCCACTGATCGGTCGGCAATAACACGCATCTTGGCCCTGTCGATACCGACCGGACCAAGAAAACCAGGAGGGCAATTGAAATGTCCACGAACTTCTTCTTCGGTGGCAAAACGAAAATCGGCAAGATCTGGTAATTTGCTAACCTTTACTTCATTGAGGCTATGATCCCCTCGTAACAACAAAATCTGCAACTTACCCGCCGCAACCACGGCAAGTAACTTTACGGTCCGTTGGACTGGAATTCCAAGTAACTCCGCCACCTGCGCACAAGTGGTTTGTTTGGGCGTCTCTACATTCTTCATTTCCTCTGATGGTGCAACACGTGTTGCGCTCGGTTCAACCGCTTCGGCCAACTCCACATTCGCTGCATATTCCGAATTCGGGCAATATGCGAGTCCATCTTCGCCTGCATCTGCCAACACGTGAAATTCATGCGATCCACTACCGCCAATGGCACCAGTGTCTGCCGCCACAGCCCGAAATTTCAGTCCTAAACGCGTAAAAATAAAACTATAGGAATCGGACATAATCCGATAGGTCTGCTCCAAGCTCTCCAAATTCGCATGGAATGAATAAGCATCCTTCATCACGAATTCACGTGCACGCATCACGCCGAAACGCGGACGCACTTCGTCACGAAATTTAGTTTGAATCTGGTAGAAATTGATGGGGAGTTGGCGATAACTGCGAATTTCTCGACGTGCAATATCAGTGATCACTTCCTCATGGGTAGGACCAAAGCAAAAGAGATTATCGTGTCGATCCTTGATTTTCAGCATCTGCGGACCGAAGACCTCCCAACGTCCAGTCTCCATCCACAGCTCAGCCGGTTGCACCGCAGGCATCAATAACTCGATAGCACCGCAGCGATTCATCTCTTCACGGACAATATTTTCCACTTTGCGCAATACGCGCAAACCCAAAGGCATCCATGTGTACAGACCGCTGGCCAGCTTTTTAATATACCCCGCGCGCATCATTAACTTATGGCTGGGCAACTCGGCCTCGGACGGAGCTTCTTTAAGAGTGGAAATAAAAAATTGTGAGACGCGCATGATAAAAGCAACCGAATTATATAGTTCGGCGGCGATTTTACAGTGAATATCGATGGTTCGGTATACGATACACTTTCCAACAGCATTGAAATGTGAAAGAATCGGCGTATTAATATCAACTAGATAGAGTGAAAAATGATCGACCGAGAGGGCTATCGCCCGAATGTCGGCATTATTATCACAAATGACAAGAATCAGGTGTTCTGGGGCAAGCGGGTGCGACAACACGCATGGCAATTCCCGCAAGGTGGCATTCAGCATGGTGAATCCCCAGAGCAAGCGATGTACCGCGAATTGCACGAGGAAGTGGGCTTATTGCCGGAACACGTTAGAATACTCGGACGTACCCGCGACTGGATGCGCTACGAGGTTCCGCAAAACTGGAGCAAGCGTGAATCGCGCGGCGGGTATCGCGGGCAGAAGCAAATATGGTATTTGTTGCGCCTGATTGGTCGTGATTGTAATGTCTGTCTGCGCGCCAGTTCGCATCCTGAATTTGATGCGTGGTGCTGGAATAATTATTGGCTGGACATCAGTTGTGTGGTCGAATTCAAACGAGAAGTTTATACGATGGCTCTTAAAGAATTGGCCAGTTATCTCCCGGCAGAAAGACCCAACACCCCGCATTTGTATCGCAAGTAACAATAAATTAAAAAATCTCATTTTCCAAGGAGTTATGCCATGATCAAAGAATACAATCCGCTGAATTTTTTTCCTTTGAAAACAGGCGCCTCCTTTGTACGGCCAATTCAGGAACTGCCCGAACATGTCAAGTTGAGCGACCCCGCAGCCAGCGCAATGACCGACCTGTATAAGGTGTCATTGGTAAGTGTGCGCGCAAAGACATCAATGGACAAGGCCAATGCCAAAATGATCCGGTATGGAGTGCGCCTGCTTTTGGTGCTGGATGACAACGATCAGGTAGCCGGATTATTGACTGCAACCGACGTACTGGGTGAAAAACCGATGCGCTTTTTGCAAAACATGGGGGGGACGCACGCCGACATCATGGTGCGTGACATCATGACCACACAGCGCGAGTTGGAAACGTTGACAATCGAAGATGTGAAAAGCTCTCAGGTCGGGCAGATTGTTGCCAGCCTGAAAAAATGCCACCGCCAGCACGCCTTAGTGATTGAGAAAAGGAAGGATGGCAAGGAAGCTGTGTGTGGCTTATTCTCCATCACTCAAATCGCCCGCCAACTGGGTGCTCAAGTTCAAAATTTTGAATTGGCGCATACTTTCGCAGAGATTGAAGCTGTAATTGCAAAGGGCTAATCGATACTGTTGGTAGCTAAATATCAATACCCAAACTGCCCGGATTTGCATACTCCGGGATTGTCCATCTGGGGCAATTAATGCTTGCCAGTGCTGCCGAATCCGCCGCTGCCACGCTCACTTGATGTGAACTCATCCACAACATTAAATCTCGCCTGCATCACCGGGACCATCACCAGTTGTGCCATTCGTTCCATCGGAACCAGAGTGAAGGGAATTTGGCCGCGATTCCAGAGCGAAACAAAAATCTGCCCCTGATAATCCGAATCTATCAAACCAACAAGATTCCCCAGCACGATACCGTGTTTATGCCCCAAACCCGAACGCGGCAAAATCATTGCGGCATAGCCCGGATTCTCCAGATGAATGGCAATGCCGCTCGGAATGAGTTCGCACTGCGCGGGCTGAATCACCATGTTGTGGTCTATGCAGGCACGTAAATCTATTCCTGCCGAACCCTTGGTCGCATAACTGGGCATATTCTCATGCAGACGCGGATCAAGGATTTTTACATCCACATCAAGATGTTTCATCGAAGTGCCCCTTTTTTTCGTTGTGCGATGCGCTGTATCAACTGACGAGCCAAAGTGAGTTTGTCAGCGCGCGGCAACGTCTGCCTGCCGCTGTCGTCAAATAACACCAGTTCATTTTCATCACTGCTGATGGCATGCTGCACAAGATTACCAACCAGCAAAGGCAGTTTTTTCGCGCGTCGCTTTTGCTCGGCAAATTCAGCGAGATTTTCACTTTCGGCGGCAAAACCGACACAAAACGGCGGATTCGGCAGGCTGGCTACATACGCAAGAATGTCCGGATTGGGAATAAGCTCAAGCGAAATATTGTCCGTACTGCGTTTTATTTTTTTCTTGCTGGATTGCGCAACACGATAATCTGACACTGCGGCAACACCAATAAAAATATCACAACCAGACAAATTCCGTTTGACGGCATCAAACATCTGCTCGGCACTCATCACGTCCACACTTTGCACACCTATAGGCTTAACCAATGCGGTAGGACCGGAAATCAACGTGACCTGCGCGCCCTGCTCCAACGCTGCCTGAGCAATAGCATAACCCATCTTACCCGAGCTGCGATTGGTAATACCTCGTACCGTATCTATCGCCTCATACGTAGGCCCGGCAGTAATGACTATCTTTACCCCATCCATCTTGCGATCATGTCTTCTCTCACCTTTATGGGAGTAAACTGGAGACAACGAGCTCATTTTAATTGCAACATCCGATTGCAGTACCGCCTCAATATCCCGCGCCAGCACATCCGCCTCCAGCATTCGACCCAAGCCTTCTTCGCCACAGGCTTGTACGCCACTATCCGGTCCCAGCACCAACACCCCATCAGCCTTCAGTTGCTGAACGTTACGCTGTGTCGCCGCACTCGCCCACATCTGTTTATTCATCGCAGGTGCGACCAGCAGCGTGCAATCACGCGCAAGACACATCGTCGAAAGCAGATCGTCCGCCAAGCCATGCGCCAGCTTGGCGATAAAATCCGCAGTTGCCGGGGCAATCACAATCGCATCGGAAGCACGACTAATAGCAATATGCGCCATGCCGTTTTCGGTCGCATCCCACTGGTTGACCAACACCTGATGCCCGGTTAGCGCCTGCATCGTCGCAGGCGTAATGAAATGGCACGCCGCATCGGTCATTACCACCTGTACCTCAATGTCTTTTTTCACCAACCTGCGAGCCAGCTCCGCAGCCTTGTAAGCAGCGATACCTCCGGTCAGTCCGAGCACAATACGCTTCATCTGTTTTTCACCCATAATGCCGCGTATCTTAACAAGAAATCACGCGACCGGGCTGAAAGGAGGTAATGCCGATCTCCTGGGCGCCCCCATACTGCCAACGCGTTACATTTTTTGGTGCAACTATCATTACTAGTAGTTACGCGAAGAAATAATCCGGTCTATCTTGACACGCGATAAATAAAGAAATAAACCACATTGAAACCATCAACTGGCGGCAACTAAAAACATTGCGCTGTCGAGCATACAACACGGAGATATTGTGGCAATCACAGACTGGCCCGAAGGAGAACGTCCCAGAGAGAAATTGCTCCAGCGCGGCGCGAATGCACTTTCCGACGCAGAGTTGCTGGCAATCTTTTTGCGCACCGGCGTGGTGGGCAAAAGCGCGGTGGACCTGGCGAGAGAACTGTTGACCCGCTTCGGTAGCCTGACCCAACTGGTCGCCGCCAGCAAGGCCGATTTCTGCAAGACCAAGGGTATAGGGCAGGCAAAGTTTGTGCTGTTACAGGCAGTACTGGAAATGTCGCGGCGCGCACTAAAAGAAGAGATGCAGCGCGATGATGCACTGAATTCGCCTCGCGCGGTACGCGACTATTTGCAGTTATTGCTGGGTGGACGACATCAGGAAATCTTTTTGGTGCTATTCCTCGACACCCAGCATCGGGTAATCGCTTCTGAAGAACTGTTCCACGGTACGCTGAGCCAGACCAGCGTATACCCGCGCGAGGTAGTGAAACGGGCGCTGGCTCACAACGCTGCTGCGGTAATTCTGGCGCATAACCACCCCTCTGGTGTGGCTCAACCCAGCCAATCTGACCACATGCTCACTGATGCCCTGAAGCAGGCCTTGTCATTGGTTGATGTGCGCGTTCTGGATCACTTTATCGTGGCGGTAGGCCAGACAATGTCGTTTGCGGAAAAGGGGTTTATTTAATCACCTGTCGAATTTTCGTCACCCCATCCGCTCGCCAAGCCTTATAAAATGACCTTCTGTCAAAATATCGTCAACCGCTTGTCCGGGTTTTCGACCACTTGTCGCCCAAGATTTGACCTGTACATAGGTCATCCCCTAACCTGCGCTCACTTGGCAAACTTATCGAAAGATGAGGACGCAAAGTCACCGGCCTAAAGGAAACTATGGTAGCGGGACTGCGATACAGTTAACTCAACTGTATGTGTAACGCAGCAGCAACTTCCCAAACCATCTTCTCCCTAAAGCCATCGCCACTAGGTAACGAGGTTTTAAGGAGTACGGTCATGCGTCCAACTAATAAAAAAATTATCCAGAGCGCACTGCTCCTGTCTTCTCTATTATTGGCTGCTTGTGGCGGGGGTGGCTCAACCACCACAACCACCACCTCATCCACCATCAGCTCAATGGGGACCGATTTTTACCTGACAATCCCAGATCATCTTTGTGTCAGCAAGCCGGCTTTGTGCAACAACGTGTCCGCCACCAACAAACTTATCGTTGCAGCGGCAACAGCAACCACCGGCGAAGTAACGTTTAATGGCGTAATTACACCCTTTACAGTTGCTGCTGGTAGCCAAGTCGCCGTCACACTCGATCCTGCTACCGTTCTTGTCTCTAACGAGCTAATTGAAACCAAGGGCATTCACGTCACGTCTGTGGCCCCCGTCTCCGTGCACGTAATCTCCGAAAGTGCAACCTCTGCCGAAGGATATCTGGCAATACCGACAGCAGCCCTGGGAATCAACTACTACGTGATGTCATACGCCAGCGCCAGATACGCAGGTTCTGAATTCGCGGTGGTAGGTACACAGAATGCCACCACAGTGACCATCACCCCAACGGCAGCCGGTGCTACCAAGCCAGCAGGGGCTGCCTTTACGTTCATACTGAACAGCGGCGAAACCTACCAGCTCGCCAACCCGGCAGGAGCAGACATGACAGGCACGGTCGTGTCTGCTGATAAACCCGTTGCGGTTTTCGGTGGACACCGTTGCGCAGAAGTACCCTCGAACGTAGGTTATTGCGACTATCTGGTCGAACAAATACCTGATGTATCCCTCTGGGGCACGACTCACCATACCCTACCATTCAGTGGTCGCACCAATTACACGGTACGTGTGATGGCATCCCAGAACGGCACCACCTTTACCACCATGCCTGCAGGATTGGTTGGCACCCTGAACGCAGGGCAGTTTGCGGACGTAAGCATGACTGGCGTGGGTGAATTCGTGTCCAGCAGCCCGGTTCTTGTGGCTCAATTCATCCGCAGCTATGCGGATGATACCGCCGGAAAAGGCGACCCAAGCATGGTGCTGGTTACACCAACCGCTGTTACAGCGGATGAAATGGGCGTCACCGATTCTACCTTCGGGGTTCACGGGCTTGCCGGAACTGGAGGCGCACTAATGAATGTAGTCACCCAAACCTCCCAACTGGCAAACCTGATGCTGGACAACGTAATGGTACAACCCTCCCTGTTCGCGCCGCTTAGCGCAACCAGCATCTACTCGGCGGGTACGATTGCTGTCGCCCCGGGAGCACATAAACTTTCAGGCTCCGTACCTTATAGCGCGCTGGTCTACGACTTCGGCATTGCATCTAACGCGGTTTCCTACGCCTATCCTGTGGGGGCAACACTTACCCGCCCCGCTCCGGTTACCTCCACTACAACACCCGTCGCCCCGGCTCCTGTCGTGTCTAGCCCAACACCCGCCGTCTGCATAGACGATGACAGCGGCCACCACAATCACACCACAGACGGCACCCGGACAGGCGATCACAATGATGATGGCCACGCTGACAACGGTTACGGAAGCGGCGATCATGTAGATGGCGACCATAACAATGACGGTCACGCGGATAACGGTAATGAGAATGACGGTCAGGAGTGCGATTGGGAGTAATATATTGCTCCCGTGAAACTCTCCTGCATATCATCATGAAGCTTATTAAGCTGGCAAAACCAACCCTCTGGATTTCAAGTTTTCTGGCAGCCATCAGCGGAAGCTATGCGCAAGAAACCTTGCGGCATCAGCGTGAGATACCCGCAATCAAAAAACCGGCTGATTCTTACTCGACTTTACTCCGTGATGCCGAAGCAATGGTTGAAAACGGCAAGCCCGGCGATGCCTATACTTTGCTGGAACCCCTAGAATTTGAACACGCTGGCGAGATCCGCTTTGACTACGTGATTGGCATTGCCGCGCTGGACAGTGGCAAACCCGAGAAGGCAACACTTGCCTTCGAACGAGTGCTGGCAATAAATCCGGGCAACGCTGCCGCCCGACTCGATATAGCGCGAGCCTATTATCAACTGGGCGATTTCCCCCGCGCCCATACAGAGTTTTTGGCAGCATTGAAGCAAAACCCAACGGAAACCGCGCGTGCCAATATCCAGAAGTATCTGGATATGATAGCTGCGCAGGAAGATGGGAAACGAACACGATTCTCCGGATATCTGGAAGCTGGCACCGGGCACGATAGCAACATCAACAACTCCACAGGTCAGCAGCAAGTATTTGTCGATTTTTTTGGGGCATTAGCCACACTTGACTCGGCCAATGTAAAAACGTCAGATAGCTATTATGCTGCAGTTGCAGGCGGGCAAGTTAATCATAGCCTGAACCCTCATTGGAGTTTATACGTGGCCGCCGAAATTCGTAAACGCGGCAACAGCAGCCATAGCCAATTCGATTTCGACAGCAAGGATTTGCGTGCAGGTATCAGCTACGAAGTACGCGCCAACCGAATACGCGTAAACCTGATCAACAGTCAATATAGCCTGGGTGGTTCACACAACAGCGACGCCAAGGGTTACAAAAGCGACTTTCGTCATACTTTCAGCCCGAGCAACCAGTTGAATGTATTTGCACAGTCTGTGCAATACCGCTATGTCGACCCTCTGATGCAGCCGAATGATATTGATCAGCAGGCTTTCGGGCTAGGCTGGTCGCATGTAACATCCGACGGCATATCAACAATGTTCGGCAGCGCCCATTTTGGCACGGAGAAGGATGTTTCACCTGTTATCACGGGACCACTAATAGGTACCATCAACCCAAGCGGCGGACGCAACGACGGAGCGCGTACCTTTAACGGATTGCGCGTCGGCGGACAGACAGCTCTCCGCGAAAATATAGCCTTGTTCGCTGGAGCTGGCGCGCAGGCAGGCAATTACAACAAAGAGAATTACCTGTTCTTGCGCAAGCGCAAGGATCGTTTGTACGACTTGAATTTAGGGGTGAATTGGCGTTGGGACAAATTGTGGACATTACGCCCGCAACTGAGCTATACGAAAAATTTTTCCAATATCTCTATTTACAGCTATGACCGGATGGATGTTTCACTGAATGTTCGCCGAGACTTTCGGTAATTTTGCAGCATGGAGGTGTCATCATGAGTAACACAAAAAATATAAATACCATTTGTGGGATTTTTTTTGCAGCTTGTCTGACGCTTCTCAGTCAGTCTGCCCATGCGGGAATTGCCGGGCATGCGCAATTCGTGAATGGCAGCGTCCAGATCACTAATTCGACTGGGAAAACACGCGTCCTGCAAAAAGGCGATGCAGTTCATGAAAGTGACACCTTGACAACCGCAAAGGGAGCTTCTGCGCAAATCAAGATGCGGGATGGCGGTCTGATAGCGGTGCGCCCGGATTCCCAACTCAAATTCGACAGCTTCGTGTTTAACGGCGAAGAAGATAGTAACGACAAGAGCTTCTTCTCTTTATTGAGAGGCGGGTTTCGTGCAGTCACAGGTTTGGTTGGTCAAAAATTCAAATCAAACTACCGTATTATCACCGCTGATTCGACCATTGGAATTCGAGGCACCGACCATGAAACTTTTGTGGTCGTATCCGGTAGTCCGTTGGCAGCAACGGTACCTGTCGGGACTTATAACAAGGTCAATTCTGGCGCAACTGTTATGACCACCCAAAAAGGTACCGTCAACATCCTGCCGAACCAAATGGGATATGTAGCTGCTGCCAACCAAATGCCGCAACTGCAACCGGTCAACCTTAACCTATTCACCGCAGTTCCACCTCCGCCTTTGCAAGGAAACGCCACTACCCAGGCAGGACGCGGAAGTACAGTAGTGGATGGCGCAATTCAGGAACAGAACATAGCTCCCGGAAGTGCGGTGTCTCCCAATTCCACCATGAAGCCAATTACGGCACCAGGCGTGACTTCCCCACAACCGATTAAATTCTAGACATTCACGGCAGGCGGCCACACGACGTAAGGATCAACCACGCTATATCCGACGCGCCAGTAACGCCGCCTTGCCGATGTAGTTGGCTGGAGAAAGTTGCAGCAATCGTTGTTTTTCAACCTCAGGGATATCCAGCGTCGCGATAAAGGCGGCGAGGGTGTCTCGGTTGATGCCGCCTTTGCCGCGTGTTAAGTCCTTCAATTTGTCGTAGGCATTTTCTATGTTGTAGCGACGCATCACGGTCTGGATCGGCTCAGCCAATACTTCCCAACTGTTATCCAAGTCATCCGCCACGCGCAGTAGATTGACCTCCAGCTTGTTCAGCCCCTTCAGTAGCGATTCGTAGCCCAGCAGGGTGTAGCCCAGCGCAACACCCATGTTACGCAATACCGTGGAGTCGGTCAGGTCGCGCTGCCAGCGAGATATCGGCAACTTCTCTGACAAATGGCGCAGCAGCGCATTGGCCATACCGAGATTACCCTCCGAATTCTCGAAATCTATTGGGTTGACTTTGTGCGGCATGGTGGATGAACCGACCTCACCCTTGACCACCTTTTGTTTGAAAAATCCCAGCGAGATGTAACCCCAGATGTCACGATCCAAATCGATCAGGATGGTATTGATGCGCGCGAATGCGTCATACAGTTCTGCCATGTAATCGTGAGGCTCGATCTGGATGGTATATGGGTTGAAGGTGATGCCTCGCGCCTCGACAAATTTTTTCGCGAATGCTTCCCAATCCACATCAGGATAAGCCGACAGGTGCGCATTGTAGTTCCCCACTGCACCGTTAATCTTGCCAAGAATTTCCACATCGGCCAACCGCTGCTCGGCACGTTGCAAACGATACGCCACGTTTGCCATCTCCTTGCCCAGTGTACTGGGCGTCGCGGTCTGTCCATGAGTACGGCACAGCATCGGGACGTCTGCCAATTGGTGCGCAAGCTGCTTCAGGCGAACGATAACGCCGTGCAGCGAGGGCTGCATCACAGCCGCGCGCGCGCCTTTAAGCATCAGCGCATGACTAAGGTTATTAATATCTTCGGAAGTGCAGGCAAAATGGACGAATTCCAGCACACCCGCAGTCTCGGGGTTGGAACCCAACTTCTCGCGCAACCAGTATTCCACCGCCTTCACATCGTGATTCGTAGTCTTCTCGATATCCTTGATCGCGATCGCATCGACCTCGCTGAAGTTTGCATTGAGCGCGTCCAGTTGTTCAATGGTGACGTCCGAAAAGGGGGCGATCTCGGGAATATCCGGCTGTCGGCTAAGCGCCTTCAGCCACTCGATCTCGATAAACACTCGGAAACGGATCAAACCGAACTCACTAAAATATTCCCGTAGCGCATCGACCTTACCGTAGTAGCGTCCGTCGAGCGGGGAAAGTGCCGTAAGAGGGCTAATTGAGGTCATGGCAATACCTTGAATCGGAAAGTGCCCATTTTACGCGAATCAAGGCAAAGCTTGTTCAATGATCGCCCCACCCATGCAAATAACGCCATCGTACAGCACCACGGACTGCCCCGGCGTGACTGCCCACTGCGGCTCCCCGAATGCAAAGGTGCTGCGACCATCAACCATTTGGGTAATACAACATGACGCATCAGTTTGGCGATATCTCGTCTTGGCGGCATAAGTATGATCCAGCAAAGGTTCAGTGCCACTGATCCAGTGAGCATCCAGCGCGGACAATCGCAAGGCAAGCAGCGCGGGGTGGTCGTGCCCCTGCACCACGATCAAACGGTTATTAAGCATATCCTTGCCCGCCACAAACCACGGCTCCGGCGAAGCCTCTTTTGCACCACCGATACCCAAACCCTGACGCTGACCGATGGTATAGAAAGACAACCCGATATGCTGCCCTACGGCTTTACCTTCCGGCGTACACATCTCGCCCGGCTGGTTTGGCAAATAACGGTTGAGAAATTCCCGGAAAGGGCGTTCCCCAATAAAACAAATACCCGTACTGTCTTTCTTCGCGTGGTTGGCCAGTCCATGCTGCTCGGCAATCACGCGCACCTGTGACTTCAGGAGCTTGCCCAGCGGAAACATCGCACGGCCCAATTGCATCTGATTCAGGCGATGCAAAAAATAACTCTGATCCTTGCTCTCATCATCCGCTTTAAGTAGCTGGAACAGCCCCTCGACTTTGCGTATCTGAGCATAATGACCGGTCGCGATAGTATCCGCGCCCAGTTCGACAGCGTGATCGAGGAATGCCTTAAACTTTATTTCGGAGTTGCACAAAATATCCGGGTTGGGCGTCCGCCCAGCCTGGTATTCCAGCAGAAAATAGCTAAACACGCGCTCTTTATATTCCTTGGCGAAGCTCACCACTTCAATGGGTATGCCGATATTATCCGCCACCGACACCGCATCCAGAAGATCCTGGCGCGATGAACAATATTCACTATCGTCATCATCTTCCCAGTTCTTCATGAACAAGCCAATCACGTCGTAGCCTTGCTGCTTGAGCAACAAGGCACAAACCGAGGAATCAACTCCGCCAGACATCCCGACGACAACCCTTTTACTCATAGTTCACCAAAACATCCAAAGGATAACGCTTGCCCGCAATATAATCATCGACACAGCGCAACACTAGCGGGCTGCGATGACGCGACTGTGAAAAACAGATTTCCTCGCGCGAAAGCCATACCGCTTGCAAAATCCCATTATCCAACTGGCGATCTTTGTCGTGCCCGGTGACAATGCCGCCAAAAGCAAAACGCACATAAGTAATGTCCGATTCTGGCGCATGCCAACGATAGATGCCAAGCAGATGCTGCGGAACAAAATGATACGCGGATTCTTCAAGCACTTCGCGCGCGACTGCATCCAACAGCGACTCGTCGGGTTCAAGATGCCCGGCTGGCTGGTTGAATCGTACCCCCTGTGATGTTTCCTCCTCCACCATCAGGAATTTCCCATCGCGTTCGATGACCGCAGCGACAGTCGTATTGGGCTTCCAGATCATGCGCTTGATCCCAGAAAGAATAAAGGCAGGTAATCCTGCCTTTAATGCTATTTGTGTGGTGCCGGGGGGGGGACTCGAACCCCCACGCCATCGCTGGCACCGGATTTTGAGTCCGGCACGTCTACCAGTTCCATCACCCCGGCCACTTGCTTAAGGGGGCGCATTATCCATGAAGCCACCTGCTATATCAACCTTATCAAGCAAGACATACAATAAAAATTCACGGGTGCATCCAGCATTAAGCCCACTGGACGTGGCGAACGTGCGAAAAAGACTTGGCGGACTTGTTGCCGGAAATTATAATTTCACGGCTATCGAACAAATGGATCCTGTGATAATGCTGCAAAATTAAAGCTCACTCGCTATGCTATGTAACAGAGTGATTTAGCATCACAAACCGAACACACTATCAGTTAGAATGCCCCATGGAAAACAAGGCGATTTTTACCAGAACACCCAAAGGCGAAGATGAAGCGCATAGCAAGACTTCGCACTTGGGCGGAGACGTCAAGCGCGCCTTACTGATGGTCGATGGAACATCCTCGTTTGAGCAAGTCAGCAAGCGAGCGGCGCCCAGCCTGCGCGCCAATCTTGAAGCATTGTTTGAAGAGTTGAAAAAGGACGGATTCATTGAAGAATTCATTGAAGGAAAAGGTAAGGGCAAAGAGCACAACCTTCCCAAGATGTCTGTTCCTCCTAAAATGTCCTCGCCCATCAAAATGGTCACCCCGGGCAAAAATCAGCCCGCAGACGATGCGGGCGAATTGGATTTTATGTCCGGATTTAGCGCGCCAGCTCCCCAATCCTCGGATATCGAAACCGACCACACCACCACAGATACCGAAAAACTTACGGCTGAAACCGAGTCAGAGGCTAAATTAAAGCTAGCAGTTGAAGCCGAAAAATTAAAGGCCCAACAAGAAGCGGAATCCATCCTGCTTAAAGCCAAACAGGAAGCAGAAAAGCTCCGTGAAGAAACAGCTCGCCGCGCCGCAGCTGAGGCTGCGGCTGCCCGCGCAAAGGCAGAGCAAGAAGCCAAAAAGCTGCGTGACGAAATGGCTACCGCAAAACTAAAAGCAGATCAAGAAGCCCAGCTCCATCTTGAAGCTGCTGCCAAAGCTCAACAACAAGCCGAAATCGCGCGCAATAGAGCAGAGCAGGAAGCAGCAAAAATGCATGCCGAAATGGAAGCCTCCAAGGCAAGAGCAGAACTTGAAGCCAAAGCGCGTCAAGAAGCGGCAGCCAAAGCACATGCCCGCATGAAAGCTGAAGAAGAGGATGCTGCCAAGGCCCGTGAAGTTGCCTCCGAAGCTGCTCCAACACCGTTCGCCTTCGGCTCATTCCACGTCGACGAAACACAACCCCCAACAAGCAGCCAACCTGCCTCACCGGGAAAATCAGCCCCCCAGAAAACTCCTGCCGCAGCTAAATCGGACACGTTCGCTTTCGATTCATTTCAGGTGGACGAGGTTCAGGCATTTGAACCGCCAGCACCTCCCTCTGTTACAGAGAAACAGCACGAAAACAAACCTGATCCAGCGCATCTCAGCAAAGCCGCTGAAGATCGCAAAGCCGCTGAAGATCGCAAAGCCGCTGAAGATCGCAAAGCCGCTGAAGAACGCAAAGCCGCTGAAGAACGCAAAGCTGCTGAAGATCGCAAAGCTGCTGAAGATCGCAAAGCCGCTGAAGATCGCAAAGCCGCTGAAGAACGTAAAGTCGCTGAAGAACGTAAAGTCGCTGAAGAACGCAAAGTCGCTGAAGAACGCAAAGCCGCTGAAGAACGTGCCCTCGAAACAGCCAAAGCCAACGCGGAAAAAGTTGCTCACCATACCGAACACGCAGCCACGGAGAAGGTATCTTCATCCACCCGTACACCTCACGTCCAAAGCAAACCTTTCCCTTGGGGGAAACTCTTGGGATTCTTTTTGAAACTGGGTGTATTCCTGCTGGTACTGCTTGTGGGCGCATTGTTTGTCGCACCTTACATCTTGCCAATGCGCGATTACATGCCCAAGGTCGAACAATACATGTCCGAAAGATTGAAGCAACCGGTACACATCGGCTATCTCTCCGGACAAATTCTTCCCACACCCCGCCTGGACATTGGTGAGATATACATCGGAGACGTCAAACAATTCCAGATCGATCAGGCACAATTGAATTTTTCAGTCATGGGTTTACTGGAGGAAAAGAAACCCATCGACAGCATTCTGATTAAAAACGTAAAAGTCAGCGGGAAAGGATTGCAGAGCACGTCCGTATGGCTGCAAAAACTTGCCGCCAACGATCTGTACCCGGTCAGCCGCATCGAAGTCTCACAGGGAACACTGGATGCGGATGTCTTTGAATTATCCGGCATCGAGGGGGAAATACTATTCAACCCATCCAGTAAATTCAAACAGGCTAACCTGCGCGCGAACTCGGGGAAATACACCTTGGGTATCACAGCGACGCCAGAGGAGAAACTTCAGGTTTCCATATCGGTTCGCGGCAGTGCATTACCTCTTCTGCCCAACTGGCCGTTCGATGATTTAAATGCAAAGGGCGAATTGAACAATCACGAGTTGAACATCAGCGAGTTCGATGCCCGCATCCTTGGCGGTGCCCTGCAAGGCAAGGCCAATCTTAACTGGCGTACCGGCTGGAATGCACAGGGCGCATTCAAGGCGCAAAATATCTCCATGAAACAACTGCACGACTTGCTCGAAGGAAGTTTTGACGGTTCTGCGAATTTCAGGATGGCATCCCCCAACCTGGGCAAATTGACCGATTCGGCGACACTGGACGGCAACTTCACCGCAGACAAGGGAACAATCAACGGGATGGATATGGTCGAAACTGCACGCCTGCACAGCAAAGAACACCTGCCCGGCGGCAGAACATATTTCAGCGAATTCAACGGTGCCGTTTCATATTCCGATAACACCTACCGTTTTAACCAGGTAAGAATCTCAACCGATGTACTTAAGGCATCCGGCGAGTTACGCATCGAGAAACGACAATTATCCGGAAACATCAACGCGAGATTATCCATCAAAGAAGGCATGAAACCCGTCGATCTGGAGCTGGGCGGAGCGATTGACAGTCCGTGGCTACGCACCGCACGCTAATTTCCCGTATCGAGCTGCTCCAGCAGTAATTTATCCCACCTCTCAGCCCAGCAACACACGTGATCAAAATCAGGGACCAAGACGACACGGGGGCGGCGTCCCTCTGGAAATCTGGATGCATAAGAATCAGCGATCTCTCTGCCGATCACGCCATCACGCTCCCCGACAAAATGCAGTTGCGGCACGTCCGTCAATCCCATCCATTCATCCGCCGGATTCAGCGATTCCGACAAGGGCAAAATATGCTGCCGCTCAGTCCATGCCTGATGATCCAGATTTCCCGCCACAGTGATAAGCCTAACAACATCGTCACGCCGCGCCGCAACCAAAGCCGCCACCGCGCCCCCTCCCGAGTAGCCGATCAAAACCAATTTTTTCGCGCCGAAGCGTTGCTTGAGAATACTGATTGCCTGATCGCTCGACTCGATCACCTCGGACGCGAAACGACCTCCTGTCCAGTACAACTGGCGACAATTCCTTGCATCCTTCTCCTCAACGAACTGGCAGGGCCGCGCCAGATAAACAGCCTCACCCGAGGGATGGCGCAGGGCCAATTCCAGACCAACCGGATTGCGCGGCGTGGGATCAGATGAAGCCTGCGACCGTGACAACCATGCAAGCCCGTCGCCCTCAATGTACACACTCAACACATCGGCCTGCGAAATAGATTCAGGAACATAGGCCACCAGCACAAACTTTTCGGTCGGCAAGCGCATAACCTGCCAGCTATGCGCGACGGCAAGCGTATCGGCATGATGACGGCGTTCCCACGGTGTCGTATTTATGCAGGCTACAAGCGCGAACAGCCCAAGCAACAACAAGAGATAATTTCTGGACATTTTGCTAGACTACTTCCGCTCCATTGACCATCTGATTATGACTTCAAATGTTTTATAATTCACAGTAAATAGCCATCTCCCCAAACATCCTGCCTTCGCCATAGCCGAAAATAATAACGGCTTGGCCTCGTCAGTTTTGACAAAAAGACTATACTCATAATATACGCCCACCAGATGAATATCCTGCACATCCAGCAGAAATCAGTATAAACCACAGAAAATTTAAACCTATCGGAATCGATACATTAAAATGAATCCTTCAACTGAAAACAAATCTGGCTATCAGCATAATGTCTTGCTGATCGGCGGGGCAATGCGTAGCGGTACCACTGTCATACATCGCTCTCTATGCACTGCGGAAAACAGCAATCCCTACATATCGGAAAGCTGGTTCCTATCCGACATCATGCGCCTCTACCGATGGAATCTCATGCGTTACAACGTACGTCATGCCGACCAGTTCGGAGATGTGAGGAATTTCAGGGAGCTTATATGGCTCAATATCCGCCAATACCTCACGCTGGTTTCCGTAAAATACAACGATCCGGAAAAACTGATCCTGAAACATCCGGAACTCACCTACTGCTTCCACGAACTATCGAAAAATTTCCAGAACTTCAAATTTATCGTGATAGTTCGCGATCCGCGCGACGTGATCGCCTCGATCATAAAGGTTGCAGAACGCCACCATGAAAACAAAATATCAAGCCCCCAGACGGATCTGGTGGACATCAACAAACACTGCCAGCACTACGCCTCCTACTACGCCGACATAATTAAAAATCTGGGTGATTTTGACAACCGGCTGATCTTCATCAAGTATGAAGACTTCATGAATGAACCGGACAAACAGCTGGCTCGCATCAGCCAGTTTGCGGGCACCCGGTATGAAGCAAATCGGGCAACAGAATTCCTTCCGGAGCATGCCGCCTCACCGAATTTCGACAAAGAAGAAAGAGAAAAAGACCCGTTCAGCGGCGCCTTCTGGTCGGACTCTTACACTCAATCAATTTCCACGGACAGGATCGGCCGGTACACGGAAGTATTGAACGGCGAGCAGGTAAAAGAGATCGAACAGCGTTTACAGCCGTTCGGCAGCCGTTTCAACTATTGGTAAACACATCGGGGTTGCGAGTACATGCAGGAATTAAGCAAAGCACTATCATTAATTGGTGGCGTTGTCGCCGTCGGGCTGGGAGGATCCCGAGGCTTGGGCATGTCCGATGAGAATTCAGATTACGATTTTGTCCTGTTCCGCAGCAGCGGCAAACTGATTGCGCCGCCACTCATCGCAAACACCCTAAAGCAGTTCACCGATCCGAAAAATATCGAGATCAGCGCAGGTTTCGTTTCCGGGCAAGTGGACGGGAAAAAAATCGAGGTATTCCAGAAAGACTTGAGCATGGTCGCCAAGGAAATATCCGCGGCAAAAAACGGTCAATTCCGCCGGACGAACCGGCAATTATTTCCGCACGGCGATTTGAGTACTGGCATCATCAGCCACATCATCCACCTCGAACTATGCTCCGAAAAAGATGGGAGCGTGACCAGTCTGAGAAAATTGGCTGAACCTTTTCCTCCATTGTTGATGGACACATTAATAAAAACTTTTTTGTCGGAGGCGGCGATCACCGTCATGCATGCCAACAAAATAAAGAGGAATACTGATTACCAATATCTGTTTGCACAATGCTCGGCATTTGTTTTTTACGCCAATATCGTCATCTTCGCGATCAACCGGATGTACCCGGTACTCGAGAGGGGGGGTCCAGACTCATACTCAACCTTCCGCTACGCCCGAAAAATTACGAGGAGCGCATCTCAGCAATATTCCAGGCAACCTGCCAATGGGATCTGGAACTCGTCTCTTCCGAGCTGTCCGCAATATTGAAAGAACTGGAAGCGATAGGTGAAACAGCATTGAAAGACCGGCCTCTTACCCAGCCTCCTGTCCGTCAACTCTCACTCCCCCAGTCCCTCCAGTTAGCCGCAAAAAAAATTGATGCGGGCCAGCTACCTTCAGCCCAAGCCATCCTGCAATCGATTCTGCAACAACACCCGCAATCCGCTGAGGCGCTACACCTGATGGGTGTACTTGCGCACAAGACAGGCAAACCGAGGATCGCTGTCGATCTCATTGGCAAAGCTATTGAGATACGACCCGATGTTGCACAATTCCATTCCAACCGCGGCGAGATGTGCCGCCTGCTGGGGCGGCTGAACGAAGCCATTCGCCACGGCGAGCAAGCCATCAAGCTCTCACCCAATCAGGCATTGGCGCACAGCAACCTCGGCATCGCGTATTTCGACATCAGAAACCTTGATCGCGCCGCAGCCTGCCAGCACAATGCCCTTTTAATCGATCCCGAGTTTACCCAGGCGCTGAACAACCTCGGCAGTATCAAAAAAGAACAAAAGGACTTTGACGGAGCAATCGCCTGCTTCCGGCGGCTACTGGCCCTGGTGCCAGACCACGCCGAAGCTTTGAATAATCTGGGGCAAGCATTACTCGATGCCGGACAACTGGCAGATGCGGTGGAGAGTCATCGTCGCGCGCTTGAAATCAACCGCGACTATACCGATAGCCACAGCAACCTGTTGTTCGCGCTGAACTATACCGCCAGCCATTCACCCGCCTATTATCTTGAGCAGGCGTGCGAATTTGGTCGGAGAGTTTCAGGCAGAATACCCGCACGCTTTTCCTCATGGATCGCTCCCGCAACCCCTGACCGACTTCGTATCGGTCTGATATCGGGAGACTTGCGCAATCATTCCGTAGGTCATTTTCTGGAGGGTCTCTTTACCAATATAGACCCTGCCCGTGTCGAGCTGAATGCCTACCCAACGAGGAATAGCGAAGACGAACTCACCCGACGCATCCGTCCCCGTTTCTCTGCATGGAAACCGATACAAGGAATGAGCGATGAAAACGCCGCCCGCATGATTCACGCCGACGGTATCCATACCCTGCTCGATCTTTCCGGGCACACTGCGCTGAATCGCCTGCCGGTGTTCGCATGGAAACCCGCTCCGGTTCAGGTAACCTGGCTGGGACTTCCGGCAACCTCCGGGATGGCTGAAATGGATTATGTGCTGGCCGATCCCCACGCACTTCCCGCAGGTCACGAAAATCATTTTCTGGAAACCGTATGGCGTATGCCCGAGACTTACCTGTGCCTCACTGCACCCGACTCCCCGGTCAAAGTCGCTCCGCTTCCGGCCTTCTCCAGTCAGGAGGTGACCTTCGGCAGCTTCAACAACCTGAGCAAGATGAACGATACTGTCGTGACAGTCTGGTCGCGCATCCTCAAGGCTGTGCCCGACTCCCGATTACTGCTCAAGACCAAACAACTGAACGACCCGGTACTCTGCGAAAAGACCTGCCAGCGCTTTGCTGCCCACGGCATAAGCCCGGACCGGCTGATGCTGAACGGCATACTGGACTCCTCGGATGAGCATCTGGACACATACAACAAGGTAGATATTGCGCTCGATACCTTCCCCTACCCCGGCATCACCACCAGCCTTGAAGCCCTGTGGATGGGCGTCCCGGTGTTGTGTATGCGCGGCGACCGCTTACTGCACAACACCTCCGCAAGCATCGCACACAACGCCGGATTAGCGGACTGGCTCGCCGCCGACGAAGATGAATTTGTCAGCAAGGCAGTGGCATACGCAAACAACCTGGAACATCTGGCGAGCCTGCGTGCAGGACTGCGACAACAGGTACTGTCATCCCCGCTGTTCGACACACCGCGCTTTGCACGGAATTTCGAGGATGCACTGTGGGGGATGTGGCAACATCACCAGACCCGCCAGCAAAGACCGGCATAACTCCCGTCAGCCCTTATCTTTAGCCGAATGGTCAAGGCGTTGCGCGGGTGCGCAGGCTCTCGACAAACTGATTGGCTTGCTGCGCTTTCAGGCGCTGTCGCAGCTGATCCTTGATTTTTTCGTAAGCCGGAAACTTCAAGTCACGCACATCTTCCAGTTTCAGCACATGCCAGCCCGCATCCGTCTGCAAAGGCACGGTGTTGTACAAACCCTTCTGCAACTTCGACAGCGCATTACCCAACGGCGGTTTGAGCATATTTTTTGCGACCCAACCCATCTGCCCGCCCTTCTCCTTACTGGCCGTATCCAGCGACTTCTCTTTCGCCAACTTGGCAAAATCCGCCCCCTTTGCCAATTGCGCAATCACAGCCTTCGCCTCATTCTCGGTCTTGAGCTGGATATGGCGCGCGCTGTATTCCTTATCACCCGCCAGTGCTTTGATCCGGTCGTATTCATTCTTAAGCATCTTTTCGTCAAGCGGGTTTTTTTCGAGATAATCTTTAACCAACAGCACAGCCAACAACTCCCTGCGCTTCATTTCCAGACGCGTGGCAAAATCCGGCTGCTTGTCGATGCCGAGGCGCAACGCTTCATCCACCAGCAATTCATTCGCCTTCAGCGCCGAGGTCAACGCCTCTTCATTCAGCGTATTACCGGCATCCTGGGCATCCTTCTTAGCAATATCCAGCCATTCCTGTTCCGGTGAATCAGGGGACGCGTAAACCGGTGATACCGCGGCAAATAAAACGGCGGAAAACATCAAAGCAGTGGTCAGTAAAAACTTGTGCATGGGACACCTTTCTGGTTAATGACTCAAAATAGTACAGCATTGTAACTCCACCCCCTATCCTGGAGGTAATGAAATCCCGGAGAACGCCGCATAAAAAACGGGCACCCGAAGGTGCCCGTCATCATTGCCGTGCCGATGTTGCTTAGAACGGCATTTTCAGCTTGACCGAAGCGGTCGATGCATCGTACTTGGAACGCGATTCGATGTCGTAGCGTGCGGTGATCTGCATCGCATTGCTCGCTGTGTACACGAAACCCAGTCCTGCGACGACCGTGGTGCTCGAAGGCTTGCTGCCCTCCGCTACCCAAGTCGCGCCGCCACCCGCATAGGTGGTGTGCACCGAGTTGTCCTTGTTGGCGCTGGCGTTGAAGTCCAGACCCAGGTCACCAACCACTTTCGCGGTGTCGCTCAGCGGATGCGATACATCGGCAGCCAGCCCGATGATCAGCTCGCTGGTGTCGCGTGTGGATACGCTGTTGCCCAAGGAGTCAACATAGCTGCCTTCGCTCAGGCCGGTGTAGTCAACCCGTACCGAAGGCGTCACGCTCGTGTTGCCCATCGCCATACTGCGACCCAGTCCGGCGCCAAAATGCAAGCTGGCGCTGTCGTACTTGACCGTCGCGTTCTGACCCAGGAAACCGATGCTGCGATTGCCCTTGTTGGTGTTGGAAGCGTAGTCGGCCTGCCAATCCAAGCTGGCAGCGGAACCCAGTTTATAAGTACCGTAGCCAACCAGTTCGATGCTGTCGATCTTCGCGTCCGAGTTGCCGACACTGCTCTTCACCTTGCTGTTGGTGTAAGCGAAGGCCGCGCCTATACGGGAATCGGAAGACTTCTCGACATCCACACCCAAGGCAAGACCGGAGGTGTCCGCCTTATAGCCGGCCACCAGATCCTTGTCCTTCTGTTTCGCGGTTGAGCTGATCAGCTTGACCCAGCCATTGCTGTTGACGAGGAACTCGTCGCCCGAAGACATACCCTTCGCTTCATCCTGACGCGAACGGATCGCGCGGTTGACGCTGCGACGAGCGCCTGCGGTGACCTGATCCATGCCGCCGGAGATGATCGGCTGCAGATCCTGCATCGCGCGGTCCATCTCAGCCGTGGTGGTCAAGCCGTTCAGGCCGTTGAGCAGCATGTCCATCTGGGCGTTGCTGCCCATCACGTAAGCGTCCAGCGTGCTGCCCAGCGAACCCATCGCGCCGTACAAACCGCCCATGCTATTGGCTTGCGCAACCGTCAGGTCGATGCCGGTGCCGCTCGCATTCACCTGGCCGGAGAACACGACCAAAGGATTGGTGCTGCTGACGGCGACTGCGCTATCGGCTGTCAATCCGCCGCCCGCTGTCACCACATGCAACACGTCGCCCGCAGCCAGCGTATGGCCGATGGTGACTTTTTCGGTGACGGCATCAATGCCGGTGACATTGCCGCCCACGTTCAGGCTGGCATAGTGCGTGCCACTGGTCGCGCCGAGTGCCAGCGAGCCGGTTGCGGTCTGCGTGTAGTCACCGCCGATGTTGGCGTCCGAGCCCGTCGGCAGGGTGATGCTGCCGGCATTGGTCATGCTGACGGTGCCGCCCGCATGGATGTTACCGACCAGCACACCGCCCGCCTGGTTGTCTATCGAACCCGAACCGAAGGCGACGTTGATCGCGCTACCCCAGAATGCCTTGTTGCTGTCGCCGGTGGTGGCGCTGATCGTGCCACTGTTGGTCAGCGTGCCGTTCAATATTCCGATCGCTACGCCATCCGCCGAGCTGGAACCGCCTGCGCTCGCCATCGCGCTGATCGTGCCGGTGTTGGACACAGAACCCGTTGCGGTGACCCGATCGATGTACAGACCCGCCGCATAGGCAGAAGTCCAGCTGCGCATCGCGGTCGCCGAGGCGTCGATCGTGCCGCTGTTGGTCAGCGTGCCACTCAGAGCACTGAAGACATACATCCCGTAAGCCGAGGCAGAGGAACCGTAGGTGCCCGCTGTAGCCGTTGCGGAGACCGCACCCGCGTTGGTCAGCGTGCCGGCCATATTCCCGTATCCGCCCATAGCATAGGCTGACGCCGAGCCCCTGTTGGCGCTAGCCACTGCGCTGATCGAGGCATTGGCAGCGTTGGTCACCGAGCCTTCCGACGCTATCCCGCCGAAGCTCAAACCGGAAGCTTGCGCGTCTCTGTAAGCCGATGTGGCCGTCGCGGAGATCGTGCCGTTGTTGGTCACGCTCGAACCGACCTTGTTTACGACGGGCATGAGGGCGGGCGTGGAGGTGTTGGTGGTGTTGTTGAGGCTGCCCCAGATGCTGGCACCGTAGGCGTAGGCTCCATCATGCGCTGTGGCTAACGCGCTGATGGTGCCATCGTTGGTCAGCGTACTGCCATTCAAGCTGTTCGTTATGAGTGCGTAAGCCGTGGCAGTGTTGAAGGATTCGGCCGTCGCGGAGATGGTGCCCGTGTTGACCAGACTCGAGACTACCGGGGTATTGACGGTGCTAACGACGGTAGTGGTCGAAGTGGCAGTTATAGTCTGGAGCATCGTGCCGTTTACGGTTACTCCGTTGTTGAGGCTACCCATCTGGAGACCGTAGGCACCGGCCCAACCAAACCCCGAGGCTGACGCACTGATGGTGCCATCGTTGGTCAGCGTACTGCCATTGAGGCTGCCCGTGCGAACACCGTAGGCGCTGGCTGCACTGCCGGTGGAGATCGCCGTGCCCGAGATGGTACCCGTGTTGGTCAGGCTTGAGCTTATTTCCTCACCAACGAATGTGGAAGCAATGGTGGTGCTGCTAGCATTTACAGTCCTGGTTCCGGCGTAGCTTGAGATTCCGTAGCTGCTGATGCTGTTCATGTAGAGACCGTAGGCTTCGGCCCAATCAACCGCCGTGGCTGACCCGCTGATGGTGCCACTATTGGTCAGCGAGCCGCCATTGATGCTGCCGATCATGTAGATACCGTAGGCGCTGGCGTTAGAGCTGGTGGAGATCGCCGTGGCCGAGATAGTGCCTGTGTTGGCCAGACTCGAGCCTACCATTGTCTCGGTATGTGCTGCATATATTCCGATGGTGGTGCCAGCAGCATTGGTCATAGAATTGACTATGTTTGTGGCACCGTTGAGGTTGCTCAATCTGAGACCAGTGGCGCCAGCCCAACGATTCGTTGTCGCCGACCCGCTGATGGTGCCATCGTTGGTCAGCGAGCTGCCATTGAGGTTGCCCCACATGTAGATACCGTAAGCGCTGGCTGCAGAGCTGGTGGAGATCGCTGTGCCCGAGATGGTGCCCGTGTTGGTCAGGCTCGAACTGACCGTGGTATCGGTGGATGTAAAGACGCTCGCGGCAGTGGTGATGGAACTGGTGTTATTTGTGTATAGGGCGTTATTGAGGCCGCCCATATAGAGACCGTAGGCTTCAGCCCAAGCAACCGCCGCCGTGGCTGACCCGCTGATGGTACCGCTATTAGTCAGTGCGCTGCCGTTGATGCTGCTCATGTTGATACCGTAGGCGCTGGCCGCATTCCACCAGCCGGAGGCGGTGTTGATCGCCGTGCCCGAGATGGTGCCCGTGTTGGTCAGGCTTGAGCCTATCGAACTTACGATGGTCGCGGTGGCGGGCGTGGAGGTGATTGTGGCGTTGTTGAGGCTGCGCATGTTAAGACCGTAGGCGTTGGCACTGTCACGCGCTGTGACTAACGCGCTGATGGTGCCATCGTTGGTCAGCGTACTGCCATTGAGGTCGCCCCACATATAGGTACCGTAGGCGCTGGCGGAACCGCTGGTGGAGATCGCCGTGCCCGAGATGGTGCCCGTGTTGGTCAGGCTCGCGCTGGTCGAAGTGACCGTGACACCGGGAGTGCCGGTGCTTGTAACGTTGTTGAGGCCGCCCATATAGAGACCGTAGGCTGCAGCCCAATCAAACCCCGTGGCTGAGGCACTGATAGTGCCATCGTTGGTCAGCGAGCTGCCGTTGATGCTGCTCATGTAGATACCGTAGGCGCTGGCCGCATTCCACCAGCCGGAGGCGGTGCTGATCGCCGTGCCCGAGATGGTGCCCGTGTTGGTCAGGCTTGAGCCTATCGAACTTACGATGGTCGCGGTACCAGGCGTGGAGGTGATGGTGGCGTTGTTGAGGTCGCGCATTCGGATACCCACAGCTAGGGCACTACTCGACGCCGTGGCTGACGCGCTGATGGTGCCGCTATTGGTCAGCGTGCTGCCATTGAGGTCTCTGCCGTTCCACCCACTACCCCACAAAGTGCTCCACGAATTGCTCATATCGATACCGTAGGCTTGCGCGTTGCTGTTGGTGGAGATCGCCTCAGCCGAGATGGTGCCCGTGTTGGTCAGGCTCGCGCTGGTCGAAGTGACCGTGACACCGGGAGTGCCGGTGCTTGTAACGTTGTTGAGGCCGCCCATTCGGATACCCATAGCTAGGGCACTACTCGACGCCGTGGCTGACGCGCTGATGGTGCCGCTATTGGTCAGCGTGCTGCCATTGAGGTCTCTGCCGTTCCGCCCACTACCCCACCAACTGCCCCACGTAGTGCCCATATCGATACCGTAGGCGTTCGCCGAAGAGTTGGTGGAGATCGCCGTGCCCGAAATGGTGCCCTCGTTGGTCAGCGAACCGGTGCTGGATATATTACCGTTCAAACTGATACCGTAAGCGCTCGCCCAGTTTAACGCTGTGGCTGACGCGCTGATGACGCTGGCGGTGCCGCTGTTGGTCAGGCTACCGGTCAGGTCGCCGCCATTCACTCGCAAGGCGTATGCTCCAGCCAGATTGCCGCCGTCAGCGGTTGCGCTGATGGTGCCGCTATTGTCCACAATGCCGGAGAGGCCGGTGCTGATTCTGATGCCAGTAGCAGTATCATTACCGATACCAATAGCGTTGCCGGTGATCGTGCCGCTGTTGGTCAGGGTGCCGCTCAAGTCGGCGCCAATATGTATGCCCCTGGCCGTGTTAAAGTTCGTGCCGGTACCGCCCAGAATTATACCGTTATTGGTCAGGCTGCCGGATAAGGCACCGGTGTACAGGAGGGCTGTGCTAAAAATAGTGCTTACTTGCCCGGAGGTGGAGATGGTAAGCGGGGTGACGCCCGTGGCATCGCAAGCGGCAATGGCCGTGCTGATGGTGGGGCCGACGCAGGCCGCCGACCATGCCGGCGCGGCATACATGCCGGAAATCGCCAATGCGACGGCGGTGTTAAGAGTGGTGCGTTTCCAATTGGGTGCTACGCGTTTTTTCGACATGGTTGAGGCTCCCTAGATAAACAAGTTGATGATCGTATTTTTTACTTGAACTACAAAACTGCATTTACTCAAAACTGCATTTACTCAAAACTGCATTCTTCGCACAAATCACAAATATAATTCCCGCTGGGACGAAATTTAACATTAACCCAACAATGAAAACAAGGGGTATTTTTGAACTTTACGCGCCATTTCTCTGTCATTTTTCCAATTGCTTGTTATCAAACAATAATTTATTCTCCGCGCGCCCGAATGAAATGGCTTCCGGGAGGATTGGGATTGTAGCCCCCCCCCCGAACCGCATCCTGATTACGGGATGGATGCCAGTTGTTGGACGACGCTGGAGATCACGCCATTCCAATCGGCTTTTGCGGATTGCCGGAACAGTTTGGCATCGGGATACCAGGGGGTAGTCGTTCTATCCAGCGTCCATCGGTAGTCGGTAACAAAAGGCAGCAATATCCACAGCGGATGGCCGAGCGCGCCGACCAGATGGGCGACCGAGGTGTCGATGGATATCACCAAGTCCATTTCCTTGATCAGCGCCGCCGTGTCGGAGAAATCATGGAGTTCGTCCTGATGGGTTTTGATCTGGGTGAATTCTTTCAGTAGCGCAACGTCCTCAGCCAGGTAATTTTTTTGCAGCGAGTGAAATTCCAGCGGCAGGTGCAACAGCGGCTCCAATAACCCAAGCGGTATGCTGCGCTTCTTGGCGGGGTTGGCGTCGATGTTGCCGCGCATCAACCCCGACCAGATTAAGCCGATCCGGGGTTTATCTTTGGCTCCCAACCGTTGCCGCCATAGCGTTTGTTTGTCGGGGTCGGCGTGCAGGTAGGGAATCGTCGCGGGAACAGAGTTTAATGTGGTTTTGAACACCAGCGGCAAACTCATCGCGGGGCAATGCAGATCGAAGTCGGGCAGCGGCTGGCCTTTCTCGACTACGGTGAAATCGCCCGCCAGCGTTTGCACCAGCGAGACCATCTGGGGCGGCACCTCGAGTATCACTTTGGCACCCAGCGCTTCTACCATGGGGACATAGCGGCAAAACTGGAGACTGTCCCCTAGCCCGACCTCCGCATGGAGCAGCAGGGTCTTGCCCGCAACGGGTTGCTCGCCCAGCCACAGCGGTTGGGTAAAGTTTCTGCCCAGGTGTTTGTAGCCTTTGCTTTTCCAGCGCCATTCGTGCAGCAACCAGCCTTGTTCGTAGTCGCCGATCAGCAGTTGCGCGAGAGACTTGAACCAGTATGCTTCGGCATAGTCCGGCTTAGCCGCGATTGCTTTATCGTAACTTGCCAGCGCCTCATCGAAACGCTTGGCGTTTTGCAGCAGCACCCCGCAATTGACGTGCGCTGCAGCATCGTGCGGACTGATGGCGAGCACACGATTAAAGCTTTCCAATGCCTCATCGAAGCGGTTGAATTTTTGCAGCAGCACCCCGCGATTCATATGCACCAGAGGATAAGCGAGGGCGAGGTCATAACTCGCCAGCGCTTCTTCTGGACGGTTGAGTTTTTCCAGTAACTGTCCGCACTTGAAATGCGTCAACGGCAAATCCGGCTTGATGGCGAGTGCGCGCTCGTAGCATGCCAGCGCCTGTCCGGGGCGGTTGAACTTTTCGAGTATCTCGCCGCGATTGAGATACGCATGGACAAAATTCGGACGAATGGCAATCGCGCGGTCATAACTTGCCAGCGCGCGTTTGAATTGTTTTTTTCGGGTATGCGCAACGCCCAAATTGAAAAATGTCGCCGCTTGATTGGGATTGATTTCCAGGGATTTAACCAGCAATTTGATGCTGTCGTCGATGCCGCCCATTTGTAGCGCAACCCCCCCCAGACCGCTTAATAGCCGGTGATCCAGGGGGGAAGCATCAAGCAACTTTTTGTATTGCGCCACCGCCTCCGCCAAACGACCGGCTTGCTGTAGCGCAACAGCATGTTGCAGTCCGGGATTTTGGGCGATAGGGGTTGGGGTCATGATTTCGTCAGCCTGCGCAATCCGGGGCGATTCTGGTTTCTGCTATGACCCCGGATTTCATTGCATTCCATCCAGACTATGAGGGCGCGTATTCTCCGAGCGCCGCAAGCAGCGGTTGCAGGTGTTTTTCGTATGGGCGCCAGCGTTCGACCGAGCTGGTATACACCGGCTCGCGCACCTGGGTGATGCTGGCGGTTTTGATGCTGCGTTCGGTCTTGTGCGAATCGAGGCAGGCATCGTTCCATTCCAGCCCGCAGTATTCGATCAGGCGGCGGGTCTGCGCTTCTTTGTCGGTAACCAGTTCTTCGTATTGCACTTCGTAAAATGCATCTGCCGGCAGCACATTGCGCCAGTGTTCCATCAGTTTGGCGTAGTTGACGTAATAGCGACCCAGCTCTGTCTGGTCGTAGGAATGGTACTGGCTGCGATTGAACAGTTTGGTGAAGCAGGAAAGGCAGGTGTCCGCCGAATTGCGTTTGATATGGACGATTTTTGCGTTAGGCAGCATCAGGTGGATCAGCCCGACGACAAGGTGGTTGGCCGGCATTTTGTCGGTGATATGTTTGGCGGTCGCGTTGCGCTCGCGCACGCCCGCAATGTAACGCGCGCCCGCACGGGTCAGGTCATCCGCGGTGACACCGCGCATCGAAAATGGAAAGCCTTCGGTCTTCTTGCCGGGTATCGGCTGATTGGCGATTGCGAGCAGGTCGTGCAACTCACCCGCGCCATATACGTCGGGATGGCTGGCGATGATGGTCTCGGTCAGCGTGGTGCCGGAGCGCGGCATGCCGAGCACGAAGATCGGTACGCTGGACGGGTCTCCGCCGCCGCGCAGGCTGTCTATCGTTTCCTTGCTAAAGAATTCGCGGATGTTTTTACACGCGCTGTCGTGGTTGTCGGCACTGTACTGGATGCGCGCGCGCTTGAGGCTGCATCCCGAAGCGAAGTGCGGGAACGCCTTGTCGTATTCCTTCAGGTCGTCATAGGCCTTGCCCAAAGCGAAATGCAGCGACATCGCGGTATTGCCCGACAGGGTGTCGAACTTCTGCGCTTCGGCTTCCAGCCGTTCCAGCGTGGGGTCGTCCGGCTTTATTTTATTGGCCTGCGCCATGAAGATGTGAGGCGCGATCTCCTTTGGATCGAGTTCCATGGCCTTGCTGAAACTGGCGCGGGAAGCGTCCATCTGCCCCAACTCCATTTGCAGTTGCCCCATGCCCAGATGCGCGCCCATCGATGTTTCGTCGAGTGCGAGCGCGTCACGGTACGCGGCTTCTGCTTTTTCATACTGTTCCATCTTGGTATAGATGTCGCCCGAAAGGGTATGCCCTTCGGATTTTTCCGGGGCGATTTTCAGCACGCGGTCCGCGGTAGCGCGCGCCTCATCCAGCCGGTCCATCTCCTTGTAGACGCGGGCCAGGCCGATCAACGCGCCGGAGTTGTCCGGGCTGAGCGCCAGGGTCTGGTTGAATGCGGCGAGCGCCTTGTCGAAATTTTCCAGCAACAAAAATGAATTGCCGAGGTTGCAATGGGCATCGTGATATTTCGGGCGAGCCTGGATCACCTTGATCAATTCGGCGATCGCTTCCTCCGGTTTTTCCAGCTCGTTGAGCACCGCACCGAGATTATTCTTCGCCTCGAGGTAGCCCGGATCGATTTTCAGCACTTGGCGGTAATAGTCGACTGCGCCTTCCTTATCCTTGAGTTCGCGCTGGATGCTGCCGAGATTGTTGAGCGCCTGGACCAGTTTCGGGTTGAGTTCGAGCGCTTTTTTCTGGCTGGCTGCGGCACGCTCGTAATCTTTGTTGTCGTAATAGGCGATGCCCAGGTTGCTGTGGGCGGTCGCCTGATTCGGGTCAAGCTTGACGGCTTGCTCGCCGTGCTGGATGGCTTTGTCCAGGCGTTTGAGCATGCGGCACATCTCACCGAGGTTGGAATGGAATTGTGCAATCCTTGGCTGTATCTCGATTGCTTTGCCGATCAACTCCACGGCCAACTCGGCACGACCGGCGCGGTGGGCGATAACGCCCATCAGGTGCAGCGCGTGGGCGTTGTTGGGTTGCTTTTGCAGTATCTGGCGCAATATGTTTTCGGCGCTTTGCAGTTGTCCCGCATCGACCTGCTGTCCGGCCAGCGCAAGGGCTTGTTCTATCGGTATCTGCGGGGATTGCTGGGGCGCCAGAATGCCGGGAGTCGCGGCTGGTTGCTGGGATTTTTTGGCCATATCGTTCTCGTTGCGGGTAGTTGGTAAATTGCGGCGCAGTCTATCAAGTTCATTCTTCAAGGTCGAGTTTTTTTACCTCAAGACAGGGATTCTCCTCACCCGCATGTTATGCAGCCATGACTTCGTCGCGCATACGCAGGGCTTCCTCGATGTCCACGGCAACGACTTTGGAGACGCCCTTTTCCTGCATGGTGACGCCGATCAGTTGCTTGGCCATTTCCATGGTGATTTTGTTGTGGCTGATGAATACGAACTGGGTGTTCTGCGACATTTTCTGGATCAGCGCGCATAGCCGCTCGGTATTGGTGTCGTCCAGCGGCGCATCCACCTCGTCGAGCAGGCAGAACGGCGCCGGGTTGAGCTGGAATAGCGAGAACACCAGCGCGATCGCGGTGAGCGCTTTTTCGCCGCCGGACATCAGGTGGATCGTGCTGTTTTTCTTGCCCGGCGGCTGCGCCATCACTTGCACGCCGCTGTCGAGGATCTCTTCTCCGGTGAGTACCAGTCTGGCCTCACCGCCGCCGAACAGTACGGGAAACATTTCCGCCAGATGCCGATTGACCTGGTCGTAGGTATCCATCAGCAGTTCGCGCGATTCTTTGTCGATGCGGCGGATCGCGTCTTCCAGTGTCGCCATCGCCTCGGTCAGGTCGGCGGCTTGCGCATCAAGATAGGCTTTGCGCTCGTTGGCGGCCTGCAATTCTTCGAGCGCGGCGAGATTCACCGCGCCCAGTGCCTCGATGTCGGCATTCAGCCGGTTCAATTCGCTTTGCAGGACATTCGGTTTGTTGTTTCCGCTCTCCAGTAGCGGTAGCAAGGGCTGCTCGTCGATGCCCTGCAGCTGCTCCGACCATTGTTCGAAATGCAGGCGGGCTTCCTGTTCCTTGAGCGTCAATTCGTTGAGTTTGTCGCGCAACGGGCTTAGTTTGTGTTCGCAGGTCATGCGTTCCTGCTCCAGTTTTTGCAGGTTGACCGTGGCGTTTTCCAGAATGTTGCGCGCCTCTCCCAGCGCCTGTTCGCACACTTGCCGCCCCTGCAAGGCTTTTTGCAACTGTTCCTGCGCGGTGCCGTCTTCGCTGACCGAAAGGTCGGTGCGCAACTGCGTCAGGTTCAGCTCAAACTGCGCCTGTGACTCGGTGATCTGCCGGACGTTGTGCTCGAGATCGGCGATTTTTTCGGTACAGGTCTTGGCAAAGAAGTGTGCTTCCTGCAGGGCGTGCTGTGCCTGTTGCGCGCGGCTGCGCTGCTCGCGCAGGGCGATATCCCGCGTATTGGTATGGCGCTGCGCCTCGTCAACCCGGGCGTGGAATGCGGCGATCTGCTCGCGCAGATCCGCCATCTGCCCGTCGACTTCCTGTTGGCGAGTCTGTTCGGCGGTCTGCAATTCGGCGACCTCGCCCATCTCGCGCTCGATCTGCGCGGTGCGTTCCACGCTGCGTTCGTGCGCCTGATTGAGTTTGAGGATGTTCATCTGTAGACCGTGCAATTTTTGCTGTAACTCGTTACCGGTCGTGCGCAGCGGCGCAATTTGGGTTTCGATGGCCTGATAATCCTGTTCGGCTGCTTCGACCTGCTGCCTTGAGTACTCTGCATTGCGGTTCTGCTCGGCCAGCTCCACTTCCAGCTTCTCGATCTCGCGCTGCCGCGCCAGCACGCCGTGCAACTGGCTGTCCGGCGCATGGAATAGTACGCTGTGCGCGCCGACCAGATGCCCCTGCGGCGTGACGAACCAACCGCCCGCTGGCAGTTGCCCGCGTTGCGCATAACCCTGCGCCACATCGGCGACGGCATAGACAAGCGCCAGCCAGTCGCGCATCACCGGCAGTACTTGGGCATCCTGACATTGCACGTAATCCAGTAAAGGTTTCAACTGCGCGGAATCGCTGCCGCCCTGCCCGTTGCCGGACGGGGAGAACACCGCCAGCTTGGCCGGGGGTGCATCGCTCCATTCCGCCGCAGCCTCCAGCGACGGCAGGGAAAGCGCGTTGAGGCGCTCGCGCAACACGGCTTCCAGCGCGTCTTCCCAGCCGTTCTCGATGCGTATCGATTGCCACAGGCGCGGCAGCTTGTCCAGTTGGCGCTGTTGCAGCCACGCATTGAGGTTTTGATCGTTATCTATTTTTTCCTGCAATTGTTGCAAGGCATGCAGGCGCGCCTCGGTCTGTGCCAGCACCCGCTCCTGCTGCTGCAGCGATTCGCGCTGGTCGCGGCGGCGCGTATCCGCCTGCGGCAATCGTTCCTGCAATTGCGCAAGTTTTTCGACCTGCTCGGCGCGTTCTTTTTCCAGCTCGGTCACTTGCCGCTGCGCCTGCAGCAATTCGCCGCCGTCCGTGGCGGGGAGATTGTCTTTTTCCAGCAGCAGGCGCGCGCGGCGCGAATCCAGTTGCTGGATGTTGCGTTGCAGGTGTTCGCGTTGTGTCTCGGCCAGTTGCAGTTGTTGTTGCAGTTGCAACTGCTCGCGTTGCAGGGCGTTGTATCTCTCCTGCGCGGCGCGCGCGGCTTCTTCCGCCTGGGGCAGGTTCTGCCCTTCCTGTTCGGCAAGTTGCGTGGCCTCTGCGACTTTGGCGCCCGCGCTTTCCTGCTGCCGCTGCCAGTGTTCGAGCAGGGTATGCACGCCCTGTCGCTGGTGTTTCTGCTGTTCGATCTGTTTTTCGGTGTTGGCGAGCTGTTGTGTCATGCGCTGGCGCTGCTCGGCCACGTGCTTGATGTGCTGTTCCAGCCGGGCGATCTCTGCATTCGCCGTGTACAGATCGCCCTGTTTGACGTGCAGTGTGTCGGATAGCTGGTAATGGCTGCTGCGGGCCGTTTCCAGTTGGCTCTCGATGTCGCGCAGCCGGGCAGTCTCGGCCTCCAGTTCGATGCGCGTCTTTTCGGTAGTCTGGGCAAATTTGATCCGCTGCGATTCGGCTTCCTGTTTTTTGACCAGCCAGAACAGACGCTGCGTGGTATCGCGCTGCGTCTCAAAAGCGCGATATTGCTTGGCGACTTCGGCCTGCTCACCCAGATGCACCAGTTGCTTTTCCAGTTCCTGCAGGATGTCGCTGACCCGCAGCAGGTTGTCGCGCGTATCGCCGATGCGCAATTCCGTCTCGCGACGACGGTCGCGGTATTTGGAAACGCCGGCGGCTTCTTCCAGAAAAATACGCAGCTCTTCCGGCTTGGCCTCGATGATGCGCGAGATCATGCCCTGCTCGATGATGGCGTAGGCGCGCGCGCCCAGCCCTGTGCCGAGGAAGATATCGGTGATGTCTTTGCGCCGCACCTGCTGGTTGTTGATGTGGTAGCTGGAGTTGCCGTCGCGCTGGAGGATGCGCTTGATGGAGATCTCCGCGTAGGTGGACCACTGGCCTGTGGCCTTGCCCAGCGAGTTGTCGAAGATCAGCTCGACGCTGGCGCGCGATACCGGCTTGCGCTTGCTCGAACCGTTGAAGATCACGTCCTGCATGGTCTCGCCGCGCAGCGCGGAAGCTTTGGATTCGCCCAGTACCCAGCGCAGCGCGTCGATCACGTTCGACTTGCCGCAGCCGTTCGGCCCGACCACGCCGACGATCTGCCCCGGCAACGCGATGTGCGTGGGATCGACGAAGGATTTGAAACCGGCTAACTTGATTTGTGAAAGGCGCAATTTGGTTGCCACAACGTTTTATAATGCGCGCTATTCTAGCGGTCATGGCGACCCAAGTCACCCCCGTCCATGACCGCCCCTCTCCCCCGCCCTCTCCCGCAAGCGGGCGAGGGGGACAAAGTGTCGCTTCGCGACGTTTTTATTGACTATTTGAACCGGACAGGCATACCAATATGACCACGCAACCCTCGAAAACACTGGAAACCTTCCCCAATCCCCAGCCCGCGCGGGACTACCATATCCATATGGAGATACCCGAATTCACCTGCCTGTGCCCCAAGACCGGCCAGCCGGATTTTGCCACGCTGATCCTCGATTACATCGCGGACGGAAAATGCGTCGAACTGAAGAGTTTAAAGATGTATATCTGGTCGTTTCGCAACGAGGGTCATTTCCACGAGGATGTCACCAACCGCGTCCTCGACGATCTGGTTGCCGCCACCCAGCCGCGCTTCATGCGCCTGACCGCAAAATTCTACGTGCGCGGCGGCATCTTTACCAACGTCATCGCCGAGCATCGCAAGGATGGCTGGCAACCCGCACCACCGGTTGATTTGACAAAGTTCGACACTCAGTCGAACACTCGCGGATGAGTTGCCGATTCCACCGGGATGCCCTGGCCCCGGTGCGCTAGGGCATATGCGACCAGTAGCGCCGATGTGTCTTGCGGTAGCGTTCCACTGTCAATCCCTGCCCGTTCATCTCGACCAGAATCGCACCGTCCTCGTCCGAACGCAGTAGCTCCGCGCCGCTGTCGGCGTAGCGCTGCACCACCTCCTGTTTGGGGTGACCGAAGCGGTTGCGGTAACCCACGGTGAATACCGCATAGTCCGGCTGTATCGCGGCGACAAATTCTTCCGTGGATGAGCTCTTGCTGCCGTGATGCGGCACGACCAGCAGGTCTGCCGCGAGTTTGTCCGCATGTTCGCCGAGCAGCCTGCGCTCGGTATTTTTTTCGATGTCCGCCGTCAGCAGGATGTGCCGGTCGCCCGCGCTGATGCGCAGCACGCAGCCCAGATCGTTGTCGCGCACTTTGCCCGACGCGATTTCACCGGCGGCGGGATGCAGAAACTCGAAGCGGATGCCGTCCCACTCCCAGTTGTCTCCGTCATGGCAAGAACGCGTTTGCTGTTTCGCCAATTCCGTCATCAACCCGTTCGCCCTGAGCATGTCGAAGGGTGGATGGGCTTCGACATAACCAGCGACTTGCCCGCTTGCGGGCTTAGTCGAATGGCTAGCTGTTCCATCATGCTCAGGGCGAACAGTTGCAAGGCGATCAACAGGCAGCGATGACGCGACCCACCCTATCGGCATGGATTGCATCACCGAGGCCGCGCCGCCGGTGTGGTCGATGTCGTCGTGACTGAGTACTAGCCCGTCCAGTTGCGATATGCCCAGTGCCCGCATGGTGGGAATCAGGATGCGGTTGCCGCTGTCGGAATCGCCGCTGAAGTCGGGTCCGGTGTCGTAAAGCAGCGCGTGATTGCGGGTCTGCGCGGCCACCGCCAGCCCTTGTCCGACATCGAACACAATCAGGTGCACCGTTCCCTGCGCGGGTGGCTCCGGCCTGTTCAGGAACATCGGCAACAACATCAAAAAACCCAGCCAGCGTGCCGGAAATCCGCGCGGTAGCAGGATCAACAACACGCCCAGCATACCCGCAGCGATGCTCCATGGCGGCGGCGCATGCTGTATCCACACGGCCTGCCGCATGGCACTCAGCCATTCTAGAAAGCTCATCACGCCGCTCATCACACCGTGCGCCAGCCACAGCGGCGCGTCCAGCGGAAGCGCCGCGCCCAGCAACGCGAGCGGAACGACAATCAGGCTCACCAGCGGAATCGCCAGCGCATTGGCGATCGGCGAAACCAGCGATACCTGCCGGAACAGCGCGAGCAACATCGGTGTCAGGCCGATAGTCATCGCCCATTGCACGGTAAGATATTCGCCCAGCACACGCCTTGAATAGCTCAACAGGCCTTTGCCGTCGTGCTGCCCGTGCTGCGTCCCGAGACGATAGGCGGACACATACAGGATCAGCGCCACCGCGCCGAACGACAGCCAGAAACCCGGCGACAGCACGGCCCACGGATCGGGTATCAGCACGCCCAGCAACGCGATGCTGAGTATCTGCCCGAGCGAAAAATTGCGGTTAAGCCACAGCGCAGTTGCAACCGCGCCGACCATATAGACGGTGCGTTGTGCGGGTACGCCAAAGCCGGACAACAGCGCGTAGCCAAACGCCACCAGCAAGGCAACCAGTGCGGCCGCTTTGCGTGCCGGTAACCGCAGCGTCAGATGGGTGCTGCGCCGCCACAGCCAATAGGTAACGGCAAAGCCCAGGCTGGCCAGCATGGTGATATGCAGGCCGGAGATGCTCATCAGATGATTCACCCCGGTGCGGGTGAACACCTGCCATTGCGAGGCGGGGATGCTGTCCTGATCGCCGACGGCCAGCGCGCTCAGCACACCCGCATAAGGCGCGTCACCCAGCGTGGCGTTGAATTTGTCTCGCACCGCTTCCCGCCAGGTTTCGATGCGATAGCCCAGCCCATCGGCCTGTGTCTCAAGGCGGAGATTGTTCCCCTTATTGTGCACATAGCCTGTCGCGCGCAGCTCATTTTCCAGCGCCCACACCTCGAAATCGAAGCCGTGCGGATTGCTGCTGCCGTGCGGCTGCTTGAGGCGTATTGTGAATTGCCAGCGCTCGCCCGCTTTCACTGCCAGCGGCGCAATTTTTCTGTCCGGATAGGTGCTGAGATAAACACGGGATGGCGCACCGGCTTGCGGAGTCAGCACCTGCTCCACATCAAAGCGAAAGCGCTGACCGCGCTCGTGACTGCGCGGCAACTCGGCCACGACGCCCACCACTTCAATGTCGCGTCCCTGCCATTCGTCCGGCAAGCCAATCCCGAGACGCTCACCGGCCTGCCATGCCGCGTGATAAAAACCGAGTCCGCAGGCTAACGTGGCAATGAGCGCAACACGGAGATATCGGACGGGCAGATTTTCCCAGCGCTGGATCGCAATAAGCAAAACCGGAAAAACGGGCAGCAGCCAAACCCGGACGAAATCAGGCAACCCGGCCTGCTGTTGCAGCAGCCAAACGCCGAAAGTGTAACCTGCCGCAAAGATCACCATATGGACACCCCAGTGCGCGCAGATTACTCCATGAGGCTACAATCCGCCTATGCGAAAATTATTCAGGAAATACCTGCCCCACCAGGACACGGTAAAAAAGCAGCGCTGGCTCAGGCCGCTGGGTGGCATGCTGCATCACCCCAACCTGTGGCATCTCAACCGCCACTCGGTTTCCGGCGGGGTCGCCATCGGCCTGTTCTGCGGGCTGGTCTCAGGGCCCGTACAAATGCTTTCAGCCGCGCTGCTGGCGATCCTGTTCCGCGTGAACCTGCCGATTGCCGCCTTCACGACTTTTTACACCAACCCGCTCACCGCCGTGCCGCTGTTCATCATGTCGCACAAGATCGGCAGCCTGTTGATTGGCGCCCCCGATCAACCCGTGGTTTTTCCGGATGTACACTGGCAAGACTGGATGAGCACAATATGGGGCTGGTTGATCACGGTGGGCAAGCCTACCCTGGTCGGCATTCCGGTGCTGGCCACCCTGCTGGCCATCGCCGGATATTTCACTGTGCAGTTCGCCTGGCGACTGTCGGTAATGTGGAGATGGCGTGCCCGAAAAAAGCGCCGGCTTTGTGCCTAAGGAAAAACGACTCGCCTTGCAATTGGCGAAGAATATTTCGCCCGGTCGCGCAGATATGCCTATTGATCCGGCACAAATAAGATAAGAATCCGTTCGGGTTGAGCCGGTCGAAATACGAATGACTTCCATACCTTCTGCGGACTCATACCGAACCGGGAACTCAATCGGCACATGCGTACATAGGGATGGCATATGTCAGCCTCCGGCGATTACAATCAGCCTCCAAAGTTATTAAGCGACTACCCGCAGTGACAGCTTCCATTAACGCAAACGTCCATTCAGCGACATGGCAACGATTTTATCCCGCCGCCCCCTGGCTGGTACTGCTGGTTGCGCTGTCGGTTACCATGCAGTTATGGCGCATGGCGCGGGCAGACGCCCTGATTCGTTCGCAAGCGGTGTTTGGCACCGAAACACGCGAAATAACCGGCAACCTGAGTCACCGCATGAAGGTGTACGAACAGGTGTTGCGCGGCGCGCAGGGTCTGTTTTCGGCTTCACACAGCGTCGAGAGCGATGAATTCCGCATTTACGTCGAGCAACTGCGTCTGAATGAGAATTATCCCGGCATACAGGGATTGGGATTTTCGCTGATTGTTCCGCCGGCGCAAAAGGAGGCGCACGTTGCCGCCGTGCGCAGGGAAAATTTGCGCACGGACCGGGCGGAATATTCCATCCATCCGCAGGGCAAGCGCGACTATTACACCTCGGTCATCTATATCGAACCTTTCAGTGCGGAGAACCGGCGCGCTTACGGCTATGACATGTACAGCGACCGCGAACATCCGCGCGAGGGCGACTCCGCGCCCGGAATGCGCCGCGAGGCAATGGATTTTGCGCGCGATACCGGTCAGGCGGCCATTTCCGGCAGGGTGCATTTGCTGATGGAAAATGGCAGGGATAACCACGGCGATTTCCTGATGTATCTGCCGGTTTACCGCAAAGGGACATCGCACGGCACCGTTGCCGAGCGTCGTGCCAACATTATCGGTTGGGTCTATGCCCCTTTCCACGCGGACGAACTGATAGGCAACCTGCTCGGCGAGCACGGCGGGCATTTCGACCTTGAGCTATTTGACGGTGAAGAGATGTCGGTCAAATCGTTGCTGTACGATTATGACCGCGATCACAGCATCGCACACGAGAGCGATTTCCAAAGTATTCAGCGTCTGGACATCGCCCAGCGCCGCTGGATCGTGGTTATATATGCCTATTCGGATTTCGGGGCAGAGCTGGACAATTACAAGCAATGGTACATCGGCGTCGGCGGTGTCGCATTCGGCACACTGCTGGCGCTGTTGACATGGCTGCTGGTACGGGGGCGCGAGCGTGCGATGCGGTTTGCCGACGAGATGAACCGGGATTTGATCGTGAGTGAAGCCCGGCTGAGCGCGATGCTGGACAACATCCCCTACCTGACCTGGCTGAAAGATACCGGGGGAAAGTTTATCGCGGTGAACCGGACTTTCCTGAAAACCACCGGTAAGCGACATATGCATGAGGTACTAGGCAAAACCGATTTCGAATTGTGGCCGCGCGAACTGGCCGAAAAATACCGTGCGGACGATGACGAGGTGATGAAAACGCGCAGGCAGAAATCGGACACCGAGCGTTCCGTTATGGAAGGCGGGCGGATAGCTTGGGTGGATACGTTCAAGTCGCCGATCATCGACGGGAACGGCACGCTGCTCGGCACTGCCGGTATCGCGCAGGATGTCACCGGGCGCAAACAAAACGAAGCCAAGATAGACCGCCTGAGCCGGATGTATATGCTGTTGAGCCGTGCCAACGAGGCCATCGTGCGCGCACGCGACCGCGACGAATTATTTGAAGCGATATGTGCTGTTGCCGTTGCATCCGGCTTGTTCCGGCTTGTGTGGATAGGCATGCTGGACGAGCGCAAGTTGGCCGTGCTGCCGGTGGCGCATGCCGGTGTGGAAGAAGGCTATACCAACCGGCTCCATATCCGCCTGGACGACGAGCGCACCGGCAAAGGGCCGGCCGCCAGGGCGATACGCGCAGACGCGCCTATTTGTTGCCAGGATATTCAAACCGATCCCAGCATGGTGCCCTGGCGGGAAGAAGCGCTCAAACGGGGTTATGCATCGTCCGCCGCATTTCCGCTTCACGAGGGGGGGGCTGTGGTCGGAACCATCAATGTATATGCGGTTGACGTGCATTTTTTTACCCTGGACATTTACCAGCTGTTGGGCGAGTTGGCTGCCAACCTGTCGTTTTCACTGGACGTATTCGCCGAAAAAGAACGACGGAAGTCGGCGGAAGAAGGATTGAGGAAACTGAACATTGAGCTGGAAAGCCGAGTTCTGGAACGCACCTATCAACTGGAAGGCGTCAACCGCGAGCTGGAAGCGTTCAGCTATTCGGTATCGCATGATCTGCGCGCGCCGCTGCGCAGCATCGGCGGATTCAGCCAGATACTGATAAAGAAGTATCATGCGCAACTGGACGAGACGGGACAAAGTTATCTGGAGCGCGTGAGCCGCGCCAGCCAGCACATGGGGGTGTTGATCGACGACTTGCTGATGCTTTCGCAGGTCACGCGCACCGTGCTGGAGCGCAAGCAGGTTGATTTGAGCGCCATCGCCCAAGAAGTGATGGAAGGCTTGCATAAAGCCAGCCCTGAACGGATCGCAAAATGTATATTGCAACCGGAAGTGCTTGTTCATGCCGATCACGGGCTGATGCGCATCGCCATGGACAACCTGCTCGGCAACGCGTGGAAATACACCGGCAAAAAAACCGGGGCGGAGATCGAATTCGGCGCGCATGAAATTAACGGCGAGCGCATATTTTTTGTGCGCGATAACGGCGCCGGGTTCAACATGGAGTATGCGCACAAACTGTTCGGCGCATTCCAACGTTTGCACAGCACGCACGAATTCGAGGGCACCGGGATCGGGCTGGCCACGGTGCAGCGCATCATCCATCGCCACCATGGCAGAATCTGGGCGGAAGCAACAGAAGGACAGGGGGCAGCGTTTTACTTTACACTGCCGCAACGGGAAAGGGATATGTCGGGATAAATCCCGGACTACAAAATTCCGGATTGAAATATAAAGGGGAACCCTATGGGCAAAAACATGACGATTTTGCTGGTGGAAGACAACCCGGACGACGAAGAGCTGACCCGGCTGGCTTTTGCGGAAAGCCATGTGGCCAATGAGCTGGTTGTCGCGCGCGACGGGCGGCAGGCGCTGGATTACCTGTTTGCGGTGGGGCAATATGAAGGGCGTGACCTCAAGGATCAGCCGCAACTGGTGTTGCTCGACCTGAAGCTTCCCAGGATGGACGGCATCGAGGTATTGCGCCATATCCGCGCCAACGATGCCACCAAAATTCTGCCGGTGGTGATACTGACTTCCAGCAAGGAAGAAAGCGACATGGTCGAAAGTTACACGCTGGGCGCCAACAGCTATATCCAGAAGCCGGTGGACTTCACCCGGTTTATCGACGCGGTGCGCCAGCTCGGTTTATATTGGCTGGTGCTGAACGAGACACCGCAGTTCTGATACCCATGAAGCAGACCCGCAAGCCTTTGCGTATTCTATTGGTGGAAGATCTGGCGGACGACGCCGAGCTGACTTTGCACGAGTTGGGCGGAGCGGGTTTCGACATCGCCAGCCGCAGGGTGGAGACAAAGATTGAAATGCTCGCGGCGTTGGCGGATGGCGTCTGGGATGTGGTCATTTCCGATTTCAACCTGCCCGCATTCAGCGCAGACGCAGCGTTGGCGATTTTGCGCGAAAAAGACGCGGATATTCCGTTCATCATCGTGTCCGGCTGTATAGGTGAAGAAAGCGCGATCAGCATGATGAAAAAAGGCGCCAGCGACTTCGTGATGAAAGACAAACTCGCGCGGCTGGCGCCGGTGATCGAACGCGAATTGCAGGATGCGACCGCGCGGCGCGAACGCCGTCAGGCGCGGAACGCGTTGAGTTCCAATCGAAAATTGCTGGCGGGCATCACCTCCTCGCTGGGCGAAGGTATTTACGTGCTGAATACACGCGGCGAGCTGACATTCATGAACCCGGAAGCCGAACGCCTGCTGGGATGGACAGCGGCGGAACTGCTCGGGCGGAATGTCCACAACATTATTCACACGCAACGCTCGCAGGGCACACCGCTGTCCGAATCGAATTGCGGGGTGCTGAGGGTGCTGAAGGACGGCAACCACTGCAAGAGCGACGAGGATGTTTTTGTGCGCAAGGACGGCACGCTGATTCCCGTCTCCATTACCGTCAGCGCGGTCATGGAAGAAGGCAAGGCTGTCGCCGCAGTGGCGGCATTCCAGGATATAAGCCTGCGCAAACGGGCCGAACACGACCTGCTGGAATCGCGCGCGCAGTTGCGCGAATTGACCGACTACTTGCAAACCGTGCGCGAAGAGGAGAGGACGCGGCTTGCGCGGGAACTGCACGACGAACTCGGACAAATGCTGACCGCGGTCAAATTCGACGCCAAGTGGCTGGCGTCGAATCTGTCCGGCGCCCAGCAGGAGATCACGGACAAGATCGCGTCGATGTCATGCCTGATCGACGCGACACTGGACGCGATGCGCAGGGTGGCGGCGGATTTGCGCCCGGTGATGCTGGACGATCTGGGCCTGGTGGCGGCGGTCGAATGGCTGACCGAGGATTTCGGCAAACGGTACGGTCTCGCGATTCAGTTCGAGCGCGAAGCTGGCCAACTGGAATACGGATGCGGCGGCAATTGCGAAAAAGAAAATTGCCATATGGATGCGGGAGTCGCCACGGGCGCTTTCCGCATCGTGCAGGAATGCCTGACCAACGTCGCCAAACACGCGCAGGCGGAACGGGTGCGGGTTTTCCTGAAATGCCGGGGCGGCAAGCTGATGATCTGGGTAACCGACGACGGCAAGGGTATGCATGCCGCCGATGCCGAGGTTCATGCCGGAAAACCCGGTTCGTACGGCATCATCGGAATGCGGGAGCGCGCCATCGGATTGGGCGGGACAATAAAAATAACAAGCGCCCGTAATAAGGGTGCCAGTGTGGAAGCTATGTTGCCGATAAAGTTTGTCAACAACAGGGGACGGGATGATAAGGATATTGATCGCCGATGACCATGCGATAGTACGCGGAGGGTTGAAACAGTTGCTGTCAGACCATGGCGACTTTATCGTGGCGGGCGAAGCAGCCAACGGGCTGGAAGCGATCAAACTGATACGCGAACAGCCGTTCGATCTGGCGATCATGGATATGTCCATGCCGGGGCGGAGCGGGATCGAACTGATCAAGCAGGTCAAAGCCGAAAATCCGAAGCTGGCCGTGCTGGTGCTCAGCATGCACAAGGAAGAGCAATATGCGGTCCGGGCGCTGAGAGCGGGCGCGTCGGGATATTTGACCAAGGAAAGCGCGCCCGACCAACTGGTCGCGGCGATCCGCAAGGTGGCGGCGGGCGGTATGTTTATCAGCCCCGGCGTGGCGGAACGATTGGCGTTTGAATTGGGCGGCAACCATGAGGCCGCTCCCCACACCCTGCTTTCCGACCGCGAATACCAGATATTCCAGTTGATCGTTGTTGGCATTCCTGTCGGCGTTATTGCCGACCAACTTTCGCTGAGCGTCAAAACGGTCAGCACCCATAAAACGCGAATACTGCAAAAGATGCAAATGGAAAGCGCCGCCGACCTGATCCATTACGCCATTCGCCACCAACTGGTCGAGCCACAGGGCGAATAGCCGCCTTTAGACAGGTGGCTATTGACTGTTGCGATGCTATGCGAATATGCACGGCGATCAATGGCAGGCATTTTGTGTTGATTTGTGTTTGACCGCGCAAGGAGACAGTTTCCAGGAGGCAAAACAGAAACTGGGGCAAATGATGCTCGAATATGTTTATGACGCACTTGCCGGTGAAGATAGCGAATTTGCGGAGCCATTATTAAACCGCAAAGCGCCATTAAGCCAGATGGCCACTTATCACTATATTGCGTTAATGCACCGCATTGGCCTTTTGCGTGACGGCATCCATAAACTCTTTAAAAAGCCTATGCCTCTTGTTCCGCAACATCATTCCCATGCATGAGTTCTGTTCACCCGCCTTTAACCTGCAAACAGGTTTAGCAGATACTTTCAAATCCGGGATTTAAACCAAGGGAACAAAAGGGCTCACACGAGCAGTGGGTTAAAGATGCGGACGAAAGAAGATACAAAGTAACCGTGGATTGTCCAAAATCACCGATTAGTCCCGACTTGATAAGCTCTATGGCAAAGCAGGCCGGAGTATCCAAAAAAGATTTTTACGCCTCCCTGAAATAATCCCAATTTTTTGTAAGTTTCTCGCTTCTTCGGCAATCCCACCGGAATCAACGCCGCACTCCAACGTGTTTTGCCAACACCCGCCGACATCTTTTTAACGGCGCCGGATTCCAAACCGAACCACTGCTGCGGCAGGAATTTTCCTATCCCGCCGCGTTGTGTTTTCCTACACCCAATATCAGGCGCCGCCGATATTTTTCTTGCCGCGTATGAAACATGATGGCGGACTTGGATTCTGGATCGCCGGAGAAATATTGGGCATGAAACATTACCTGCGGGGAAGCTCGATCCGCCAATACGCATTGGCGGATGGAACGCCATCGGGCGCGGTTTTTCAGCGAGATGACGCGGCGGCGAAGTTGGCGGGAAAAGCGCTTACGGCAGAATTGAAAATCGAACAGGTCAGGCTGCTTTACGGGGGGCTACCCTCTGCGCTCGCCAACAATATTCTGCTCGCGCTGATGCTCGTGTATGTGCTGTGGCCGGTCGCATCCCATGAAAAATTGTCGGGTTGGCTGGCCGCGATCACCCTGACCCTGCTGGTCAGGATGGTGTTGGCGGTAGCCTGGTTGCACGGCGGAGCGGAACCGCGCGGCGGAACACGCACCGAACATGCTGTCCGCGTCTGGTTAAACCGTTTCCGCGCATCGGCCATCGCAACCGGATTGGCCTGGGGCGCGGGCATCGTGTTGCTGTTTCCTGAGGGAGACGCGCCGCATCAACTCTTTGTCGCTTTTGTCACGGGCGGTGTGAGCCTGGGGGCGGTTACCCTGCTGGCGGTCGATCGCGTCGCCGTGCTCGGATACCTGATACCGATGCTGGCACCGCTGGCGGTGTGCTTCGGCATGGAAGAAGGAAGGATGCCGATGGCCATGGTTGCGATGGTCGCGCTCTATCTGGCATTCGTCGTGACCAGCGCCGCCCGTATCGGGCGCGGCTTCCGCGAAAATATCCTGCTGAAAAACGAGGCGGTCAGGCGCAACCACGAGCTGAATGCCATCGTGGAAGGTTCGCCGGACAACATCATCCGTTACGACCTGAATTGCCGGGCGATCTACGTCAACGGCAACATGGAAAAAACGGTCAAGGTCGCGGCTGGCCAGGTCATCGGCAAGGCGCCCGTCGAACTCGAAATCAGCGGCCTGATTGGCGCGGAAGAGTATCAGGCGATGCTGCAACACGTCATGGATACGGGAGAGCCGGGGAATGTGGAAGTTGTGGTGCCCAACCCGGCGGGTAACCTGTCCATCCACTACATCCATTTTTCCGCAGAGCGCGGCATGAACGGAAATGTGATGGGCGCGCTGGCGTTCGGGCGTGATGTCACCAAAATCAAGGCGGCTGACGAGAAGATCAAGCAGCTCGCGCTTTACGACACCCTGACCGGATTGCCCAACCGGCGTTTGATGCTGGACAGATTGCAACACGCATTGAGCAGCAGTATGCGCAACGGGAAGCACGGCGCGCTGATGGTTATCGACCTGGATAATTTCAAGCGGCTGAACGACACGCAAGGCCACGGCAAGGGCGATTTGCTGCTGCAACAGGTTGCCCGCCGTCTTTCCACATGCGTGCGCGAGGGCGACACAATGGCGCGGCTTGGCGACGACGAATTTGTCGTGATACTGGAAAACATGAGCGGCCAGCCGAGGGAAGCCGCCACCGAAGCCGAAATCATCAGCAAAAAAATTCTGACCGTGCTTAACCAGAGCTATTTGCTGGACGGCTACGAATGTCACAATACACAGAGCATAGGCATCGCCCTGTTCGACGGCAGGCAGCAGCGGGCCGACGAATTGCTGAAGCAGGCCGATCTCGCCATGCACCGCGCCAAGGCGGCAGGCCGGAACGGATTACGGTTTTTTGATCCTGAAATGCAGTCCGTCATAACAGCGCGTGCTGCGCTGGACGGTGATGTGCAGCGCGCGCTGCAACTCGACCAGCTACTCCTGCACTACCAGCCGCAGGTGAACAGCAAAGGCCACATGACGGGTGCGGAAGCGCTGGTGCGCTGGCAGCATCCCGAACGCGGCATGGTGATGCCGGGGGATTTCATCCCGCTGGCCGAAGAGACCGGCCTGATCCTGCCCATCGGTTTGTGGGTGCTGAAAACGGCCTGCGAGCAATTGGCATTCTGGTCTGGCAGCAAGGAAACATCCCGCCTCACCATGTCCGTCAACGTCAGTGCGCGCCAGTTGCTGCACCCGAATTTTGTCGGGCAGGTCATGGCGGTGATCGAGCGCACCGGCGCCAATCCCAACCGGCTCAAACTGGAACTGACCGAAAGCCTGTTGCTGGACAACGTGGACGAAACCATCGTCAAGATGATCACGCTGAAAACCAGGGGGGTGAAATTCTCGCTGGACGATTTCGGCACCGGCTATTCGTCGCTTTCCTATTTGAAGCTCCTGCCGCTGGAGTACCTGAAGATAGACCGCTCCTTTGTGCGCGACGTGCTGACCGACCCCAACGACGCCGCCATTGCGCGCACCATCGTCGCGCTGACCCAAAGCCTCGGCCTGGGCGTCATCGCCGAAGGCGTGGAAACGGAAGCGCAGCGCGACCTGCTCGCCAGCTACGGCTGCCATACCTACCAGGGCTATTTTTTCAGCAGGCCGCTGCCCGCCAACCAGCTTGAAGAATTTTTGCTGGGCGGCGGAAGACGCTGATTTCCCCCGCTTGACGCGTAGGCGAATTCCTACAGATATGACGGGATTTCCGACACAAAAATCAGCGCTGTCCGATAGCGTGATCCGGTATCAATCCGCATGATGAAGGACTGCTAATTTTTAAACTCGAGATGCGACCAACAGCATCGTGATTTTTTAACGCAATCTATAAGTAATACCGGAAAGGAATATATGCGAATCAACATGCCCGTCACCCAGATCGAACAACAACTCGACGAGGGGGAATTCATCGTATCCAAGACCGATCTCAAGGGGCGTATCACTTACGTCAACCTCCCCTTCCTCAAGATCAGCGGTTTCAGCGAAGCAGAGTTGATCGGCCAGCCGCACAACATCGTGCGTCACCCGGACATGCCGCCCGCCGCCTACGAAGACCTGTGGCGCACGCTGAAAAGCGGCAAGCCCTGGCGCGGTATGGTCAAGAACCGCTGCAAAAACGGCGATCATTACTGGGTCGAGGCGAACGCGAATCCGATCTGGGAAAACGGCAGCATCGTCGGATATATGTCTTTGCGCACCCGACCTGCGCGTCAACAAATAGAGGCCGCCGAAGCCATCTACCGAAAATTCCGCGAAGGCACCGCTTATGGCTTGACCGTCAGGGAAGGTCACGTGGTACGCACCGGCGTGTCCGGTTGGCTGGCGGCAGCCTCCCGCATCAGCATCAGGTCGCGGGCAACCCTGGCCACGCTTATAGTGGCCA